>SMVA01140030.1_pt1 | contig 28942 bp, 23 predicted proteins | sample 2456451 | NCBI WGS metagenome assembly SMVA01 (sample SAMN11095933, study PRJNA526329) | marine sediment metagenome | biome: Marine sediment; feature: Surficial sediment; material: Deep marine sediment; isolation source: Hadal surficial sediment | place: Pacific Ocean | collected 2014-05 | depth... | reverse complement strand
TTTTCCCGAGCTTTGCGGCACTTGTGGGGTTCCAGTTCAGTGGTAATCACCTCACCGGCCCCATTGTCCTTGAGAGCCGCCGCCAGATAGATGGTGGAAATACCGAAAGAGGTACCAAATTCCACAATGTTTTTCATTTTCTTACTGCGGGCAGTGAGGTACAAAAACTCCCCCTGCTCTTTGGAAATGGGAATAAAGCAATCGCGCATGGCATCGCTGGCAATTACTTCCATCAGGGACTTTCCCCGAACAAGCCCTACGACAAGCTTGGGTGTCATGGCTAGGAAGCGCCATTTATCGTTCTTTGCCGCTTTGTGCAGCTCATCCAATTTGTCGCGTGCCGCGCCCTCGCTGATTGAATTTTCGTGACTCACTGTGTCTTTCTCTCCATTTTTACTTGTTGTGCGGGCAGATTTCGCAGGATCACCAGCCTGACAGACGTTTATCTACAGCCCCATCCATCATCGGGATTATGATAAGCCCTGGGCCTTGGACACTGTGGCCAGGGCGACAAAAATGTCGAAGTGGTAACGTGGTAAGCCGCTTTCTGCATCGGGGCTGGCCTTCGCTATCAGCATGTGGCGCTGCGCTTGCGGCACCTTGGCTACTTCCAGATCCTGGGAAATCAAGGGATCACCTTCAAAATACATTTGCGTAATCAGAGATTCAACCCCAGGCTGCGAAATCTTAAAATGAATATGGCGGCAGCGCCACCCCTCTTCGCCCATGAAGGAAAGTGGATAGGGGCCTGGCTTAATGGTCTTCAAGGCATACCGCCCCTGGTCATCCGTCCTCAGCAAGCCCCAGCCTTGAAAGTTTGGGTCCAGTGCTGCGGTATTTTTATCTTTGGGGTGGCTATATCGCCCCAGGTGATTGGCCTGCCATACATCCACCAGTGCCCCTTTTAGCGGCCCCCCCCGGGTGTCGAAAACGCGACCACTGACCAGAATAGTCTCTCCCTCGGCAGCGCGGGTGTGCCCCTCTATCATCGACAGATCCAGGTCCGTATCGTCCTGACTATCGACAGGGTGAAAAGGCCCCTCCACCTGCGAAGGTGTTGCCAGCATAGAGCTGGCAAAGGTATTGGCAGCCATTGCAGCACCTGCGACTACGCCAAGATGCCGGGCTACTTCACGCCTTGAGAACTTCTTAGGCTCTGTCATTTTCTTCTCCCGTCCGGTGTGCATTTACAAAACTATGCGGGGATCAGGCAGCGATTTACTGGCCCATTCCTGCCACTACAGTCATTGTAGACCATGTTGCCACCGCCATTGCGCGTTCTGGAGCGTGACCGAGACGGCAGCGAGGAAATCACCGGGGTCCGCCAGCAGTAAAGCGTCATCGCCCCGAGTGGAATTTTGCCTAAAAAACACTCAATTCTCCCTCGACTCGGCCCCCTCAACTCTCTATAGTACGCCACCTTTGAAATCCTTATACCGTACCCAGGAAACCCGCCGTGATCTCCACCGCAAACATCACCATGCAGTTTGGCGCCAAGCCTCTGTTTGAGAACATCTCCGTTAAGTTTGGAGACGGCAATCGCTATGGCCTGATTGGGGCCAATGGCTGTGGCAAGTCCACCTTCATGAAAATTCTTGAGGGCAGTCTTACCCCCACGTCTGGCAATGTATCGATTACGCCCAACGAGCGTCTAGGCGTATTGTCCCAGGACCAGTTCGCCTACGACGCCTACAGCGTGGTCGACACGGTGATTATGGGGCATAAAGAGCTGTGGGAAATTAAGCAGGAGCGCGACCGTATTTACGGCCTGCCGGAAATGACCGAGGAAGACGGGCTGAAAGTGGCCAACCTGGAAATTCAATTTGCAGAAATGGACGGCTACAGCGCCGAGAGCCGCGCGGGTGAAATTCTCTCCGGTGCCGGCATTGCCCAGGAATTGCACTTCGGCCCTATGAGCGAAGTGGCACCGGGCTGGAAGCTACGTGTGTTGCTGGCCCAGGCCCTGTTTTCCGACCCGGATATATTGCTGCTGGACGAGCCCACCAACAACCTGGATATCGACACCATTCGCTGGTTGGAGGCCATGCTCAACGAGCGCAAGAGCACCATGATTATCATCTCCCACGACAGGCATTTTTTGAATGCCGTGTGCACCCACATGGCCGATATCGACTACGGTGAATTGCGCGTGTACCCGGGCAACTACGATGACTTTATGACCGCCTCCACCCAGGCCCGCGAGCGCCTACAGTCGGTCAATGCCAAGAAGAAGTCACAAATCGCTGAGTTGCAACAATTTGTCAGCCGCTTCTCCGCCAACGCCTCCAAGGCCAAGCAGGCCACTTCCCGCGCCAAGCGAATCGAAAAAATCAAGCTGGATGACATTAAGCCCTCCAGCCGGGTCAGCCCCTACATCCGTTTTAACCAGGAGAAAAAGCTGCACAGGCAGGCGCTGGTGCTGGAAAAGTTGGGCCACGGCTATGACGGCGACATGCTGTTCAACAACGGCAATCTGATTCTGGAAGCCGGGGCACGGCTGGCGGTTATCGGTGACAACGGCGCGGGCAAAACCACCTTCCTGCGCTGCCTGATTGATGAGCTGCAAGCCGACCACGGCAGCATCAAGTGGGCCGAAAACGCCACCCTGGGTTACTGCCCCCAGGACGCCACCGAAGATTTCGATTGTGAACTCAACCTGTTCGACTGGATGAGCCAATGGCGCAAGCACCGCCACGACGACCAGATTGTGCGCGCCACCCTGGGCCGATTGCTGTTCTCCTCCCACGATTTTGAGAAAAAAGTAAAAGTTTGCTCCGGTGGCGAGAAAAACCGCCTGCTGTTCGGCAAACTGATGATGATGGACACCAACATCCTGTTAATGGATGAGCCCACCAACCACCTGGACATGGAGTCTATCGAAGCCCTGAACCTGGCACTGGAACACTACGAAGGCACGCTGATATTCGTCAGCCACGACCGGGAATTCGTGTCTTCGCTGGCGACCAGAATTGTGGAGATAAAGGACCACACGCTACATGACTATCAGGGTACCTACGAAGAATATCTGGCGAGTCAGGAAGGCGCGTTGCAGGCTGCAGGCTAGCGACTTGCCATAATTGGCGGATTGGCCATTTTGGCAGAATAAGGGTTAAAAATACGTAGTAGCGCCCTGTAGTTTCCCTTTCGGCGACACGACGTGAATCCATCCATGGAGTCTCGTCTCACGGGAGGCCGCCCCCAGCATCCATGCTGCAGGCGGTCGCCGAAAGGGAAACTACAGCGCCCTACTACTTAGTCCTCACCTTTGCCCTGTAAAAACGGCCCATCCACGCAAAGCCTACGCCCATCCGGCGTCGCACAGGCACCACAGATGCCCACACCGCACTTGGTCAAATAGTCGATCGCCGTATAAATCTGCTGCGGCGCGCAAAACTCCCGCTGTACTTTGACCGCCGCGTGCACCATGGGCTCGGGGCCACAGTTATAGAAGACCAGCGTTTTGCGCTCCTGTTCCGACATTTCCTCCAGGCGTTGGCGCAGCAGCTGGGTCACTACGCCGTGAAAGCCGCGGCTGCCATCATCGGTGGCGATATGCACATTGGCTATGGCTTCACACTCATCGATAAAGTACAGGCGGTCTGCGCTGCGAGCACCGGCAAATATCTCCGCCGGTAACTCCGGGCTGCCGTGATCCCTGGCTACCTGGTAGACGGCCGCCAGGCCGGTGCCGCCGGCGACGGCCATCACCCTGGCACCCGGAGGTGGGTTCACTGCAATACCGTGGGGGCCTCGCACATACGCCTGGGCGCCCGGCTGCAGCGCTATCAACTGCTCGGTAAACTGCCCCAGATTGATGACCACCAAGGAGAACGGGTCATCGGTGAGGGCGGAGAACGGCTTCTCCCCCAGGCCGGGTATCCACAGGAAAATAAACTCACCCGCCTGAATGTCCAGTTTTCTGTCAAAGACAAGTATGGAGATGTCATCGGTGATTTTTTCATTACTCACCAGGGTGACCGGGCTAAAGCCCATGGGCACATCGTATTGAACCAGTAATTCCGCACCGTTGCCGTCCGCTGCGGTGGCACCATCGGCGAAGTCTTCGGCCAGTACCTTGAAGTAAGCCTCTATTTCGTCGGTTGTCATACCAGTCAGCGCAGAACCCACGCCAAAGACAGACGCACCTACCTCCCGGTAGGCCCGGGCATCGTCGGCGCAGCTGATACCGCCACAAGCGATAATAGGCACATCGACGCTTTGGGCGATTTCACGTACACATTTGAGCCCTATGGGCAAAACGCCTTTACCCGACATGCCACCCAGTTCGTTACTCAACACCGGGTGCCCGTGGGCACTGGTGAGGCCCGGGCCCACGGTATTGATTGCGCACAGGGCGTCGGCGCCACCGGCCACAGCCGCCTGGGCGATTTCGCCAATATTGGGCGCATTGGGGGTCAATTTCGGGATGACGGGAATATCCACGGCGGCTTTCACCGCGGCGGTGATTTCTTGCACCAGCGCCGGGTCCTGGCCCATGGCCATGCCGTAGCCACTGGCGTGTGGACAGGACAGGTTCAGTTCCAGGCCATCAGCATAGGGCGCCAGAATACGGGCCACCTCTACAAACTCCTCAACACTACCGCCGAATATAGAGACTAGGAAAAACCGGTCTTGCGGCACTTCCAACTGGGCAAACAATTCAGCTGACTGCAGAGCGCCCGGGTTGGTCAGGCCAATTGCATTGACGAAGCACCCCGGTGCATACTGGCTGAACACCGGCTCCCGGTAACCCGGGCGGGGCTGCAAGCCAATACTCTTGGTAGTCATCACCCCTACTTCGGGCATGCTGCGAAAGATGCGTTCAATGATTGGAACCGCGGTGGCGACAATGCCCGAGGGAATGGTAAAAGGCCCCGATATCGGTTTGCCTAAAAACTCTCGTCGTGTGGGGGTATTCAAAGCTGCTGGGCTCCAGTCCGGGGGATTAAGTGGGGTCGCATTATAACCGCTAGGGCCAGATTATGCTCTTTGCTAACTTCCGGTTATAAAAAATGTCTCTGTTCAGAACAATTCGATGTTTCACTTTTGCCGTCCCCTCTGTTTTTATAGAACTGTAGTCTCGGGCAGTTGTCGGCACCACAAAAACCGCTACCCGCGCTGGCTACCCGGTAAAACACCACAGATATTTCGGAGATTCCATCTATGAGAAGACAAAAACGTGACATGAACGACAGAGCATTTGATCGCGGTTACCAGGCTGGCGTAAGTGGCCGTAGCAGCGATTTTTGCCCCCATAGCAGTGACGACCATCGTCAAAACTGGCTATCGGGATGGCGGGAGGGCCGTTGTGATCAGTGGGACGGTTTGACCGGCATATCTGCCGTGCAAAGGTCACGCACGGCCTGATCTTCTCTTCGCCAGGCAACTGACAGCCTCCCGGTAGGCTGTCAGTCGTACATACTGCTCTGGGCCAGATCCAGTAATTCGCGATTTGCCACGGCAAACATCGCAAAATCAGGTGCATCTGTTGAATGCAGGTCGCCCAGCATTTGCCGCCAGCGCTCTATCAAGGGCTGCTCGTCGGCCTGCCAGCGCTCCATGCACAGGCGCATATCGCGTTTTTCGCAAACGTGACGCAGCGCGCCGGTTGCCAATTTACGCTGCTGCCACTCCAGGTCTTCCATATAGGTGTCCCGGGCCAGTGCCTGCCATTCGTTTTCAACCTTGGCGGCCACAATCAGGCCGCTGAACCAATCCAGCTCCAGGTACTCACCCATGCGGAAGTACAGTTCAGCCACCTCCAACAGGGGTGATTCGGTTTCTGTTGCCGCCTGGATAATACCCAGGCCAGTATAGGCCTGCTCGGCGGTGGAAACGGTTTCGGCCAATTTCCGCGGAACCCCCGCCAGAATGTAGCGCTTGCACAGGGTTTTATACTGATCGCTTGCCCGGGCACCCACCATGGTAGACAGGGCTTCACGCAACTGCCCCAGGCCCTCGCCGAATTCGGAAATAACCTGTGAGGGAAACAGGTTGTGGCGGCGATTGCGCAGCATCCAGCGAACACCGCGTTTCACCAGACGAATGAGGTGTAGCATCATCTCGGTCTGCACCTTGGCAGCCACCTTGTGATCCAGCGCTTCAATTTCATCCCAGACCTGCGCCACGGAGTACACTTCCATCACGGTGACATAAGCCCTGGCTACATCCACCACCTGGGCACCGGTGGCCTTCTGCTGTCGGCTCACGAAGGTCAGGCCCATGCGGTTGACGATATCGTTGGCGATCTGGGTGGCCATAATTTCCCGGTGCAAACGGTGTTCCAGAATTTCATTGCTGTATTCATCCACCATTCTGGGCGGGAACGCCGTTTTGACCGCATTGGCCATATACACGTCCTGGCCCAGATCAGAGGCAATAAGCTCCTCCTTCAACAGGGCCTTGCTGTAGGAAACCAGTATGGAAAGCTCAGGCCTGGTCAGCCCCCTACCGTGTAGCTTTCTCTCGGCGATAACCTCATCCGAGGGAATAAATTCCAGATCCCGGTCCAGACGGCCGGTACTTTCCAGCGCGGTAATAAAACGCTGGTATTCGCCGCTGCGCTCGGTTGCTTGAAACTCTGCCAGACTAACGGCCTGCACCTGCCTATAGTTGTTTTGTAGCACCAGCTCGGCAATGCTGTCGGTCATCTCCTCCAGCAATTCATTGCGATGCTTCTCGGTGAGATCGCCCCGTGCTACCACGGCATTGAGCAGGATTTTGATATTAACTTCGTGGTCGGAACAATCGACCCCGCCTACATTGTCTATAAAATCGGTATTGGAGCGGCCGCCATTCAAACCGTACTCCACCCTGGCCAGTTGGGTCATGCCCAGATTGCCGCCCTCGCCAATAACCTTGCAGCGCAACTCACTGGCATCCAGACGCACGGAATCGTTGGCCTTGTCGCCCACATCCATGTGTGTCTCAGAGCTTGATTTGACATAGGTGCCGATGCCACCGTGCCACAGTAGATCGACCTGGGCTCGCAGCACATGGGAGATCAATTCGCTGGGGGTGAGATGGTCGACCTCTATATCCAGCGACGCCTTCATCTCCGGCGATATGGTTATCGACTTGGCAGAGCGTTCAAATACGCCGCCACCGGCAGAGATCAGCTGCCTGTTATAGTCGTCCCAGCTTGAGCGGGGCATTTCAAACAGGCGCTTGCGCTCTATGAAACTGGCCGCCGGGTCGGGTGTGGGGTCCACAAAGATATGCATGTGGTTGAACGCGGCCACCAGCTTGATGTGCTCCGACAGCAACATGCCATTGCCAAACACGTCGCCGGCCATATCGCCAATACCCACCACGGTAAAGTCAGTTTCCTGGATATTCACGTCAAATTCACGAAACAAGCGCTGCACAGACACCCAGGCGCCGCGGGCGGTGATCGCCATTTTCTTGTGGTCATAGCCCACGCTACCACCGGAGGCGAAGGCATCACCCAGCCAAAAGTCGTATTCAGCCGCAATGGCGTTGGCGATATCGGAAAAGGTGGCCGTGCCCTTGTCTGCGGCCACCACAAGATAGGGATCTTGCCCGTCCTTGACCACCACCTGGGGTGGGCTGACCACACCGTTTTCGGTGCGGTTGTCGGTGATGTCCAGCAGGCCGCGAATGAATATTTTATAACAGGCTATGCCCTCTGCCTGCACTTCATCCCGTGACATGTCCGAGGTGATACGCCGGGGAATAAAACCACCCTTGGCACCAACCGGCACGATGACAGCATTTTTAACCTGCTGCGCCTTGACCAAGCCCAGCACCTCGGTGCGGAAGTCCTCCGCCCGGTCGGACCAGCGCAAACCACCTCTGGCCACCTTGCCACCGCGCAAATGCACACCCTCTACCCGGGGCGAGTAAACAAATATCTCAAACATGGGGACGGGCTTGGGCACATCGGGAATTTCACCGGGACACATCTTGAATGAAAAATAGGATTTCAGCTCACCCGGCTTGCCCTCCTGGAAAAAGTTGGTACGCTGCGTGGCCTTGATGACGGCTATAAATTGGCGAATAATTCGGTCTTCGCCCAGGTTCTTGACACTGTCCAGGGAGTCCAGGATACGCTGCTCTACCGCTTCTTCGCGCTGCCCACGCCACTCGTCATCACCGTCGAACACCGGGGAGAATCGGGTCAGGAACAGCTCCACGATGCTCGTTGTAATATGAAGATGGTTGGCCATGGTCTCGGCGATATATTCGAGACTGTAGGGAAACTGTACCTGCCTGAGGTAGCGGGCATAGGCGCGCAACAGGGCAATCTCACGCCAGCTCAACCGCGTACCAATGAGTAGCCGGTTAAACGAATCACTTTCGGCCTCCCCATGCCAGATGCGCGAAAATGCATCGGAAAATTCATCCCGCACTGTCTCCAGGTCTATGTCATGCGACAGGGCATAGATAAGGCTGAACTCCTGTATCCAGTAGCGGATGCCATCGGCAGCGAGCACCGAATAGGGGCGCTCGGTAACCACACGCAAGCCCAGGTTTTCCAAAATGGGTAGCACATCCGACAGGGGCAGCGAATCTCCCCTGTGATACAGGCGCAGGCGCAGTAAATTGTCGCCCTCCTCCAGCATCCTGTACAGGTTCATCTCCAGTTCCCGGCCATCTGAAAGGCGCTGAATGCTCTTGATATCGAGAACGGCAATGCGCGGATCAAAATCATCCCGGTAACCCGGCGGAAATCCCTTGCCCAGAGTCGTGGTTAATTCTTCACCCTTTTCTTCACCGAACTCTTCTATCAAACGGTTGCGTAAGCGGTCCTCCCAGGAAAGTGTTGCCTGCACTATCTGCTCCTCCAGTTCTTGATGATCAAAGTTCAACTCAACGGTGGGGTTAACCCGCAATACAAAATGACAACGAACCAAAATGGATTCGCTGAAATAGGTCGTAAATTCAGATTCCTCAGCGCCCAGGGCCGAACTCAGAATATCCTGAATTTCTATTCTCAGCTCTGTGGTGTAGGCGTCACGCGGAATATACACCAGACAGTTGAAGAACTTACCGTGTGCATCTTTGCGCACGAACAAACGCGTCTGCCTGCGCTCCTGTATCTGGTTCACCGCTGTGACCGTGTTAAACAGCTGCCGCACGCTGGACTGGAATAACTCTTCCCGCGGGAACAGTTCCAACACCCTGACCAACTCGCGGCCTTCATGCTCAGTGTTGTCCAGTGTGGACAGGGATATCACCTGTTCGACCTTGCGCCGAATAATAGGAATATCGGTGGGGCTCATGGTGTATACCTTGGACGTATACAAACCCAGGAAGCGATGCTGGCCAACCACATTGCCCTCGTCGTCGTAGACCTTTACCTCAACATAATCTGGATAGGCGAGGCGGTGTATGCGGGAGCGAATTCTGGACTTGGAAAAGCTCAGTTGCTTTTGCCGCAGCTGTTCGGTGGAGCTGCTCTTAATGTCGGCACCGAGGTCATAGACGCCGGCGGAGCCACGGTGCCGCAGCAAGCCCAGGCTGCGTGCCTTGTCGAGGCTGGTGGTACAGTCGGGTCCATTCCATTCAACCGCCAGATATTCATAGCCCAGAAACACCATGCGGTTGCGCTGTAGCCACTGCATAAATTCTGTCGCTTCATCGCGCAGACTGCGGTCGATACTTTCACAGCTGCTTATACTCACCAGGGAGTCTTCTACCCGGGACAGTATTTCGCTAAAGTCATCCACCACAGAATCCACTTCGCCGATGATGCCGGTGAGGCAGTCGCGCAGTTCCTGCAGTTGTTCGGGCGAAGAGAAACGCCCTATCTCGAAAAATAGCAGACTCTCTTTGGAGTGCTCACTGAGTGCTTGTTTCTCCGCCGGAAAAATGGCGACTAACTCGCCGTCGTCCGCCCGCTGTGAAACCAGATTACAACTGGCAATACTGTGTATGCGAATATTGCGCCGGTTTAATTCGCCCCGCACCGAGGCGGTGCAGAAAGGCATATCCCGGCAGAGAATGGCCAACACCGTATAGTTACTTTCCCAGCCGTGAGCCTGGATCTCGGGGTTGAAAAGGCGAACCTTGGCAGTTCGCTCCGGCCATTTATTCATAAAACGCAGCAGACCGTATAGCAGGCCGTAGACATTTTCTACCGACCGTCCGCGCAAGTCCGCTGCGGGAAAGCGACTGAAAAAACTCTTGGCGAGCTGATGCAGTGCTTTGCCATGACCCTCGCCGCCCCGCAGGTCTATGCGTTCGGCCAGACCGGCGAGCAAATTTTCCTTTGATTTATCCCAAACCATAACTTATCCATAAGCGTGCAGCATGTGGGTAGTCTAGACCATTCTGCTGAATCAGCGGAACTTTTCCACCTGTGAAAAGTCACAAAAGCGCATTGGATAGAGCCCGCCCATGGGCTAGAATGCGCCTCGGAATTCGCCATTGTAAGGCGAGGAAATACCACAAGCACAGACAACCCTGGAGAGAGCGTGGCGAGTACAGAGATCAGAGCCCTGGAAGACTGGCTCAGCGAGCAGATAATTGGCCAACAACATTTGGTCCAACGCCTGATAATCGCCCTGCTGGCCGATGGCCACCTGCTGGTGGAAGGGGCCCCAGGGCTGGCCAAAACCCGAGCCATCAAGTCCCTGGCCGCTGGTATAGAGGGCAGTTTTCACCGCGTGCAGTTCACCCCGGACCTGCTGCCTGGTGATGTCACCGGCACAGAAATCTACCGCCCCCAGGAGGCATCCTTTCATTTCCAGAAAGGCCCCATCTTTCACAACCTGGTGCTTGCCGATGAGATAAACCGCGCACCGGCCAAGGTACAATCGGCCCTGCTGGAAGCCATGGCGGAGCGCCAGGTGAGCGTGGGCAGCGAGACCTACGCCCTGCCGGAGCTGTTTCTGGTAATGGCCACCCAGAACCCCATAGAGCAGGAGGGCACTTACCCGCTGCCGGAAGCACAACTGGATCGCTTCTTAATGCATGTCAATGTCGGCTACCCGGATGCAGAAGCCGAGGTAAAGATACTGCAATTGACCCGCAATGAGGCGGCGCACCAGGGCGCCACCGCCCCCACTCGTCTGCCTCAGGACACCGTATTCGCCGCGCGCAAAGAGGCCCTGGCCCTGCACATGTCCGAAGCCGTAGAGCAGTATATGGTGCAACTGGTTATTGCCACGCGCAACCCCGCCCCCTACTCGGAACAACTGGTCAACTGGATAGAGTATGGTGGCAGCCCCCGGGCCACCATCGCTCTGGACCGCTGTGCCAGAGCCCACGCCTGGTTGAAAGGACAGGATTTTGTCGGCCCGGATGATGTTCAGGCGGTTGCCGCCGACGTGCTCAGGCACCGCCTGATTCTCAGCTTCGAGGCCGAGGCCAATGGCGTCACGCCCGACCAGGTCATTGAACAATTGCTGGCCCTGGTTCCCGTGGGCTGACAGGCGTGGATTTTACCGCCCCGGCCCAGGGTGCCTACGCACCCCTGGCAGACCTGATAGCCCTGCGCTTTCCCGCAAGGCAATTGCGCCTGTCCCGAAAAAAGCGTGCACTCAGCGCCCTGGCAGGGCCTAATAAATCGAACTTTCGAGGCCGTGGTATCGATTTCGAAGAGGTGCGCCGCTACCAGGCGGGCGATGACATACGCACTATTGACTGGCGGGTAACCGCAAGAAGCGGCAACGCTCACACCAAGGTTTTTCACGAGGAACGGGAGCGACCGGTGCTAGTCGTTGTGGACCAACGCCCCGGCATGTTCTTCGGTTCCAGCCACTGTTTCAAATCGGTGCTGGCCGCCCATCTCAGCGCACTGCTGGCGTGGAGTGCCCTGGACAACGGCGACCGTATCGGTGGCCTGGTATACAACGGCCTGGAACACCGGGAAATTCGCCCCAGGCGCAGTCGAAAAACTGCGCTGGCCCTGCTCTCCCACGTCCACACTTACAATGAGGCGCTGCCACTTGCGCCCTCTTCTGACATACCCGGGGCCCAAAGCAGCTTTGCCAGCATGGTGCATAACTTGCGCCGCATCGCCAAGCCGGGCAGCGCCATCTTTATCGTCAGCGACTTTCACGGCGCCGAGGATGAACACGCCCAGGAACATTTGTTTCAACTGGCCCAGCACACAGAAATTGCCGCCCTGTATTGTAGCGACCCCCTGGAACGGGACTTGCCGCGCTCTGGCTTCTACGCCGTGACCAATGGCGAGCAACGCAGCGAGTTACAGACCTCCAATCGCTCCCTGCGAGCGGAGTACGCCAAGCGCTATCAAAACCGCCAACAGAGCCTGTCGGACGCCCTGCAACGCCTGGGCATTCCCCTGTTGCAGGCATCTACCAGTGAATCGCCTTTCTTGATGCTGCAGCAATACTATGGAAATTCGAGGCGGTGAACCCCCAGGACCCCCTTGCCGCTTTGCACCCACTGCGCGAGCCCATTGCGATTGGCTGGTGGCCGCTGGCCCCCGGCTGGTGGCTGCTCGCTTGCGCCGCGCTACTGGCACTGACCGCGCTAACGGTATACCTGGTCAAACGCCACCGCGCCAATGCCTATCGCCGCATCGCTATTATGCGGTTGAGCGAACTTCGTGCGCGTGTGGATAAACTACCGGCTGACCCCGTTGAAACATTGGCCGCCGTCAGCGAAACCAACGCCCTGCTAAAAGCGGTTGCGCTGCGGGCGTTCCCGCAACAGGACATCGCCGCGCTGTCGGGACCGGCCTGGCTGGCCTTCCTCAACGCCACCCGGCAAAGCAGTTCACCCAGCACAGAATTTTCAGCGCACTTCGCCAGTGCCGCCTATCGGCCACAGCTGCCCGACCTGGATGTAGAGCAACTATTGTTGGCCGCACAGCACTGGATAGCAAAACACCGGAGCCCCGCATGATTGAGTGGATGTGGCCCTGGATTGCCCTGTTGCTACCCCTGCCCGCTCTGGTGCGAAGGCTGTCGCCCGCCGCCAGCAGCAGCGAACCCGCCCTGCGTGCACCTTTTTATGATGAGTGGCAGCAACTGAATGAATCACATGGCGGCGCAGCCCTGCGCCAGGGCCTGCTTCCCGGCATGGCACTGTGGCTATTGTGGGGCATGCTACTGATGGCCGCGGCAAGACCCATATGGATTGGAGAAGCCATAGAGTTACCCAACAACGGCCGGGACCTGATGCTGGCGGTGGATATTTCCGGCAGCATGCGCATCGAAGACATGCAGGTGGGCCAACATATTATTCGCCGGGTGGATGCGGTGAAGCAGGTGGGCGCCAATTTTATCGCACGCCGTCTGGGGGACAGGTTGGGTCTGATTTTATTTGGCACCAACGCCTATGTGCAGTCGCCCCTGAGTTTTGATACGGCCACCGTGAAGCGTTTTCTGATGGAAGCCCAGATTGGTTTTGCCGGACAGGAAACCGCCATAGGCGACGCCATTGGTCTGGCCGTGAAGCGGCTGAAAGAGCGGCCAGCAGAAAGCCGTGTGCTTATTTTGCTGACCGATGGCCAGGATACCGCCAGTACGGTGCAACCCCTGGACGCGGCGAAACTGGCGGCAGAGCTGAAGATAAAAATCTATACCATTGGCATAGGCGCCGATGAGATGACCCTGCCCGGTTTGTTTGGCAGCAGTTTTGGCAGCAGGCAGGTAAACCCCTCTGCAGACCTGGACGAAGAAGGGTTGCAGAAAATTGCACAACTAACCGGAGGGCAGTATTTTCGGGCCCGCAACCCCCAGGAACTGGCCAATATCTATGGCCTGCTGGACACTCTGGAGCCGGTGGAACAGGCCGCAGAAATGTACCGCCCGCGGCAAGCACTGAGTTACTGGCCACTGTTGGGCGCCCTCTTCCTGAGCTTTTTGCTGGCCACCCGCCAATGCTGGATAAGCCGATGATGGCCCTGCTTAACAACTTCCACCTGATGCGCCCCGAGTGGCTGTGGGCGCTGCTACCGGCGGCACTGCTGGCAGTGCTTTTACTGTATGTTCGTGGCAAGGGCGGCAGTTGGAGTGAGGTCATCGCCCCGGAATTGCTGCCCTTTCTGGTGGGCAAGCAACAGGCCTCGCGCGGCCCCAACTTGCTGCCACTGCTGTTTGTGGCCTGGATAGTTGCCGCAGTGGCGGCCGCCGGGCCCGCCTGGGAAAAGCTGCCCCAACCCATCCACCAGAAACAGGATGCCCTGGTGCTGGCCCTGGACCTCAGCTATTCGATGATGGCCCAGGATTTATCGCCCTCTCGATTGATTCGCGCACGCCAGAAGCTGCTGGATTTACTGGACCAGCGCGGCGAGGGCCAGACCGGTTTGATTGCCTACGCGGGCGATGCCCATATTGTAACGCCGCTCACCGATGACAACCCCACCATCGCCAACCTCATCCCCGCCCTCAATCCGGGCATGATGCCCGTGCCCGGCAGCGACCCGGCGGCCGCCATTGGCCAGGCCATAGACCTGCTGCACTCCGCGGGTATTGCCGCTGGAAAAATTCTGTTGATTACTGACGGTGTCGATGAGGGTGCCGCGCGTGAGATCACCTCGGTGCTCAAAGGCACGGGCATCAGCCTGGCAGTGCTGGGCGTAGGCACCCGAACCGGGGCACCCATACCCCTGCCCCAGGGCGGCTTTATCAAGGACAGCAATGGCGACATTGTTATTCCCAGGCTGGACGAGGCGGCACTGCGCGCCCTGGCTGCAAAAAGCGCGGGCACCTACGCGCGCATTTCCCTGGACGATGACGACCTGGAGCGCCTGCTGAATGAAGCCCTGCCTGTCATGGGCGAGGCTACCCTCACCCTGGACAGAACCGCTGATGCCTGGGAAGACATGGGCTATCTTTTGATTCTGCTGTTGCTACCGGTGGCCCTGGCCCTGTTTCGGCGAGGCTGGGTGGTCTGCCTGTTACCATTGCTGGTTTTGGGCAACCCCCAAAGCGCCAGTGCGATGGGCTGGGACGATCTCTGGTCAACCCCCGACCAGCAGGGCCAGAAAGCCCTTGAACGTGGCGCCAACGAAGCGGCAAGCACCCTGTTCGAAAACCCCGACTGGGAGGCCACTGCCGCCTATCGCAACGAGGACTTCGAGCGCGCCGTAAAGCAGTTTTCTGAAACCCAAACCACCGACAGCTGGTATAACCGCGGCAATGCCCTGGCCAAAGCGGGCGAGTTGAACAAGGCTATTGAGGCCTACAAGCAGTCACTGGAGTTACAGCCTGAAAAAACTGATGCCATTGAGAATATCGAACTGCTTGAGAAGATGAAAGAGCAGCAGGACCAGGATCAAGAACAGAATAACGAAAACCAGGAACAACAAGATCGGGAAAACCAGGACAATCAGAATCAATCCGGGGAGCAAGAGCCCTCGGACGAACAGTCCGACCCCGGTGATTCAGAGCGCAATGGCGAGCAAGAACAGAATCAGGATCCTCAACAAAACGAAGAACCCGAACAGAACTCCGAGCAGGAGAAGCAAGCTCCAGAGAATGAACAGGAGCAGCAGGCCGAGCAGGCCCAGGCCGAGGAGCCTTCGCAAGAGGACAAGGAAAAGGAGCAGGCCATGGAACAATGGTTGCGCCGAATACCCGATGACCCCTCGGGACTATTGCGTGAGAAATTCAGATACGAGAGTCGCCAACGAGAACAACGCGGCGACAGGAGAGAGAATGAAACCTACTGGTAGGGCTGTGCGCAGCCTGCTTTTATTCATAGCACTGTTTACGGCCAGCTTGGTTCAGGCCGATTTCACCGCCAAGGTAGACAGAGACCGGGTCATCATGGGGGACAGCCTGCGCCTGACCATTACAGCCACCGGCAATGAACAAATCGGCAATCTCGACCACCGGCCACTGCTCAAGGACTTTGAAATTCTGCAGCGCTCTACCTCCAGCAGTACCAGCATTGTCAATGGGACACGCACCAGCACCCGGCAAGTGATCCTGGAAATTACGCCCCGCCGAACCGGCACGCTCACGGTTCCCGCCCTGCGGGCCGGCGCAGCCGAAACAAACTTCCTGATTGTATCTGTCAGCCCCGCTGCGGATGGTTTCGCCACCGACCAAACCGTCAGTTTTGAAGCCGAGTTGGAATATAGCAGCGTCTACGTGCAAGGCCAGGTATTGCTGACACTGCGCATCATGCAGTCCATCAATCTGGAGTCGCGCAGCGTCACCGAGCTGCAACTGGACAATGCCTTTGTCAAACAACTGGAGCAAAAATCTTTTCAAAGAACCATAGACGGCCGCCCCTGGTTGGTTCACGAAATTCGCTATGCCATTTTCCCCGAGGAAAGCGGTATGCTGGAGATTCCATCCCAAACATTTTCCGCCCGCGAGAGTACGGGTAGAAGAGGCATGATGAGCTTTGGCAGCGGCGGGCGGGCCTTAAACCGCAAGACCAAAGCATTGTCCCTCAAGGTATTACCCCGGCCAGACGCATTTCCCGGAACAACCTGGCTGCCCGCGCGCAAGCTGGAAATTCAGGAGAGCTGGTCCACCCCGCCGGAGCAATTACACACCGGCGAATCGGCAACGCGCACTATTGTAATTCTTGGGGAGGGGCTACAGGGCGCACAACTGCCCCCTATGGTCTTCCCCGCCACCGAGGGGCTCAAGTATTATCCCGACCAGCCGGTGATAGGCGAAACAGAATCCAGTTCCGGTCTAACGGGCTCACGCAGAGACAGCGCGGCACTCATCCCCACCCGGGAAGGCAGCTGGACCATACCCGAGGTGCGCATACCCTGGTGGGACACCAAAGCCGAGAAAGTACGGTATGCGGTGCTGCCGGAGCGCCAGATTACCGTTAGCCCAGGGGATTATATACAACTGGATTCCGCCCCCATCAAGATAGTGGGGCCAGCAGCAGCGTCCCCGGCAAGCACGGCTATACCCACCACCGCCGCCAACGACAACAACTGGAAGAGCGCCGCAATCGTGGCCTCACTGGGTTGGTTTGCCACACTGCTGTATCTGTGGCTTTCGCGTAGAAAGCAGCTGCCGCCACCCACGGAGCCGGCAGTAGACCTCACGGAGAAAAAAGCATTCAAACGGCTGCAGGGCGCCTGTGCGGCTGGCAACGCCAGCTTTGCCCGCTCGGGTATTATTCACTGGGCTGCATCACTGGCACCTCAAGCGGGCATACATTCCCTTGAAGATGTCGCTGCTCTTTTCGCCGATGCTGCGCTTGGCGAAAACCTCAGCACACTGAACACACAACTTTACAGTTCGGACAGCGAGGGCAATGCAACCTGGGATGCCGGCGAACTGGGCCAGATTGCCCAGCGCCTGCGCAAACACCAGCAAGCGACCTCGGCCCAATCCGACCAGGCACTGAAACTCTACCCAGCCTAAGCCCGCGGTTGGCTCAACTTATTCCACGGTAATGGTAATTTTTTGCGAAAGAACCGGCTGGTCGTGGGGAATATGGGCATAGTTGCCTAATAGCAACTGCAGGGTATGTTTACCGGGTGACAACGTGAGCTCGGTCTCTGTTTGCCCTCCCCCAAAATGCTTTATGTGATCCGTCGCTGGCAGCGGCTTGCTCATATCTGGCAAGGTCTCACCGTCGATGAGGATATGGTGATGGCCAGTGTTATCTTTCTGTGTTCCCGCGGGTGCCACGCCCATACCCGTCAGGCCAAACTTTACGGTGAATGTTTGTGGCACAATCTGCCCATCGACAGGGCTGATGATATAGACCTCTGCATCGGCCGCTGAGGTGGATAACATTTCACCCGCAACCGCAGCGAGGGACAGGGATGCTATCAACAGGGAAGCGGCGACAAATAACTTTTTCATAACAGGCTCCTTTTTGAGTAGACTATACTCCAGATAAATTAGTAAAGCTCTACGGCGCAAAACTTACAGGAGTCAACGATGAATATTCCAATCCTGGCACTCGCCGCAACTCTCGTTCACCGGTCGCTGTTCATGCTGATGTGGGGATTCATCACGCGGTGTTCGCCAGTGCTTTCTAGCTGACACCCCAGCAGCCAATTATGTGCGGAAGATTCCACAATCACGTCAAGGCCATGCATGAGTGGGTAGATATACTTGGCGACTGGCCCACTGAGGCAGCACTTAGTTACAACGTGGCGCCCACTCAACCGGTACCCATAGTGACCGAGGCCGGGACGGTCATCGCGCGCTGGGGCCTGGTACCCCAATGGGAAAAGGCCTTCGTCACCAAATACCCCACGCACAATGCCAGGCTGGAAACCGTGCGCGAGAAACCCAGCTTTCGCGCCGCGTGGAAACATTCACGCACCTGCCTGATTCCAACGGGGGGATTTTATGAGTGGCGCAAGGAAGGCGAAATCAAACAGCCCTACTTTATTCACAAACCGGATGATCTGCTGGTATTTGCGGGGCTGTGGGAGTGCTGGCACGACCGGATTTCATTTACCATATTAACCACGCAGTCGCAGGGTATTATTGCGACGCTGCATCACAGGATGCCGGTAATGCTCAATAGATCGGCTGCGCAGCAATGGCTAAAAACCAGTACAGACAAGGAACAGCTTCTGCAGAAGTCACCGCTGAAAGATACGGTTGAGGTGTATGGGGTGAGCAGACAAGTCAACAAAGCTTCGAATCAGGGACCGGGCCTGATACTGCAGTGGCCCGAAAAGATCTAGGCCCCGGTTGAGCGCACCGTGTGTAGCCAAAATCAAAGTTTTCCATCTGTAGAAAAACTACTCGAGTCAGTTTTTGGGTATACTGCCGTGCTGCGGCAGAAAATATTCTGTATGAATAACCCGCCTACCCCTCTTTTGGCAGCACAGCACTCATCCCTACTCGGTAAATAAAAAACCCCATGGCCAGCAACCAAGATTTTGTAGTTTCGAGTATCCACGAAGACCCCGAAACGCTGCGAGCGCGTTTTCAGGAATTGGGGTATTTGTTTATCAAGAAATATGTCGCCGCCGAAAAGTGCGACTCGATGCTGCACAGTTTCCTGGCGCAACTGTCTCCTTATATCTCCTATGACAAAGACGCTGGATGTCCCGCCTACAACGGCACGCCATTTTCCGAAACAGACCCGGTCTGGGATGAGGTGTACCCCGCGATACAGGCCCTCGAAGAGTTTCACGGCTTTTTCCACGAGGACCACGTACTCAACTTGATGAGATGTGTTACCGGCACCGAGGTCTTTGTCTACCCCATCAAAATGGCGCGAATTTCCACCCCTGGAAAATTGGGTTATGAAACACCGCCCCACCAGGATGCACACTCCCACCACGCCGGGCCGACCATGGCTGGCATCTGGGTGGCCCTACACGATGTATCCCAGGAGATGGGCCGGGTTAAAGTTCTGCCCGGTTCGCACAAACAGGGGGCCAGGAAAATTTTTGCCGCCGAGGGTGTAGGTGGTGTGCAATGCGAGATTTTCCCCGAGGAAACTACCTGGCATGTGTCTGACTTTGAGAAAGGAGATGTGTTGATTTTCCACTCCTGCTGCATTCACAAAGCGGAACCCAACCTCGGGGAACGTCTGGCGAGAATCAGTATAGATACCCGTTTTTGCGATTACGGCGCGCCGGTATTTTCGACCAACCTGGAACCCCACCACGGCTGGCGCATTGAGGGGCTGGGCTGGGACAGCATCTACCAAAACTGGCAGAGCGAGGAGTTACAACATTACTGGCGGGACTACCCCGCACTTTTTTAACCCACGCCGCTAATTAAGCGATTTGCTAAGCACTTCAAATACATCATTCGACAGCTCGCTCATCGCCGCGAGGCGCTCCAACTCCCCGCGCATTAACTCACTGCGCCCGGCAAAGTTGCGCCACTTGGTCAGAGGGCCCAGCAGGCGTGAGGCCACCTGTGGATTGACGGTGTTCAGTTCTGCCACTCTATCGGCCAGGAAGCGATAGCCCTGTCCGTCCGCGCGGTGAAAGTTAACCGGGTTATTGTTGGCGAAGCCACCAATGAGCGAGCGTACTTTGTTCGGGTTCTTCATGTCAAAATCCGGGTGCGTCATCAGCGTCTGCACCCTGGACAAACCATCGCCACCCGGGATACAAGCCTGCAGTAGAAACCACTGGTTTATCACCAGCGATTCGCTCTTGAACATCTCATAAAATTCAGCCAGGGCTGTTGCGCTCTGCTCATCGCTGCCGTACCAGGCCAGAACGCGCAGGGCCGACAATCGGTTGGTCATGTTGCGCGCGCCCTGGAATTGACTCTGGGCGAGCGCCAGGTGGCTTGCATCACTACTGCACAGATAATCCAGGCAAATGTTTCGCAGCGCGCGGGCGCCCACCTGGGCCGCATCCGGGGCGTAAGCCAGATCGGTTTCCAGGCGGTGATAGGTCGCCAGAAACAGTTCCTGCTGGGCTGTGGCGATGGCCTTACGCACGGCATTGCGCGCGGCATAGATGCGCTCTACATCGGCCCCGCCCGCCATACTGGCCAGTTCCGCCAGGTAATTTTCACTGGGCATGGCCAACATATCCGCGACCATGGCAGGGTCCAGCGACTCATCCGCCAGAAGATTGCCACAGGCCTGCGGCAGCAAGGGTTCAACACCCGTCGCCTGGCCATTTTGCAGTTGTTGTTCCACCTCATGAATAGCGCGCACGGCCAACTGCTGGGATGAGTCCCAGCGCACAAAGCCATCGCCATCCCGACTCATCAAGGCGTAGAGATCATTTGCCGTAAAATCATAGTCCAGCCGAACTGGCGCGGAAAAACTACGCAGCAATGACGGTACGGGTCGTTCTTTTACACCTTCAAAAACATAACTCTGCTGCGGCTTGTCCACCATGAGCACACAATGAGTGTTATCGGCGGTCTCAAAATCAGGGGGTGAATCTTTAAGTTTCAGGGGTAAATTCCCCGCACCCCCCAGTAAGCCCATGGCCAGTGGAATGACAAAGGGCTGCTTTGTATTCTGACCCGGCGTCGGCGGGCAGGACTGTTCTATATGCAGCGTATAGGTTTCACTGGCATCGTTGTATTCATCACGCACCGTGATCTGGGGCGTTCCCGCCTGGGAGTACCACAGGCGAAACTGGGACAGGTCTACACCGCTGGCGTCTTCCATGGCTTTAACAAAGTCTTCACAGGTAACCGCCTGACCATCGTGCCGGTCAAAATACAGGTCGGAGCCCCTGCGGAAATTTTCTGCACCGAGCAGAGTGTGAATCATGCGCACAACTTCCGCACCCTTTTCGTAGACGGTCACTGTATAAAAATTGCTGATTTCAATAAAGGAGTCGGGCCGGATGGGGTGCGCCATCGGGCCACTGTCCTCGGCAAACTGCGCGGTTCTCAGGAAGGTCACGTCCTCAACACGTTTTACCGTTCTGGAACCCATGTCGGAGGTGTACTCCGCATCCCGAAACACGGTGAAGCCTTCCTTGAGGCTGAGCTGAAACCAGTCGCGGCAGGTAACCCGGTTGCCCGACCAATTGTGAAAATACTCGTGGGCGACTATGGCATCGATTCTTTCAAAACCTGCGTCTGTGGTGGTTTCGGGGGTCGCCAGTATGCAGGACGTATTGAATATATTGAGACTCTTGTTCTCCATGGCCCCCATATTGAAATCATCGACCGCGACAATATTAAACAGCTCAAGGTCGTACTCCCGCCCAAACCTCTCTTCATCCCAGCGCATGGATCTCTTGAGGGATGCCATGGCGTGGTCACATTTATCAATGTCTTTTTCTTCAACATAAATGCGCAGGCACACGTCGCGACCGCCGCAGGTCTGGAACTGGTCTTCTATGTGGGAAAGCTCACCCGCCACCAGGGCAAACAAATACGCCGGCTTGGGAAACGGGTCATGCCAGGTTACGCTGTGGCGCTCACCACTTTCGGCACTGGATTGTGTTTGATTGCCGTTACTGAGCAACACCGGGTAGCGCGCCCGGTCCGCCTCAATACGCACAGTGAACACCGACATCACATCGGGGCGGTCCAGATAATAGGTAATCTTGCGAAAGCCCTCGGCCTCACACTGGGTGCAAAACATGGTGCGTGATTTGTACAGCCCCTCCAGGGATGTATTGTCCTGGGGGTGAATCCGCGTCTTGCACTGCAGGACAAATTTCTCCGGCACCGAGGGAATGGTCAGCGAGCCCGGCGCAACCGTGTACTCTTGTGCGGGCAGTACGCGACCATCGACAGCCACTTCCAGCAACTCAAGTTCCTGGCCGTGCAAGATCAATTCGGCGCTACCGCCCCGTTCCTCATTGCGGTGCATGTGCAGCCTGGAGGTAACCAGGGAATGGTCTTCATGCAACTCAAAGTCGAGCTCTGTCTGGTCAATCCAGTAAGCGGGTGGCTGGTAGTCTTTCAGGTAGATGGTACCGGGTTTGGCATCGCGCATAATCGTTCTCGGTTTTCTAATTCAGCAGGGACAGGGACAGCGAATAACCACCGTACTTGCGTATGTTGATCACACCGGTATCGAAGATCAGATACTGGCCTTTGATACCCATCAAAGTGCCCTCCACGGAGGGCGTCTTGTCCAGGTTCATAGATTTCACCTTAGTGGGGTATTCCAGTACGGGATAGTTAATACTGACCTGTTCCGCCCCCTCCAGCACCACAATGGATTGAATGCCGTGCTGCTGTTGCAGCGCCTCAATGTCGGGCGCGCAGGCTTTCATCAGTTCCCGGCGCACCTGTTCCAGGTCGCGGGGCTCAGCTGGCCCCTTGAGCATGGCCTGCCAATTGGTCTTGTCGGCGATATGACTCTTGAACACGGTCTCGACCAGGCCGGAGCGAAGCCGACTGCTCACCCGAAAGATGGGCTGGGCCTGGCTGGCACCCTGGTCCATCCAGCGCGTCGGAAAATCCCGGGTAATACCCACCTTCAAACTCGACGTATTTGCCAGGTAAACCGTGTGGTCTATCATACAATGCGTTTCGCCCCACTGGGGTTCACGGCAAGTGCCCGCGTCGTAGTGGCATCGCTCCGGGCTCATGATGCACATATCGCATTGGGCCAGGCGCTTGAAGCAGGGATAGCAATAGCCCTGGTTAAAACTCTTGCTGGTTTTACGGTCGCAGTGAATGCAGTTTATGACGCCCTGAAATTCAAGCTGCAGGTGTTTGCCCAGGTAGTTATTCATCGGCACGCGCTGCTCACCCAGCACCATCTGGTATTCCACCGGGTCGGCGAGATGGGTTTTCATTTTTCGCGTTGCGCCCGATGCCAGTAACTCAGCCATACTCAGTCTTTCCAGGTCAATGTGGTTTCAGCGGGATCCTCACAAACGTCACCCTCTTTTTGTTTTTTATCGATGTAACCTACCCGTTGGTTTTCATCCAGGTGCGTCCGCCCCCAGGCGATAACAGCCTGCAGCGTATTTTCACGCTGCTCGCGGGTCAGCTTTTTGCCATCCGGCCACTTCCCCAACTCAACAGCCTGTTTGAGATTTTTGTAGGTTTCCAGAGACATCGAAGCGATAAGTTGTTGATAATCCATATCAGTCTTTGTTTCCCGATGCGCGCGACAGCAAAGCAAAGGCCGCACCTAGAGCAGCACCGCTTAACAGGCCTCCCACATGAGCGGCATTGGCAATAGCGCCAAAGCCAAGCACCTCTACGATGCCAAAGATACAGATCACCAGCCAGCCCACCATAAACAACATAATGCCCGAGGCGGGTCGAATGGCCCAGCGGGGTTGCAAGCTTGCCCCCACCCAGCTGAACCCCAACAGGCCGTATACCACGCCGGACATACCCCCAAACAGACTGGGGCCGCCAAAAACAAATTGCGCCACGTTCGATACCAGGGCGATCACCAGAAAAAGCAGCAACATATTCAAGCTACCCATCACCTGTTCTACTTTGGAACCCAGGTCCCACAACCACAAACTATTGAATACAATATGTAGCCAACCGAAATGGATGAAGACAGGCGTAATTAAGCGCCAGTACTCCCCCGAGTTTTCATAAAATTGAATCTGGCCCCCATAAATATGAAACGGCGTGAAGGTCAGTTCGGCCAGCCACTCCATCGGGGCGTGGAAATAAACCAGAGCAAAACCACAGATGCTTAAAAGAATGAGCCCCAAGGTCACCGGGGCCCGTCGCCAGCGCGCCTGAGACTGGTCGGCCCCGGCCTTCGTCTTTGACACCATCTCGATGGTAAACTGCCCGGATCGCCAGTCCTGGTACAAGGATACGACCTCCTCCACCCGACCCTGCTCGTTTACTTTGAGCACCTGGCGGCCATTTTCCTCAAAGATGCGGTGCGCCAGCCCCCGCTGGTGAAGCACGGCACTCAGCGGCAGTATGTCTTCAGCGAGGTCAACGCTGAGGGCGGTAAATTCAAAACTCATTTGTACAACTCTCAGCCAACGAGGGCGTGACTCCAGCTCAGCTTGTCCCTGCAACTGGCGTAAAAACTGTGGCCCACAGGGTGTAACAGGGTTAATCGATGGGGCTTTTTGGAAATGAGTACGGAGTCGCCCGGTCGCACCGTCATATTGACCTGACCATCGCAGGTCACCGGAGGGTGAATGCGGTTGCGCTCCAGAATGTCGATGCGAATCCTGCTATCGCCATCCACAACAATTGGCCTACTGCTGAGGGCATGGGGAAACATGGGCACCAGAACCACGGCATCCAGGCTTGGATGCATAATAGGGCCACCACCGGAAAGCGAGTAGGCGGTGGACCCGGTGGGCGTGGAAACAATCAGGCCATCGGCTCGCTGACGGTAGACAAAAACATCGTTGATATATAACTCGTACTCAATCATCTGCGCCGACGTGCCGGAGTTAACCACAACATCATTGAGCGCGTCGGCCCGGCCTACAATTTTTCCGTCGCGGCAGACACTGGCATCCAGCAGAAATCGGCTGTCCTCCTCATATTCACCGTCCAGCACGGCGTTGACCTGCATGGAAATTTCATCCGGGTTGATATCGGCCAGAAAGCCCAGCCGCCCCCGGTTAACCCCCAGTACAGGCGTATTGTATTTCGCCAGGGTTCGGGCAGCACTGAGCAGGCTGCCGTCACCACCCACCACAATAACCAGGTCGGCTTCCTGGCCGATTTCATCGCGGGTCGCACCGCGGTAGCTGTGCCCGGGTAACAACTCTTCCAGACGATCTTCCAGCATTACCGCCAGGCCGCGCCCGACCAGAAGGTCTGCCAGTTCCTGCAAAATTGCCGCCAGGCCCACTTGCTGACTGCGACCGACCAGGCCTATTGTCTTAAAGGATGCAAGCATATTGCCAGCGCCCCAGTTAAAAAGGGCTGCTATTATAACCAGGAAACGACTTCGAAAGGCATTATGTCTCATTATCCTTACAAAACACGGGAAGTACGCGATTTGGCCTGGGCTTGCTTCTCCCCCGCCTTGTTTGACAGTGAAAAGCTGTCCGATGACCGGCAGAACATTGCCAACTGTGGTCTCGGCCTTACTGCGGCGCGGCAAACCTGGCTGGAAAGCCTGGATAGGCAACCCGCAGCACTGCTGCAGCACCTCAAGGTGCTACACAACGGCAGGCTGGGTTTGTATTTTGAAAGCCTGTGGCACTTTTTCCTGCAGGAAGACGCCGGGGTAGACCTGCTCGCCCATAACCTGCCCATAAGAACTGGCGGGCGCACCATAGGCGAATTTGACTGCCTGTACTATTGCCGACTGCGCAAGCGGCACTTTCACCTGGAACTTGCCGTAAAATATTATCTGGGCCACCGCCAGAGCACCACAAACCAGAGTGCCAGCCACTGGCGTGAGTGGCTGGGACCCACAAATACAGATAATCTTGATCGCAAGATCAAACACCTGACCCAACACCAGATTCAACTGGGCGATCACCCCGCAGCGAGGCAACCCCTGGAGCAACTGGGCATTTCGACGCTCAACTGTGAAATTGAGATCAAGGGCTATTTGTTTGAATCGCTGGCTGATCCGCTACCGCCACCCTATGCACATAACCACCAGAACAAGCTTTGCCAGTGGCTCACTATTGGCGAGTTAGCGGGTTATTTGGATACCTGTGCCAGCAGCCACTTTTTAGCGCTGCCCAAACCACAGTGGCTGGCCCCAGCGAAGGCAGTAACTGGTAAGGGTAAACCAGTGGGGCGAGAACAAACCCTTGAGCTGTTGACCGAACATTTCCGGCAACAGGGAAAGCCGCAGTTGCTTGCTGCTTTCGATAAAACAGGGTTTGAAACGCAACGTTTTTTTGTCGTTGACAATCAGGCGGAATAATCACCGGTGGAAACCGTAAAGGCACCTTTCCTGTGATTCCGAACCTGCTTGGCAGATACCGGAAGCCCAAGCAAAACTCGACTATACTCAGCTGACAGACATCTACCACCAGCAAGGGAGACACCCCAATGATCGGATACACTACTCTGGGCACCAATGACTATGAGAGCGCCTGTAGCTTCTACGACCAACTGTTCGCCAGTATTGGCGAGACTCGCATTATGGACATAGATAACTTTGTGGTCTGGGGCACATCGATGGAACAACCCGGTTTTTCCATTACACGACCCTTCGATGGCAACCCCGCCTCCGTGGGCAACGGCGTAATGATTGCAATCCTTATGTCTTCAAAGGACGCTGTCGACGCCTTTTATGCTCAGGCAATGAAATTGGGCGCCACCGATGAGGGAGCGCCCGGCCAACGAGGCGAGGGGTTTTATGCCGGCTACTTCAGAGACCTGGACGGCAATAAACTGAACGCCTTTTTTATGGGTTAGCTTCACAGAATACTGGCAGGCGCCTACTCCACTACGTCGATATTCAATTTAGTTATCCACTGCGCACTCCCCAGGGGAGCGGAATAGCGAGCATTATTGACGTACAGGAAATTCCCAAAAAAAGAGCCGCTCGCGACTCCATCCATGCCGGGGTCGGTGATTGATCCCAGGAACTCTCCCGTGAGCATATCCTCACTCAGTCTCACCACCTGTACACTTTCCAGGGCGGGTTCCATTATATACAAGGTGCCGTTATCTGCGCCAAAGACATACGCGTTACCACCCACGTACCCGGCCACAAACAAATAGTTGGTGCGGGGGTCGACTCGCATTCCAAGCTTGTAACAAGATGATAGGCGCAACACAGACCGCGGTTGAGTGCATGCGAGAGGGGCTTGAGGAGCCCAGCAACGTCATGCCTTTTTTTGAACCTTATCTGCCGTTTTACGATGCAGTGCGGGATGAGCCGGCGTTTATCGAGATGTTGGCCGATATCGATGGCACTAACATGGCTCTCCAGGAAATGCCGTCACGACAACCAGGAAAACCCCCGTCGCCCCTGTAGTCCCCCCGTGTGGACAAACACAATTGGCTGCTGTTTGCTCCACTGTCCGGATATCAGCAACTGATGTATCGCATACAGGGCTTTGCCGGTGTACACGGGGTCCAGGGGAATTTGGTGAATCGCCTCGAATGCGAGGATAAACTCGCGCAAGCCCGCACTAACCCGGGCATAACCACCGCAGTGGTGGTCGTGTAAAATTTGCCAGCGGGCGCAATCGGACGTGGTGAAAGCCGCCACGTTTGAATCGAGATCATAGGCACCCTTGAGCACCGACACGCCCACCAACTGCCCCGCAAAACTTCCCCCCAGGCCCTGGGCAATGCCTGCCAGGGTTGTGCCCGTCCCCACCGCTAGAACAACTTTGTGCTGCGAAATACCTGCGGCATGCAATAGCTCTGCAATGGCCTGGCAGCCGGTCACCCCGACAGTGTTTGCACCGCCCTCGGGAATCACCAGGCAGGGGCCAAACCGCCGGTGCAGCCCATCGATATATTCCTGCTCTGCTCTTTGACGATATTCTTCCCGGGAGACATAAACCAGCTGCATGCCCCACGCCTGCGCATCCCGCAGCATGGCCGATGGATTTTGGGGTTGCTCACCGCGAACTATTCCTATAGTTTGCAGTCCACGCTCCAACCCGATTGCCGCCAGTGCGTGTAAATGGTTGGACCAGGGTCCACCAAAAGATACGATAGTGCCAATACCCCGCTCGCGGGCCGCAGCAATATTGCCCTGCAACTTAAACCATTTGTTGCCCGGTGCACTGCCGCCGGTTTGGTCCAGGCGCAACACGCTGACGTTGGCCAGAGATTGGCCCAATACAGCCTCGGGTCCCAATGGCACAAATAGATTAGAAGTTGTTATCATAGAGAACAAGACTACCCCAAAACAAGGAGCAAACCATGATCAGAACCATTTTCGCCGCATTTGCCACACTCACACTGCTTGCCGCATGCAGCAGTACACCCGAAATTCAAACAGGCGATGACGCAGAAGTCATCATGGGGGATCTGCACAAGATTGATAACTCCCGCGCTGACCTCGCTTATGTTAACCCCGATGCCGACTTTGCTAAGTACCACAAGATACTGTTGATGCCCTTGGGGGTCGACAAGGTTGAAATTAAACAACCCAGCTCCAGCGGCTCCCTAAATCGCCACAGCAAAGATTGGGAATTGACCGATGACGACAAGCTGAAATTACAGCAATTATTTCATGAAGCCATGAGCAAAGAGCTGCAGAAGAAAGGCGGCTACCCGCTGGTGACGGAGCCCGGCGATGACGTATTGCACATTCAGGCCAGGTTAATTGCCATTGCACCCAGTGCGCCCAAAGATGATTTCCGCTCTCGCCCGGTGGGCCGCGGTGCGGTGTACACAGAAGGGGCTGGCGCTATGGTCGTTGGCGTTGCCTTTGCCGACTCTGAATCAGGGGAAATACTGGGCCTGATGCGCGACAGACGCTCAACCAACAACAACTGGGGGCGAAATAACAGCGTTAGCAATATGGCGGATGTGCGCCGTATGTTTAGCGGCTGGGCTGTCGAAATTCGCAAAGGACTGGATAAGATTCACGGCAAGTAGACCTGCAGCGCTTCCGCACCGAGAGTTTTACCGGGACTTAGATGCCGGACAAACCGACATTATTTTTCTGTAAAACCTGTTCGGCGCGGTAGCTCGACCTGACCAGCACACCAGACACCACTTCCAGAAAGCCCTTTTTCAGACCCAATTTTCGCAAATTTTCGAATTCCTCAGGGCTG
>SMVA01103246.1_pt1 | contig 28963 bp, 26 predicted proteins | sample 2456451 | NCBI WGS metagenome assembly SMVA01 (sample SAMN11095933, study PRJNA526329) | marine sediment metagenome | biome: Marine sediment; feature: Surficial sediment; material: Deep marine sediment; isolation source: Hadal surficial sediment | place: Pacific Ocean | collected 2014-05 | depth... | reverse complement strand
CAGCCACGAACCGCGCAGCGCTCCATGGCGTGCCACGGCATCCAGTGCGTAGTTGGAACACGTCGGGTGGAAGCGACACTGATTGCCGATGAAAGGGCTGAGTGTCCATTGATAACCGCGAATCAGACAACACACGATCGCACTAGGAATTTTGCGAATATTCAACTGATCGTTCCTCCAGTTCTGCGAACAACCCATCCAGCGCCGAGTGCAATTCGCGGGGTCGTGACGGATGCGTGACGCGAATCACCAGATCGAACCCAGCCAACCGGCACCTGCCCGTGCGAAATCGCTCGCGGATGATTCGTTTAATCCGATTTCGCTCATGTGCCTTCGCAACCGCCCGCTTGCCCACGATCAAACCGAGACGCGCAGTCTGCATTTTATTCGCAACCGCAACGAGTCGTAATGCGCCGCGGCGAATTCTGAATTCGGGGTTACGCAATGCATGTTCAAAATCGCTCGCGCGAATCAGGCGAGCGCACCTTGGAAACCCTGAATCTGATTCTTTTGCCACTCCGGTCTTCCTCACCAGCCAACGTTACACGCAGCAGGCAGCCCCGGATGGGTTACTTAAGCGACTTAAAGCCAGCGGTCAAACACTGATCCGCTTGCGACCCTTGGCTCGACGCGCGTTGAGGACCTTACGGCCGCCACGGGTAGCCATGCGTGAGCGAAAGCCATGAGTTCGATTCCGCTTTAAGTTACTCGGCTGAAAGGTGCGTTTCATTCTTTATACCTTGAATACACTTGAATACTCAGACCCCCGCCCTCGGCACTGCCGTATCCGGGGCCCGACGAAATGGCGCTGTGACCAGGGCGACAGCCGGCTGAAAAAGGGAGCGCGATTTTAAGAATGCCCCGTGCCTGTGTCAATGGCCGGGAAATTGTGCGAGTTGTTCATCGCGACCAAGGAAATAAGAAAGTATATAGAAGTTGTTGTTGTTGTTTATTGAGGCGGGCGAGGCCTGTTGATAACTCGAAAAAGCCCACGTTATCTGGGGGTTTTGAGCACCCTGGGCTGTGTGGGCAACGGTTGGGTGGGCGCCATTGAGCCTGTGCACTAATCGGTCGTTTGCAACAGGCGTAGAGTTACCAAAATGTTATCCACAGCTTCTTCAGTGAGTTGCGCACATCGTAGTCGGATCGTAAGCGACTGCGGCAGCGGCGCCAGTCGTTGCTAAGCTTTTGAATTTACAGTTCATCCAAAAAAACCTCCGTGTTTTCACCCTGCGTGCATAGCCATTTGATGACGTTCGTGGCTAGAATGCCGAGAAATAAAACGACGATGACATCCTCGTTCGGAGACTGGCAAGCTGGGGCAATTCACCGGATACAATCCGGCCGCTAGCCGAACAAAAGGCGCAGTGACGTGCCTAAAAACGAAGTACGTAGAAACGTGCATAAAAAAGAGAACGCTACTTTTGGGGGCAAATTGAGTGGGACGTTCCGTTTGGCATAAATGCCTAGACAGGCTGCAGGACGAGCTGTCTTCGCAACAATTCAACACGTGGATCCGGCCGCTGCAGGCACATCATGAAGACGATCGTTTGCGCATATTCGCGCCGAACCGATACGTCAAAAATCAAGTGAGAGTTGCTTATCTCGAGCGGATCACCGAGCTGTTCGAACAGTTCAGCGAGACGAGCGGGCGGCTCGATGTGCAACTCGATATTGGCGCGATGGCGCAAGGTGGCCCCGTTATCGAGGGAGCGCCTCTGCGAGCCGATGGCAGTGGCGGTATCGCAGATCAGCAGACAACAACGCATCAACTCAACAGCGAGTTCACCTTCGCGACGTTTGTCGAAGGCAAGTCCAATGAGATGGCCAAGGCGGCGGCTTCACAGGTTGCTGCGAACCCCGGCCGCTCTTACAACCCGTTGTTGCTCTATGGCGGTGTCGGCCTAGGCAAGACACATCTGATGCACGCGGTTGGAAATCAGGCGAGGCTGAACAACCCTTCCGCGAAGGTGGTGTATTTGCATTCGCAACGCTTTGTGCAGGACATGGTTCGCGCATTGCAACAGGGAACCATGCAGGAGTTCATGCACTACTACCGCTCGGTAGACATGCTCCTGATCGACGACATCCAGTTTTTCGCCAAGAAGCTCAGATCGCAGGAAGAGTTTTTCCACGTCTTCAACAGCTTGTTGGAACGTGGCCATCAGATGGTGCTGACCAGTGATAAGTATCCGCGGGAAATTGATGGCTTGGAGGAGCGCCTGCAATCCAGGTTCGTCTGGGGACTGACGGTGGAAGTCGAGCCACCGGAGTTGGAAACCCGCGTGGCAATCCTGATGAAGAAAGCGGAAGCCGAACAGGTTGCGTTGGATCCTGCGGTGGCGTTTTTCATCGGCGAGCGGATTCGTTCCAATGTCCGCGAACTCGAAGGCGCATTGCGCCGGGTCATCGCCAATGCCCGGTTCACGGGCAGCAAAATATCCATTGAGCAGGTCAAGCGAGCGCTGCGCGATCTGCTGGCGATTCAGGACCGCCAGGTGGGGATGGATAATATTCAGCGTACGGTCGCTGAATATTACAACATCAAGATTTCCGACATTCTTTCCAAACGCCGCAACCGGACGATTGCGCGGCCGCGACAGATGGCAATGTCGCTCGCCAAGGAGTTGACTAACCACTCGCTGCCGGAAATCGGCGAAGCGTTCGGCGGCCGTGATCACACCACGGTGCTGCATGCCTGCCGCAAGATCGCCGAGCTGCGCGAGAGCAACACAGACATCGCCGAGGACCACAAAAATCTCAACCGATTGCTGGCCAGTTGATCAGAGGCTCGCTAGACTTTTCGGTCAGCTTTCCGGCCAACATTGTCAGTCGATGCCAATAGACATTGGCGGGTGAAAGCGCGAAAGTGGCAGCCGACTGCAGGCGCTGTTGCAGGCCGGTTGCGCTGCGTTGAGAATCGGTTACGCCGTATGCAATTCTACTGCACAATCAATCCAGACCGCGTGTGTGCCTGGTCAAGCGTGCCAGATGATCGTTAGTTCATAGAAGCGGGCCAAAGGTAAATTTATGAAATTCAGCACCGATCGGGAAGTGCTCCTGCGCACCTTGCTATTGGTGACGGGTGTTGTGGAAAGGCGACAAACTCTTCCTGTGTTGGCTAATTTGTTAGTCGTAGCAAAGGATGGCGTGTTGACTCTCACCGGGACCGATCTCGAGGTCGAACTGGTTGCGCGGGAATCGAGTGTCGATATTCAGCAGGAAGGCGAGGCCACCATTCCAGCACGCAAGTTAGCTGACATATGGCGGTCACTGCCGGAAGGCGCTCAGGTTAAAGTCGAGGTCGAAGGGGACCGAGCGATCATTCGGTCAGGCAGAAGCCGGTTTACCCTGGCGACCTTACCGGCGCAGGATTTTCCGAAAGTTGAAAGCGGTCCGGGAGATGTTGAATTCAAGATCAGTCAGTCGGTGATTCGCGGGCTGATCGATCAGGTCAGCTTTGCTATGGCGCAGCAGGATGTTCGTTACTTCCTCAACGGCATGCTGCTCGAAGTCGCACCAGAACACATTCGCACTGTCGCGACGGACGGTCACAGACTCGCCATGTGCACCGCCACCGACGTTGGCGCTGGGGATGCGAGGATACAGGCGATCGTGCCACGCAAGGGCGTGCTCGAACTCGGCCGATTACTCGGCGACAGCGACGAAGAAGTGACCGTGCAGCTGGGTGCCAATCATCTTCGGGTATCCCAAGGCGCAGTGACGCTGACCACAAAGCTGGTGGATGGCAAGTTTCCCGACTATGAGAAGGTCGTGCCGCGGGATATCAGCCGAACGATCCTCGGTGATCGCGAAGCCCTCAAACAGGCCTTCCTGCGAGCGTCGATCCTCTCGAATGAGAAATACCGGGGCGTGCGGCTGATCATCGAAGATGAACAGTTGACGATACGGGCTAATAATCCGGAACAGGAAGAGGCCGAAGAGATTGTGCCTGTCGAGTACTCGGGCGATCGAGTGGAAATCGGCTTCAATGTAAGCTATCTGCAGGACGTGCTGAACGTGCTGCGCACCGAGCAGGTGCGGCTCAGTGTCTCGGATGCCAACAGTAGCGCTCTCATCGAGGGTACCGGCAATCAAGATGCCCTTTACGTCGTCATGCCGATGCGGCTCTAGAACGCCGTTACGCGCACTGCCAAAACATCGGCTGGCGCCACAATCGTCGGTCTGGCCGAGGTCGATAGGCCCGTTGCCCTGAGCGTGCGGGCGCCGGGTAGAGGACACCAGTTTTGCGGTTCGAGCGACTAGAAATATCCTGTTTTCGGAACTTGAGCAATGTTGTTGTCGAGCTTGGCGCCGGCGTCAATTTCTTCTATGGCGACAATGGCGCCGGTAAGACGGCGTTACTGGAAGCCGTTCACCTGCTCTGTCGCGGCCGCTCGTTCCGCACGCAACGTGCCAGAAGTCTCATTCAAACACAGGCGGATAGGCTGGTGGTCCGCGTGCTGGCGGTGGATGAATTACGTGGCCCGGTGACCCTTGCCATGAGCAAGGACCGGCAGGCACACACGGAACTCAAGGTCGATGGTGAACGCGAACGTCGTCTATCGGAAGCTGCCCGGCTGACGCCGCTGCAGGTGATGCTGCCCGATATTTCACAACTGGTGTTCGGCCAGCCCGGTGGGCGCCGACGCTGGCTGGACTGGGGCACGTTTCATGTGAAACCTGAGTACCTCGTCAGGCTGCGGGAGTATCTGCGCGTCCTGAAGCAGCGTAACGCAGTGCTGAAAGACCCCCAGGCCAGCGCCGCTGCTCTGCGTCCCTGGACCGAGAAACTCATTACCGCCGCACTGGCGGTCACCACGTTGCGGGTGGAATATCTCACGGCGCTGGAGCCGCATTTTCAGGCCGCGATGGCGGCGCTGGCACCGGAGCTGGCGATCGAACTGGACTTTCAGCAGGGCTGGCCGAAAGCAGATTCTTTGGAGAAACTGCTGGGTGATTCGGTGGCCCGCGAGGTAAAATTGGGTACTACCCAGTGGGGGCCTCATCGCGCGGACGTCGAGCTGCGCGTCGGAGCTGTCAAGGCCAGCACGCTGCTGTCCAGAGGACAGGGCAAGATGGTCGCCAGTGCGCTAAAAATCAGCCAGGCAGCATTGCTCGCGATACAGACGCAACGGTCGACAGTTTTTCTGATCGATGATGTAGGTGCGGAGTTGGATGTGGGTCACAATGCGCGGTTTTTTGAGCTGCTAAAGGAACTGGATTGCCAGATTCTGGCGAATTCCACCCACGCCCCTGGCGACGATCTGGCAGGGGTGGTTAACACACTGAACGTGTTCCACGTGGAACGTGGCTCGGTGGCAGCCGTGCTGTGAATGGCCCCGGAGGCAACCTTTAAATTAGGAGTGTGAATGTCTGAAGAAAGTTACGACTCCAGTAGTATCAAAGTCCTGCGCGGTCTGGATGCCGTCCGCAAGCGTCCAGGCATGTTTATCGGCGACACCGAAGACGGCACGGGCTTGCATCATATGGTGCAGGAGCTGGTGGATAATGCCATCGATGAGTCGCTCGCCGGTCATTGCGACCTGATCGACATCATTATTCACCCAGGCGAAGCGGTCACGGTGCGTGACAACGGTCGGGGTATCCCGGTCGACATTCATCCTGAGGAAGGGATTTCCGCGGCAGAAGTCATCATGACGACGCTGCATGCCGGCGGTAAATTCGATGACAACAGTTACAAAGTCTCCGGCGGGCTGCATGGTGTGGGCGTTTCCGTCGTTAATGCGCTATCGGAGGAATTTCGCCTGACCGTGCGCCGCGCGGGCCGGGTGTATGAACAAACCTACCTGCATGGGGTGCCTGTGGCGCCGATGACGGAGGTGGGGGAGACCGAAACGCGTGGCACCGAGTGCTATTTCAAGCCCGCGGCGACGACCTTCAACAATATTCAGTTTCACTACGACATACTCGCCAAGCGAATGCGGGAACTTGCGTTTCTGAATTCCGGAGTCTCCATCCGTCTGCAGGACGAAAGAACGGGTAAATCCGACGAGTTCCGCTATGACGGGGGCCTGCGGGCATTCGTCAAATATCTCAATCAGAATAAAAACGTCCTTAACGATGTGTTCCACTTCGCCACGGAGCGGGCGGACGGCATTGGGGTGGAAGTTGCCATGCAGTGGAACGACGGTTTCTCAGAACAGGTGTTCGCCTATACCAACAATATTCCCCAGGGCGACGGCGGTACGCATCTCGCCGGCTTCCGGGGAGCGCTGACCCGGACCTTGAACGGGTACATCGAACGTGAGGGGCTGCTGAAGAAAATCCAGGTGGCGACGACCGGCGATGATTCCCGCGAGGGACTGACCGCGGTGGTCAGTGTGAAGGTGCCAGATCCCAAGTTCTCCTCCCAAACCAAGGAAAAGCTGGTGTCCAGCGAGGTCAAGACCGCGGTTGAGCAGGAGTTATACCGGTTTTTCACGGAATATCTCGACGAGCATCCGCAGGATGCCCGGTCCGTGGTGACGAAGATGATCGACGCCGCACGGGCGCGGGAGGCGGCGCGTAAGGCGCGGGAAATGACCCGCCGCAAAGGCGCGTTGGACATCGCTGGATTGCCAGGTAAGTTGGCGGATTGTCAGGAAAAGGACCCGGCCCAGTCGGAGATCTACCTGGTCGAGGGAGATTCTGCCGGGGGCAGCGCCAAACAGGGCAGAGACCGCCGCACCCAGGCTATCCTGCCGCTGCGCGGCAAGATCCTCAACGTGGAGAAGGCCAGATTCGACAAGATGCTGTCGTCGCAGGAGGTTGGTACGCTGGTAACGGCGCTCGGCTGCGGCATTGGTCGCGATGAATTTGATCCCGACAAGTTGCGCTATCACCGGGTCATCATCATGACCGATGCGGATGTCGATGGCTCCCATATCCGTACTCTGCTGCTGACGTTTTTCTTTCGCCAGATGCCCGAGTTGCTCGAGCGTGGTCATATCTACATCGCGCAACCGCCGCTGTATAAGGTGCGCAAGGGCAAGCAGGAGCGCTACGTCAAAGACGACGAAGAGCTCGACGGCTATTTCCTCCAGATGGCGCTGGAAGGTGCGCAGTTGTTCGTTAATCCGCAGGCCCCCGCGATTGCAGACGCGACGCTGGAACGCCTGGCGAAGGACTTCCGCAGCTTGCTCGTGAGGCTGGAAAAGCTCGCGCGCATCTATCCTCCCGTGGTCACTGAGGCGTTGATCGATGTGCCTGCGCTCGATCTGGATATGCTCCGGCAGGAAGCGGTGATGAAATCCTGGAGTGAGCGCTTACTTACCAGATTAGGTCTGGATTGTGAGTCTGTTTCGCTGGTGTTGGACCCAGAGCATCAGACGTACTGTCCCTGCGCCAAGCTGCGCGTGCGCGGTATCACGCAAGAGGTTCAGCTCTCGCACAGCTTCTTGGTCGGCGCGGAATACCGTGCCATTAGCGCGATGAGCCAACAGCTCGAGGGCTTCTTAGAGGCCGGTGCGACCATCCAGCGGGGCGAAAAAAACCGGCCGGTCGAGCGTTTCGGTGAGGTCATGGACTGGCTGCTGGCCGAGGCGCGGCGCGGAGTCGACATCCAGCGCTACAAAGGGCTCGGCGAGATGAATCCGGACCAGCTGTGGCAGACGACCATGGATCCCGCTGTTCGTCGAATGCTGCAGGTTACCGTGGACGATGCGGTCGGCGCCGACCGGATGTTCACGACGCTCATGGGTGATCAGGTTGAACCGCGGCGGGAATTCATCGAGGCGAATGCGTTATCGGTCGTGAACCTCGACGTCTGATTCTCGGCGTTCGGCAGAACGGCCATCATCTCGCGCAGTGTGTCGGCTGCCCGCAACGTCAGCGTCTTGCTGGAGCTCCCTGCCGGTAACAGGGGTGGTGAGATAGTGACCTGGATGACGCCGGGCGATTTGACAAAACGGTGAGCCGGCCAGCGACTGCCGGCGTTGTGGGCGATCACGATAATGGGACAGTCGGCCGCGTTCGCCAGTGCTGCACCGCCCACCTGAAACTTACCGACAACGCCCGGTGGCATGCGCGTGCCTTCGGGAAACATGACCACCCAGATGTCGTCCGCGAGCCGCGAGCGGCCTTCGCTGATCAGCCTTTTCAGAGCGCCGCGCGGGGTTCTGCGATCGATGGCGATGGGTTTGAGGAGGCGAAACGCCCAGCCGAAAAATGGCAACCACAACAGTTCGCGTTTGATCAGGGTTGCCTGTGGTGCCAGCAGTGTCTGCAGGAACAGCGTCTCCCAGGTGCTTTCGTGGCGCACGAGAACCACACAGGGTTCGTCGGGTAAATTTTCCCGCCCGGTCACCTCGTGGCTGATGCCGCAGGTCACGCGCAGCCACCACAGGGAAAAGCGTGTCCAACAGCCAATGATGAACTGGAACCTGAGGCGATAGGGCAGGGCCCAGGCGATGAGTACGGACAGCCCACCCCAGAGGATGGTTGCTGTTGCGTAGCCGAGGTAAAAAGCGGTGGCACGAAGCACTAACAAGACCCGATCTCCGCAAGCTCTGCCGTGGCGCATTGTGCAAGGTCATCATACACGCGGCTTACCCCCAGTTCCCTGGCCTTCGCTTCGCTGTCCCGGCCGTTGCCGGTGCGCAGCAGTATCGGCTCACAGCCTGCGCTGAGAGCGGCTGCAACATCTTTCAACGAATCCCCAACGAAACAGGTTTCCGCTGGTTTGCTTGCAAGCTGCTGCATCATGGCCAGCAACATGCCGGGCTTGGGCTTGCGACAGTCGCAGCCATCCGTTGGTAGATGCGGGCAGAAAACCAAGCCATCGAGATCACCGCCGAGCGCCTGTAATTCGTCGAGCATTTTGCCATGAATGGCATGCAGATCCGGCAGGCTGAAAAGTCCACGACCGATACCAGACTGATTTGTGCATACGGCGACGCGGCGGCCGGCGTTGCGCAGGCGGACAATTGCCTGCAGGGCACCCGGCAGGGGCTGCCATTCGGCGGGATTTTTGATGTAGTCCGGCGAATCGGTGTTGATTACGCCGTCTCTGTCTAAGAGGATCAGTCTGGCCATGAAATTCGGGGGGTAGGTACAATCGCGGCGCAATCTACGGGATCTGGTGGCCATGGTCAAAGAAGAACACAAACGCTGTCCCTGGTGTGGCAGCGACCCGGCGTATATCGCCTATCATGATACTGAGTGGGGCGTTCCCGAATCGCGGGATGGCGAATTGTTCGAACGCCTCGTGCTCGAAGGAATGCAGGCCGGACTATCCTGGCTGACGATTCTGCGGAAACGAGCCAACATGCAGGAACGGTTTTATGGGTTCGATCCCGAGCTCGTCGCGCGAGCGGGCTCCAAAGAGGTGAATGCCTGGTTGCAGGACCCTGGCATCATCCGTCACCGGGGCAAGCTCGAAGCCATGGTCGGCAATGCCCGGGCGATGGCTGAGCTGGACGGTGGACTGGCAAAATTTCTCTGGTCGTTCGTCGATCACCAACCACAACAGAATCGATGGCGCAGCCTCAGTGACGTTCCAGCCGCAACCGAAGTATCGAAGAAGATGGCAAAGGCATTGAAGAAAGCGGGATTTCGTTTCGTGGGTCCGACAACCTGTTACGCGTTCATGCAGAGTGCCGGCCTCGTCAACGATCATCTGTTGGATTGCGATGCCTACAAGCGCTGTTTCGAGGCAGGTCGCGCGTGGAGACTATAGCCCCTCTTCTGCTGGCAGGCTGTACGCGAGTGCTGGCATTGCTGCCTTTTTCCACCGTGCAACTCGTCGGCCGGTTTATCGGTTGGACCGCGTGGATATTCCGCAGCCGGTCTGCCAGCGTGACCAGGACCAATATCCGGCACTGTTTCCCGGACATGGGTGAACGTGAGCGAGTGGCGCTCGCCAAACAAAGTCTCCAACACACCGGGTGTTTGCTCGCGGAGTCGGGAATCGTCTTTCACTGGTCAGCTGCGAAGCTCGAAAATTTAACCATCGAAATACAAGGTGCTGCACTTATCGAGACAGCACTTGCCGAACACCGCGGCGTCCTGTTGCTCGCGCCACACTTCGGGAACTGGGACGTGTTGTCGTTGTACCTTGGCCGCTATGGCCTGACTGCGCTGTATGATCCGCCGCGAGTTGCCTCTCTGGAAGCACCGGTTCGCGAAGCACGCGGGCGCACCGGAACGATTTTGCTGCCTATTGATGCGAAGGGACTGCGCGGCGTGTACGGCGCACTCAAGACGGGCAAGGCGGTCGGCGTGCTGCCGGATCAGGTGCCATCGCGCAGCGCGGGCCTCTATGTGCGGTTCTTCGGGCAACCGGCGTTGACGATGACGTTTGCCCATCGCCTGATTCGCGCGACGAAGCCACTTGTGATCATCGGCGCTGCGGTGCGGCAACGAGAGGGTTTCAGGATTCAGCTGCGCACGGTCGACGCTGCGATCAATGCGCCGATTGCGGAAGCTTCCCTGGCTGCCATGAACGCTGCGATCGAAAAACTGGTCTCGGAAAATCCCGCGCAGTATCAGTGGGAGTACAAGCGATTCAAAAAGCGGCCAGCGGGTGTGGCGGGTATATACGCAGACGACGACTAGCAGCGTGTTGAAAAATGCGCTGCTAGTCTCGCGACAGGACGTCGCGAGCATTTATCGAGCACGTAAGTGCTTGATAAATGAGGGAGCCCCGAGGCAAAGGATGGCCGAAGGCGGGAAAAAAGCGCGCTGCGCGCCTTTTTTCAACAGGCTGTTAGCAGCCTGATGACAACCTCGACAGGTCATCCCTGGCCAGTCCCGAGCGAAGTCAGCCACCCGTTTATGCTCAACGGCGCCAGAAGGCGGGCGTCAGGAGCACCAGCAAGGTGAAGATTTCCAGGCGCCCCAGCAACATCGCAAAGACCAGTACCCATTTGACTGCGTCGGGCAGACTTTCGTAATTCATCGCGACCTCGCCGAGCCCCGGGCCCAGATTATTCAGACAAGCGCCGACAGCGGAAAAAGCCGTGATGAAATCGAGATCGGAGATGGTCATGAGGAGACACACCATGATCAGAAAGACGATCACGTAGATCGAGAAGAAACCCCAGACGGCCTCGATCACACGATCTGGCACACGCTTTGAACCAAGCTTTATCGGGAACACACCATTGGGATGGATCAGCCGTTTGATCTCACGGTAGCCCTGAAGATAGATCAGCACCACGCGGATGATTTTCACGCCGCCAGCCGTGGAACCGGCACAGCCACCCGCGAACGCCGCAAGCAGCAGAAGTATCGGCGCAGCAGAGGGCCAGATGCTGAAGTTGGTCGTTGTGAAACCCGTGGTGGTGGCAATCGATACCGCCTGAAAGATGCCTTCCCGCAATGGCGTCGCGGAGGCTGCGGGATGCTGATACAAGATGGCAACCACGATTACGGTCACGACGCTGAGCATGAAGATATAGCCTCTCACTTCGATATCCCTGAAATACAGCAGTGGGTTGCGCCGGCTCAACGCAACAAAATGCAGACCGAAGTTGATGCCGGAAATGATCATGAAAATGATCGCCACGGTCTCGATCGCAGCGCTGTTGAAGAATCCAAGACTCGCGTCGTGGGTCGAAAAGCCGCCTATCGCAACCGTAGAAAAACTGTGGCAGATGGCATCGAAAAGCGACATCCCGGCAAGCCAGTAAGCGGCGGCGCAGGCAATTGTCAGGCCCAGGTAGAGATACCATAGAGCCCTGGCAGTCTCGGTAATTCTGGGGGTGAGTTTGGTGTCTTTCACAGGCCCCGGCGATTCCGCGCGGTACAACTGCATGCCGCCAATGCCCAACATGGGGAGGATCGCGACGGCGAGAACGATGATCCCCATGCCACCCAGCCACTGCAGGAGTTGTCGGTAGAGGAGAATTGACTTGGGCAGATCATCCAGGCCGCTCAGAACGGTCGCCCCTGTGGTCGTGAGCGCGGACAGAGATTCGAACATCGCATCCGTGAAGGATGCGTTGATGCTTTCCGAAAGGTATATCGGAATGGCGCCAAACAGACCGAGACTGAGATAAAACAGGACGGTGATGAGGAAGCCGTCGCCGCCGCGCAGTTCCCGTTGACCTTTGCTGATCAAAACAAGAAACAGGCCCGCAAGCAGCGTGATGGCAAACGCCGCACCGAACGTCGACGTCGTATCTTCGTCGAACCAGAGATACCCCACGATCGCGGTGATGGCCAGGGTGGAACTGAAGAGCGTTATCAGAATGCCGATAACGCGAAAGATGGCGGAGAAATGCATGAGCTAGAAAAAGCTAAGTCCAACCTGGAAGAGTCGTTCCACCACGGGTACCTGTTTCTTGTCGAGCAGAAACAAAATGACGTGGTCTTCGGATTGAACGATGACGTCGTCGTGAGCGATCATCACCTCATCGCCGCGCACGACCGCACCGATTGTCGTACCGGTCGGCAGCTCGATGTCCTTGACTGCGCGGCCCACGACTTTGGAGCTCTTCGCATCGCCGTGGGCGATTGCTTCAATGGCTTCTGCGGCACCACGACGCAGACTATGCACCTGAACAATATCGGCTCGGCGCACGTGAGTGAGCAATGAGCTCGTGGTTGCCTGCTGCGGCGAAATTGCGACGTCGATTTCTCCACCCTGCACGAGGTCCACATACGCGGGTTTGCCGATCAGCGTAATAACCTGCCGGACGCCGAGCCTTTTTGCGAGCAGCGATGACATGATGTTTACTTCGTCGTCGTTGGTTACTGCACAGAATGCATCGCAGTGTTCGATGTTTTCTTGCAGCAGCAGCTCCCGGTCCGTCGCGTCACCATGCAGAACGACGGTGCTGTCGAGTGTTTCGGCCAGGGTTTCGCATCGAGCGGCGTTGTATTCCAGCAATTTGACCGAATAGTACGGCTCGATTGCCTTGGCGAGTAACGTGCCGATGTTGCCACCCCCGGCAATCATGATCCGCTTGTAGGGGCGTTCGACGCGGCGCAGTTCAGACATGACTGCGTTGATGTGTTCCGCTGCGGCGATAAAAAATACCTCATCGTCGGCCTCGAGCACCGTATGACCCTTCGGCAGTATCGCCTTACCGCGCCTGAATATCGCAGCGACGCGGGTGTCTACGTTGGGTATGTGCTGGCGCAGAAAACTCAGCTCCTGGCCGACCAGGGGACCGCCGTAGTGAGCCCTGACGGCGACCAGCTGGACTTTGCCGCCGGCAAAATCCAGCACCTGCAAGGCGCCCGGGTGCTCGAGTAGCTGGCGAATGTTTTCGGTGACGACTTCTTCGGGATTGATCAGTACATCGATGGGCATGTGGTCCTGGGTGAAGAATCCCTCGCGTGCCAGGTAGCTTGCATTGCGGATGCGGGCGATCTTCTTTGGTGTGCGGAACAGGGAATAACAGACCTGGCAGGCCACCATATTGACCTCGTCGCTTGGCGTGACGGCGATCAGTATGTCGGCATCGTCGGCACCTGCCCGGCGCAGAACGTCGGGGTGTGAGGCGGAGCCGCAGATGGTCTGAATGTCGAATCTATCCCTGAGATCGTCGAGCACCTGGGGGTCGTGGTCGACCAGCGTCACATCGAAGGATTCGTTGGCCAGATGTTCGGCCAGAGTGCCTCCGACCTGACCCCCTCCGAGGATGAGTATCTTCATGCGATGCGTTTTTCCAGTAGCGCGTAGTAAAAGCCATCCACCGAGAGGTCCGGTGTGGTGCGCGGTGAGCGCTGCGCGCCCGCGTGTTGCAGCGGGAGCAATTGCCAGCCGCAAGAAGTGGCCTGGCCGACGGGTAGTTTAATCGCGTTGATCAGCGCGTCTTCTTGTTTGTCCACAAATTCACCGACCACGGCATCGTTTTCTTCCGTGAACAACGAGCAGGTGCAATACAGAAGATTACCGCCGGGGCGCAGAGTGCGCCACAGATTGGTGAGCATGGCGGATTGCAGCTGCGCATACACGGCGAGGTCGGCTGCCTCGCGCAGTAGCTTGATGTCGGGATGTCGGCGCAGGGTGCCTGAACCGCTGCAGGGTGCATCGAGCAGAATTTTGTCGAACGGTTCACCCGACCACCACGCCAGGGATGTCGCGTCTCCTTCAATCACGCAAAGTCGCGCAGCACCGAGCCGGACGGCTTCCTCGCGCAGGTGACCGCAGCGCCGCGGATTGAGTTCCACGGCGACGAGGTCGGCGTCCGGCAGACGCTCGCGACAGTGAAAGAGCTTGCCACCGGGTGCTGCGCAAGCGTCGAGTAACCGCACGGTGGAGTGCCTTGCGGTAACCGCGCCGCGCGTCCCAGCGGAGGCCGTGGGGGCGAGCAGTTCAGCGGCAAATAGTGCACCTGCGTCCTGCACCGAGACGCTACCGGCGGCGTACCCGGGCAGTGTGCTGCTGGCAACGGGCGTGGTTAAGACGATGTGCTCCGGCAGCCAGCCGGGCGAGGAGCCGATACCGGCGTGTTCCAGCAACTCACCGTAGTCTGCAGGCGAGGTACGGGCGAGATTCAGCCGCAGCGACATCGGCGCCCGCAGCAGGCATCCCGCGAAGAGGGCGGAGGCTTGTGCCGGGTAGGCGGTGCGCAGGCGGCTGATCATCCAATCGGGTAGATCGAACGTTCGTTCGTCTTCCGAGATCGTACTCACGCCACCATTCACCCCAGGCTCGCTCGGAGCGCCTTCGTTGAGGCGCCGTAACACCGCGTTCAGCAGCCCCTTGGCCCAGGGTTTACGCAGGTGGCGGCAGGCGGCAACGGTTTCGTGGATGGCGGCATGCGCCGGAATTCGCATGTGTCGAAGTTGGTAAGCGCCCACTAACATGAGACACATCAGGTCTTGGTCCTTGCTTCGCAACGGCTGCTCGAGATGTCGTTCTACGGCGTCGCGCAGGGAAAAATAGTGGCGCAGGCTGCCCAGCACGAATTCCTGGCAAAGAGGCGCAATCTGCGCCCCTCGCATGAGCTGATCGGTGGTTTTCTTGTCGCTGACGACCGCGAGCAGGATGCGCGCGGCGAGCGCCCGCTCGCTAGCCGGGGTCGGCATCGAAGCGCGCTCCAGGGCAGAAGAGATCAGGATAGCCGTTCACGGCGTCGGCGGCGGCGAGCGGGCGTCCCTTGCCGCGATTGAGTTGCAGACGTTGCAAGAGCAGATTGCCGCGGCCGGTCGTGATCGAAATGCCGTGTTTGTCCGCCTGGACGATGGTGCCGGGCGCTGCAGCCTGGTTGCTGCTGCCCGCTACGGCCACCGCGGCGTGCAGGCGCAGGCGGGTGCCCGTGAGCAGGGCGCGAGCCGGCAGCCTGGGCGTCAGCGCGCGAATCTGCCGGGCGATCGTTTCAGCGCTGGAAGTCCAGTCCACCCGGGCGTCAGTGCTCGTCAGCTTGGCGGCATAGGTTGCCGCGGCTTCATCCTGGGCAGTGGGCTGGCGGTCGGCGAGGCCGGCCAGGCATTCCAGCAGCGCCTGCGCGCCCAGGGTCGCCAGTGCCCGGGTGAGGTCGCCGCCGGTCCAGGTCGGGTCAATGGGCAGTGCTCGGCTGAGATAGACCGGGCCGGTGTCGAGCCCTTCGTCCATCGCCATGATGGCAACGCCCGAGGTCGCATCGCCCGCCAGCATCGCTCGCTCCACGGGAGCGGCGCCGCGCCACCTGGGCAACAGCGAGGCATGCACGTTGATTGCGCCATAACGTGGCTCCGCGAGTAAGGCAGGCGGCAGGAGCAGGCCGTAAGCGGCAACGATCAAGGCGTCGAGTGCATAGTCGGCAAGCGAGAAGCCGCGCAAATTCGGCGGCTGACAAATCTCGATACCGGCGCGTTCAGCGACCGTTTTGACCACGCTGGGTTGCTTGCGTCTACCCCGACCGAATGGACGGTCGGGCTGCGTCAACACGACGACAGGAGCCCGTTGCGCCTGGATCAGTGCCTGCAGGATGGTCGCGGCAAACGGCGGTGTCCCGGCGAAGCCCAGGCGCGGTGATTGTTGCTGGCCGGTCACGTCTGCTTGATTCGTCTTCAGGCTCCGATGCGCTGCTGCTTTACCAGTGTCCTGCGGATGCGCATGCGTTTGAGGTTCGACAGGTAGTCGACGAACAGCTTGCCGTCGAGGTGATCGCATTCATGCTGGATGCACACCGCAAGGACGCCCTGGGTTTCGAGTTCGAGCGGCTCACCCGTCCGGTCGAGCGCGGTCAGCCGGATACGTTCGGCGCGGCTGACGGTTTCGTAAAATCCGGGTACCGACAGACAGCCTTCTTCGGTTTCGATCGTCCCGTCGAACAATTCGAGTTGGGGGTTGATGAAAGCGTGCGGCTCATCGCGGTTTTCCGAGACATCCAGGACGATGATCCGCTGGTGGACGTTGACCTGACTTGCGGCCAGACCAATGCCCGGCGCTTCGTACATGGTTTGCAGCATGTCACTGATGAGCGTGCGGATCGAGTCGTCCACTTCCTTGACCGGTTTAGCTTTGGTACGGAGGCGCGGATCGGGGTATTCGAGAATATCGAGGATTGCCATATGGGTTTTTCGGGCTTTATCAGCCGATGTTCATCCAGTGTGATGTATCTCTAGTATTGGTCTAATTCAGACTGCTAAGATTGTGAAGAGTATAACTTTTTTCACTTGGAACAGACCCGGTTTGAGCCCTTTGGAAGCAGTGGGAATTCGGCTTGATTTCGCTACCAGTGAAGAGTGCTTGTTCGAAACATCGGCATGATAGCGGTACAAACTGACCGCCGCGACAAAAACCGCTGCGCTACAAGCCGCGCGACAAAAGGAATGGAATCATGAGGAAATTGCGCACCGTCCAGCGAGTCTTACTCGCCGGTTTCTTAAGCGTTGCCGCAACAGCATGGACTGCTGACCAGGACATCAGTCAATACCTGAAATCAGATCATCCGGATGTCTATACGGTGGTCAAGGGCGATACGTTGTGGGATATCTCGCGCACGTTCCTCGAACGGCCGTGGTTGTGGCCTGAAATCTGGCGCATCAATCCGCAGATCGACAATCCGCATCTGATTTTCCCAGGCGACCGGATCGCCCTGATCTGGGTGGATGGGCAACCGCAACTGGTACTCGAGCGAGGCGCTGCCGGGCGCACCATCAGGGTGACGCCGTCGGATACCGTAACGCTGAAAGCCCGGATTCGCTCCGAACCGCTGGCTTCCGCCATCCCGGCGATCCGGCTGGACGCGATTCAGAGTTTCCTCGTGCAGAACCGGGTCGTTGAGCCGGGAACGCTCAGCGCAGCGCCGTATGTCGTGCAGGGGGAAGCCGAACGGCTGGTGCTTGGTGCCGGCGATCGGCTCTACGTTCGCGGCGTATTGGCCGGGGACCAGACTTTTAATATCGTCCGCAAAGGTGAACTCTACGTGGATCCGGACACCGCAGAGATTCTCGGCCGCGAAGCGACCTACATCGGGCTTGGCCAGGCGGTGGCGCAGGATGACGACATTGCGACGATGTACATCTCCAGTTCGCGTGAGGAAGCACGCATCGGTGACCGGATTCTGCCGACCGAAGAGCGCAGGGTGGAATCGACCTTCTTTCCCAGCCCCGCGCCCGATGGCATGAACGGTCAGATCATTTCCGTGTTCGGTGGTGTGACCCAGGTCGGCCAGTACGACGTTGTTGTGGTCAATCGCGGCGAGCGCGAGGGTGTCGCCGTGGGTAATGTGATGGCCATCTATAAGCGTGGAGCCCTGGCGCGCGACCGTGTGGCGAATGAAACGATCCGGCTGCCAAGCGAGCGGGCGGGCCTGATGATGATATTCCGCACCTTCGAAAAGCTGTCCTATGCGTTGGTCCTCATGACCGAGATACCGCTGGCGGTGAACGACGAAGTGCGTAGTCCGTGACGCGTGCGAGCAAGCGCTGACGCCTGACACCGGAAAGCGTGTTTGGCTGCGCGATTCGGCCGCAAGACTCGAACAGAATCGTTCCCTGGTGGGGCGATTTTTTTTGCCCCGGAAAACCCCGGTACACAGGACCGGCGGTAACTGCACCGATGTGGCAGCAATGGGCTGCCGACGGGAGGTTGATGGGCGAAGACAGCCACGAGCCGGTGCCAGAGATGGCCGTTGAAGGGCTGCAGAATCAGCCTTTCGCGGCGCGCGTGATCTGGTTGGCTCTACGCTCGTGCCCGGCAAAGCCTTCACGGCGGCGGCTCGAACGAGGGCTGCAGTGCGGAGAAAGTCCACGGGGCATGCTCGTTGGATTGGTGGGTCAACGCCGCGCCAGCGATTTGCTCGAGCGCGCGCAACGGCAGATCACGAGCCTGTCGCAAGCGGGAATCCGGGTACTGTGTCGGACGGACGCGGAGTTTCCTGCGCTGCTGCAGACGATTCCCGATCCACCACAGCTGCTGTTTTTCAGAGGTAGCCTGGATTGCCTGGCAGCGCCCACGGTGGCGATCGTGGGAGCCCGCCGCGCCACGCGGGTCGGCCTGGAGATTGCGCACACGCTGGCGCAGCGTCTCGCCGCCCTGGGCATCGTCGTCGTCAGCGGGCTGGCACTGGGCATCGACAGCGCCGCCCATCGGGGAGCCCTCAGCGGAGGAAAAAGAGCCCTCAGCGGGGAAAGCGCCCTCAGCGAAGGAGAAAGCGCCCTCGGCGGGAAAGGAGCCCTCAGCGAAAAAGGAGCCCTCAGCGAAAAAGCAGCCCTCAGCGCCGCAACAGAAGACCTCAGCACCGGCTGCACCATCGCTGTGCTCGGCAGTGGTCTTGACTGTCTACAACCGGCAACCAACCGCGGGCTCGGCCGATCGCTGGTTGCCCGGGGTGGTCTGATCATCAGCGAGTATCTGCCGTCGCAGCGCGCTGCGCCTCACCATTTTCCGGAACGTAATCGACTGATCAGCGGCCTGAGCCTGGGCGTGGTGGTGGTAGAGGCCAGTGACCGCAGCGGCTCGCTGATCACGGCGCGCCTGGCGCTCGAGCAAGGTCGTGAGGTGATGGCGGTGCCGGGATCGCTGGGACATGCGAACGCCAGAGGCTGTCATCGTCTGCTCAAAGCGGGGGCCGCGCTGGTCGAGGATGAACGCGACATCTTAGATGCGCTGGACTTTCTCCCGGCGAGAATCGCAGTCACAGCCGCTCCAGCCACGCCACCGCTGTCCGACGCCCTGGCGCAGGTCCTCGCAGCCTGCGGACCGGGCGCCACCGGTGTCGATGAAATCTGTGCCCATCTCGGCCGACCGACGATGCAGATCAGCGCGCTGCTCAGCGAACTGGAAATCGAAGGATTTGTTCAGCGCGTTCACGACGGGTATATTCGGCGCCCTTTTCCAGCAAGTTAACGTCTGCAACCTGGTTGGCCTCGGCAACCTGGTTGATGTTCGTCATAGGAGATGGCTATGAGCTTCGTCGCGCTACTGATGGGTTCACAATCGGACTGGCCGATCATGCAATCGGCCACGGCCGTCCTGAAAACACTGGCAATCGACTTTGAAGTCAAAATCACGTCTGCGCACCGGACACCGGAAGATACGGCGGCGTTCGTCGCCGATGCCACGGCGCGCGACTGCGCCGTGTTTATCTGTGCCGCGGGAATGGCGGCGCATCTCGCCGGGGCGGTCGCTGCGAATACCGTGCGGCCGGTGATCGGTGTGCCGATCGACAGTGGTTCGCTGGGTGGCATGGATGCGCTGCTGTCCACCGTGCAGATGCCGGGTGGTATTCCGGTGGCAACGGTGGCGATCGGTAAGGCAGGCGCAAAAAATGCCGCGTTTCTCGCCGGCCAGATCATGGCGCTGGGCGACCCGGCGCTCAGGGAGCGGCTGGAGCAGGAGCGTGCCCGCAATCGCGAAACTATCCGGCAACACAATGAGGCACTGCAGAGTCAACTCTGAATGGCACCTGGCCCACGCGGTCCGCGTTCTGCGCGCGGGCGGCATCGTTGCGCATGCAACCGAAGGCGTGTGGGGTCTGGCCTGCGATCCTGCCAGCCGCGTGGTGATACAACGGCTGCTGCAACTCAAAGCGCGCGCGGTCGACAAAGGCCTCATCGTCATCGGGGCGAGCCCGGCGGATTTCAGTGGCGAGCTTGGCCGACTCTCGGCTGCCCAACGTGCGCAGGTATGTGAGAGCTGGCCTGGTCCGATTACCTGGGTGTTACCCAATGATCGATTTGCCGGCTGGGTCACCGGCGGGCGCGACCAGGTCGCCGTGCGGGTGCCCGGTCATCCACAGGCCCGCGCTCTGTGCCACGCCTTCGGCGGGCCACTCGTCTCCACATCGGCCAATCTTGCCGGTCGGACGCCCGCCCGCAGCGCGCTGCACGCGCGCAGGAGTTTGCGTGACGGGGTGGACTACTTCCTGCCGGGTGAGGTCCTGGCGCCTTCGGGTCCGAGTGAAATTCGTACCCCCGCGGGTCAGCGGCTGCGGTCAGCGACGCCTTGAACGCAGCCATCGACAGATACGCTGTAATCGGTGATCCGGTCGCGCATTCATTGTCGCCCCGCGTGCACGCGCTTTTTGCCGAGCAAGTGGCGCAGGAGTTGACCTACGAATGCATCCTGGCGGGGGTCGATGCCTTCGATGCCGCAGCGGGCGACTTCTTTCGTGAGGGCGGCCGGGGATTGAACGTGACGGTGCCCTGTAAATTCGCCGCCGCCCGCTGGGTCGACGAACTGGAACCGGCGGCCGCGGCGGCCGGCGCCGTGAACACGATCGTCCCGTTCACGCAGCAAACACAGGGGACAGTGCGATTTCGCGGTCACAACACGGACGGTCCCGGGTTGCTCGGCGATCTCACCAGGAATCTGCGGGAGCCGCTGGCGGGCAGACGGCTGTTGCTGCTTGGCGCGGGCGGCGCGGTCAACGGTGTGGTCCGGCCACTGGCCGGGCAGACGCCGCAGGAACTGGTGATCGCCAACCGTACCGCTGCCCGGGCGCAGGCACTTGCGGCGGCAGTGCGTGCGGAATTTCCCGCGGTTAAGATCAGCGGCTGCCCGCTAGCCGATCTCTCGGGCAGTTTCGATCTGGTGATCAACGGCACGTCGGCCGGTTTGGCCGGGCAAGTACCGAACGTTCGCGGGGAGGTCGTGAAAGGCGCACTCTGTTACGACATGGTCTATGGTGCTGAGACTGCGTTTTGTCGCTGGGCACTTGCCCAGGGCGCGCGTGGGGTCAGTGACGGACTCGGCATGCTGGTGGAACAGGCTGCGCTCGCCTTTACCCTCTGGACCGGCAAAGTGCCACGGACGCAGCCGGTGCTCGCGCTGCTGCGCGCTGACGCTGGTTGAGCACGCGCTCGTGCTGACTGCGCGCCAGATGCGCCCGCTGCGGAAAATTTATGCCACGGGGAGATCATGACCAAACAGAGATTCATCGCCGGCGCGGTTTGTCCCGAATGTGGCAGCATGGATCGTATCGTGGTCGTGCAATCTGCCGCGGACTCGATTCGGCGCTGTGTCGCCTGCGGCTTCAGCGATAGCATAGAACTCGCCGGCGCTGCGCTGCCAAAAAGCAGGCTGACGCGCAACTCACCGGCCAGTCTTGCCGCGACACCGGCTACCTTGGTGCGCATCGTCAAATCTGACGACTGAGAGGCACCCGAATAGCGCGCTCAACTGGGCTGTGGAATTGCGCATCGGGCACCTCTTCGATGCCTTGAAAGCTAGCGAAACCGCAGGGTTTAGTTGTGTTATCAGACCGCCTCAGTATAATTGCCGCCGCATATCAGGCGCGACGAGACCGCAGTCTTTTGGAGATCTGGGGAGGGGCCAGAAGTACGTGGGTCGGTAATAAAGCAGGCAGTAATTCGGGCAGTACACGCAAGCAGTTACGCATTCGATAACACGTCCCTAATCTCGAATATTTCACTCGACCGTCCTGCCGGGATAGTTGTCGGTGGCTGAGTCTGGACTAATTTCGGCGGCTCGATCTGCTAGCGGCGTTTGGGATACGCAAGACTGGGGATAAGCAAGGTGCCTAACGTGAATAAGAACTGGCTTCAGGGCGTAGTCGGGTTTGGACTTGCCCTGTTGGCGGTCGCAACACGCGCGGACGAACTGAATATGACGCAGGGCGTCACGGCGATCAGCCGCGCCGTCTACGACCTGCACATGCTTATCTTCTGGGTCTGCGTGGTGAGCGGTATCGGCGTCTTCGGCATGATGGCCTGGTCGCTGATCAATCATCGTAAATCGAGGGGTCATGCAGCAGCACAGTTTCATGAGAGTACCCAGATGGAGATCCTCTGGACGCTCATCCCTGTCCTGATTCTGATCGGCATGGCCTTTCCGGCGACGCAGGTCCTCATTCAGATGTATGACACCGGCGGTGAGGACATGACGGTTGAGGTGCGCGGCTATCAGTGGCGCTGGCAGTACAAATACCTCGATGACGACTACAACAGCACCTTCGGCTTCTTCAGCAGCCTGACCACACCGATCGATCAGCGCCACAACCGAACCGTCAAGGGCGAAAACTATCTGTTGGAAGTGGACAACCCCTTGCGTATTCCCATCAATCGCAAAGTACGTTTTCTGGTGACGTCCGAAGATGTGATCCACGCGTGGTGGGTGCCCGACTTTGGCATCAAGCGCGACGCCGTACCCGGGATGCTTAACGAACTGTGGACCATCGTCGAAGAGCCTGGCATTTATCGCGGCCAGTGTACTGAGCTGTGTGGCAAAGACCATGGATTCATGCCAATTGTGGTCGAGGCGTTGCCGGAAGCCGAATATGACGCCTGGTATGCCCAGCGGCTGGAGCTGGAAGCCGCTCGCAAGCAGGCTCTCTCACAGACGTTCAGCGCGGATGAACTGATGGCGCAGGGTGAGGAGATTTACAATACGTTCTGCACATCCTGCCACATGCCCAACGGCAAAGGTGTGCCGCCGGTGTTTCCGCCACTCGACGGTTCAGACATAGCGACGGGGCCGCGCCGCGCGGATCATTTTGCAATAGTCATCAATGGTAAAACCGGCACCGCCATGCAGGCCTTCGGCCGGCAGCTGGACGCCGCTCAGCTTGCCGCCGTGATTCATTACGAAAGACACGCGTGGAGCAACAACGCGGGCGACATCATTCAGCCCAGCGACATTGTCGAATTCATGTCCGGTCAGCAGTGAGGTAGCGAAAAATGAGCGAAGCAGTTGTAGAAGTTCACGCCGATCACGCCGACCATGGCCCGGCAAAAGGGTTGACCCGTTGGCTTTTCACGACCAACCACAAAGACATCGGCACTTTGTATCTGTGGTTCAGCTTTCTCATGTTCCTGATCGGCGGGACGATGGCGCTGATCGTCCGTGCGGAATTGTTTCAGCCCGGCATGCAGTTCGTGCAACCGGAATTCTTCAATCAGATGACGACGAACCATGGCCTGATCATGGTTTTTGGCGCCATCATGCCTGCGTTCGTTGGACTGGCGAACTGGCTCCTGCCCATGATGGTGGGTGCGCCCGACATGGCGCTGCCCAGAATGAACAACCTGTCGTTCTGGATTCTGCCGTTTGCTTTCAGCCTGATGATCTCGACGTTGTTCATGGAGGAAGGCGGGCCGAACTTCGGCTGGACTTTTTATGCGCCGCTGTCGACGGAATATGCGCCGGACACCGTCACGTTCTTCATCTTCAGTCTGCACATGATAGGCGCGTCTTCGATCATGGGCAGCATCAATATCATTGCGACCATCCTGAACATGCGCGCGCCCGGCATGACGCTCATGCGCATGCCGTTGTTCGTGTGGACCTGGTTGATCACGGCTTATCTGTTGTTGGCCGTCATGCCGGTGCTCGCCGGCGCGATCACGATGATGCTGTTCGACATTCACTTCGGCACCAGTTTCTTCAATGCCGCCGGCGGTGGTGATCCCGTGATGTTCCAGCATATTTTCTGGTTCTTCGGACACCCGGAGGTCTACATCATGATCCTGCCGGCCTTTGGCATTGTGTCGCAGATCATTCCGACCTTTTCCCGCAAGCCGTTGTTCGGCTACGACTCCATGGTCTACGCTGTAGCCAGTATCGCGTTCCTCTCGTTCATCGTCTGGGCGCACCACATGTTCACGGTTGGCATGCCGATCGCCGGCCAGTTGTTCTTCATGTACTCCACGATGCTGATTGCGGTACCCACCGGGGTGAAAGTATTCAACTGGGTTTCGACGATGTGGCGGGGATCGATCACGTTTGAGACGCCGATGCTGTTCGCGATTGCGTTTGTTGCCTTGTTCACCATTGGCGGCTTCTCAGGACTGATGCTCGCCATCACGCCGGCGGACTATCAGTATCACGACACTTACTTCGTGGTTGCTCACTTCCACTACGTGCTTGTCCCTGGTGCTTTGTTTTCGATCATTGCGGCGGTGTACTACTGGCTGCCCAAATGGTGCGGCAAAATGTATGACGAGTCGCTCGGTAAGCTGCACTTCTGGCTGAGTTTCATCGGCGTGAACATCACGTTCTTCCCACAGCATTTCTCAGGGCTTGCGGGGATGCCCCGGCGCATTCCCGACTACGCGTTGCAGTTTGCCGATTTCAACATGGTCTCGAGCATCGGTGCGTACATCTTCGGCTTTTCACAGCTGCTCTTCCTCTACGTGGTGATCAAGACGATCCGCAGCGGCCGGCCGGCGACGGCCAGAGTCTGGGAAGCAGCGCATGGCCTTGAATGGACGCTACCGTCGCCCGTGCCGTACCACACTTTCACCACGCCGCCGAAGATTACCGAGGCCGAAGCCCATTCATAGGACGAGTCCAATGCAACAGAGCAGCGAACGACACAATCCGGCAGCCACGCAATCCGCGGTGCGCGATACCGCGCGCAAATTGTGCCTGATCGTCGTCGGCATGTTCGGCTTCGGTTTTGCGCTGGTGCCGCTCTATGATCTTTTCTGTGACATTACCGGACTGGGTGGTGATACCGGCGATCGGTACACCTATGAGGCAGCGGAGCTGCGCGTCGACAAAAGCCGGCTGGTGAAGGTCAACTTCATAACGAATACCAATGCTGGCATGCCCTGGAAGTTCTGGTCGGAAAAAGGTGGCGTTCGTGTGCATCCTGGCGAGGTGAAGGAGGTGAAGTTCTATGTCACCAACACCACAGGCAGGCGCATGGTCGGCCAGGCCGTGCCATCGGTCGTGCCGCTGGCGGCGGCTGAGTATTTCCACAAGACCGAGTGTTTCTGTTTCTCCAGCCAGTTGCTCGAGCCGGGTGAGACGTTGGAGATGCCGCTGCGATTCATCGTCGATTCGCAACTGCCGGCAAACGTGAAGTCGATCTCGTTGAGCTATGCGTTGTTTGACGTAACCGATTTTGCAGCGAGCCAAACCCTGCTGGGTGACACGGCGGGCGGCAGGTAGTGAGAGCGTAGGCGGTAAACGCGAATAAACGACATTCGCGAATAAACGACGTTCGCGAGTAGATGGGAGTGAAAATTGATGACTAGCTCGTCGGATCACGCGGCGTATTACATTCCGCACAGTAGCTGGTACCCGGTGTGGTTGGCGGCCGGCATTTTTTTCCTGCTTGCGGGATTGGGTGGCTGGCTGAACGATCTGAAAGCGGGTGCTGAGCCGAGCTTGACGATGTTCTACATCGGCGTGGTGATCCTCATCGTTGTGTTGTTTGCCTGGTACGCCAAAATCGTCGCCGAAAACCAGGCGGGACTGGTCGGTGCGCAGCTCAAACAGTCTTACGTCTGGGGCATGGGCTGGTTCATATTTTCCGAAGTCATGTTCTTCGCGGCGTTTTTCGGGGCGCTCTTCTATGCCCGGAACTTTGCCGTCGCGTGGCTTGGCGGTGAGGGTGATAAAGGCTTCACCGGCGACTATCTGTGGCCGGATTTCGAGGCAACCTGGCCGGTGGTCGTCAATCCGGATCCGAGCCGCTTCACGAATCCGGGGGAGAGCATGGCATCGCCCGGAATTTTTAACTGGGGAGCTTATCTGCCGTTCTGGAATACCGTCATCCTGCTGACGTCGAGTTTCACGGTCCACTTTGCGCATACGGCCATCATCAGCAAAACGCGAAAAAAGCTCCTCGGCTGGCTAGGCTTGACCGTGCTGCTGGGTATCGTCTTCCTGATTCTGCAGGTGGAGGAATACTTCGAGGCCTACCAGGAGCTGGGCTTGACCCTCTCGAGTGGCATTTATGGCTCGACGTTTTTTCTCCTAACCGGTTTTCATGGCTTCCACGTCACACTCGGCACGTTCATTCTGCTGGTACAGTTCTTGCGTGCGTTGCGTGGTCATTTCACAGCGGAAGACTGCTTCGGCTTCGAAGCGGCTTCATGGTACTGGCACTTCGTCGATGTGGTCTGGGTGGGCCTATTTCTGTTCGTCTACGTACTTTAGTATGTTCTAGCGGCACTATTCCTTATTCCTGCTGTTCGATCTGGTGCCAGGGTGCGCTGGCGCCGAACTGCAGTTCTCCGGTGTAGAGTCCGTAGAACACGCTCGCGAGCAGCGCCGCGGCCAGGCTGATGCGGACACCAAGTGCGTAGAGCGTCCTCCTGGAATCGCGTCGGTCGCCGTCCTTGAATAGAAAAACGAGGCCGCTGAACAGACTCAGGACCACGCCGATCAGGAGGACGACTATCAGGAATTTCAACAATGTTCTGAGGTCCGTTCGTCACGCCGGCGCTGGGCCAGGCACTGTAACCGATGGGCCGAGTTGGGGTAAGTGTGGGTCGCGAGCACGAGCAGCAAGCTGACGGGAATCGGCTGCGACGATGGGCGCCGGGCTGGCCGATGAGTGTGACCGTGATCCTGTTGATACCCGTGCTCATTGGTCTGGGCTTGTGGCAGCTGGAGCGGGCCGCCGAGAAGCGCGAGTTGGAAGACGGCTACTACGATCGGCTTGGCATGCTTGCGCAGGCGCCACCGGAGGACTTTTCCGACGCGGCCTTCCTGCGCATCACGCTCACCGGACAATACGATCCGCAACGCCAATTCCTGCTGGATAATCGCGTGCACCAGGGGCAGACGGGTTACTGGGTGATTACGAGTTTCGTGACCGCCGATGGCCGGCGCTGGCTCGTCAATCGGGGCTGGGTGCGGGCGCCGGCACAACGCAGCGAGCTTCCCGAGATTGCAGCACCCGGAGGGCTGCAGACGATCAATGGGATGCTGTGGCCGGCGACCGGACTGGGAGTGCTGCTGGCGGAGGATCCCTGGCCGCAGAGTTGGCCGTTGCGGATACAGCGACTGAACGTAGAACGCATGGCAGACAGACTCGACGGCGCAGTCCCCTATGAGGTGCGCCTGGAAACCGATCAGCCCGGCGCTCTGACCATGCCCAGGCTGCGGGTGACATTCTCGCCGGCAAAAAGTCAGGGTTACGCGGTGCAATGGTTCCTGCTCGCCGCCACCCTGCTGGGCTGCTATGGTTTTTTTGGTCTGCGTAGACGTGATTGAACGTGAGTGAGTCTCAAAGCAAACCCAATCGGCTGCATCTCGGGGCAATTTTCTGCATCGCGGCCGCTTCGCTCATCGGTGCCTATGCGCTGTTTTATCTCGCGCGCACGACAGGCGTGTGGGGAACGACGAACAATGGAGAGTTCGTGCAGCCGCCGTTGACAGTGGCCGAGCTCGTGCTGGTCGATGCACGCGGTGCGCAGCCAACGGCCGGTCCAACCTGGTGGCTGTGGCTATCTGCGGCCGAACGCTGTGACCCGGCGTGCCGTGATGCGTTGCATCAGTTGCGCCAGTTGCACGTGCTGCTCAACAAAGATGCGCCTCGGCTGCGCCGGGTGCTGGTCACGGGGCCGGATTTTCGAGCACAAGCGTTGCTGCTGGACTATCCGGACATGCAGCATCTCGAGGCTGCCAGCGGACAGTTGCGCGACGGTATCTATATCGTCGACCCGATCGGCAATCTCGTCTTCTATTACCCCTTCACCGATGCGGGTAAGCCGGTGCTGGACGATTTGAAACAACTGCTCAAAGTCTCACAGATCGGCTGATCAGCCAATCAGCCGTTGTCATGGGCAAACTTACGCTACACTGGCGGGCCGCGACAGACCCTGGAGCCTGCATGAACTGCCAATCAGCCGCGCCCGGCAAGCGCGGCCCGTGCGAGACGATTGAGCCGGCATTGGCAACACCGACGCCGCGGTTGAGTTCCAGATGACGCCCTTACGCACCACCATAGCGCTGTGCCTGGGCTTTATCGCCGTGGTGGTGGGTCTGTTTGTCTACAGCGTGGTGCGCTCACCGGTCCTGACGGTCGAGGAGCTGCGGGAGATGGGCGTTTTCATCCTGCCACGGCCGCGGGAAATCGAGCCCTTTCGGCTCGTGGCACACTCCGGTGCGGCATTCGATCTCGAAACCCTTGAAGGCCGCTGGTCGTTTCTTTTCTTCGGCTTCACGCATTGTCCCGATGTCTGCCCGACGAGCCTTGCCGTGATGGCACAGGCGGAACGTCAGCTTGCGGCAATCGACCCGGCCACGGCGGCGGCGTTTCAGGGTGTGCTGGTGAGCGTTGATCCCGAACGCGATGATGCGCAGCGGCTTGCGTCTTATGTCGGGGCGTTCTCCGAGAACTTTCTGGGCGCAGGTGGTGAACTGCATGCGGTGGCGGCGTTTGCGGAACAACTCAACGTCGCCTTCGCCAAAGTGCCGGTGTTCGATGAGGCGGGCGTGGCAGACGGTAGCCGCTATCAGGTGGAGCACACGGCGAACATCGTTATCGTGAACCCGGCCGGCCATTATCACGGGTTTATTAAATATCCGCAGCAAGCTGATACCATTGTTGCCACCTTTCAGTCGCTAGCTGCCAATTTCTGACCTAAATCGACGAGTCTCGGGTGATCTGAAGTCTCCCGCGCCGCGCGCGCGAGAGGACTCAATCGACTTGCCGGATCGTTACCAGCGAATCCGGCATGACAGCGAGTTGCTGTGCGCGCCGTTAACGATAGAAGACTACGGCGTGCAACCGATGGCGGACGCCAGCCCGCCGAAGTGGCACCTTGCGCACACCAGCTGGTTCTTCGAGACATTTCTGCTGAAGCCCTATCTGGCCGGCTACGAGGCCTTTCACCCCCGCTACGAGTATCTCTTCAACTCCTATTACAACGGGAT
>SMVA01068628.1_pt1 | contig 28967 bp, 31 predicted proteins | sample 2456451 | NCBI WGS metagenome assembly SMVA01 (sample SAMN11095933, study PRJNA526329) | marine sediment metagenome | biome: Marine sediment; feature: Surficial sediment; material: Deep marine sediment; isolation source: Hadal surficial sediment | place: Pacific Ocean | collected 2014-05 | depth... | reverse complement strand
GCGTCTCGCCGATGCCGGATTTCTCCAGATAGAGCTGCCACTGACCCAGGTTCTCCGGTTCGCCGTCGATGGCTCGTAGCAGCATGGAAACCCCGCCCTTTGCGCCCAAGATGTGCATGGGAAGGAGCTCCTCGGAAAATCCGTTGTCGTCTTCGCTGGAGCGGTAGTGCAGCTTGCCGATGGAGGCCACATGGTGCCCCTGGCCGCGCAGGCGGTGCATCCAGCTCGGCACTCGGCCGTCATAAACGATGGCGTTGTCCCAGTAACCGGTCTGATGCGGATAGCGGCCGGTGGCCAGGCTGGCCCGGGCCGGGCAGCAGAGCGCGCTGGCCGCATAGGCATTGGCGAAGCGAACGCCCCGACCGGCGATGCGGTCGAGCACCGGGGTCCGCGCCAAACCATGACCGTAACAGCCCAGGTAGGACCGGTTGTGGTTGTCGGATTGGAAGTAGACCAGGTTGCGGGGCGCGGTCATGGTCCCACCTAACGATAGACCGCGGCTTCGCCCGGCGCCGGGGTGTAGCCGAAGGAGCCCTTCTCCAGGATCGCCCGCCGGCCCCCCGCCGCGGCGATGCGCGCCGCCTGGTCGGCCTTGGCCCGGGCATCGACCGCCTCGGGGTCGACGATTTCCCGAAGCGCGCGATCCAGATCCTCGCGTACCTGGTCGTAGGCCGGGTCGGCGGCCAGATCGGCGGTCTCCTCCGGATCCTCGGCCAGGTCGAAGAGTTGGGGCGGGTAGCCCACGTAATGGACGTACTTCATATCGCCCCGCCGCACCATGAAGATCCCGGTGTTGGAGGCGGCGGCGTGGAACTCGCCGAACACCAGGCGCTCCGGGTCGGCGCCCGCGGCCAGATCGAACAGCGAACGACCGGGCAGATGGCGATCGTCGTCCAGCCGCTCGAGACCGACGCAATCCAGAACGCTCGGGTAAACGTCGACCAGAGAGACCGGCGTGTTCACGGTCAGCCCCTCGGGCACCCCCTCCCCGGCCACGATCAGCGGCACCCCGGCGGAGTCTTCGTACATGTTGCTCTTGCCCCAGAGGCCCTGGTTGCCGTTGGATTCACCGTGGTCGCTGGAATATATGACCCGGGTGGTGTCGGCCAGACCGCTCGCCTCGAGCGCGTCCAGGATTTGGCCCAGGTTGTCGTCCAGGAAGCTGCAAAGTCCGAAATAGGCCGAGATCGAGCGGCGCACCACGTCCTCGGAGAATGGTTCGTCGATGCCCATGAAGCGGCGAAGATCGCCCAGGGCCGGATGTTCCGGCCGCCGGCCGGGGTCATGGTCGGTCGGCCACGGCATCCGGTCCGGCGGGTAGAGCGCGTAGAAAGCCTCCGGCGCCAACAACGGCGGGTGCGGACAGACCAGGGAGGCGAAGAGCACCCAGGGCCGGTCTTGATATCGGGGCGCCTGGTTGCCCAGCCAGTCGACGGCCGCGGTCGTGATTTTTCGGTCATAGGCGGTATAGGTGGATTCCCCCGGGCCCGCGTTCTCGTGATAGCCCCGATACTTGGCGAGCATCGCCGTGCCGTCCCGGAGCGAGCCAAGAAGGTCGCCCGCGCCGCCGACCACGTGCATGGGAAGGTGCTGTTGGGCGAAGCCGGTCGGGTCGGCGGTCGAGCGGAAATGGAGCTTGCCGATAGACTCCACCCGATGGCCGTGATGGGCGAGCCGGTGTCCCCAAGACGGCGCGGAGCCTTCGTACGGTCTGGCGTTGTCCCAGTAGCCGATGTCGAAGACGTAGCGGCCGGTCGCCAAACTGGCGCGGGAGGGCACGCAGATCGGCGAGTTGCAATAGGCGTTGCGGAACCGGGTGCCGCGCGCGGCCAGACGGTCCAGGTTGGGGGTTCGCACCAACGCATGGCCGCTACAGCCGAGGGCCTTTCTCGAATGCTGATCGGACAGCAGGAACAGAAGGTTTTGCGGCTTCAAGGGCACGATCGTCTCGTCGTCGGCGAAGGACATTGGGATTTGGTTTTCGGTCTTAGCATATCAGTCTGGGCCGTTCCCGTCGCAGCCGATTTGCCCTATGATGTCTTGGAGTCATGAATCACCGAACGGACCCATGACCAAGCCTGCAAACCTCATTTTTTTCCTGTCGGACAACCACACCGGCGACCTGCTCGGCTGCTATGGGCATCCGGTCGTGCAGACCCCGAACCTGGATCGGATCGCGGCCCGGGGCGCACGCTTCGCCAATTCCTACTCGGCCAGCCCCTTGTGCTGTCCGGCCCGGGCCAGCCTCGCCACCGGGCGCTATCCCCATCAGACCGGGTATTGGGACAACAGCATCGCCTACGACGGGCGGGTGGCGAGCTGGGGCCACCGCCTGAAGGAACGAAGCCATCCGACCGTCTCGATCGGCAAGCTGCATTACCGAAGCACCGAGGACGACAACGGCTTCGTCCGAGAGATCGTGCCCATGCATATCGTCGACGGAATCGGCGGCTTGACCGGGCTGTTGCGCTGGAGCGGCGAGCAACCGGCCATGCCGGGCCAGTGGGAGCTCTATTGGGAGCGCTCCGGCGTTGGCGAGAGCGAGTACCAAGACTACGACCGGGAGATCACCCGCGAGGCTATCGCCTGGCTGGAGCAAGAGGCGGCCGGCCAGGCCGCGCCCTGGGTGCTGCTGGTTTCCTATGTGAGCGCGCACCCGCCGTTCCTGGTGCCCCAGCGGCTTTACGATCTCTACCCCCACGACCGGATCCCCTTGCCGGTGCTGTTCCGCCCCGACGAAATGCCGCGCCACCCGGCCCTGGAGCACATCCGCAAGCTGAAGCTGTTCCAGACCATGGACGACGAAGCGGTCTTGAGGCGCATCGCCGCCGGCTACTTCGCCCTGGTCACCCATCTGGACGAACAGATCGGCCAGGTCATGGCGGCGGCGGAGCGGCTCGATCTCTTGGGCGATACCCGGGTGATCTACACCTCCGACCACGGCGAGAGCTATGGGCATCACGGCCTGTTCGGCAAGAACCACTTGATGGAACCGGCGGTGAGAGTGCCGCTGATCGCGGCGGGGCCCGGTATCCCCGCCGGGCGCGCGGTGGATCAGATCGCCTCGGCCGTGGATCTCTTCCCCACCATCCTAGAGGGAGCCGGCGTGGCCCAGGAGGCGGAGGACCGGGATTTGCCGGGCATCTCACTGTGGCCGGCCATGACCGGGCGGGAAACGCCCCGCGTCGGCTTCGCCGAGTTCCATGCCTCGGCCTCCCGAGCCGGTGGGTTCCTGTGGCGTGACGGGGCCGACAAGCTGATTTACCACGTCGGCATGGCCAGCCAGCTCTACGACCTGGAGGCCGACCCCATCGAGGCCCACGACCGGGTCGCCGAAGGCACCGCCGATGGCCGGGACCGGGACCTGGAATCGGCGCTGCGCGCCTTCGTCGACCCCGAGGCGGTGGACGCCCGTGCCAAAGCCGACCAGCGGGCCCAGGCCGAGCGCCATGGCGGAACCGAGGCGATCGCCAAGCAAGGCACCTTCGTCTATACGCCGCCTCCCGGACAATCCGCCCGATACGGCTGACCGCGCTACTTGCTGATGCCGCCCACGGTGAGTCCGGCGGCGAGCTGCTTCTGGATCGCCAGCACGATGAAGAAGACCGGAATAGTGACCATGGTCGCCGCGGCCATCATCTGACCGCTGCCGCCGGCCTCCGGATCGGCGTACTTGAACACCGAGACCGGCGCCGTGGAGACGTCGAAACCGCCCAGGACCAGCGCCAACTGGAAGTTGTTCCAGGAGAAGATGAAGCAGAGGATCGCCGTGGCCACCATGCCCGGCGTGGCGAGCGGCAGGATCACCTTGAGGAAGGCCTGGGTGCGCGAGGCACCGTCGATCCAGGCAGCCTCTTCCAGGTCCTTCGGGATGTCTTCGATGAAGCCGATCATGATCCAGACCCCGAAGGGGATGGTGATCACCAGATGAGAGAGGATCAGTCCGGTGTAGGTGTTGAGCAGACCCACGTGTTTGTAAACGATCCAGAACGGCACCAAAGCGGTGATGTAGGGGACCATGCGGGTCAACAGGATCGCCATGGCGAGCTTCTGGAGATTGTAGCGCGCCACCGTATAGGCGGTGAGCAAGCCACACCCCAATCCGATCAAGGTCGCCATGCTGGAGATGATAAGGCTGTTGCCGATGTTCCTCACCAGATCGCTTTGTTCATAGACATCGATGTAGTTGCTCCACATCGGTTCGAAGACCCAGGTCCCCGGTTCGAAGAACAGATAATCCGGCTTCAGCGAGTTCCAAAACATGAAGAAGAAAATAAAGAAGAACGGCCCCACGATGGCGATCATCATCACCTGGGTGGCCAGCGCCTCGAGGATCTTGTAGCCCCGGCGGGGCAACAGCTTTTTCAGTACGACCATTGCCGCCTTCTCAATTTTACCAAGATCACCTGGATCAACAGAATGAAGCCGAAGAATATGACGCCCTTGGCCGCCGCCTCGCCCATGTAGCCGTATTCGAAGGCGTTGACGTAGATGTTCATATTCATCGTCTCGGTGGCGTAGCGCGGACCGCCCTCGGTGATCGCTAGAATCGTGTCGAACTCCTTGACCGCGAATATCGAGCGCAGAATCAACGCCACGATGATATGGCCCTGCATCAACGGCAAGGTGATGTGCATCAGTGTCTGCCAGCGCGACGCGCCGTCGATGCGCGCCGCCTCGAAGGGGTCGATGGGCAGCGACTGCAGACCGGCCAGCAGAATCAGAGTCATGAAGGGCGTGTGGTGCCAAATGCCGACTAGAATCAGTGACGGCATGGCCCATTCGGGACTGGAGGTCCATTCGATCGGACCGAGGCCGATGTACTCCAGGGAATAGTTGAGCACCCCGTAGGCGTTGTCGAAAAACAGGATCCACACCAAGCTGATCGCCGTGGACATGGCGATCATGGGCATCATCCAGATCGAGCGATAGAACGCCTTTCCGGCGAAGGAGCGGTTGAACAAGAGCGCCGTTGCCATGCCGAGGACCAGTTGTCCGACCACGGTGGCCAAGGCGTAATAGAAGGTGTGCCAGATGGCGCCGAGCCAACGCTCGTCGGTCCAGACTTTGATGTAGTTCTCCAGGCCGACCGCCGAAGCTTCCTGGTTGGTAATGAGCTGCCAGTCGCTAAAGCTGGTCACGATCACCAGCCCCACCGGGAAGGCTATGAGCCCGACCAGGAGCACCACCGTGGGAATATTGAAGACGATTGGCAGGTTTCTGTCGATCCAGTCGAACAGCGCGCCGGCGCGACCACCGTTCACCGTTACGGCGGCGGCGGGGCTTTGCGGGAGAGCCTGGTTCGACATGGGTTCGATCTCCTCCTCCGAGAGCGGCGACATGAAGAGCACGCGGGAGGCCGCAATGGCCTCCCGCGTTTTCGGCCTAATTCAAGCCTTCGGCCTCGATCGGAATCAACTGTTCCTTCATGGTCATCTTCTTGGCGAAGGCCGGTAGCACGCCGGCAAAGTCGACGCCCTTCTCGGTCTTCTTCATGAGCTTGTTCATGAACGCGGCCTGCTTGTCGGCCTCGGCCTGGATGGCGGCGCGGGAACCGTCACGAATCGCCACGTTCATAATCTCGCCGGCCGCGTCGCGCATCTGCCCGATGGCGATGGCCTGTGGCTTGGCGATGGCGATGCCGAAGTCGGCGGCGATCTCGGCCGACTTGCCCCAGGCCGGGGTCGGCGGCGAGTAGGAGGGGTCGTTCCACACCGAACGCCGGCACATCGGTACCGCGGCGTTCTGGCCCTTCAGCATGATGCGCTTTTGGGTCATCCAGGCGATGTAGAGCCATGCCGCTTTCTTTTTTTCCGAATGCTTGGAGATGGCGAGCGACGTGGTGGGCAGGTTTGGGAAGCTGCCCGCGCGCCCGGCCGGAACCAAAATGGTGGTGGTATTGCCGGCGATGCGCGACTTCTTGGGATCGTTGGCCAAGGAGTGCCAGAAATTGAGCGCCGACAGCATGGCCACCTTGCCGGCGGCATAGAGTGCGGCGTTCTGGGGCGGCTTGTTGTTAAGCGCCGAGGTCGGCGCGTAATCGCGAATCATGCGGCCATAGAACTCGAAGGCGTCGATCGATTCCTTCGAGTTGATGTTGGCGACACGGGTGCCGTCGGGATTGGTCACGAACCAGGAACCGCCGAAGTTGAACAGATAGGAGGCGAAGCTGGCCGTGGTCAGCCGGCCGTGGCCGCGCGACAGGAAGCCGTAGATCTCCGGCTTGCCGTCGCCGTCCTCGTCGATGGTGAGCTTTTGGGCGGCATCCTCCAGCTCTTCCATGGTGGTCGGCACCTTGACGCCGTACTTCTTGAACAAGTCCGTGCGAATGTGCAGAAGCTGTGCTTGGGCCGACCACACGATGTTGTTGAGCGGCTGGCCCTTGATCACCTTTACGGTGTTGATGCATCCGCCGAGCCAGTCGTCCGGATAGTTGAAATCGGCTGGTGTTAGGCTGGGATCGGCAAGGTAGGACTCCAGCGGCTCCAGATGTCCGGCCAGGGTCAGCTTGCCGCCCCGGTTATCCATCTGCAGCATGACGACATCGAGGGTTTCGTCCTCGCCGGCCAGCATGATGTCCTGCTTCTTGCGCATCTGACCGGCTTGCAGCACCTCGAGACGGACCTTGATGCCGGTCTCCTTCTCGAACTGCTTGGCCATGGGCCGGAACCAGGCGTCGATGTAGCTGACGGCGAAGCCCAGGATGTTTAGCGAAGTGCCCTCGAACTGGCGCCAGTTGACCTCGGCGGCGGCCGGCGCGGTGCCCACGGTCAGAGCCAACAAGCCAGCCGGTATGAATTTGCCGATCTTCATCGTGAATCCTCCCTCTCGGTAATTATTGGACCGATATTGTTCGCGTCCTCTGGATAACACGATCGTCGGTCCTTCGCCTACCTGTCTAGCGCATGTGGGTACCCATGGGAAAGGTCGAAGACCGATCCGCGGCGCTCCGAGCTTGCGCTGGTGTCCGGTTTGTGGTGCCCTTGCCACGGTCTGGGATCGAGGAGGTCGGGAGGACTCTGCTCGGTAAGATCTTTTTTTTTGGGGCTGTCCGCACCATGAAACCTATGAACATGCTGTTTATTCTCTCCGACCAGCACACCCGCCGGGCGATGGGCTGCGCCGGTCATCCGGTGGCCCTGACCCCGAACCTGGATCGCCTGGCGGCTAGAGGCACGCTGTTCCGAAACGCCTACTGCAACGGCCCGATCTGCGTTCCCTCGCGCGCCAGTCTGGCGACCGGGCGCCACGTGCACGAGATCGAGATTTGGGACAACGCGCGGCCCTATCACGGGACGACCCCCTCCTGGGGCCATCGGCTCATGGACCAGGGCCATCGAGCCACCTCCATCGGCAAGCTGCACTATCGGGACACCCAGGACCCCAACGGCTTCGACGAGGAGATTGTGCCGCTCCACGTGATCGGCGGGGTGGGCATGCTGTTCACCATCATCCGCGATCCCATGCCGGTCTCCCGCAAGTTCAGGATGCTGGTAAACGAATCCGGTGGCGGCGAATCGACTTACACCGAATATGACCGGCAGATCACCGCCCGCGCGGTCGACTGGTTGGACAACGAAGCCGGCAAGCATAACGATAAACCCTGGGCCACCTTCGTCTCCCTGGTCTGTCCGCACCCGCCCTGGCGCGCGCCCGAGCGGTTCTACAACCTCTATCCGCACGACCAAATCCCCTGGCCCGAGGCCTATTGGCCGAACCAGCGGCCGGAACATCCCGCCTACAAGGACTTCCGCCGGTTCTTCGGCATCGAGGAGCCCTTCGACGAGGCCACGACGCGCCGGGTGACCGCCGCCTATCTGGGCATGATCAGCTATCTGGACGACAACATCGGTCAATTGATGACGGCGCTCGAGCGTAACGGCCTGACCGAAAACACGCGGATCATCTATTCCTCGGACCATGGCGAATCCATGGGCGAGAAGGGCTTGTTCAGCAAGTGCAACATGACCGAAGAGTCAGTAGGTGTGCCCATGATCATGGCCGGCCCCGACTTGCCGCCAGGCCGAGTTGTGGAGACGCCGGTCCAACTGTTGGACATCTTTCCGACCATCCTGGAGGCGACCGGCGTCGCGCCCACCGACGAAGACCGGGACCTGCCCGGATCGTCGCTCTTCGCGCTCGCCGACGGCGCCACGCCGGACCGGGTCATCTTGTCCCAGCAACATAGCGCGGGCGCCAAATCGGCGAGCTTCATGATTCGCAAGGGCCGCCACAAATATGTCCATCACGTGGACTACCCGGCCCAGCTGTTCGATCTGGAAACCGACCCGAAGGAGCTCAACGATCTGGCCGGCGACCCCAGCCATGGCCCGGTGTTGGCGTCGTGCGAATCGGCATTGCGCGCGCTTTTGGATCCGGACGAGATCGACCGGAAGGCCAAGGCGGATCAGGCCCTGCGCATCGCCTCGGGCGGCGGTCAAGAGGCCATCGTCGCCCAAGGCTCGCCCGGCTACACGCCGGCGCCAGGCGAGGCGCCGGTCTATGTGTGACGGTATATGGCAACGCCGGCAAGACGTCCGGAAAACCGAGGCGTAGAACCGAGGGAAGAAACCCGATGGCCCGCATCATTCTAAAAGAGCTGGAGAAAATTTACGGCGACAAGCCGGCGGTGCGGGGCATCGATCTGGACATCGCCCACAACGAGTTCGTGGTCCTGGTGGGACCATCGGGCTGTGGTAAGTCCACGACACTGCGCATGATCGCCGGCCTGGAGGAGATTACCTCCGGCGAGATTATCATCGGCGAGCGGCGGATCAACGACGTGCCGCCCAGGGATCGGGACATCGCCATGGTGTTCCAGAACTACGCCCTCTATCCCCACATGACCGTGTACGAAAACATGTCGTTCGGGCTCAAACTGCGCCGGACACCCAAGAACGAGATCGAGCAGCGGGTGCGCAACGCCGCGGAGATTCTGAACATCTCGGAGCTGCTCGACCGGCAGCCGAAGCAGCTTTCCGGTGGCCAACGTCAGCGGGTCGCCATGGGCCGGGCCATCGTGCGCGACCCCCAGGTGTTCCTGTTCGACGAACCCTTGAGCAACCTGGATGCCAAGCTCAGGGTGCAAATGCGCACCGAGATCAAGAAGATCCATCGCCGGGTGCGCACGACCGTGGTTTACGTCACCCATGACCAAGTGGAAGCCATGACCCTGGCGGACCGCATCGTGGTCATGAACGACGGCATCATCGAGCAGGTCGGCACGCCCCAACAAATGTACGACGAGCCCGCCACCTTCTTCGTTGCCGGCTTCATCGGCTCGCCGGCCATGAACTTCATACCCTGCCGGCTGGAGTCCAATGGCACGAGCGTCGGCGTGCGAATCGGCGACGATCTGATCCTCCCGGTCCCAACCGAGTATCAGGACCGCTACCGTCCCTTCGCCGGCAGGGATATGATATTCGGTATCCGCCCGGAGCACCTGACCGAACGCAAGGTTCATACGGACGAAAACCAGTTGGACTTGGAGGCCGAGGTCCATGTGTTGGAGCCCATGGGCATGGACACCATGGTCATCATCGAGCTTGGCGGCATAGAGATCAGCGCCCGTTCCGCGCCCAAGGCGGTCAGCGCGGTGGGCGAAACCATGGCGTTCACCATCAACATGAACAATATGCACCTCTTCGACCCCACCGCCGAAAGGGTGGTGTGAGGGCGGCGGGTGCCAGCGATCGCAAGCCGCGTCTGAACGACCGGAGGCGGCCGCCAGGCGGACTTGCACTTTTCCAACGCGGTCCATGACAGAATCGATCTCAGAGCTCCGTTTGCACGAGCTGACCGTCACTGACAAAACCGTCTGGACGTTCGTCGAGGTCGAGACCTCCGATGGCCGGGTCGGCACGGGCGAGGCGACGCTCGGCGGACGGCAGGACGCGCTACGCGTGTGCTTCGAGCGCTGGCGGCCGGAGCTTCTGGGGCGCCCGGCTTCGGTGGCGAGCCTCCCGGCGTCGTGGCGGGAGTCGGGCGACCTGGCGCAGATCGCCGTTGCATGCGGGTTGGATCAGGCCCTGTGGGACATCGAAGCCCAGCGGGCCGGAAAACCGGTGGCGGCGCTTCTGACGACCGAGCCTCTGAGTGAGGTCGCGGTCTACGCCAACGTCAACCGGCGCACCACGGATCGCACGCCGGAGGGTTTCGCGGCGAGCGCCAGGCTGGCCCGCGCCGCCGGGTTCGACGCGGTCAAGATCGCGCCCTTCGACCGGCTGACGCCAGCCACTCCGGCGGCCGAAGCCCGGCGACTCCTGGCGGACGGTCTCGCCCGCATCGCCGCGGTGCGTCAGGCGATCGGCCGGGACGCCCGGCTGTTGGTCGACTGCCACTGGCGGCTCGGGCCCGAAACCGCCCACCAGCTTCTGGCCGAGGCCGAGGCGCTCGGCCTCTACTGGATCGAATGCCCGTTTCCCGAGGAAACACCGGAATTTGCTGGTATCCGCCAGTTCCGCGCGCGGGCCAACGAAAAAGGCATCCGCACCGCCGGGTGCGAGCTCAGGACCGGCGTCGCCGGCTTCGCGCCGTTCCTCGAGGCCGGGCTCTACGACGTGATAATGCCCGATGTGAAGTACGCCGGTGGGCTCGCCACGGTGCTGGAGATCGCAGAGCTGGCGGAGCGCAGCGGTGTCGCCTGCTCGCCCCACAATCCCTCGGGGCCGATCTGCCATGGCCACAGCGTCCAGGTAAGCGCGGCGGTATCGGGATTCCTCATCCTGGAGATGCAGTTCGACGAAACGCCGCTTTTTGACGAGATCGTCGCGGGCGATTCGTTTAGGCCCTCGGCGGGCAGGATCCCGGTGCCGGATCGGCCCGGGCTTGGCGTGAGCCTCGCCGCGTCTCTGAATCGTTCTCAAGACAAAGCCTCCGCAATGAGCGATCGAAAACCATGACCGGACAACCGAACGTCCGGTTCCTCATGTCGGATCGGCACTCTCCACGCATCACCGGGCCACGCATCACCGGGCCACGCATCACCGGGCCACGCATCACCGGGCCACGCATCACCGGGCCACGCATCACCGGGTGTTACGGCGACCCGGTGGTCATGCCCGGCGATTGTTTGCCGCGAATCCTGGCGACCGAGGAGAAAACATGAAGCCCCCTACCGAGCCGCCCGTTGAGCGCACGATCTTGGGCCGCACCGGTCTAGAGGTCGGCGTCGCTGGACTGGGCGGCGGGGGCCGCAGCCGCCTGTCCCTGACCGATTCCGGCGACGACAGCCGCGCCATCCGGATCATTCACGGCGCCCTCGACCGGGGCGCCAACCTGATCGACACGGCGGACCTCTACGGCACCGAGGAAGTGATCGGCAAGGCACTGAAGGGCCGGCGCCACGCCGCGGTCCTGACCACCAAGACCGCGGCCGCGCGCGACGACGCGGTCGTCGATCCCGCCAGTCTGAGCGAAAAGCTGGAGGCCAGCCTGAAACGCCTGGGCACGGACTACGTGGACATCTACTGCCTCCACGCGGTCCATCCGGACCACTATCGGCGGACTCACGAGACCTTGCTGCCGGAACTCCGGCACCTGCGCGAACAGGGCAAATTCCGGTTCATCGGCTTGACCGAGCGCTTCCCCGCCGATCCGCAACACCGCATGCTGCAAGCGGCGCTGAGGGACGATGCCTGGGACGTGGTCATGGTCGGTTTCAATCTGCTGAACCCCTCGGCCCGGAACCGGGTATTTGCCCTGACCCGGGAGAACAATGTGGGCACGCTGAACATGTTCGCGGTCCGGCGGGCCTTGTCTCAAGCTCCTGCGCTCCGGGAACTGATCGACGGCCTGATCGAGAAAGGTCTGGTGGCCGAGAACGGGCTCGACCGGAGCGACCCTCTCGGCTTCCTGCTCTCCGACCGCCATTGCCTGAGTCTCACCGAGGCCGCCTATCGGTTCTGCCGCCACGAGCCCGGCGTGGACGTGGTCTTGACCGGAACCGGCAACCCGGCGCACCTGGAGGCAAATCTGAACGCCTTATCGCGACCTCCCCTGCCCCAGGATCTCCAAGACCGCCTGGCGCGGCTGTTCGGCCACATCGATAGCGTCACCGGCAACTGAAACCCATCCGATCACCTTCCCTTGGAGCACCGCGCCATGACGAACGCCCCGGTCATCGAACGGATCGAGCTGACCGCCTTCGAAATCCGAATCGAAAACCTGGCCTCCGGCCCCAGCGGGCTCGGGGTCAGCTATGTGCCGGGATCGGGCACGGCGCAATTGCGTCTGGCGGTCAAGGTCTTCGCCGGCGATGGATTGGTCGGCACCTACGTGCCGCCGCGCGGCCGCACCAAGGCGACGATCGGCGCCTGCGAGGCTCTGGCTTATGGCCTGATCGGCAAGGACGCGCTCCAGCGAGAGCGGCACTATCGCGCGCTCCGGCTCGCCACCAAGCATATCGGCGAGGTCGGGATCGGCCCCCTGGACATCGCACTCTGGGATCTGGCCGGCAAGTTTCAGGGGGTCTCGATCACCCAGATGCTGGGCGGCGCTCGCAGCCGCCTGCCGACCTATGCCAGCACCATGATCGGCGACCACCAGGCCGACGGCCTGTCCAGCCCGGAGGCCTATGGCGACTTCGCCGAGACCTGCCTGGCGCTCGGCTACCGGGCCTTCAAGATGCACGGCTGGCCCGAGGGCGACCCGGACCGGGAGATCGCCATGATCCGGGCCGTGGCCGAGCGGGTCGGGGACCGCATGACGATCATGTACGACGCGGCCTGCCACCTCAAAACCTTCGCCGATGCGATCAAGGTCGGACGGGTCTGCGACGAGTACGGCCTGTACTGGCTGGAAGACCCCTATGCGGACGGCGGCGTGTCGATTCACGGCCACAAGAAGCTCAAGGAACACCTGCGCACGCCGATCCTGATCACCGAGCACCTGCGCAACCCCGAGACCACCACCGACCTGCTGGTGGCCGGCGCCAGCGACTTCGCCCGGGCCGACCCGGATTACGACGGCGGCCTGACCGGGTGCCTCAAGACCGCGATCGCCGCCGAGGCCCTGGGCCTGGATACCGAGGTCCACTCCTGCGGACCGGCCATGCGCCACCTCATGGCGGCGCTCTCCAGGAGCAACTACTACGAAATGAACCTGGTGCATCCGCGCACGGCGAACCCCTGGTCCCTGCCGGTCTACGCCGACGGCTACGCCGATCAACTGGACAGCATCGACGCCGAGGGCTGCGTGCCGGTGCCCCAAGGTCCCGGCCTCGGCGTGACCTACGACTGGGCGGCGATCGCGGCCCAGACGGTGGAACAGCGTGTGATCAAATAGTTCGGTTAATACCGATGACGCCGTTATGAATGCGGCGCGGAAGTGCTCATACACCGAGCCGGGTGGCGATCCACTTTGCCGCGCCGAGCAGACGTTGGTGCGCGCCCGGCCGAGCCACGAGCTGCACACCGACCGGCATGCCGTTCGGTCCTCGGCCGAAGGGAATCGTCATGCAGGGGACATGGAGCAGGGTCCAGTTGCGATTGAAAACCGGATCGCCGGTCGACTCGAGCCCGACCGGGGCCTCGCCCCGGGCGCTGGCGGTGAGTAACACGTCGTTGCCGGCGAACGCCTCGTCTAGGCGCGCGCGGCACTTCCGGGCGAGCGTCACGGCGCCGTCGTATACCTCAACGGAGATACCCGCGCCCCGGTCCAACAAACCGCGCAGGGGCGCGCTCAGCCGATCCGAGTGGTTTGCGCGCTCCCAGGCCAGGGCTTGGGCCGCCTCTTTGCGCATGATCGTTACTTGCGCGTCGGCGAGCCCCGCGAAGGCGCTGGGCAGGGCAACCTCCGTGACCTCCGCGCCCGCTTCCTCAAGACGGGCGGCGGCGGTTTCGACGGCCTCGACCGTCGCCGTCTCGGCCTCGGACCATTCGTAGCCGCGGGTCAGTCCCACCCGTGGCGCGGCGCCCGACCACGCCGGAATATCGCTTGGCTCGTCGTTCGACAGCGCCGCCCCGAACCATGCAATGTCATCCAGGTTGCGCGCGAAAGTGCCGACGGTGTCGAGCCCGGGGGCGAGCGGCTTGACCCCGGCGGTCGCAATAGTGTCATAGGTCGGCTTGTAGCCGTAGACGCCGCAAAACGATGCCGGGCGAATGATCGATCCACCGGTCTGGGTGCCGAAGGCGAGCGGCACCATGAAGTCGGCGACCGCGGCGGCCGATCCGCTCGACGAGCCGCCGGGAGTCCGGGCGGGATCGTGGGGGTTGCGCGTCTGGATGTTGGGTTGACGGTGGGCGAATTCGGTCGACACGGTCTTGCCCAGAACCACCCCGCCCGCGGCGCGGACCTTGGCGACGCAAATCGCATCCGTCGCGGGCCGATGATCGCGGTAGATCGGCGAGCCGTACTCGGTCGGCATATCGGCGGTGTCCATGATATCCTTGATGCCGACGGGCACGCCGTGGAGCGGCCCAACAGGCGCGCGAGCATCGCAGGCGCGCGCCTGCGCGAGCGCGGCCTCGGGGTCGAGATGCGCCCAGGCGCGGACCTCCCCGTCGCGCGCGGCGATGCGCTCCAGGCACGCTTCCGTCAAACCCACCGCGGTGAGTCGTCCCTCGACGATCAGGGCCGCGGCCGCGCGCGCGCCCAGCTTCGTCAGGTCCATCGATGATCCCCCCCCCGTGTCCTCAAACCCAAGGTTCTCAGTATTGCCTCATAGAGACGACTTACCAAGGTTTTCGGCGTAAGCGTCCCGGCATTGCGCGCTTGTTTGCGACTCTCCAGGCGCGATCCGCTCCTCACGGCAGATTCCATGAAGGAGAAGGCTGATCGTGCCATGCACGACGGCCGGGAAGCGCGCGGCGCTCAATCCGGAAAGGGCATCACGCTTTCATCTCCGCACACCCAAGTCAGATGATAGGGTCCGTTGGGCGGTTCCTGTCCGTGATTCCACCAGAACGCCTTCTGGTCATCCCGCTTTTTCCTGTACCCTGTCTTCTCGAGGGTCTGGAGAACTAACGGGTCCCCGAACTGCGCGGTGATCCACTGTGCCCCACACTCGGCGAGGAAGGCCGCGGTCTCTTTGATCATCCAGTCGTAGGCGGCGGCCGAAGGGTCGGTTGCCTGCAAATGCAGCAGCTTGGCCGTGCGGAAGGGCTTTTCTTCATAAACCCTGCTCAGCGACAACCCCATGGGCGACCCGTCGATCGAAAAAACCAGCCAGACGAAGTCGCCCATGGCATCGGGAGCCTGGTTCAGCCAATCAACCTCCTCCTGGCCAAGGACCGCGCCGAGGGCACAGCTGTCGGGGGGCGGGACAATCTCGGGCAGCGACTCCGCGTCGCGAAGACGGAAGACCGAGCCGGTTCCGTTCGGAGCCGCCCCTCGGCGACCTCCGAACACGCGGAAGGAAGGCAGTCGCCCCAGCACCGACGGAAAGGCCGACGTTGGGATTCGGAGTAGACGCGAGAGGCCTTTGAACATGACGCCGGACCCGATCGGAAGAACGAATCTCGGCACGTCCGGTAGCGAGTGCCAGCGCAGACGCGGCAAGACGTTCTGCGTGTTCTTGTTGCCGCCCACGACCAGCATGGGTTCGGGCTTGTCCATCATCATCCGCATGATCTTGATGCCGACGACCGGCCGGTAATCGGGATGACAAAACCAATCGGCGGTCTGGCGGATGGGGACGATCCGCGTGCCGACACGACACGGACGGATAATAAGAATCGAGGAAGGCTATGAGGCAGGTTCCATCATACGCAAGAGCCGCGTCCCAGAGGGGGCGCTCGAAGAACCGCCAGCGAAAGAACGCCCGCGCGAAGTCCTCACCCCATCGTCTTTCCCATATAGGCAGCATCAGGCCCTTGACATCATCGAGGCGCTCCAGGCTCAGATTGGTGTATTCGATTGACATGGAATCAGATTCCAGACCGGGGCCGGACCAGTACCGTGCAAGCTCGAAGAGTCACGATCATTCCAGGCCCCCGGCCCGACTTTCGACAAAGTTCGCGATCTTGTCGATGGTTTGGAAGTTGTCGAATTCCAGCTGCTCGAGTGGAATAGAGATTCCGAATTCTTGCTCCAAAACCAAAATAAGATCCACGAACATCACCGAGTCGAGATAGCCTTCACCGATCAGGTCCGTGTCGCGCGCGGGCACCGCGATATTCAATTGCTCGGAAAAGATCGCCTCCAGCCTTTTCAAGTTCTGTTCGTCGGTCAAGATCGTACAGTGCCCCAAAAATTATTGCGGTTCGATTCAGCCATCGTGCAGCCGCTGGCCGACCTGGAACACCTCGGCTGCCGCCACCACCTCGGCCTCGAGGCGGATCGCACGAACCGAAATGGCTTCATCCGCGCACGCGATCGTCACGCCGTCGGGATCGCTCGAGGTAACGGTCCCCGGCGGCCCTTCGACCGCTCGCCCCGTAAGTCCGGCCTTCACGATGCCGATGTCGCGGCCGTTCAGTCGCGCTGTCGGGTGACCCCAAGGCGAGGCAAAGGGATAGTAGTTGGAAGCCCGGACAAAACGAATGATCCGCTCGGCCGGCCGCGCCCAACATAGGCGCCCGTTAGCGATGTTCACCTTGACAAAGCACAGCACCAATCCCATATCTAACTCAATGGGATACGGAGCAAGCCATGTCAGACTTACAAAATCCAGTTTTCCACGACGAGACTAAGGCTCGCGAGTGGCTAGAAGCGCAGATTTGGCCCGATGGCCCGGTCTGCCCGCATTGCGGCTCCTGGGAGCCCACAGCGCTCAAGGGCAAGGCCCATCGCCCGGGCCTCTATCAGTGTAACGATTGCCGCCAGCAGTTCACGGTGACGGTCGGGACGCTGTTCGAGCGCTCCAAAATACCGCTCAGCAAGTGGCTGATGGCGACCTATCTCCTGTCCGCTTCCAAGAAGGGCATGAGCACCCGCCAGCTAAGCCGAATGCTCGGCGTCTCGGTCAAATCATCCTGGTTCATGATGCATCGTATTCGCGAGGGTATGCGCGAGAGCAAACCCGGCCCGCTAGGCGGATCGAACAAGGTTGTCGAGGCCGATGAAACTTGGATCGGCGGCAAAGCCAAGAACCGCGCTTTCAAAGAGCCGCGCCCCAAAGAGCCTGTCGTGGCCCTGGTAGAGCGTGACGGTTCCGTTCGCTCGTTCCATGTCGAGGCGGTCAATGCCCGCACGCTGCGCCCTATCCTGGTCACTCAGATCGACCGCGCCTCGTTCCTCATGACCGACGAAAGCACCGTCTACACCAAGACCGGGCGCGAGTTCTCAGGCCACGGTACCGTCAACCACTCGATCAAAGAGTATGTCCGAGGCAAGTTCTTCCACTCAAACACGGTTGAGAACTACTTCTCGATCCTCAAGCGTGGCATCACCGGCAACTACCAGTGGGTTTCGGCCAAGCACCTCAAGCGATATCTCGGAGAGTTCGATTTCAGATACAATACGCGCCACATCAGCGACTTCGAGCGTGCCGCCATTGCCGCCAAGGGCATCCAGGGCAAGCGACTGACATACCGGCGGGCTAGTGAGCAAACCGCGAACGCCTAAAGAGCAGGCTCGGCACTTCTTACGCTGGCGCAAGAAACGACTCGACTCAGAGTAGCAAGCGGCCACCATAAACGCGCGGGCGGACGGCCCCAGGGTTTGACTCCTGGCTCCCCATCCAATCGCTTTTGCTTCCGTCCACCGCCGCCAGACAACCTCGAAAGAGCCCCGGCCGCGGTGACAGTCAACGGAAGTCCGCCAGCGACGGTTCTAGAACGTCAATGGTGGGCCGGTGTTTCCCGTGAACGGCGGCTTATCCGTTCGACGGGGGCCAACACCGCAACCTTTTGGGTCTGCGGCGCGCCGAGACCCGGAGGATAAGACCCATGCGGTCATCCTTTCGGATCGTGGTAATAGTCAGACTAAATGTTGCTGCATGCCTCTTTGGGATCGCAGCGGTTATTCACGCTCTGACTTGACCCGCAGCGGGGGTTCGTTTCGGCGGGCCTCCGCTTCTTTTTTTGACTCTCGCCGCCTCGGCGGTACGATCTTGCCGATGGTTTTCTCGAACCGCTCCCATGCGTCGGGCTCGGTTTCGATCTGTTCAGGCTTCACACGTTTCGGCTTCTTAGGAGGCTTTGCCATGGCCAATCCTTGGGATGTCCCGCCACTTCCTATACGTGGCGACGACAATGAAGACGTAACATTTACGGCAGTCGGCCGCGTCATGACGCAATGGGTTCATCATTCATCTCGTTTCTCCTCGTTCGGCCCCGCAGGGGCGGTCAGAGGCGGTCGCACGCCCGGATGTCTTCCGGATTTTGGTCGGCGCCAAAGGTAAACGCCGCCCGCACCGAGGACTAATGCCAGCGCCAGCCAGGTCAGGCCGCCATCAAACAACCATGCGCCAACGCCGCTCAAGGCCCCAGCAGTCAAGAGTGTGAACCCGACGCAGCAAACGACCATGCCGAGCCCAAGGCCGACCATTACGCCGGTCTTGGGTCCCTCGGGTTTCTTGTCCATCACGTCCTCCTCATCCAGCACAACAGGAAAGTTTGGACACATCCATATCGAAGGTCTGCGCGGCAAGCTTTAGGCCTTCGACCGTCGTGAGGTACGGAAATATCATGTCTCCAAGATCGGTATAGGTCATGCTCTGCTTGATAGCTATCGCGGCCGTCTGGATGCTGTCGGCACCCTCAGGGGCCAGGATATGGGCACCAATCAACTTGTTGGTTGTACTGTCGGCGACGAGCTTTATCAGCCCGCGGGTATCGCGGGCCGCAAGCGCGCGCGGTACGTTGTCCAGGGACAGAACAGAGGTTTTCACGTCGATCCCCTGGGTTCTGGCAGCCGCTTCGGTGAGGCCAACGCTTGCCACCTGCGGGTCGGTAAAGACGACCGCCGGCATGGCCAGATTGTCGTAGCGCCGCGCGTCGCCGTTCAGGGCGTTGTGGGCCGCGATCTTTGCGCCGTAGGCTGCCATGTAAACAAACTGATCGCGCCCGGTGACATCGCCGACAGCGTAGACGCCGGCCTTCGTCGTGCGCATCCGGTCATCGACCTTGATGCCACCATTTGGCAACAACGCCACGCCGGCCTCTTCCAGACCTAGCCCGTCGGTATTGGCCTTGCGGCCAGCGCTTAGAAGAACCCGCTGCGCCTCAAGGGTTTCGGCGGAGCCGTCAATGGTCGCCGACAGGGCAATGCCGTTATCGCTCGCGCGGATGCTGTCGTATCCGTCGACGCGCTGCACGGTGATACCGTCCTCTTCGAAAAAGCCCACAAGGGCCTCGCTGATCTCAGGTTCACCTTCCGGCAGAAGCCGGCTGCGGAATACGATCGTCACCCTGACACCGACGCGGGCAAACATCTGCGCCAGTTCGCAACCGACGTATCCCCCACCGATCACGATCATGGATTCGGGCAGGCTTTCCATTTCAAAAGCCGAGGTGCTTGTCAGATATGGCACATCTTCAATGCCCGAAATAGGCGGCACGAACGCATGCGATCCCGTTGCGACGATGATCTTGCCAGCATCAATTTTCTTTCCGTCCACCGTGACGCCGCCATTCTCAAGGCGGGCCTGTCCTTCCAGGTAGGCAACGCTGTTGTAGGCTGGCAGCAGATCGATGTATTTGGCCTGCCGGAGTGAGGCCACAAGCTCGTCCTTTTGCGCCCGCAGCGCGTTCCAGTCGTTGAGGCGAGCTTCGGCCGCGACTCCGGTAAAACGAGGCGCTGTATTGGCGTGGTGAACGGCCTCGGCCGCACGGATCAGGGCCTTGGAGGGCACGCAACCCACATTGACGCAGGTACCGCCAATTATGCCGTGGCCGATCAGGGCAACCTGAGCGCCTTGGTCGGCGGCGGTAATCGCGGCCGAAAAGCCGGCCGATCCCGCGCCTATGACGGCAAGATCGTAACGGCCGTTTCCCGGAGATGGCGGGCAACACGTTTTGCTCATGAGGTTGTTTCCTTTGCATCGGCAGATTGGCCGCTTTCCCGCAGCACGCAAGCGCGCAGATAGTAGGCATAGGCGGCCACGGCGACGGCGGCCGCGATGGAGATACGCAGCGCGTATCTGAACTCGAGCCAGAAGAGGAGCGCGGAGACCGCAACGACCAACACCACGATCACTACCGTCGGCGATGGACCTTTGCGTTCGGAGCGCAGATAGAGTGCATACGCGACTAGACCCATGGATGCGAACAAGATCGGGAACAAACCATAGTCCAGCCAGCCGACGATCGCCGACAACCCGGCAAATCCGACGAGAACGACCAAGGCGGGCGTAAAACAACAGATCGCAGCGATGGCCACGCCGATGGAGCCGGTGTGAAGCATTTTCTTGTCTTTCGTCATGACGTTTCGGTTTCCTTTAAGCGTTCCTGGAAGTGGGCGCCAACAACGGCATGAAGTTCGCTTTGCTGACCAGCAGGGCTTCGTCGAGGGACGATCGGAAGCCGTCGCTTACACCAATTGATCGAGAACTCGGCTACCATGCGCCGGGACATGCTTCGCAGTTCCATATCTCTCCGGTGACGGGAATCTGCGGCGTCCCTAGGGTTTTGAAGCGCCTCGAGATAGGATAGATCGCTGCAACACATGGCTTTATTCCGGGAGGTATCTCCCGGTGACCGGGTTCCGCTGCGGCCCCTGTCCGCTCCGTTGCGAGCTTGACCGCGTGAGAATCCCCGCCCGCTCCCGCTCCTCCTTACGAAGCACTGCCGAGGGCGCATCGCCCGGAAGCCCTTCGCGCCGGTCGGCGGAACCCCTTGCGCGCCGGACCACGTGGTACGCGAGGATGCCACCGCCCCCGACAGCAGCGAGGACCAGAATTGGATTGAGACCGCCGAACCAGGCCAGGATGCCGGCCGAGCCCGCGCCTATTAGGACGAGCGGCAACACGCAACAGACAACCATCAGCGCCCCGGCCGCGAACACACCGAAATTTTCCTTCATCGCAACTGCTCCCGATGTTCGGCGGACCTCAGCGCAGCACCTTCGAGGGATAGCCGTAATCCGTCGTGGCGGCGACCAGGGCCTCTACCTCCGTCTGCGTCGGGTCGTAGGTCACGGTGGCGGTCTTGGTGAGCATCGAGACCCTGGCATCGCGCACGCCGGGCGTCCGCATGAGCGCCTGTTTCACGAAGTATGCACAAGACGAGCACCACATGCCGTCCACCTTGAGCTTTGCCGTGCGGATGTTCTCTTGCGTCGGGGCGGCACTCGAAGACGCGGTCGTGGCGGCAGAGATTTGCGGCGAGGTAGACGCAAGGAAATTCGAGTTGGCGAGCAACACGCCCCCGGTCAGCAACGATACGCCGACGAGGACAGCCGCGACGGTGCGGTTCATGACGATCTCCTTATCCCTGCCTAGATGTCCAGGAGCGCCGGCGCGACATAGGGGAACGCCAGCGCCATAGCGGTCAAAAGAGTCGCGGACCACAGCACCACCCTATTGATCCGATCCGACCGCGACGTCACGCACCCGCCGCCGGTTTCACATTCGTTTGCCCGTGGTCTGCGGTAGACCAGGTAGAACCCGCCGGCAAGGAAAGCAGCCGTCGGTATAAGGAAATATAGCTTGTACGGATAGAGCGCGGTCAGGTTGCCAATCCATGCCCCGGTCACGCCCAGGCTGAACAGTGCCAGTGGCAGAATGCAGCAGGACGACATCGCCACGGCACCCAGCACGCTGCCCCCGGCGAACAGCGACTTTTTGGTCTTCTCGTCGACGCCGAGCCTGGGGCGCGCAAAACTTCGGGCGCTCCGGTCCGTCGAAGGGCTTTGAGCGGTCATTCGGTCCTCGTTCACTTCGTGCCAAGCTCAACATAATCCCTGTACTTACTACAGGTTCAAGCTTTGTTTATTTCACGATGACGTGAGCCCATGGAGCGTGCATTTACCGCTTCCTCGGCCTGCCCATATAACTGAACGACAACTATTCCTTAACCACCAGTTTGTAGTCCGGGGTCGTGTTCAGCGGGCAGGAATAGACATACTCACCCGGAGTGAGGTCAATTTCGTAGACCTGGGTTTCGCCGATCATGAGGCCGCCTCCGGAGACGCTCGGCAGTCTCAGGCGGTCAATCAGACCTTCGCCACGCAACCAAAATCCCAACTCGTAGGGTACGTTCTTGTTGGTCACACGAAAGATGTACGCCCCCGGCTCGAGCACCAGCGGTTCCGAACTGGCGACACGCTCCTCGCCGGTTCTGGCGTTGATTGCATCACAGTCCGCCTTCTTTGTGGTTTTGTAACCGCGATCGATTCCGTTCTCGGATTCAATGAACTGGCAGGGAACCTGAGTAAGTTCGATCACCTTTGGCTCCGCCGCGCCATCAGAAGAGGACACGACCAACAGACCGACCACCGACGCGACGGCGAAATATCCTGCAATTTCGGGAAGGATTTTCATTTTGCGGTACACCCCATGACTCCAACGAAGAGAACGGCGCAGCGCAAGACTGCAACGGGCCTGCTCGCTGTTACGCCTGACGTTCGATCAGACCGTTGGACAACATTTAGTCGCGGATGCCGCGCCTCGGTGTCTGATGATGGCGGCCCGCATTGCCATTGCTTTCCATTCGGCCGGCTGCACTTGCCTGAACTCGTGAGATCAATCCCGACGGTGCAATCCGGCGGACGATGCCCGGTGATCGCGGCTCCCGCTCATTTGCCGAGGTCTAAAATGGTGACGGAACGCGAACCACAAGACCACTGCGCCGGCGCCCACCAGCAGCCACATCTGCCACGCCAAGGTCTCGATGCGATCACCCATTACGACCATCAAGGTGGTCATGGGCAGAATGCCGATGCCGGTCGCCCAAGCGAAGGTCCACCAGGAGATTCGGGTCAGGCCGGCGGCATAATTGACCAAGTTGAACGCGATCACGGGTATGAAGCGGCTGATGAACACCAGGCGCCCGCCGCGTACGGCCGCCCATTCGTCCAGGACGGTCCAGTCTTTCCTTGCCACCAGCACTTCGACGAAGGGCCGGCCCAGGGCACGAGCCAGGCCAAAGGCGAGGAAGGCGCCCAACATGGCCCCGGTCCAGGTGATCACGGTTCCCCAGAGCGGGCCGTAGACCATGCCGTTTGCGATGGCGAGAAACTCGGCCGGAAACGGCACGAAGGAGTGCAGGATCATCAACCCGATCGAGGCGGCGACGCCCCAAGCGCCCCATGACTGGATCGTGTCCTCGATCGCCTTGGCCGAGAAGCCACCTTGCATTCCAAGGTAAAGGGCGCCGGTGATCAGCGCGGCGCCCAGCAAGAACAGTCCCACCCAGGCAACTCTGGGCGCTATAATCGAATGCGGATGGTCAGGCGGTCCGATGTTTGCCAATAACTGCCTCCACTCTCGGCGGAGAGAGAGTCTAAATCCTGTACTAACTACAAGATCAAGCCATTATTTCGTGCATGATATAGCTGTCGAAATGGGCGCAAATGAAAGACGAAGAACATGGCTGAGAAAGGACTATCGCGCGTGTCGGGATTGACTCGAGGTGCGGTGTCAAAGCGCACTGGTATGAACATCGAAACCATCCGCTATTATGAGCGCGCCGGCCTCATGCCCGATCCGCCGCGCAGCTCGGGCGGCCACCGGCTCTATGACGAGAAGCTCCTCAAGCGGCTCACCTTCATCCGCCGGGGTCGGGAGTTGGGGTTCACCCTGGAAGAGTTGCGCGGTCTTCTGCGGCTGGTGGACGGCGGCGATTACAGCTGCGGCGAGGTCAAGGCCCTGACCTTGGATCATCTTGGCGAGATCCAGCGCAAGGTCGCCGATCTGAAGAAAATGGCTTGGGTGCTCCAGGAAATGGCCGCCCAATGTGAGGGTGGTACGGTGCCGGACTGCCCGATCATCGACACGCTGTTTCGGGAGCGCCCATAACAGAGTTACCAATTGAGAAGTCGGACGTGGGAACGTCACCAATTTCGTTACCCCACTCCGATGGCTGATAGAGTGGCTCCATGAGTTTGCTGAGTCGCCGCTGGCCTGGCGGCACCGAGAGCTTGTCTGACGTCAGCGCCTCGGGCAAACCGAATGTGCAGGGATATGGCTTCGGCCTGCCGCTGGTGCGTCAGATCGCCGAATCCCACGGCGGATCGGTCGCCAATTTGCCGCGCGTGGAAGCGCGCTCGTCGGTACGAGTAGCTCTTCCGGTTCGGGAGGCAGATTGAAAAACAGGCTGGCAAACCCTGGTCTACCGGGGTGGCAAAATCCAGTCTCCAACAAAAGCCGCTGCACTTCCGCTGTGGGTCAAAAGTTCCCGTCCACCGGCGGCACCCGGCACTTCCGGACCTGGGGTAGTCCGGACGAAAACAACAGGAATCCGGACATTCTGACGGAATGTCTGGAGCTGGGGGGCCATTCCGGACGTGCTGAACGGGTAGCTCTGACGGCGAGTTATAGCCAAAAAGCGACATGCCGAGGCACCTCGTTGCACGTAGATTCTTCCCCAGCTTAGTGCTAGCCTCGCGATAGAGTGGGACGAGGTATGGAACGCCGCCTCGCTGCCATACTCGCTGCCGACATGGTGGGTTACTCGCGGCTGATGGAGGCCGACGAGGAAGGAACGCTTACGCAGCTAAAGGCGCTGCGGAAAGAGCTGATTGATCCCAATATCGACGAACATCGCGGTCGGATCGTCAAGACCACGGGCGATGGCATGTTGGTCGAATTCGCGAGTGCCGCCGAGTCGGTACGCTGTGCCGTCGAGATCCAACGTGCAATGGCCGAGCGCAACGCGAACGTCGCCGAGGAGAAACGGATCGACTTTCGCATTGGCATCAACGTCGGGGAAATCATCATCGAAGGCGACGACATCTACGGCACCGGGGTGAATATCGCGGCGCGGCTCGAAGAGATCGCCCCACCTGGCGGCGTCTATCTCTCGGGAACCGTCTACGAGCAAATTGAGAATATACTCAACCTGAACTTCAATGATTTGGGCGAGCAGCACGTCAAGAACATCTCCAAACCCATCAGAGGATACGCGGTGGAAATATTTGCTCAATCGAGCCTGGTTCCTCCTGCCTCTGCCCTCGCCGAGCCGTCACGCGAGTTGCCCATCGTGCCGTCGATCGCCGTGTTGCCGTTCGCCAACATGAGCGCCGATCCCGATCAGGAGTTCTTTGCTGACGGGATTACGGAGGACATCCTTACCACCTTGTCGCGGATCCTCGGCCTCTTCGTCATCGCCCGCACCTCGACGTTCACGTACAAAGACAGGGCGATCGATGTGAAGCAAGTGAGCCGCGAGCTGGGCGTACGGTACGTACTCGAAGGCAGCGTCCGCACTACAGCCAACCGGGTGCGCGTTACCGCTCAGCTTATCGACGCACGAACCGGCCTTCACCTCTGGGCTGATCGCTACGACCGTGACCTCACCGACGTGTTCGCGGTGCAGGACGAAATCACCACTCAAATCGTCAAGTCCCTGCAGGTTGAATTGGTTGAAGGCGAACAGGCGCGCGTCTGGCATCACTCGACCCACAACGTCGAGGCGTGGAGCTGCTTGACCCGAGGGGTCATGCACTTCAACAACACCACTCAGGAGGAGTGCCAGATAGCGCGCAAGCTTGTCGAAGAGGCGTTGCAGCTTGATCCGAACTACGCCGCCGCTTGGGTCTGGCTCGGCCTGATTTATTGGTGCAACGTTCGGGATCTGTGTGCAAGCGCGCCCGACGAAAGCTTGGCGAAGGCGGCCGAATGCGCAGAAAAGGCACGCGCTCTCGACGACGACTACTCCGAGCTCCACGGCCTGTTGGGGGCGATTCACCTGATAAGAGGCGAATTCGACGCGGCCATTGAATCGTGCGAACGCGCGGTGGCGCTTGACCCCAATGGTGCCTACGTCACCGGGTTCCTCGGCTTCGTCCTCAATTGGGCGGGGCGGCCCGAAGAAGCCATCAGCCTAGCTCAGAAGGCCATGCGGTTCAGCCCGCTTCACCCTTCTTGGTACGTCGTCGTTGCGGCGCACGCTTACCGTCTCCTCAAACGTCACCAGGACGCCGTCGTGCTTTACCAGATGGCGATCAAGCAGACGCCCAATTACATCAGCGCGCACATCGGCTTGACTGCGAGTTACGCGGAAATGGGACGGCTAGACGACGCGCGCACCCAGGCTGCTGAGGTCCTGCGCATCGACCCGAGATATTCTATCGGACGGTACGCTACGGCACTGACCCACAAACAGCCTGAGCATGCTCAACGCAGCCTCGATGCCCTGCGTGACGCCGGCCTGCCGGAACGACCGCTGTGGGTCCAGACTGTGTGAAAACGTCGACCATGCTATGATTCTCCCGTTCTTTGGCGGGAGGGTTTGATGAAGCGTTTTGTCGAGGGCGTGGATCGCGGGCAGAGCACCCTGTTTCCGGATCGGCTGGAAGACTGGATCGGTGACGACAACGCGGTTCGGGTGGTCGATGTATTTGTCGATGAACTTGATCTTGGCGGCCTGGGGTTCGACAGGGTTGCGCCGTTGGCGACTGGCCGGCCGAGCTATCATCCTTCGGTGCTGCTGAAGCTCTATATCTACGGCTATCTGAACCGGGTCCAGTCGAGCCGGCGGCTTGAGCGGGAGTCCCCCAAGCATCAGCCTGTTTCGTCGCGCCGATCTGTATCAGGCGTGGTGGCAACATCAAAGCAACACAACTCGCCCGACCCCAAGGTCCTCCGCGATCTCAGCTCGTGGCCGGCCACTGGTCAGCACCAGGCGCACCGCCGCGCGCTTGAACTCCGTCGTAAACCTGATTCCTTCGTATCTTTTCATGATGGACCGCGCGGCAACGCCGAGGTGAAGTGGGTGATGCCTGGACTGGTCGAGAGGGGTGGGCTCACTATCACGTTTGCTAAGGAGAACTTCGGCAAGACGGCTTTGGTCATGTCCGAACTCTGGCGTGCTTCGCAGCGCCGTGATTGCAATGTCCTTTACCTCGCTTTCGAGAACCATAACGGTCTTGATGCGAGGTGTGAAGCGTTGGAGCAGCACTACGATTCTGCACCGAGCTTCATTGCGGAGAAGGCTTCCTGGGACCTTGGTGAGTTGGACCAGTGGAGTCATGTGGCTGAATTGGTGGAGGACAGGCAGCAGCATTTTGCGCTGTTTAACGAAGCACCGCTTGTTGTGGTGTTCGACACCATGGGGGCCGCCATCTTGGAGAGCAGCCGCATCATGACCGGTGCCGAGCGGTTCTACAGCGGGCTTCGGCAGATGATCGGAGTACCGGTGTCTCTGCCTGGGTCATTGGGCATGGCAACAGTGAAGGCGATCTCTTCGGATTCAAGGGTGCCAAGCATGATGCCGATGTTGTGACGAAGATCACCCGGAGGTCCAATGGGCGAGATCACGTCCACACGCGGATCAAGGGGAGGCACGCTTCTCACGGCGAACGGCTTTGCGTGTTCAAGATTGATGTTCTTAACGGCGTGCCGGTGGCCGTATGTGATGTTGAGGGCACGGACGCGCCGCAGACCGAAGTTACCGATCAGTACCCGGAGCTGCCGGAGAGCTATCTGCCTCTCATCCCGCTTTTGGAGGATGCTGGTGCCGTTGATGGCTTGACCGCGGAGGGCCTGCGCGGTTTTCTCAATAGCCATTGCCAGGATGAGGGCTCGACGAGGGACGCCATCCGGCAGCAGCGCCATAGGGTCAAGAAGGCGTTGCTCGGGGCGGGAGTCATCAAGGAGGTGGATGGGCTCTTCTATCTGGTGGACTAACTATGATGCCATTGTCGATCTGCTTGATTTGGGACTGATTGATAATTCTCTCGACCTGCCAGAGGCCATGTAAGCGTGACGTGACGCGACATTACCGGCCTCCCAGTTAGGGGACCCTTATAGGGGTCCCCCTACAGTGGGCCGTATACAGTCACGGGCGGCTTAATGAATTGATATTAAATACACAACTTCTTCTCTTGGCGTTACAATAGGCGTGACATGACGTGACATTTTGGCTGGTGAATGTAACGCTTCGTGTCACGCCTAAACGACCACCATGGCTTCCGCGGCCACCTTATTACCAGGGTCATTTGGCTCCATGGGTGCAACATCGCGCGAGCGCACCGTCGCCAGCCAGATCGGCGCAGTTCCCCGGCTCTGCTCTGGCCCCGCCCTCGACCACCTCGACCACCTGGCCCCTTAATTCTGGTGATCGGGTGACGATCCATATTTGCTAAGCTCACTCAGAATTAAAGGGAGCGTTCAAACATAGCTCTAAAACACAAGATGTAGTATGTTCGTCATGTTGAATATACCGGACCGAATATTAACTATACTCGATCATTTCGATAACGAATTTCTTGTGGTCATGGTAAATTTTCGCTCGCTTTTGGCTTTTCCGTACCTGTCTCGCAGTTCACTCGGAACCGCTACTTGGACTAGCCAACGGCCACGACGCTTGCGGAGATATCGCATGTTTGACATGGCATAGTCTTACCATGTCTTGCACATAGATTCCGCACATAATTTTTCGGAAAATGTCTTAAAATTCTCTTTAAAAACAGACAGTTAAAAGGCTGGCTGGGGCGCCAGGAGGCGAAAGCAGGTTGCCGAAAAACCAAATTATTCAAATACCATAACACCTTAGCGATTTGGGTGGCACCCAAAAGTGGCACTCAGTTACGCTGTGTCAGAATGGTTCAGGGGAATGCTCCATGGCGGATGAAACCTTTGTCGATACCAAGTCTCTGGAGTGGGTGGCGTCGCCCTAACCCGGCGTCTTCCGCAAGCCGTTGCGCTTTGAAGAGGATGGGCCAGGTACCACACTTCTGAAGATGGAGCCAGGCGGCCGCATTCCACGACACCTGCACCCGGAAGGAGAAGAGGTTTTCATCCTCAAAGAGCGTCTCCAGGTCGATGGCGACGAATGGTACGAGTCCGGATGGTATATGCATGCCCCGCCCGGCAGTGCAAACGAGGTCTCTACCGACACCGGCGCGCTGCTTTTAGTGACGTTGCCAAAGCCGCACATAGATCTCGATTAGCGTTATTAGGCTCCTGATAGACGATATAG
>SMVA01057164.1_pt1 | contig 28989 bp, 28 predicted proteins | sample 2456451 | NCBI WGS metagenome assembly SMVA01 (sample SAMN11095933, study PRJNA526329) | marine sediment metagenome | biome: Marine sediment; feature: Surficial sediment; material: Deep marine sediment; isolation source: Hadal surficial sediment | place: Pacific Ocean | collected 2014-05 | depth... | reverse complement strand
GGCAGTCTGAATGGCTAGCTCCACCAGCCCCCTGGGCACGGGGTCATCGGAGAAAAATCTGACTGAGCGCCGACACTCCATCTCCTCATGAAACTCCCTTGCACGTCGCTGCTGCTCCTCAGAGTCAAGACGCTCCGGTGTGTAAGGAATCATGGGTGCCGGCATGTGCTCCACCGTACCGATGCAAGGGAGATGCGCTGCCGTTCGAGTGGGGCCGGTTTCATGGGCATCCGGACATAAAGCCTGCGATTTCTCAGGATAAGAGGCCATCTGGACTTCACCCATAACAAGACGTCGGGTTCACCCCCATCAAGCGAGTGCGAACGCGGTTGTCTTCAACGGTTCACCATCGAGTGCGCGTACGTCTACGTGTGACCGCAGGGGAGACCACCCACCACCCAACCCCGAGCCGGAACCGACAAAGACGCTCACCCGGCGTCCCTATTCAACGCGCCCCCACCTCTATTTGACAAACCGTACGGTTGTCATCAGCGGCGCTCGCGCGTCAGATCGGGGTCTTCGGCGGGTCCACGCACCGGCATGGGCCAGAGAGCAGAAGCATGGAAGTCTGTTCCTCTTGGTGACACGGTAACTGTGTAGGGAGGCTACGGAAGGGGCACCCAGTCTGCACCTTGCCAGAAGCCCGAAGGAGTTCCGCATGTGGTCTCTGGGGGTGAACGCAACACCCTGTCGGTGAGAGTTGTCTTTTATCGGGGAGGTTGTTGTGGCGAGATTCACCGAAGAAGAGCGGGTTGAGGTTTGGGATCGGTGGCTGACGAACCGCACCAGAAGGTGCAGTGGAGGCAGTGCCATCGCCTTCTCGGCCAACTCGCCGATGGACAGGCTCGTCCGAGAGAAAACAGACGCCGCGTCGTCGATCCATTTCGTCGTGATGTTGTTGGCCCTCTTGCTCTGCTCCTCGGGACCCAAAACACTCAAACTCGTATGGAATCATCGGGGTCGGCATCGATTGCACTGTGCTCAATCGAAACACCGGGTATTGTCTCCAATCACATGGCAATCCGGACACCCACCCGGAAGGGAACCGGGCGGAGACGGGTGTCCCAGCCGAAGAAGAATAGGAAAGCACCCCAAAGCGCGATCCGGCAGAAGCTGACTGCCTTTCGTGACTCGGTGCGTTCGACTCTGGGAGGTCAGACCGATGACGTCTGGGGTCTTGCCCTCGTAGTTCTCTCGATTCTTGTCACATTGGCCTTCATCGGTCGCGCTGGACCGATTGGTGACGGAATGAAATCGGGGAGCACCTTCCTTTTTGGGGTGTGGCGCTTTGCTCTGCCGGTTGCCTTTCTTGGTGTCGGGATAGCACTAGTCATCGGCAAGCCACGCGAGGGCGCCCGCCGGCTGGTGATCGGGGGAATGACAGCCTTCGTCGGCACCCTTTCCCTGTTTCACCTGCTCACCGGTGCCGTTGCCCTCCAACCCAACATCGAAATAGTCCAGGAGCGCGGCGGAGCGGTTGGTGCATTGATCGCTTTCCCCTTACGCCGAGTCCTCGGCAGCTGGGGTGCCTTTGTCGTCCTCGCCGCGGCCATCGGGATGGGTGTGCTGATCATGACCAAGACTTCTGTCCGAGAGCTCTTTCACGGGATCGTTGACATGTGGAAGAAGCTTCGATGTTGGGCGGGTTCTTGGTTCGTCGGAAAACGTGCCGGCGGAAAGCCCCACGTTTTGGGTGCGGATGTCTCCACTACGCGTGCGAAACAGGGCAAGCACAGCCGCCCGAGACAATCTGGCACCAAGATCGACCAGCCAGCCGACGAGGAGGCTGAAACCGAGACGAAAAAGGTGAAGACGCCGGTGGTCAACACCATCGACCTCACGAAATCCGAATACGTCTTCCCTCCAATGGAGCTATTGGAGGGGGGTACCGGTGGAGAGGTGAATAAGCGCTCGCTGGAGGAAACCGCTCGTCAACTCGAAGACACCCTCGTCCAACACGGCGTGGACGCCACACTCACCAGGATCGTCCCCGGCCCAACCGTCACCCGGTATGAAATCGAGATCGCACCTGGAGTGAAAGTCAACCGGGTCTCCAACCTCTCCCACGACATCGCCTACGCCTTGGCGACGCCCGATGTGAGGATCCTGGTACCCATTCCCGGCAAGTCTGCGATTGGCGTCGAAGTGCCGAACACGAAGCGACGTCTTGTCTCTCTTGGTGACATACTTTCAAAACCGGAGACCGACAAAGGCGGACCGTTGTCGGTTGGACTGGGCATGGACATCGCCGGCCAACCAAAGTTTCTCAATCTTGTTGAACTGCCGCATCTCTTGATTGCCGGCGCGACAGGTGCAGGAAAGTCATCCTGCATCAACTCGATAGTCACTTCGTTGCTGATGCGCACCAACCCCGATGACGTGCGCCTGATCATGGTTGATCCGAAGCGTGTCGAACTCGGCCAGTACAACGGTGTGCCCCATCTCCTCACACGAGTCATCACCAATCCAAAGAAGGCCAACGAAGCCCTCAAGTGGGCTGTCGCCGAGATGGACCGACGTTACGACCTCCTCGCCGACTCCAAGTCGCGCGACATCGAGGGCTATCACGAGAAGTGGGATGCCGGTGGGTTGGATCCCGACGGTTTCGACCGGTTCCCGTTCATTGTCATTCTCATCGACGAACTCAATGATCTGATGATGGTTGCAAGTCGTGAAGTCGAGGCGTCCATCGTTCGGATTGCCCAAATGGCTCGGGCTGTCGGCATCCACCTCGTGATTGCGACACAGCGGCCGTCCGTTGACGTAATCACCGGTGTCATCAAGGCCAACATCCCAAGCCGTCTTGCCTTCAGCGTTGCCTCCCAGACCGACAGTCGGGTGATCATCGACGGCTCCGGTGCAGAGAAGCTCATCGGCATGGGCGACATGCTGGTCGTAACGGCCAATGAGCCTCGACCCCAGCGGATTCAAGGTGCCTGGGTTCGTGAGTCCGAGATCCACGCGGTGGTCGACTGGGTAAAGAAACAACGCGAAGTGGTCTACAAGGACAAAGAGGTTCTCGAGGTGGCTGCCGCAGCCGCGGCCGCCCAAGCCGAGGACGAGAACGACGTCGATGCCCTACTGATCAGACAGGCGACAGATCTCGTTGTTCGCTCACAGCTCGGTTCCACTTCGATGCTGCAGCGCAAGCTCAGGATTGGTTTCTCCCGAGCGGGTCGGGTCATGGATGCCCTGGAGAGGAAGGGTGTCGTCGGACCCTCCATAGGGAGCAAAGCTCGCGATGTGCTGATGACGGTCGAAGAGCTAGAAGAGATTCTCAACTCGAACACCGCCGGGGTCTGAATCGACTATCTACGCGGAGCCGGCCCCCCTCTACCCGATTGGACCGACCCTCTGGCACGTTTATGCTCGCTCACTCGCACTTCTGACTCCATGGACAAGGAACGAGTTTGAGCTCACGTAAACCAGGGCTGGGTCGCGGTCTCGAGGCACTCATCCCACCGGCATCCGAGAGGCCAGGCGCGGTGTCATCCGGCCAGATTGAGCCCGATGGGAATCCATCGATGTTCGGACTGGTGAACCCCGACGGATCGGTTCGTGACCGTCTCCCGATAACCGTTGAGGACCTGCGTGGTTTGTATGCCGATATGGTGGAAGCCAGGACCTTCGACGACAAGTCGATGGCGATGCAGCGTCAGGGACGACTCGCTACTTACGCGCCGTTCCGCGGCCAAGAGGCTGCCCAGATTGGTGCCGCCGCCGCCCTCCAGGATGATGACTGGGTTGCCGGGACCTATCGCGACGCCGCCCTCAACTGGCGCGCCGGCTACCCGTGGCGTCTGCTCGTTCTGGGTCGCACAGGAGACGAGCGCGGTGGAGAACTGCCGAACGGTGTGAACGTGCTGCCACCGTCGATCACGGTTGGCGGCCACATGATCCACGCGGTAGGACTGGCGTGGGCGGAAAAACTCCAGGGAAACAGCAGGATCGCACTCACCTCCTTTGGAGACGGGGCCACGTCAGAGGGTGACTTCCACGAGGCGATGAACTTCGCTGCGGTATACGCGACGCCGACTGTCTTTCTGTGCCAGAACAATGGTTACGCGATCTCCTATCCGACTTCCGAGCAAACAAAATCGAAAACGATCGCCGCCAAGGCCGACGGATATGGGATGCCGGGAATGCGTGTCGATGGAAACGATGTTGTGGGCGTGTTCGTCGCAGTCCGCGAGGCGGCGCATCGGGCTCGAAAGGGAGAGGGACCCAGCCTGATCGAGGCGGTCACTTACCGAATGGGTCCACACACCACCGCAGATGATCCAACCCGTTACCGAGACGAGGCTGAATCGAGAGACTGGGAGGATCGAGATCCCCTCCTCCGTATCCGGCGACTCCTTGCGAAGGCCGGGGGCTGGACCGAGGAGTGGCAGGAGGATTTGGAGACGAGTGCATCACAGGTGATCGAGGAGGCTGTTGAATGGGCCGAGAACGTACCCGAGCCGACGGTCGAGCAGATGGTGGACCGGGTGTTTGCGGAGAGGCCCCGGTCCCTTACCCAACAGCTGAACGAGACCGGTGATGATTGAGCTCAACCTCGCCCAGGCGTTGAATGGGGCGCTCGACACCGCACTCTCATCCGACGATCGGGTGGTTCTCCTTGGCGAGGACATCGGACGCACCGGAGGGGTGTTCAGGATCACCGATGGTCTCCGCGACAAATACGGGACGGATCGGGTGATCGACACCCCGGTCGCCGAGTCTGCCATCGTCGGAGCCGCGTTTGGAATGGCGATAGCAGGGATGCGGCCCGTGGCTGAGCTTCAGTTCCTGGGTTTCTCCTACCCGGCATATGACCAGGTCATCAATCATGTGGCCCGGATCCGAAACCGCTCCAACCACCGATTTACCGCACCGCTGGTGATTCGCATCCCGTATGGCGGTGGCATAGGCGCAGCCGAGCATCATTCAGAGTCCACCGAGGCCATTTACGCGCACATCCCCGGTATCAAGGTCGTTGTGCCATCGACGCCGCGAGATGCCCGCGGGCTGCTGCTGGCTGCGATCGAGGATCCTGATCCTGTCGTGTTTCTCGAACCGATCAGGCTCTATCGGGCCATCAAGGAAGACATCCCTGAGATCTACCGGGTTGACATCGGCCCTGTTCGAGTCGAACGATCGGGTGACGATGTCACTCTGCTCAGTTGGGGAGCGATGGTGAAAGAGACACGGCAAGCGGCCTCTGTCCTCGAGGAGGACGGAATCTCGGTGGAGGTCATCGACATCCGAACACTGACTCCGCTGGATCGCGATGGAATCGTAGCCAGTGTTGAAAAGACCGGTCGGGCCGTGGTGGTGCACGAGGCTCCATTGACCGGGGGGTTTGCGGGAGAGATCGCCGCCACCATTCAGGAGCGGTGTCTGTACTGTCTTCAGGCGCCAGTGCAGCGTGTGACCGGCTGGGACACGGTCTTCCCACTCAAGCGCTCAGAAGGCCACTACCTTCCATCAGTGGATCAGATAACTGCTGCGGCGAGAAGGACGTTGAAGGAATAGTGGTTCGCGAGTTCAGACTTCCCGACATGGGCGAAGGCCTCACCGAGGCCGAGATTGTCCGCTGGCTGATCGCCGAAGGCGAATCGGTGGACGCCGATCAACCAATCGTCGAAGTGGAGACCGACAAGGCGGTTGTTGAGATTCCCTCACCGTACGAGGGGATCGTGGTGCGGCACGGGGGTGCTGAGGGAGAGACCATCGAGGTCGGCGCAGTCTTGGTGGTGATTGGCGAGCAAGACGAGGCCGAGGGGGAGAAGCCCCTGGTTGAGGCGGCTGAAGTCGCCCCCATCGTTGGAACATTGATCGAAGAGGCCGAGGTCATCGAGTCTGTTCCCGAGTCGGTTGCTCCAGTTACGACATCGGTGAAAGCGCTGCCGATCGTCCGCAAGCTGGCTCGTGACGCCGGACTCGACCTGGAGACCGTGATCGGAACCGGGACGGGCGGACGGATCAGCCGCGAAGACGTGGAGTCCGCGATAGCTGCGCTGTCCCCTGTATCTCCCTCCAGTGGCGCGATTTCCTCCCCCGAGATCGAAGTTGCTTCCTCCTCCGGGACGTTGGGGGAAGTGACCCGGCCAAGGCCCCAGACAGACACGGCGCCACGCTCAGACGAGCGCCGCCCCATGTCTCGTCTGCGTCGCACCATCGCGGCCAACATGTCAAAGAGTTGGGCCGAGGTTCCCCACGTGACCACCTTCGACGACATCGATGCGACAAGGCTCTTTGAGGTACGCGCCGCGCTGAGTGAGCGACACGACGCCAAGATTCCGATCGAGGCTCTGGTGGTGCGGGCTGTGCTTCCAGCATTGCATGCTTTCCCGGAGTTCAACGCCACCCTCGACGGTGATGATCTCGTGTTGCATGGCTCCCACGACGTTGGGATCGCCGTCGACACACCCGACGGACTTCTGGTGGCGGTGATTCGTGACGCCGATTCGATGGGGGTCCTCGACCTCGCTACCGAGGTGGGCCGATTGGGCGAAGGTGCCCGAGCGCGCAAGCTCACCCCCGACGAACTGACGGGGCAGACCTTCACTGTTTCCAACATTGGAGCAGTCGGCGGTGGGCATGGGACGCCAATCGTGCCTCCCGGGACGACGGCCATCCTCTCGATCGGCCGGGCCAAGTCAAAGCCGATTGTCTATGACGGGGACCTGGCCATTGCTCCGGTAATGCCACTGTCGCTCTCATATGACCATCGAGTGATCGATGGTGGCCTGGGAAGAAGGTTCATGGCGCTGCTGATGGAGAATCTCGAAGAACCGGCCTTGTTCCTGGCCGGATAGTCATGTCTCATATCCACGTTCTCGAATACGACGAGACCAGTGGTGTCGCTCGCCGCGAATACGACGCGGCCAGTCGACGTGCCGGTCGCATCTGGAACATCGTCTCCATCCAGAGTCAGCTTCCCGAGGTGATGCGTGACTCGATGAGGCTTTATCAGTCGATCATGTATGGCCCATCCCCGCTCTCCCGGGCGCAGCGGGAGATGATCGCCGTCGTTACGTCACGATCCAACGAGTGCCACTACTGAATAGCTGCTCATCTGCACGACCTCCGGGATGAGGTCGACGACCAGGAGATGGTGGATCGGTTCGTCGTCGATTGGCGAACGGCGGGTTTGGATGAGACCACCAAAGCCCTGCTCGAATACACCGAGAAATTGACGGATGAACCGGGGTCGGTTGGCGGGGAAGATGTCGCCACTCTGAGGCAGAACGGCTTCGACGACGCAGCCATCTCCAGTTGTGTCCAGGTGGTTGCTTACTTCAACTACATCAACCGGGTCGCCGAGGGCCTCGGTGCACCGGTCGAGGATTGGCTGGCCGATGATGGGCGGTTGCGGTCGGTCTAGCCTCCGCGCATGGAGAGAAGTAAGAGCAAGAAGAAGGAAAAAAAGGCCAAGCTCTCCGAGATCAAGGAGAAGACGGCTTCCCGCCAGCCCACAGGTGTCTTCGCCGGTGAGAAGGTGGCGTAGACGGTGACCGCGGCTACCCAGGTCTTCGAGGTCAACGACAAGAAGGCTTCATTCTTCTACGTCGCCTACACCAAGGATGACGCCGACCCGGCAACTCGTCCCATTCTATTTTGTTTCAACGGAAGGCCGGGTTCGTCGACTGTCTGGCTTCATCTCGGCATTTTTGGACCAAAGCGCATGGAATTCGACGAGGACGGCCTCAAGATGGGCATGCAGGGAAAGCTCGTCGAGAACGAGCACTCGATCCTCGATATGGCCCGATGTGGTGTGTGTCGACGCGGTGGGCACGGGCTTCAGCACCACGGCCAAGAAGGAGGACGAGAAGGACTTCCATCACTACAAGCACGACGCGCCTCGATGATCAACCCCGCGGTGGCTCTACGAACCGAATAGCCGGACGGTTGGGAGCGTCGGTCGTGTTCGGCGCTCCTACCTACCTGGGCAGCCACCGAATACGGACCTGCCACGTACTCTGGAGTTCCAATCTTTGCCGCTGTATCGACGCTGTTTGACAGCCGGCCGAACACCAGCGGGAGTAGTAGCCGGCACGTCGTGGCCGGTATCTATTGCCACACTCAATACATTCCCGCCACTCGGTTTCGCTTCTGAATGATGATTTTCTGAACAGATTCACTCTCGTGACCTTGGAACGGCGTTGTCTGGTCGTGAAGTCCGAATCCTATCCGAATGAGCGACATGCGGACACCATCACCGGCTCGCTCTTCATGCCGCGTCGAATTTGATCATTGCGCTGTCGAGAATGATGGCTCCTCCAGCCTCACTGCCCTCCGGCGAGTCGTCCCACCCAGATGATGTCGGGCAGATCGTCGGGGATCTCGGCAGGCTCCTCTTCCGTGTCTGCCTGGAGCTCAGAGGGGTTGGGCCACCGCAATATCACAGCATCGTTGCCAACCTTGACCTCAGTCGGAAAGCCCTCATATCCGAAAATCTCTTCGGTTTTCACGCTGCCCCAGCGTCGCCCGTCCGGTGAAAAAAGCAGCACAGATACCGATTGAGGTTCCCCATCCCCAGGGCCCTCGATGCCGGCTTCTTCGAACGCCTCGAGTTGAGCTTCTTCGAATTCATCAAAGGTGAACGAGGTCAACTCCTCTTCGGTGTCGGGGTCGAAGATTGTCACCGTGCCATCCTCCTCGTCAATGAGAACTACGTCCGCATCGCCGAAGAAGTCCGTCTCGAACAACAAGTCCCCCGTGACCTGGTCGGCGACGATCACCCGGCCCGTCTCCAGCTCGAAGGTGAGAATGAGGCCGTCCTTCTCGATGATCACCGGGGGCATCGGTTGCCGGGGAGACACGAGCTGACCCAGCAGCACTATCCCCAAGGGTCCGGCGGCGACTTCAAATACCTCGAAATCGAACTCATCCGTGTGGTCCAGCGCCGGGCTCGCCGGCAGTTGCGCCCAATCACGACCCTCGGTCGAAGTCCACAGCCTGACACCCTCCGCGGTATTGACCACGGTCAGGATCTGGTCACCCCATCTCACAATCCCCGGCTCGACGGGGAAACCCGACTCGTTGAGGAAGTCGGTGGGCGATTCCTCCCAGGTTCGACCGTCGGAGGACCACCAGAAACGCTCTCCGTCGCTATCCGATCCTTCGACGTAGCCGGTAGCAACAACCCCCCGACCGGTTGACGTGAAGTCGGAGACCTGGGCACCAGGGCCGAAAAGCGTCTCATTCCCGGGGAGGACGACCCAATTGATCCCGTTTTCTGAATAGGCCAGCACCACAGAATGCCCGTGGCCTTCGCCCTCGTCGTCCTCGTACGGTTCGAGGAACGAGCCCTCCAGCAGCAGGCCCTCTTCGAAGGCGATGACCCGGTGGAACCCCTCGAAATCACCTGCCGGTATCTCCAGGTCTAGACGATGAGACTCCCACTCGAGACCGTCTTTTGACGTCCACAGCACTTGGTCGGTGTCGGAGGTGCTCCCCAGCGCGAGATATCCCGGGACACCGGCTGTGATGTTGCTCAGGTCGACGTGATTGGCTGTCCCAAAATCGAGATCCGCCTCTGTCCAATTTATGCCGTTCTCGGACACCCACGCTTGGGGGTCCTCGTAGAGGCGGTAGACGATGAATCCCCGGTCGGTGACCAGAAGCTGGTCGATGAATGTCGTCCCGGACAGATCGGCCTCGGTCCATTCGAGGGCGGAGGGGTGGTCGCCTGACGAAGGCTCCCGGAGATCGACCACATCGGGTGTCGGAGTCTGCACCGCGGCCTGTTCTGTGGTGGTCGGCCAGCTCGCCTCGGTGGGGGCGGCCCCGGTGGTGCAGGCGGTGGCGGTCAGGATCAGGGTCATCAACAGCGGTGCTGTCTGGTTCATGCGTCTCATGAATCCAATCTCGCTCGACATCGGAATTTTCGATATCGGGGGTTTTCCTGATGGGCTCGATATGTCGGGGTAAACCCCGATAGACCACCCTTGGTGGGCCCACCAGTCTGCGGTCATGGCCCCAGCCGACATGAACGGCTCGCTGTCGCTTACCGTATGGCTAATGACGGTGGATGTGGGGACCGACGTCCCACCGGTCAATGAGACCCTCACCCGTGTTGTCGTCTTGATGCGTCTTCTCGGATGGGCCTGGCTGATCGCCCTCGTGGTGACAACGATGGTCGATGTCAAGGAGGCCAATAAGGCCGTTTTGGCGGGGGCAGCGGTGATCGCCACGGCGGGCGCAGCAATCACCCTCCTGGCTGTGAAGAGAGGATTTCTGGGAGAACCCTGGTATGCCGTCTTCGACGGCGCCATCTCCATGCTTCTTGTCTCGGCAGGCTGGCTGGCCGACGCCGGTGACTTCGTTGCCGGCGGTTATCCGATGTCGTGGTTGTTCATCGCGGCCTATGCCACCAACCTGCGTTGGACGGTGTTTGCATCACTGCTCGCCACTGGCGTGTTTGCGATTCTCCACGTCGTGATGGACCTGGATCCAGTGAGGATTGTGGGAAGCATCCAGTTCGTGGTCATTGCCCTCGTCGCCGGGTGGGCCTTCGACTCTCTCCGACAACGGGAGGAACTACGTCTCGTGGCCGAGACCGAACGAGCCGAAGCCGAGAAGCTGCTTGCCGAAGAGCGGGAGACCGCCACCCGTCTCCAGGAGAGATCGGAGATAGCCCGACAGCTCCACGACTCGGTTCTGCAGACGTTGAAGCTGATCTCCTCGTCGGCCGGGGACTCAGGAGAAGTCCGCTATCTGGCTCGGGTACAAGAACGTGATCTACGGCGAACCATCAACGAATACCAGTCGCCCCATCGAGACAGCTTCCGGGCACGTCTCCTGGATGCGAGGGCTTCGGTCGAAGACCGGTACCGGGTTGAGATAGAGCAGGTCATCAGGGAGGACACGGAAATGACTCCAGAACTCAGGGCTCTCATCGAAGCCGCGGCGGAGGCGATGGCCAACGCGGCGCGGCACTCCGGCTCCTCGACCATCGACTTGTATGCCGAAGTCCGTCCCGACGGAGTCCAGATCAATGTGCGCGACCGGGGACGTGGCTTCGATTCCGGGACAATCGGGAGCGGCGGAATGGCTCACTCGATAATCGGCCGGGTGACCGAGGCAGGCGGAACCGCAGACATCAAAACCGGCCCAAACCGGGGGACCGACGTTTCGCTGTTCCTTCCAATGTCATGAGCGAGCCAGATCGCGCCCGGGTGTTTCTCGTCGAAGACCATCCACTGATGCTGTTCGGGATCGAGAAGTATCTCGAGGATCGATACGAGCTGGTGGGCTCGGCCAGTGAGGTCAAACCGGCGGTGGATCTCGTCCTCGAGCGGAGACCGGATCTAGTGCTTCTCGATGTCCGAATACCTGGTGGGGGCGGGGCTGCGGTGATCGAAGCAGTGAAGAAGCAAGTTTCCGACATCAAGTTTCTCGCCTTCACGGTGTCCACCAACGCCGAAGACGTCAAGCGTCTTTTCGAGGCCGGTGTCGACGGCTATGTCGTCAAGACAACAGAGGGGTTTCAGCTCGCCGAGCAGATCGATCAGGTGCTGGCCGGTGGGCGGCCGGTTTCGCGTTACGTCGCCAATTACCTGCTTCAGATCGACGACATAGCAGCAGCCAACTCGGAGTTGGAGTCGCTAACCCCGAAAGAACGCGAAGTGATGACACTCATCGCCCGCGGTTTCAAGTATCGGGAGACCGCCGAAGAGCTGGACATGAGCATCAAGACGCTGGAAACTCACATGAAGCATATCTTCGACAAGCTGGGGGTCGCCAGCCGCTACGAGCTCACTCGTCTTGCCTTCGAGACCGGATTCGTCGAACCCGGCGAAGCCGACTGAATCTCATGGGGGCAAACCCTGATAGCGATCTCCACCAATCTCTCCCAGGATGGAACAGGTGACTCAGGGAGAATCTATGAAAACGGACCCAAATGGCTAGTTCGAAGATCAGCTATTTGTCCAAGGTGCGACGGCTTGCTGCTGAGACACCAGATGATCGCAACCGTGTGGCCGACCTGTTGCGAGTCGTCTCGATCCTCGTGGTGGTCTTTGGCCACTGGCTGATGGCAGCGGTGACCTTCACCGACGGCGAACTGGTGCCCGGACACCTTCTGATCCTCGCCGACTGGACTCACCCTCTGACCTGGCTCTTCCAGGTGATGCCGATTTTCTTTCTTGTGGGCGGCTACTCCAACGCGCTCTCGTGGAGATCGGCGCGTCGCAGAGACGAATCCTATGGGACCTGGCTCCGCGCTCGTCTGAGACGTCTGGTCCTGCCTGTGATCCCGCTCCTCGTGGTGTGGGGTTCGGTTGGCTGGCTGGCGATACGGCTCGGTTTCGATTGGAAGATGTTGCAACTCGCCTCGAAGGTGGCCCTGGTTCCCACCTGGTTCCTGGCCGCATACGTGGTCATCGTCACCCTGGCCCCGGTGGCACTGGCCATCTGGGAGCGGCTGGGTTGGTGGTCGATAATCGGTGGGACCGCGCTTGCCGGAATCGCAGACCTGTTGTCGATCGGGGGCGGAATCGTTCCTATCGGATTCCTCAACTACGTATTCGTGTGGGCCACGGTCCACCAACTCGGCTTCGCCTGGCTCGACGGAAAGTTGGAAGGTACGGCCCGCCGCCTGATCTTGGCCGCTGTCGGTTTCGGGGCCATGTTGACCCTCGTATGGCAAGGGCCCTACCCGGTGGCAATGGTGGGTCTGGACACGGCGCAGGTAACCAACTCATTTCCGCCCCGTGTCACGCTGATCTTTCTCGGCATGTTCCAAGCGGGTCTGGTTCTCGTCTTCGAGCCCGTCCTGGACCGGTTCGCTCAACGCTCCAGGACCTGGATCTTCGTGGTTGGGGTCAGTGCCCAGACCATGACCCTGTACCTGTGGCATCTCACGGCGATGATCGTGGCGATAGGTGTGGGGATAGCCTTCGGTGGGGTCGGTTTTGGGATCGAGCCCCTATCCACGGAATGGTGGGCGACCCGACTGGTCTGGTTCGCAGTCTTGTCGCTGGTGACCTTGGCTCTGATCGGCATCTTCGGTCGCTTCGAGAGACCGAGCCGTGACACCCGGCCGGCACCGTCGCCATGGCGACCAGTCTTTGCGGTGGTGTTGGTGTGTGCCGGGCTCGGATTCTTGGCGGCGATCGGCATCGCCGACGAGGACGGGGTGAACGGTCTCGTGCTCAGCCTGCCGGTGATCGGGATTGTGGTGGGTGGGATCTCAAGACCTTTCTGGGCCCGGCGCTCAGGGCGTCAGGCCATCTGACCGTGAAATGGCAGGACGGGGAGTTCGGCTAGTTTCCCCGCCATGACCCAATGCCTGCATCCTGAAACTACGTGGCACAAGGTTGCCGAACTCGACGATCTCCCCGAGGGTCGGGTCAAGACGGTCACAGTCGGCAGACGCAACCTTGCCCTGACCAACGTCGACGGCACCTACGGCGCCCTCGACAACCGCTGTCCCCATCAGGGTGGACCGCTTGGTGAGGGATCCATCGAGAAGGGCTGGCTCCGGTGCCCGTGGCATGGATACGACTACAACCCCCTCGACGGCAAACCGCCCCAGGGGTTCTCTGACAGCCCTCCGTGTTTTGCCACCGAGGTCCGGGACGACGGCGTCTACGTGGCTCTTCCCCCGCTCCATGAGCGGGTAAGGACCGTCAGCGATGTTCTTGTGGAGACGATGGTCAACTGGGGTGTCACCCACGTCTTCGGCATGGTCGGCCACTCCAACCTCGGTTTCGCCGACGCCATGAGAGAGGCTGAGGTAAGGGGCGACCTGACCTATGTGGGGATTCGCCATGAGGGTGCAGCGTCCTTCGCGGCGAGCGCGTACGGGAAGCTCACCGGAGAGCTGGCGGCCTGCTTCGGCATCGCCGGCCCCGGTTCGACAAACCTGCTGACGGGTCTGTATGACGCCAAGGTCGATCGCGCCCCGGTCCTCGCCATTTCCGGGCAGGTCCCTTCGAAGACCAAAGGGCGTGGAGCATTTCAGGATCTCGATCTGGCGGCTGCGTTCTCTGATGTTGCCCGCTACTCCGAGACCGTTCTGCCGGGGGGGAACTATGCCGAGATAATGACTTTGGCCTGTAAGACAGCGCTGGTCGAGCGTGATGTGGCCCATTTGATGCTTCCCGACGAGGTGCAGGTGATCCCGAGCAGTGAACCCGCGGGAGGCCCGGCCGGGCGAACAGGCAGGCGCGAGATTGCCCCACCCGAAGACGTACTCGATGCCGCCGCCGCCAGGATCGCCGAATCCGAAAGGCCTCTTTTCATCGTGGGCGCAGGAGCCCGCTTCGAAATGGACAGCATCATCAGTTGTGCACAGAGCATGGGTGCCCCCGTTGTCACAACTTTCAAGGCAAAAGGACAGATCAGCGACTCTCACCCGCTCGGTTGTGGTGTCCTCGGTAGAAGCGGCACGCCGATTGCCTCGTGGTTCATGAACGAAAGCGACCTCCTGATCGTGTTCGGAGCCTCGTTCTCAGATCACACAGGGATTGCCAACTACAAACCGATCATCCAGATCGACTACGACCCGATGGCCTTGGGTCGATTCCACCCGGTTGAGATTCCGATCCTGGGGCACGTCGGTGTGACTGCGGCGTTACTGGCAGACCGAATGACCGAGGGCCGTGGGTTCCAAGATCGCACCGATGAAGTGGCGGAACGCCGAGACATCTGGCGGAGAGAGAAAGCCAGCCGCCGGGCCGATGACTCGGGTCAGGGGGTCAACTCGGCAGCGATATTCGACAGCCTTTCCAGACTGGTCGACCCGGATGCCGCGATGGCCGTCGATGTCGGCAACAACACTTACTCGTTTGGCCGTTACTTCGAGGTCGAGAACCAGTCCGTCGTGATGTCGGGTTATCTCGGATCCATCGGATTCGCCTTCCCGGCGGCAATGGGACTCTGGGCCGCCGTTGGGGGAGAGCGCCAGGTGGTTGCTATTGCCGGTGACGGCGGATTTGGTCAGTACGCCATGGAGTTCACGACCGCGGTGAAACACGATATGGACATAACGCTTGTCCTGCTTGTCAACGACGAATTGGGAAAGATCAGCAAGGAGCAAAGGGGCGGCGAGCTCGATGTCTGGCAGACGAAGCTGCACAACCCGGACTTCGCGGAGTTCGCCGAGCTTTGTGGAGGACGAGGATTCCGGGCCCGCGACACTGCCGGTCTCGATGACGCCATCGCGGCGGCGCTCGCCTACAAAGGCCCGTCATTGGTGCATATCGACACCGACTCGCTCCTCGTCTGAATTCTTTTCTGTGTCGGAAAACCCGGCCTGGAGCCTTGTTTCGCGACACAGAACGAAAAGATGGTCACGGTTGGGCGGTTAAAACGTGAGAGGTACCATCCCAGACAACAAACGACACCCGCTCGGGAGGAATCCGTCATGAACATCGTCCACGTGGTGGGCACCGGGACCATCGGTGAACCGCTGATTGGTCTCCTCGCCGACAACAAAGACCATTTCGGAATCGACGAAGTCACGTTCCACAAACGCACTCCGCTCGTCACAGAGAGAGCCAAGGTGAACGACCTGGTGCGTCGCGGGGCGGTTCTCTGCGTCGACGACGACAAGAAGGCAACGTTTGAGGAATTGGGCCACACGCCAAAATTCGAGAAACTAGAGGCAATCGAACGCGCCTCGGTGGTCATCGACTGCACGCCGGTGGGTAACCAGATGAAGAAGGAGTTCTACCTGGATGCGATCGGGCCCGTCGGATTCATGGCCCAGGGCTCAGAGCACGGGTTCGGCAAGAAGTACGCACGAGGTATCAACGACGCGGCCCTGGTCCCAGAGGACGACAAGTTTCTCCAGATCGTGAGTTGCAACACCCACAACATCTCGGTCCTCATCAAGGCATTGGGGATGGACCCCGACGGGATCAGCCATCTTGTTGATGGACGTTTCATGTGCATGCGCAGAGCCAACGACATCTCTCAGGACAGCGGGTTTGTGGCGAGTCCGACAGTCGGCGCCCATAGCGATGAGAGATTCGGCACCCATCACGCTCGTGACGCGCATGACGTCTTCAGCACGTTGGGCTACGACCTGAACGTGTTCTCGTCGGCGATCAAGATGAACTCGCAGTACATGCACTCGTTGCACTTCTCCCTGACCCTCGACCACGACATCACGCTGGATGAGGTGAAGGAGCGTCTGATGGAAAATACCCGGATCGCGGTGACCCACAAGAAGTCGGCGAACCAGGTGTTCTCGTTTGGTCGCGACCACGGTTACTACGGCCGGATCATGAGTCAGGCTGTTGTTGCGCTGGAAACCTTGATGGTGCGCAATGGCAACGAGGTCGTGGGTTTCTCTTTCACGCCGCAGGACGGCAACCCTCTTCTTTCCACGGTCGCGGCACTGCTCTGGTATCTGGACCCGAGCCGCCGCGAAGAGAGGCTTGACATCCTCCGTCGGTATCTGTTCTCCGAGATCTAGGGGTGGAGTCGAAGGCCAGGGCCTCCGCCGAAGAAGCAATCCGCGCTGTCGGACGACTGGACGTTCCTCTCGCTCTGACCTGTATTTCTGAGGCGTTCGACGCCGACCACGCCGTCGGTCCCCTTGCTGACGCCATCCATTTGGCTTGTGCCGAGATCGAAGAGGAGGGCGGGGTGAGCACGGCCACGTGGAATACTCTCGCCGACGCCGTCGACTCGGCAGACCTCCTCGCGGTGGTGGAGGTGAGCCGGTCCTGATCCTCAAGCGTGTGCAGCCATTTATGCTCACGTGTCATGACTGCTCCTTCCCTTTGGCTCACCACGCTGGGCTGTGCAAAGAATCAGGTCGACTCGGAGAAGGTCACCGCGATGCTTTCCGAAGCCGGTTACGTCTGGGCCGACTCACCCGAGACCGCCGATGTGGTCATGACCAACACCTGCGCCTTCATAGAGGAGGCTCGGGCCGAGTCGGTCGAAACCATCCTCGATCTCGAGGATCGCAAGCGCGAAGGCGCCCGATCGGTGGTGATTGGTTGCATGGCGCAGCGTTTCGGCACCGAGGTGTCCGCGGCTCTCCCAGAGGTCGACGCGGTTCTAGGGATCGACCGCTACGGCGAACTGGTCGGAGTTCTCGATGACCTGACCCGTTGGCACCCCGTGGAGATGAGGCGTCGTCCGGTCATGGACATCCTCCACGCCACCGGGCGTCCCGTCTCAGACCTGCCTTACGCGTATCTCAAAGTGGCGGAGGGTTGCAACAAGCCATGCACGTTCTGTGCCATCCCCTTGATCCGGGGCAAGCAGCGTTCCCGCCGCCCGACCGAGATCAGGGATGAGCTTGTCGGCCTGGTGAAATCAGACGTGAGCGAGGTAGTGCTGGTTGCTCAGGATCTCGCCGCATACGGACGCGACATCGATGCCCCCGGCGGGCTCCCCGATCTTCTCACCTTCCTTTCCGATGTCGACGGTCTGCACCGGCTCCGACTGCTCTATCTGTACCCGCGGGAGATCAACGACCGTCTGCTCGACGAGATGACGTCCAACCCAGTCGTGACTCCCTACTTCGATCTGTCCCTTCAGCATGTCTCCCAGCCGCTGCTCAGGGCGATGAAGCGTCCGGGGAACACGGAGAAGCACCTGGCTCTGCTGTCCCGCATTCGTGGCCTCGAGCCGGCGTCCGCTCTTCGCTCGTCCTTCATTGTTGGCTTCCCTGGTGAAACGGACGATCACGTCGACGAACTGGCCGACTTCCTCGAGATCGCGCGGCTCGATTGGGCCGGGTTCTTTCCCTACTCGGCCGAACCGGGCACACCTGCCGCCACCATGGAGAATCAGGTCCCAAGGGAGGTGGCCCTCGAGCGACTCCGCTATGTCTCCGGCATCCAGGACGAGGTCACCACGGCACACAACGAAGCGTGGCTGGGTCGGATCGATGAGGTTCTCATCGACCAGGTCGAAGATGATGTGCCTGTGGGCCGTTCCTACCGGCACGCTCCTGAGATCGACGGCGTTGTTCGTGTCGACCGGGGCAAACCGGGAGAGTGGGTCAAGATCGAGTACACCGGGGTCTTCGGCCCGGACATGGAAGCCACTGTTCTGTGATTGTCGAGGTCATCGCAGTCGGCACCGAGCTGCTGCTTGGCCAGATCGTCAACACCAACGCATCGACGATCGGCGCCGCCCTCGCCGACCACGGCTTCGATGCCCACTTCCAACAGGTGGTAGGTGACAACGAGGATCGTGTCGCCGACACGATCAAACTTGCCATGAAGCGGGCTGATGCGGTGATCATCACCGGGGGGATCGGCCCCACCCAGGACGACCTCACCAGGGAGGCGGTTTGTGCGGCTACTGGTCTCGAAATGGAGTTCAGCGACGAGTACGCCGATCTCTTGCGGGATTGGTGGGAGCGCAGAGGCCGGGAGATGCCCGAGTCCAATCTCCAACAGGCTCAACACCCCGCCGGGGCAGAGCTTCTGATGAACCCAAAGGGCACCGCGCCAGGACTGATGATTGATCACGAGGGCACCCTTATCTTCTGTGTGCCAGGGGTCCCGGCCGAGATGGAGCATCTGATCCATCAGGAGGTGATTCCACGACTCTCCGCCGCTTCCGGCGAGACGTCTGTCCTGGCGAGCAGGCTTCTCCGCACATGGGGTCTGTCGGAGTCGGACATCGCCGATGCTTTGGACGACCTCTATCGCAGCTCGACCAACCCCTCGCTTGCCTTTCTCGCCTCGGCGGGCGAGATCAAGATCCGAATCACTGCGAAGGCCGATGACCGCGCCTCAGCGTCGAAGCTGATCGAGCCGATGGAGACGGAGATTCGATCTCGAATGGGTGCCGCCGTGTTTGGCACCGATGAGGAAACCATCGAGAGAGTCATTCTCAGGTTGCTCAATGACCTCGACTACACCATCGCCGCGGCTGAGTCGATGACGGGCGGACTCGTTTCGGCAGCGCTCACATCTCTTCCTGGCTCCTCGGCCGTGGCTCGGGGCGGGATCGTTGCCTACCACCCCGATTTGAAGCAGCGTCTGCTCGGCGTCAGTGACGTCTCTACGGTTGTCGACCTCGAAACCGCAGAGCAGATGGCCCGGGGAGGACGTGAGTTGCTTGGCGCAGATGTCGTGGTGTCGGTCACCGGGTCGGCCGGACCCGAGCCGTTTGAGAAACCAGTCGGGACGGTCGTCATCGGTGTCTCAACGCCTGAGCACACACAAGCAAGAGAACTGCGCATGGTTGGCGATCGGGAAAGGGTTCGCACCTATGCCGTCACTTCTGCGTTGCACCTCACCCGCCTGGCGCTGATCGGCAAGTGGTGGGGACCGTAGGACGAGTATTTGTCGCGGTGCCGCTGCCGACCGAAGTGAGGATGGCACTGGCCGACCGAACCTCGATTCTCGCCATTCCCGGCAAGCTGGTTCCCCTGGAGAACTGGCATCTCACTCTGAGATTCCTGGGAGCGGTGGGCGAAATCACCTACGAGCGGTTCCTTTCAGGTCTGAGTCTGATTGAAGATGTGCCCTCGTTTTCGATCAGGCTTGGCGCCTTTGGTGGCTTTCCCAATGAACGAAAGGCCTCTGTCATGTGGGCCGGGGTCGTCGGGGGGGCGGAGGAACTTCGCCGACTCAACGAGATTGCCGAAGAGGCTGCCCAGACGGCTGGGCTCGAACCAGATGATCGTCCATACCGGCCGCATCTCACACTGTCACGAATCCGGCCGCCGGAGGACATCGGCCGGCTGACCACCGAGACCCTCGATCTGCGATGGTCGTGTCATGAGATCGTGGTATATGAAAGCCGTCTCAGTGGGGGTGGTGTGAGCTATGAACCTCTTGAAATGTTCTCGATGTTGCGGTAAATCCAACATGCGAACACATGTTCGATCTATCATCACGAGATCTTGTCAGGGTCTTCCGATACGGTTTCGGTGATATGAGTCAGGAAGGACACAAAGTGGAACGAGATGAAGCACTCGAGATGGCGATGAGCCAGATAGAGCGTCAATTCGGCAAAGGTGCCGTCATGAAGATGGGTGAGGCGTCTCAACGACGAGTTGATGTAATCTCGACCGGCGCACTATCCCTGGATCTTGCCCTGGGAATCGGTGGTGTGCCCCGCGGGCGCATCATCGAGGTCTACGGCCCGGAGAGCTCGGGCAAGACCACCGTGGGGCTGCACATAATCGCCGAGGCGCAACGCAATGGAGGCATTGCCGCCTTTATCGATGCCGAGCATGCCCTCGATCCGATCTATGCAAAGGCAATCGGAGTCGACGTCGACGAGTTGTTGATTTCTCAGCCAGACACGGGTGAGCAGGCCTTGGAGATCACCGACATGCTGATCCGCTCCGGCGCCCTCGATGTCATCGTCATCGACTCGGTGGCCGCATTGGTGCCACGTGCCGAGATGGAGGGTGAGATGGGAGACACTCATGTCGGTCTCCAGGCCCGGTTGATGTCGCAGGCCTTGCGCAAGCTGGCCGGAACACTGTCCAAATCCCGGACGACAGCGGTCTTCATCAACCAGCTTCGGGAGAAGATAGGTGTCATGTACGGATCACCTGAGGTAACCCCTGGTGGGCGTGCCCTGAAGTTCTACGCTTCCATGCGGCTCGACATCCGTCGTATCGAGGCCATCAAGGACGGCACCGAGAACGTAGGTAACCGGGTACGTGTCAAGGTCGCCAAGAACAAGATGGCTCCGCCGTTTCGATTGGCCGAGTTCGACATCATGTTCGGTCATGGCATATCCAGAGAGGGCAGTCTTCTCGATGTTGCCGTTGACAACGGTGTCGTGAAGAAGAGTGGTGCCTGGTTCACCTTCGACGAGGATCAGCTTGGTCAAGGTCGACAGAACTCCAAGCGGTTCCTCAGGGAGAATCCCGAGGTGGCGATGCAGCTCCAGGCAAAGACCTTCGAAGTGCTCGGACTCACCGATGAGCCCTCCGATTCGGAGGACGAGCAAGCAAATGCTCCCGCGACCGAGGTGTGATCGGGCCACCCGTTCGAATTCGCACCCTTGTTGTTCCACATCCGGTGTGGTGTGGTTAGCATCGGGAACTGACACACGAAGAACATTGAATTACACCGCCGGAACCTAGACGACAGATACAAGAGGAGCGACATAAGAAACGGGTGACTTGATCCCACATCTTTGAGCTGCTTCATTTCGTGTGCCGAGTCTTTGGGCTCGGCCACGCTTGTCTTATAGGTCCCGGGAGAAAGGGACCGCCGATATGAATACCGTGGCGATAGGAGTGATTGTCCTGGGAGTCGCTCTCGGTCTTGGGTTCGGGTATCTGATCGCCAGGCTTTCCATCACTCGTCGCAGGGAGCGTGACGGTGTCTCTTCTGAGGACATGGTGACTGCTGCCCGCTCCGACGCTCAGAGGATTCTCACAAATGCTGAAGAGGAGGGAAAGGCCAAGGCCGAGACCTATAGGGAACGAGAAGAGGCCGATCTGGCCCACCGCAAGGTCGAGATGTCCAGTCTCGAGTCGCGACTCGGCCAGCGTGAAGAAACCCTCGAGCAGCGAGCCTCCAACCTCGCACAACGCGAAAAGATGCTCATGTCTCGCGAGGAGGAGTTGACGGACTCGCGTGGCGAGTTGGAGCGTCTCAAGGAGGAGGCCAGGTTCCAACTGGAACAGGTCTCAGGCATCGATGTGACAGCGGCAAAGGCCGAGATGCTCGAGCAGGTCGAGGACGAAGCGAGACGCGAGGCGATGATCGTCGTCCGCGATCTCGAGATAAAGGCCAGGGAGGAAGCAGATCGCAGGGCCCGTCGCATTCTGGCAACGGCCATTCAGCGTCTCGCATCTGAGGTGGTCAGCGAGTCCACCGTTTCGGTGATCCAGCTCCCGTCCGACGAGATGAAGGGCCGAATCATCGGTCGAGATGGGCGAAACATTCGGCACCTCGAATCGGTCACAGGAACCAATCTGATTGTGGATGACACGCCTGAGGCCGTCTCTGTCAGTTCGTTCGATCCTGTACGTCGCGAAGTTGCACGAATCACAGTCGAAAAACTGGTTGCTGATGGTCGCATCCATCCTGCCTCGATCGAGGAGGCCTTCGAGAAGGCCAAAGACGAGGTTGAGCAAAACATTCGTGACGCGGGAGAGTGGGCGCTTGTCGAAGTCGGCGTGTCGCGTTTGCATCCTGAGTTGATCACCCTTATGGGGCGGCTCAAGTACCGGACGTCCTATGGCCAGAATGTGCTCAATCACCTCGTGGAGACTGCCCACGTGGCTTCGATGCTTGCTTCCGAGCTTGGCATCGATCCAGCCCCAGTGAAGCGAGCCGCGTTGCTGCACGACGTCGGCAAGGCGGTGACACACGAGGTCGAGGGCTCCCACGCCCTGATAGGCGCCGAGATAGCGCGACGTTTCGAGGAGGATCCCGAGGTGGTGCATGGGATCGAAGCCCATCACAACGAGGTGGAGCCCAGAACCGTTCTGGCTGTGATCGTCCAGGCCGCCGATACCGTTTCAGCAGCGCGACCCGGAGCTCGAAGAGAGACGCTGGAGGGCTATGTGAAGCGTCTGGAGAAACTGGAGAGCATCGCCCTCGAGTTTGAGGGCGTGGATCAGGTCTATGCCCTGCAGGCCGGTCGCGAAGTCAGAGTCATAGTCGATCCGGGAGGCATTTCGGACCTCGAGTCGAGAGAGCTTTCACGTCAGATTGCCCGTAAGCTGGAGGAAGACCTTCAGTACCCGGGTCAGATTCAGGTGACTGTGATTCGGGAGTTTCGGGCGACCGACTACGCCCGCTGAGGTCAAGAGTTCATGAGTCAGACTGTCCTACTTCCCGAGCCGACCGTCCGCGAGCAACTGCGGCGCCTCCCCACGCGAGTAGGCAAGAAATACTTCATCCGCACCTTTGGGTGCCAGATGAACGACCACGACTCCGAGCGCATCGCCGGCCTGCTCGAGCAAGACGGAATGACAGCGACGGATGGTTACGAGTCGGCGGACGTGGTCTACATCAACACATGCACCATCCGGGAGAACGCAGACAATCGTCTCTACGGCAACCTCGGGATGATCAAGGCGGTCAAGGACATCAACCCGGAGATGACGCTCGTGGTCGGCGGCTGTGCCGCCCAGAAGGATCGAGACCTGATACGAGAGAGGGCGCCATGGGTCGATGTGGTCATGGGCACCCACAATCTCGACCGAGTTCTCGACTTGATCGATCATGCCGAGGATTGGGGACCGATAACCGAGGTGGTCGACGAGTTGCAGGCAATGCCATCGTCACTGCCTGTCCGTCGCGAACTCCAGCACAGCGCCTGGGTGACCATCCAGGTCGGATGCAACAACACATGCACCTTCTGCATTGTCCCGTCCGTGAGAGGCGTTGAGATCTCCAGACGTCCCGGTGACATCGTCAGAGAAGTGGAACGACTCGCCAAAGATGGAGTGGTCGAGATCACGCTGCTCGGTCAGAACGTTGATACGTACGGCCGAGATCTGGCAATCGATGGCAAGCGGAGCCCGATATTTGGTGAGCTCCTGCGTCGGGTCGGATCGGTCGAAGGCGTGGAGCGAGTCAGGTTCACAAGCCCTCATCCCAACGACTTTCGAGAAGACGTGGCGTTAGCGATGGTCGAGACCGAGGCAGTCTGTGAGCAACTTCATTTTCCCTTGCAGTCCGGTTCCGACCGCGTCCTGCGTGCCATGCATCGTGGCTACAACCGGCGCAAGTACATGGACCGCCTGGCCATGGCACGGGAAATCATTCCCGGGCTGGCGGTATCAACGGACATCATCGTTGGTTTTCCCGGCGAAACTGATGAGGACTTCGATCTCACGATCGAGGTGGTGGAGGAGGCCCGATTTGGCCAGGCGTTCACGTTCATCTTCTCCGCGCGCCCCGGTACTGCGGCGGCTCTGATGACAGATGCATTCGTTCCCGATGAAGTGATTCGAGAACGTTTCGCCCGGCTCGTCGAGACCCAGAACCGGATAACACGTGAGCTCAATGAAGAGATGGTGGGCTCGACATTCGAGGTGCTCTCGGAGGGCCCTTCGAAGAAGCGACCAGAAATGGCAACGACCCGCACCCGCACAGGAAACCTTGTCCATATCGAAGGTGACTACAGCCCGGGTGCCTTCCTGGACGCTCACATCGTGTCTGCTGCCCCGCATCATCTCGTGGGTATTCCCGTCTGAGAACATTGTTGGCGATTCTCGGCCCGACGGCGGCGGGGAAGACCGAGGTGGCGATCAGGATTGCGGAGAGGATCGGCGCCGAAATCTTGTCGGTCGATTCGATGCAGGTCTATCGCGATATGGATATCGGCACGGCCAAACCGAGCGTCATCGAGCGGCGGGGTATCAGACATCACATGATCGATATTGTCGATCCTGAGTCAGAGTTCTCTGTTGCTGAGTTCCGCCAGCAGGGGAGGGCGGTGATGAACTCGGCGGATTCCCCACTCATCATCACCGGTGGTTCCGGGCTTCATTTTCGGGCATTGGTCGATCGGATGAGCTTTGCCCCAACCGACCCGACCTTGCGTTCCGAGTTGGAGGGGTCCCAACTGGCTGACCTCGCTGCCGAGTTGAAGACGGCAGATCCTGCCGTCGAGTCACATGTCGACTTGGCCAACCCGCGTCGTGTGATCAGGGCCGTCGAGATTCTGCGGCTCAGTGGTGAGACGCCGAGCAAGCGGGCGACGACCATAGAGGCGGAGAACCTTGCCCGCTACCTATCGGACGTCGACTTCGCTGCCGTTGGTTTGGATGCGGGGGATGCGACGGAGACGAGGATTGACGCTCGCCTTGCGAAGATGAGGAGGAGTGGCTTGACCGATGAGGTGAGGGGACTGCTCAGCCGCATGGGGAGGACTGCGCGGGGTGCGGTTGGTTATCGACAACTTCTGTCTCACCTCGAGGGAAGGTCGACAGAGGAAGAGGCTTACCGACTCGCAGCCGCCGGCACGAAGAAACTTGCCAGGAAACAGAGAACCTGGTTTCGGCGTGACCCGCGGATTCGCTGGATACCCTGGGTGGAAGATGTCGATCAGAGAACAGATGGAGCGCTGGAGGCACTGATTTGAGGAATCTGGCCTTCACCAAGATGCAAGGTCTGGGCAACGACTTCCTCGTATTGGATGGACCGATCGAGTTGTCAGCTGTCGAGATCTCTGAGTTGTGTGATCGTCGACTTGGTATCGGCGCCGACGGTGTGCTGGTGGTCAGTCGTGCCGATTCGATACGGATGGACTACTGGAACGCAGACGGGAGCCCCGCTCCGATGTGTGGAAACGGGCTCCGATGTGTGGCTCGCTATGCCTATGACAAGGGTTGGGCGATGGACAGGAACTACCCGATTCAAACTGCAATTGGGGTTCGGGGGGTGAAGGTTCTCGACGACGCCGTGGAGGCCGAAATTGGCAGAGTCGAGGTCACCGGTCACACCGAGATCGACGGCTCCCGGTATCACCTGATCGACGTCGGAAACCCTCACGCAGTGGTGGTGGTCGATAACCCGAATTCGACCGATGTGGCCACGATCGGCCCCCGGGTGGAGACGGATCCTCAGTTCGAGGGTGGCACCAACGTCGAGTTCGCCTCATTCAAAGATGGTCGTGTCGAGATGCGGGTCTGGGAGAGAGGCGTCGGGGAAACCCCTGCTTGTGGCACGGGGATGGTTGCCGCCGCTTTCGTAGCGACGAAGACGGACGGCTTTGACGGTCCGATAGTCGTCGAGACACGGGGTGGCGAGGGACGGGTCGAGTTCAGAGACGGGGTGGCCTGGCTACGGGGCCCGGCCGAGTACGTCTTCAGGGGTAACGTCGGAGAACGCTGACCACTTTCCCGATGAGCTCCACGCCGTCAGCGAACACCATGGGCTCGTATGCCGGGTTCTCTGATTCGAGGATGACCTTGCCGTCCTTGCGCCGAAGTCTCTTGATGGTGGCCTCCTCGCCGTCGACGAGGGCGGCGACGATTTCTCCGTCAAGGGCATCGGGCTGGCTATGCACCGCGACGAGGTCGCCCTCGTGGATGCCGGCGTCGATCATGGAGTCACCCTTGACCTCGAGCAAGAACACCGGCCCCTCACCGACGAGCTCTGTCGGCAGCGGCATCACGCTCTCAACCTGCTCGGCAGCGAGGATGGGTGTGCCGGCCGCGATACGTCCCAGCAGGGGGATGTCGCGGACTCTACTGTCGGCTGTAGTCGGCGCTTGCTCGTCGAGAACCACCAGTGCCCGAGGCTTGGAAGGATCCTTTCGGATGGCACCCGCTTTCACAAGGGAGTTCAGGTGTGAATGCACTGTCGAAGGCGAGTTGAGCCCGACGGCCTCACCGATCTCCCGCACCGAAGGCGGATAGCCCCGACCGTTGACTGTGTCACGTATGTAGTCCAGCACTTGTTGCTGACGTTCGCTGAGCATCTGACTCCTCCATCGAACTGGTGTTCTGTCACGTTACCGAGTTGGAGTGGCAAAACCAAACATCTGTTCGACTTGACACCGAACAGTTGTTCGATAGTGTGTCGAACAGATGTTCGGTGAGACGAGCGTGGTCCAACAACCAGCGGGTCCGATCAGGAGGGAGACAAATGCAACAGACGGCCAATCACCAGCCTTCCGTCCGGCTGTGGGTGTTTATTGCAGCAGTCTGCGCTGTTTTCCTTCTGATCGGAGGGGCTGCCGACGCTGAAGGCTCCCCGCCCCGGACAGTCGAGTATGTCGTCACTCATGGAGACACGTTGTGGGCGATCGCCGCCGACCATATGCCGCCCGGTGAGGACGTACGTCGTCTCATCGCCGACATCCGCGAGACCAGCGGAATTCAGTCGAGTGTGATCTATCCAGGTCAGGTCCTCCGCATCCCAACGGGCTGATTCCGTGACATTGGTTTACGCTGAGGTGATGCTGTGCCCCTCATGCGGTGTCACCGATACCCGGGTCATCGACAGCCGCACGGCCGAAGGTGGCGATGCGATCAGACGTCGACCTCAGTGCGAAGTGTGCGACCACCGGTTCACGACGTATGAGCGACTCGAGCCTCAACTCGTGGTTCGGAAGAGAAACGGGCGCCTAGAGCCGTTCTCGGCTCCCAAGCTGGCATCCGGTGTTTCTGCAGCGCTTGCCGACCGAGCCATTTCCGGCTCCGACGTTCAACACCTCGTTGCAGAGGTGGAGGCCTCGCTACGCGGCAAGGGTTCCCAGGTAACGTCGGAGGAGATTGGCCGGGAAGTCCTGGAGAGACTCAAAGGACTCGACGAGGTCGCTTACCTCCGGTTCGCCTCGGTATACAAGGAATTCCAGGACAAAGCCGACTTCGAGAAGGAGATGGCCGAGTTGGAGTCAGCTCACCAGTAGCTCGATTGTCGTGAGAGCCTTGTCGATGCGTCTCTGGATCTTCGCTTGGACTTCGGACAATTCCGAAAAGAGCATTCCCTCAGCAGCGGTCAGCCGTTCGCTGAGATCGTCCACAGCCGTGATTGCCCCCGACCTGTCGCCCTTGCGAAGGGCGTCGAGGTACCTGGTTTGAAGTGAATCGAGATCACCCGAGATGAAGGCAAGCTCGGTTGTGACTGGCGTCAGCGTGCCGGTGGGCAGGGCCGAGCGAACGGAGTCGAACTTCGACTGCCATTCCCCAAACCGTCTGGCTGCATCATCGAGGGCGACGAGGCTCGAGTCTGTTTCGAACTCGGGAGCGGCAAGTATCGGGATTACAGCAGCGCGGTATGCATAGCTGGTGCCGAGCAGCCGCGAAGCGTCTAGGGCTTCAGTCGCCACGTTTGCCGCCAGGGTTCGGGAAGCTGCCTTGGATGAGGGGAGCATTGCTGACGCTTCGAAAAGATCGCGCGCATGGGCGTCCAGGGTGAGTAAGGCGGCTATGACCGTGCTGGGTATTTGTTCTTGATCAAGCAGGCCTTTGTTGAGTTCCTGCGCCGCTATGAGCTCTGGTGACAGGGCGGAAGCGCTGGCGTGAACCTCGATGAGGGCCTCTGAGGCAAGCGCAGCCGGGCGCTGGTAGATCCAGAAACCGATGCCAACGAGGCCGGCGGCCATCAGGAGTGACGCCGAGAGCAAACCCCAACGGATATGACCGCGTAGTAATCGCGATCCGACTTCGGTGGGTTGCCAATCAGCGAAGGGGTCGGTCACCGGGGCAACCTGTGATATTGGTGGTGTCGCAGCGGTGGTGGGAGGAGCTGCCGTGGTGGTCCAGGTGCTGGCGGTGCCTGGGTGGTCGATGAATCCCAGAGCTTCCATGGACGCGAGCCTGAAACGACGACGACGCAGGGCCGTAGGATTGTTGGTCTTGATTGTCGCTGTCATCGGGTTTGCTCGCTTACAGTCGCCTGGTCATCCCGCCCGATGCCCCACGACACCATGCAAGCTAAGTTCCAACGCCTCGATAAACAAGCAACAAAACTCACAACCGCTCATATCGGCGATGCGGCGGTCGATCTTCAGTGCCGGGAATCGTTGACATTGGAGCCGGGGGAGAGGGCAGCCGTGCCGACGGGTATCGCCGTCGCGATCCCAGACGGCTATGCGGGTTTCGTATTACCTCGCAGTGGACATGCCATGCGGTTCGGCATCAGTGTGGTCAACAGCCCGGGTCTGATCGACTCGGGCTACCGCGGTGAAATCAGTGTGCTGCTCATCAATCATGGTGAGGATGCCGTCAGATTCGAGACTGGTGATCGAATCGCTCAGCTGGTGATCCTTGCCGTACCGCAGGTCGAATGGGTCGAGGTCGACGGGCTTGATGGGACCGAGCGCGGTGCTGGCGGATTTGGCTCAACGGGCAGGTGACACCTTTGGTTGAAGGGTGGTGAGGTCTACTATGACGGCCGTCCATTGCGGAAGTAGCTCAGTTGGTAGAGCGCAACCTTGCCAAGGTTGAGGTCGCGGGTTCGAATCCCGTCTTCCGCTCCAGTCGGTCGTGATGGCCGCCATGTGGCGACGTGGCCGAGTGGTTAGGCGCGGGTCTGCAAAACCCGTTACACCGGTTCGATTCCGGTCGTCGCCTCAAAGGGCCCTTAGCTCAGCCTGGTAGAGCGCTTGCTCGACACGCAAGAGGCCAGAGGTTCAAGT
>SMVA01011494.1_pt1 | contig 28995 bp, 25 predicted proteins | sample 2456451 | NCBI WGS metagenome assembly SMVA01 (sample SAMN11095933, study PRJNA526329) | marine sediment metagenome | biome: Marine sediment; feature: Surficial sediment; material: Deep marine sediment; isolation source: Hadal surficial sediment | place: Pacific Ocean | collected 2014-05 | depth... | reverse complement strand
GGCGCCCCACGCGTTTTGATATCGATATGACCAAGTGCATCTATTGCGGCTTTTGCCAGGAAGCCTGCCCGGTTGACGCCATCGTGCTGGGTCCAAATTTCGAGTTCGCCACCGAAAGCCGTGAAGAGCTGATGTTCACCAAGGAAAAGCTGCTTGAGAACGGCGACCGCTGGGAATCCGAGATCGCCGCCAACATTAAAAAAGACGCGAAATACAGGTAAGGATTAATGACCCCGGCCCTTATAGAAGCCCTTTTGTTTTACCTCTTCGCCTTTATGACCTTGGGCGCGGCCGGGTTTGTGGTGCGCGCCGCCAACCCGGTGCATTCGGTGCTGTATCTGATTTTCGCCTTCTTCAATACCGCCGCATTGTTTTTGCTGCTGGGAGCCGAATTCCTGGCGATGATCCAGATTATTGTATACGTCGGCGCGGTCGCGGTGCTGTTTTTGTTTGTGGTCATGATGCTCAACATTAACTTCACAGAAATTCGCGAAAACCTGGCAAGGTACTGGGTTATCGGATTTTTGCTGGGCATGGTTTTACTGATAGAGCTTATTGCCGGAATTAGCAGTTACCAGTACGCTCCCGAGGCCTGGCGGCAGGCGGTTGCCAACCCAATCCCGGGCGGCGTTTCCAATACCGAAGCCCTGGGGGTTTTGATTTATACCGATTACATTTACGCCTTTCAGACCGCCGGCCTGATTTTGCTGGTGGCCATGATCGGCGCCATTGTTTTGACCCACCGCAAAAGGAAGGGCGTCAAGAAGCAGAATATCACCCAGCAGATCAGGCGCACCGCCAAGAACGCCATCGAAGTGAAAAAGATTGAACCGGGAGAGGGCGTCTAATGATGATCGGTCTTCTTCATTACCTGGTTTTGGCGGCCTCGCTGTTTACAATCGGAATTTTCGGGATTTTCCTGAACCGCAAGAACGTCATCATCATGCTGATGTCGATTGAGCTGATGCTGTTGGCGGTCAATATCAACCTGGTGGCATTCTCAAACTACATGAACGACCTGGTTGGGCAGATTTTTGCCCTGTTCGTTTTGACCGTCGCCGCCGCCGAAGCGGCAATCGGGTTGGCGATCCTGGTGGTTTATTCCCGCCGGCGCGGTTCCATTGAAGTTGAAGATATAAACCAGATGAAGGGCTAGGGGGGATATGTATCATTTTATTGTATTCGCCCCCCTGGTGGGCTTCCTGCTGGCCGGGCTGTTCGGCAAGACCCTTGGCAAGACCGGGTCCCAGCTCGTCACCTCCGGGCTTCTTGTTTTTTCAGCCATCTTATCCATGTTCGCTTTTTATGATGTGGTGGCCAATGGCAACGTCCAAACCATTGCGGTGGCCGACTGGGTCACTTCGGGATCGCTTAATTTCGACTGGGGGTTCAAGATAGACACCCTGACCGCGGTCATGCTGGTGGTGGTGACGCTGATCTCGGCGCTGGTGCATATTTATTCCATCGGCTATATGGCGCACGACCCCGATAACCCTCGGTTTTTTGCCTACCTTTCGCTGTTTACCTTCGCCATGCTGATGCTGGTGACCGCCGATAACCTGGTGCAAATGTATTTTGGCTGGGAGGGGGTTGGGCTGGCGTCCTACCTGCTTATCGGGTTCTGGTACAAACGGCCCAGCGCCAATGCCGCCGCGATCAAGGCGTTTATCGTCAACCGGGTGGGCGACTTTGGATTCGGGCTCGGCCTTTTTGCCATCTTTATGGTGTTCGGGACGGTCTATCTTGACCCGATTTTCGCTGCCGCCCCGGGGCAGGCGGGCATGACCTTTAATTTCCTCGGCTATAGCGTCGATATCCTGACCACGATTTGCATTATGCTGTTTATCGGCGCCATGGGTAAATCGGCCCAGCTCGGCCTTCATACCTGGCTGCCCGATGCCATGGAGGGTCCAACCCCGGTTTCCGCCCTGATCCACGCTGCCACCATGGTCACCGCCGGCGTATTTTTGGTGGTGCGGATGTCGCCGCTGTTTGAACAGGCCCCGATAGCCCTGATGATGGTCACGATTGTCGGTGCCGCCACGGCAATTTTTACCGCGACAATCGGCCTGGTACAAAACGATATCAAGCGGGTGATCGCTTATTCGACCTGCTCGCAGTTGGGCTATATGTTTTTTGCCGCCGGACTTTCGGCCTACGGCGCGGCAATGTTTCACCTTTTCACCCATGCCTTTTTCAAGGCGCTTCTGTTCCTTGGCGCCGGGGCGGTTATCCATGCGGTGGCCGACGAACAAGACATGCGCAAGATGGGTGGCCTGAAATCGATGATCCCGAAAACCTATATCCTGATGATCATCGGCACCATATCGCTCACCGGCTTCCCGCTCACAGCCGGGTATTTCTCAAAAGACATGATTATCGAAGTGGCTTATGCGTCCCACGGTGCGGTGGCGAATTTCGCCTGGTGGGCTGGAATATCAGTAGCACTGATGACCTCGTTCTATTCGTGGCGGGTTATTTTCATGACCTTCCACGGCAAGCCGCGGGCGCCTAAGGAAGTTATGGCCCATGTTCACGATTCCCCCAATGTCATGATTGTTCCGTTGATCGTCCTGGCGACGGGCGCAATTCTTGCCGGTTGGTTTTTTTCCGGGTCTTTCGTTGGCGATGGCTATGACCGCTTCTGGAACGGCTCAATCTTCCTGATTGGACAAAATATTCTTGAAGAAGCGCATCATATTCCCTGGGGGGATATTCTTGGAAAATGGTTGCCAACGATCATGATGGCGGCGGGATTTGGGATCGCTTACCTGTTTTACTGCCGGGGCGGCGACCTGCCGGCGAAAACGGCGCGGGCGTTCAAGCCGGTTTACAATCTTTTCTACAACAAATGGTACTTCGATGAGATCTACGATTTTCTGTTTGTGCGGCCCGCCTTTTTTATCGGCCGGGTTTTCTGGAAAATTGGCGATGGTCTGATTATCGACGGGCTCGGCCCCGATGGCATTTCCGCCGTGGTCGTGCGCCTGGCCGGGCGTGTCCGCAAAATTCAAACCGGGTTCATTTATCATTATGCCTTTGCCATGCTGATAGGGGTGGCCGCGCTGGTGACCTATTTCATGTTTTTCAGGGGAGGGATCTGATCAATGGCTGATTTCCCGATCCTGTCTGTTCTGCTTTTAATTCCGATCCTCGGGGCATTGATAATCCTGCCGATCAGGAGTGCAGAGGAAACCGGCAATCGCAATATCCGCCAGGTGGCGTTGCTGACAACTTTGGCGACTTTAATTATTTCAATGCTGTTGTTGGGTAATTTCAACAACAGCCTGGCCGGGTTCCAGTTCGTAGAATTCTACCCCTGGTTCGGCGGGGATACCGGCTTTCACCTCGGCGTCGATGGCATTTCGATCTTGTTCGTGTTGCTGACCGCGTTTCTCATGCCGTTCTGTATTCTCGCCAGCTGGAAGTCGATCCAGGTCCGGGTGAAAGAATATATGATTGCCTTCCTGCTGCTCGAAACCCTGATGATCGGGGTCTTTACCTCGCTGGATTTGTTCCTGTTTTATATATTCTTTGAAGGCGGCCTGATCCCGATGTTCCTGATTATTGGGGTTTGGGGCGGGGCCCGGCGGGTTTACGCCAGCTTCAAGTTTTTCCTGTTTACGCTGCTGGGCTCGGTATTCATGCTGATTGCCATCCTTTACATGTATGCACAGGTCGGCACCACCAACATTCCGGTGATGATGGCCTATGACTTCCTGCCCGAAGCGCAAACCTGGCTGTGGCTTGGCTTTTTTGCATCGTTTGCGGTCAAACTGCCGATGTGGCCGGTGCATACCTGGCTGCCGGATGCCCACGTTGAAGCACCGACAGCGGGTTCGGTGATCCTCGCCGGGATTCTTTTAAAATTGGGCGGCTACGGATTCTTAAGATTTTCATTGCCGATGTTCCCGATTGCCAGCTCTGAATTGGCGGTTATTATTTTTGGCCTTAGCCTGATCGCTATTGTCTACACCTCGCTGGTGGCGCTGGCCCAGGAGGACATGAAAAAACTGATCGCCTATTCCTCGGTGGCGCACATGGGCTTTGTCACGATTGGCATTTTTGTCGTGAACACCCAGGGGATCGAAGGCGCGATTTTCCAAATGCTCAGCCACGGCATAGTCTCCGCTGCCTTGTTCCTGATCGTCGGCGTGGTTTATGACCGCCTTCATACCCGCGAGATCGCCCGCTACGGCGGTTTGGTAAACAATATGCCCAGATATGCAGTGGTCTTTATGATCTTCACCCTGGCGGCGGTCGGGCTGCCCGGCACCTCAGGCTTTGTCGGCGAGGTTTTAGTCTTGTTCGGGGCCTACCAGGCCTCAACCTGGCTGGCGGTTATTGCCGCGACCGGGGTGGTATTGGGGGCCACCTATATGCTTTACCTCTACCGGCGTATCTGTTTTGGCCCGCTCGACAAGCCCGATCTGCTGAACCTGAAAGACCTCGACAAACGCGAATTCCTGATTTTTGCACCGCTGGTTGCGGTGGTCATCTGGATGGGGATTTATCCGTCATTTTTCCTCGATGTCATGCATGCCTCGGTGGCCGAACTTATCGCCAATTATGAAGCGGCGCTTGGCGGAATAGCGGCGGTGGGGCAATGAGCATGATCCCGAATTTGGCCCCCGCACTGGGTGAAATTATCCTGGCGATTGGCGCCATGGCGCTGCTTATTGCCGCTGTCGTCCTGAAAAACCTGACGGTCAGCAAACTTAATAAAGCCTCAGCAATGCTGATTCTGATAGCCCTGCTTCCGGTGCTGCTGTGGCAGGGCGGCACCGAAGTCACATTTGGCGGCTCGTTCATTCAGGACGGCTTTGCGGTGTTCATGAAAACCATTGTCATGCTGGCGGCCGCAGCCGCCCTGCTGATGTCGAGCCAGTATTTGAAATTAAAGGGAATAAAGGCCTTGGAATTCCCGATCCTTATGGTGCTGGCCACCCTTGGCATGATGATGATGATTTCAGCATCAACCCTGCTTTCGCTTTACATGGGGCTGGAGTTGCAGTCGTTAAGCCTTTATGTCCTGGCGGCCATCAATCGCAACCGTGATCGTTCGATCGAAGCCGGGCTTAAATATTTTGTCCTTGGCGCGGTCTCTTCGGGGATACTGTTATATGGTATTTCACTGGTGTACGGCTTTACCGGCACCATCGTCTTTGCCGACCTGGCCGGGCTTTTGGCGGCCAACAGCAGCAATATCGGGCTTATTATTGGCATGGTCTTTATCCTTGCCGGGCTGGCTTTCAAGATTTCGGCGGTGCCGTTTCATATGTGGACCCCGGATGTTTATGAAGGCGCGCCGACCCCGGTGACCGCGTTTTTTGCGGCGGCGCCAAAAGTGGCGGCGATGGCCCTGATGATGCGGGTCACGATAACGACTTTCCCGGCGCTGGTTGGCGACTGGCAAATGATCCTGACCTTTTTGGCGGTCGCCTCGATGGTGCTGGGCGCCTTCGCGGCGCTGGTGCAGACCAATATCAAACGGCTGATGGCCTATTCTTCCATTGGCCACATTGGCTATGCCCTGGTCGGACTGGCGGCGGGGACCGCTGCCGGGGTTGAAGGGGTTCTGATCTATATGGCGATTTACGCCACCATGACGCTGGGTACTTTTGCCTGTATTCTTTCGATGCGCGATGACGAAGGGATGACCGAAAAAATTGCCGACCTCGCGGGCCTTAGCCGCACCCGCCCGGCATTGGCATTGGCGTTAGCGATTTTCATGTTTTCCCTGGCCGGGATCCCGACCATGGCCGGGTTCTTCGGAAAATGGTTTGTCTTCAAGGCGGCGGTAGACGCCGGGTTGTATACCCTGGCGGTGATCGGTGTTGTTACCTCGGTTGTGGCCGCCTATTATTACCTGCGGATTGTAAAATTGATGTATTTCGATGAACCGGCGCCGGATTTTGCCCCGGTCACCGACCTGCCAAAACGCTACATTATTGCTATCACCGCGGCGCTGAATTCACCCCTGTCCCTGGTTTTTATCGGCCTGTTGGTTAGCGCGGCGGTGTATGCCGCAGGGTCATTTTTCCCCTCATGAGCGATACCCCAGAGGTCGGTCTTTCCCTGCCCGATGGTTACCGGGCGCTGCATTTTAGCGATATCGACAGCACCAATGAAGAGGCCAAACGCCAGGCCGCCGCAGGCGCCAGCGCCGGGCTTTGGCTGGTGGCGGCAAGGCAAAGCGCGGGCCGCGGCCGCCACGGCCGCACCTGGGTCTCACATGCCGGCAACCTCCATGCCAGCCTGCTGCTTTATCCCGCCTGTGATCTTTCGCATATTCCTGAGCTGTCGTTTGTGGCCGCGCTGGCGGTGGCAAAAACCGTCGGGCATTTCACGGATCACGCCAAAATTACCTGCAAGTGGCCCAATGACGTTTTGGTGGATGGCGCCAAGATTGCCGGTATTTTGCTCGAATCGGAAAGCCCGGGCCAACCCCAAAAACCTTATGTTATTATCGGCATCGGACTCAATATCGCGGTTTACCCAGAGCTTGCGGATTACCCGGCCACCTGCCTTGCAGATCATACCAAAGCCGTCGGCGTTACTGCGGTTTTTGAGGTTTTGGCGGCTAAGTTGGCCGAAGCGGTCACCCGGTGGGGTGTTGATGGTTTTGGGCCGGTCCGGGTGGAATGGTTGAACATGGCCGAGGGCATTGGGAAAAGGATTGCAATTGCCAGCGGCACGGAAACCCGCTCGGGCACTTTCATCGGGCTGGGCAAGAACGGCGCCCTGTTATTGGAAGATGAGGGCGGGGGCTTGCGTGAAATCGTCAGCGGTACCATCCTTAAGGACAGCGATTAGGAAAACCAGATGATTCTAGCGATAGACGCCGGCAACACCAATATTACCTTCGCCCTGATGAAGGGCGAAGAGGTTATTCATTCCTGGCGCCATGTCACCAGCGAGGCGCTGGATACGGCGGTAATCAGCGAAGGCTTCAAGAAATCAGGTGAAACCCCAGAGGGCCTGGAAGGCGGTATCCTTGCCAGTGTGGTGCCCGATGTTTCTGAAGAATTAAAGCAGATTTTTGCAGCGGTGTTCGGGCGGCCGCTCATGGTGGCGGGCAAGGGTGGGGTCGCCCTGGGAATTGAGATCAAAACCGATAAACCCGAAGAGGTCGGCGCCGACCGGCTGATCAATGCTGTTGCCGCGGCGCATTTTTTCGGACCGCCGCTGATTGTCATCGATATTGGCACCGCCACCACCTTTGATGTGGTTGGCACCGATGGTAGCTTCCGGGGTGGCGTTATTTGTGCCGGGGCCAACTTGGGGCTCAAGGCGCTGCACCAGCAAACCGCACAATTGCCCGATATCAGCGTTTATGAACCCGATTGGGTGGCGGGCAAAAATACCGTGGATGCCATGCAGTCCGGCGCCTTTTTTGGAACTTTGAGCCAAATAGAAGGGCTGGTTAAGCGTCTTAGGGCCGAGGTTGGCGGGAAGGTAAAAACCGTGGCTACCGGCGGCCTGGCCGGCTACTTTGTCGGCAAGACCGATGCCATTGACCATCATCACCCGGAATTAACCCTGCAGGGTCTGCGCCTGGTTTATGAGCGCAATTCGGGGCGGGCTGAATGACCGCAAACCCCGAAAGTGATCTGGTGTTTGTGCCGTTGGGCGGCTCCAGCGAAATTGGCATGAACCTCAACCTTTACGGCTACCTTGGCAAGTGGCTGATGGTTGACCTGGGGGTGTCTTTTGCCGGCGACGGCCTGCCCGGCATTGACCTAATTTTTCCGGACATTTCGTTTATCGAAGCGCGCAAAAAGAACCTGCTTGGTATCATCCTGACCCACGGCCATGAAGACCATATCGGCGCGCTCGCCCATCTCTGGCCGCGGTTGGGCAACCCGCCGGTTTTTGCCACCCCGTTTACCGCTGAGCTGGTGATGGGCAAGCTGGAAGAGGCCGGGCTATTGGGCGAAGTTGACTTAAGAATTGTCAAAGACGGCGGACCAATTGAACTTGGCCCTTTTTCCGTCCGCTACGTGCCCCTGGCGCATTCGATTGCAGAAGGCAACGGCCTTTTGATCACCACACCCAAGGGGGTGATTTTTCACACCGGCGACTGGAAGCTTGACCCCGACACATCGATTGCCGACCCGGCCACCGAAGAGACGTTGAAAAGCATTGGTAAAAAAGGTGTTCTGGCGATGATCGGCGATTCGACCAATGTTTTTAACAAGCACGCCTCGGGCACTGAAAAATCCGTAAAAGGTCCGTTGCTCGACCTGGTCGAAAAACAACAAGGCCGGGTGGTGGTGACCACCTTTGCCTCCAATGTCGAGCGGGTCGAGAGCATTGGCGAAATTGCCGCCCGGGCCGGGCGCCATCTGGTGATTATGGGCCGGTCAATGAAGCGCGTGATTGGCGCGGCAAAGAAGTGCGGCTATTTGAAAAATTTTCCGCCAATCTTGAGCGAGGCCGATGCCGGGCATCTGCCCAGGAACAAGGTGTTGATTCTATGCACCGGGTGCCAGGGCGAGTTTCGCGCGGCCCTTAATGGCCTGGCCGAAGACATCAACAAGAATATCGGGCTGAGTGCCGGTGATACCGTGATCTTCTCTTCCAAGATGATCCCTGGCAACGAGCGCGGGATTGCCCGCCTTGTCAATAAACTTGTTCTCCGCGACATTCATGTGGTCACCGAAAAGGATGATAATATCCATGTATCCGGCCATCCCGGCGAGCCCGAGTTGATTAAAATGTTTGACTGGATCAGGCCCAAGATAGCCATTCCTGTCCATGGCGAAGCGCGGCACATAGAGGCCCACGCAAAGTTGGCGAAAACCCTGCAGGTTCCCTTCGTATTCCGCCCGGAAAACGGCACCATGATCAAGCTGGCGCCGGGCGATCCCGAAGTGGTGGATAAGGTTCCGACCGGGTATTCGGTGCTTGACGGCACCCGGTTGCTGGCGCTTTCAAGCAACACCCTGTCGGAGCGCCGCCGGATGATGGAAAATGGCGCTTTGATGATTTCGCTTTGCTATACCCCGGGGGGCGACTTAATAGGACCGCCGGTGATCCAGCCCTTTGGCCTTCTCTGTCACGACAATGACAAAGAACTGAAACTTGATCTTTATACCCTGATCATGGATAAAATCTCCGGCTGGAAACCGGCCATCCCGGCCAGCGCAGAAGTGCGGGAAGAGGACCTGAGGCTTGCGGTCTTAAAGCTTTTCAGGCATGAAACAGGGAAACGCCCCTTGATTTCTGTCAGGATTACCGGGCTTCTGAAGGACGGTCCATGATCGGAAAATTAAACCACGTGGCGATTGCAACCCCCGACCTTGCGGCCGCGGCAGCGCGCTATCGGGATGTTCTTGGCGCCGATGTTTCCGCCCCCGAGGATTTGCCTGACCACGGGGTGACAGTTATATTTGTCAATCTGCCCAATAGCAAAATCGAGCTTTTAGCCCCGCTTGGCCTGGACTCACCGATCGCCAAATTTTTGCAAAGAAACCCGGCTGGCGGGGTTCACCACCTGTGCTACGAAGTGCCCGATATCATGGCCGCCAAGGCCAAGCTGGAAAGCGCAGGTGTGCGTATTCTCGGGTCGGGCGAGCCCACCATCGGCGCCCATGGCAAACCAGTGTTATTCCTGCACCCCAAGGATATGGGCGGCACTTTAATTGAGATTGAGGAGGCTTAGATGGGGATCGCGACCGGAATTATGGTTTATATCGTCGTTTGGTGGCTGATCTGGTTTATGGTGCTGCCAATCGGCGTCGTCACCCAAGAAGAGGCGGGTGAGGATATTGTTCCCGGCACCATCAAAAGCGCCCCAAAAAAACCAATGCTGCGGATGAAAGCCGCGGCAACAACCTTTGTCGCCGCCCTGGTTTGGGGCGTCATTTATTACCTTATTGATACAGCTTGAAATTCCAAAAAAACAGGGCGCCGAAGCACCCTGTTTTGCGCTTGCGCGCTTTAGAAAGACCCCTGGTCTTTTCCACAAGTTGCCTTGCGGACCCCCCGACCAGGGAGACACCGCACCTCTCTCTGCCAAGTCAGCTAAAAAAGCGACAGGCCAAGACGCGCTAGGCGCGTTTAAAAGAAGCCGATGCTGGAGTGATGCTAACACGGGAAACTGCTATTTCAAGAGCCTTCCCGGGAATTTTTATAACAAAATGCCGGTTTGGCATTGGCTGTTGCATCGTTGCCACAAGGGTTGATTGAAGAGAATTTCCCTAAAAATCCAGCGAAAATAAAACCTTAAGGGCAAAATGCCGTTGCCGGGCCGGGTTCGCTTGGTTAAAAGAAGTTTGAACTGAATTTTTAAAAAAACACAAAAGGACGGGCTTGTGCGGCTATCCAAATATTTTCTTCCGACTCTGAAAGAGACTCCCAGTGAAGCCAAAATTGCCTCGCACCGGTTGATACTGCGGGCCGGCATGGTACGCCAGGCCAGTGCCGGGATTTATTCGTGGCTGCCCCTCGGCCTGAAGGTTTTGCAAAAAATTGAGGCGATTGTCCGCGATGAGCAAATTGCCTCTGGCGCCCAGGAAATTTTGATGCCGACAATCCAGTCGGCCGACCTATGGCGCGAAAGCGGCCGTTATGAAGATTACGGCAAGGAAATGCTGCGCATCCAGGACCGTCATAAGCGCGATATGCTGTACGGCCCGACCAACGAAGAACAGATCACCGACATCGTTCGCCACGCCATTAAAAGCTACAAGGACCTGCCCAAGAACCTGTTCCAGATCCAGTGGAAATTCCGCGATGAAATTCGCCCTCGTTTTGGCGTCATGCGCGGCCGTGAGTTTTTGATGAAGGACAATTATTCGTTCGATCTGGATGAAGCCGCGGGCCGCCATTCCTATAACAAGATGTTCCTGGCTTATTTGCGCACGTTTGCCCGTCTCGGCCTGAAAACCATACCGATGGCCGCCGATGCCGGGCCGATTGGCGGCGACCTTAGCCATGAATTTATTGTTCTGGCGCCAACCGGGGAATCAGAAGTTTTCTACCACAAGGGCTTCGAGGATTTTGATGCCATGGGCGAAGCGGCGGTCTATGATAAAGACCTGCAGCCGCTGGTCGATCGCTGGACCAGTCTTTATGCCGCCACCGATAACAAACATGATGCGGCGGCGTGCCCGGTAAAATCCAGCGACCTGAAAACCGGCCGGGGGATAGAGGTTGGGCATATATTTTTCTTTGGCACCAAATATTCCGAAGCCATGGGTGCCACTGTCCAGGGCCAGGACGGGGAAACCACCCCCTTGCAAATGGGATCTTACGGGATCGGCGTCTCACGGCTGGTCGGGGCGATTATAGAGGCAAGCCACGATGACGCCGGGATTATCTGGCCCGAAGCGGTGGCGCCGTTCCAGGTTGGTCTGATCAATGTCAGAAGCGACAATGAGGCCTCTACCAAGGCGGCGGATGCGCTTTACGCTGAATTTCTGAAGGCCGGGGTTGAGGTGCTTTATGATGACCGGGACGAGCGTCCCGGGGCCAAGTTTTCAAACATGGATTTGATTGGCTTGCCGTTTGCCGTCACCATCGGCCCCAGGGGTCTTGAAACGGGTATCGCCGAAGTAAAAAACCGCGCCACCGGTGAGCGCACCGAGATTAAACTTTCCGGGGTGGTCAAACACTTCGCCAAACCTTAAGGACCCGAACGTTATGTTTTCATCTTTTGAATGGGCGGTGGCTTTTCGCTACCTGAAGGCGCGGCGCAACGATCGCTTTATTTCCGTTATTGCCGGGTTTTCCCTCATTGGTATTTGCCTCGGCGTCATGGTTCTGATTGTTGTCATGGCGGTGATGAACGGGTTTCGCCATGAACTTCTGGACCGGGTGCTGGGACTTAACGGCCATGCCGTGATTGTTGGCTATAACGGCGAACTTCTTGATTATGATGCCCTGACCGAAGAGGTCCGGGCGGTGCCCGGGGTTATCCGCGCCAACCCGATGGTCGAGGGCCAGGTGATGGCGACCTATCAAGGCCGGGCTTCGGGCGCCGTCCTCCGCGGGGTTACCCCGGAAATGCTGGCAACCCACACCTATGTTGCCCCCAATATCGTAGCCGGTTCGCTGGAGCGTTTCGCCGAGACCGGGGTTGTCGCTATCGGCGTCCAGTTGGCCCAGACGCTTGGGGTTGTGGTCGGTGACCCGCTGACCCTGATATCGCCCAAAGGCACCGCAACCCCGTTTGGCACCGCGCCCCGGGTGGCCGCTTATGAGGTGATCGCGCTGTTTGAAGTCGGGGTCTATGATTATGACAACGCCTTTGTTTTTATGCCGCTTGAAGGGGCCCAGGTTTATTTAAAGATGTACGATGCCGTCAGCGGCATTGAGGTATTTGTCGAAGATCCCGATGACCTCGATGAAACCTCGGCCGCGCTTGCCGCCATTTCCGAAGGCAGGGGATTTGTCAATGATTGGCGGCAGATGAACCAGAGCCTGTTTACCGCGCTGGTGGTTGAACGCAATGTCATGTTCATTATCCTGACGCTGATCATTTTTGTCGCCGCCTTTAATATCATCTCCAGCCTGATTATCCTGGTCAAGGACAAGGCGCGCGATGTCGCGATCATGCGCACCATGGGCGCCAGCCGGAGATCATTGATGAAAATCTTTATGATAAGCGGTTCCACGATCGGACTGGTCGGCACGATATTGGGATTGATTTTCGGGCTGCTGATCGTGGCCTATATTCATCCCATTCAAGCCTTCATCCAAAGTTTTTCAGATGTAAATTTGTGGTCTCCGGAGGTTCGTTTCCTGACCGAATTGCCGGCGGAAATTAAAGTATCCGAAGTTGTGCTGATTGTGGGCATTTCATTTCTGCTGTCGTTCCTGGCTACCCTGCCGCCGTCGTGGCGGGCGGCCAATCTCGACCCGGTCGAAGTTTTGAGGAACGAAGGATGACCAGCCCGGTATTGGAACTTCATGGGATTGAGCGCACGTTTCATCAAGGTGGCCGTGAGCTGAAGATATTGCAGGGGGTTAACCTGACCCTGAAACCCGGTGAAATTGTAGGCCTCTTGGGCCCCTCGGGCTGCGGCAAATCAACCGTGCTGCACATCGCGGGGCTTCTGGAAACTGCCAACGCCGGTGAAGTTATAATCAATGGCAAGGCCTGCAGCGCCATGGCGGGGAGTGACCGCACTTTGACCCGGCGTAATTGTCTTGGCTTTATTTACCAGTTTCATCATCTGCTGCAGGATTTTACCGCGCAGGAAAATGTCATGTTGCCACTCCGGATAATGGGCAAGGGTAAAAAAGCCGCAGCCAAGGCGGCATTTGCTTTACTAAAATCGGTTTATTTGGATGACCGGGCAGACCACCTGCCATCACAACTTTCCGGCGGCGAACAACAACGGGTCGCCATCGCCCGGGCCATGGCCAATACACCGCTGGTGGTGTTGGCCGATGAACCGACCGGAAATCTTGATGAAGCCACTGCTGATAAAGTGATGGATGTGTTCATCGAAACGATCAGGAAAAATCAGATGGCGGCGTTGATCGCGACCCACAATACCGCCCTGGCCAAACGCATGGACAGGTGCGTTTTTCTTCACAACGGAGTGCTTTCGTCCAAGAAAATTTAGCTTACATTTGCTGGCGGTTCGGTGTTAACTGATGGGGATAAAAAACTCTCAGGCAGGGCTGGTTGCGGCAATTATGGCGGCGCAAAACTTCATTCATTTAAGCGTACACAGCGCCTATTCGCTGGCTGAAGGCGCGATCCATATCAAGGATTTGGCGGCGTGGGCAAAAACCTCGGGCATGCCGGCGATCGCGGTTACCGACACCAATAACCTTTTTGGCGCCCTGGAATTCGCCGAGACCATGAAAGCCGCAGGGGTCCAGCCGATTTTGGGCGTGGCCCTGTCGCTCAGCACCCCCTATTTCAAGGAAACCCGGAAATCAAGCGGGGTCAAGACCCATCGGGTGCATTTGCTGGCCAAGGATCGGGGGGGGTATAAAAACCTTTTGAAAATTGTCAGCCAGGCGCACCTTGAAGGCGGCGAGGGCGGCGGCCCGCATAGAACCCTGGATGACCTAAAGGGCATGACCGATGGCTTGATTATGATGACCGGCGGTGCCGAAGGGCCGCTTGGCGCGCTTGTCCAGGATGGCCGGATGGACGACGCCGGCACGCTTCTTAAAACTTTCCAGGATTTGTTTCCAGAACGGCTTTATATTGAGCTTCAACGCCACGGCACCCCAGCAGAAAAGGCCACCGAGGATGGCTTTCTTGATCTCGCCTATAATTCCAACATTCCACTTGTTGCCACCAATGATGCCTACTTCATTGACGCCGATATGTATGAAGCCCATGACGCCTTGCTGTGCATCGCTGCGGGTACCTATGTCGCCGAGCTGGAACGCCGCCGCCTGACCCCGGAACACCGGTTGAAGAGCGCCGCCGAGATGTGCGCCTTGTTTGCCGATTTGCCCGAGGCGATAGAAAATACGGTTCACATTGCCCGGCGTTCGGCCTATGCGCCGGGCGGCTTCGATCCTATTTTGCCAAAGTTTACCGTCGAGGGTGGTGCCTCTGAGGAGGATTACCTTAAATCCCAGTCGGAAAAGGGCCTGGAAGGGCGGCTGGAAACCCAGGTTTTTTCTAAAGGGTTGAGCAAGGAAGAAAAGGTCTTAACCGCCAAACCCTACCTGGAACGGCTGGCGTTTGAATTAGACGTCATTACCAAAATGGGGTTTCCGGGATATTTTTTGATCGTTGCTGACTTTATCCAGTGGGCCAAGGATCATGACGTCCCGGTTGGGCCCGGCCGGGGCTCGGGCGCGGGCTCGGTGGTCGCCTGGGCGCTTGGTATTACCGAGCTTGACCCCCTGCGATTCGGGCTTCTTTTTGAGAGGTTTCTTAACCCCGACCGGGTGTCGATGCCTGATTTTGATATCGACTTTTGCCAGGAAAAGCGCGACCAGGTGATCCATTACGTCCAGGAAAAATACGGCACCGAAAATGTCGCCCAGATCATTACCTTCGGCAGCATGAATGCTAGAGGGGTTTTGCGCGATGTTGGCCGGGTGTTGCAGCAACCCTATCCGGTGACCGACCGGCTGTGCAAAATGATCCCGAACAACCCGATGGCGCTAACGACCTTAAGTCAGGCCCTCAAGCTTGAACCGCGACTTGCCCAGGAACGCGAGCAGGATGAATTGACCGCAGCGGTGATCGAACGGGCACTAAAACTGGAAGGCCTGTTCCGCCACGCCTCAACCCATGCCGCCGGGGTGGTGATTGCCGACCGGCCGCTGGTTGAAATGATCCCGCTTTACCGCGATCCCAGGTCCGAAATGCCGGTAACCGGGTTCAGTATGAAATGGGTGGAAAAGGCCGGGCTGGTAAAGTTTGACTTCCTGGGTTTGAAAACGCTGACAGTTTTGCACCAAACCCTTAAATACCTGCGCCGTATTGGCATAAAAATTGAATTGGAAACCTTGCCGCTGGATGACCAAAAAACCTACCAGCTGATTACCCGCGGCGATACCGCCGGGGTGTTCCAGTTGGAAGGTTCGGGCATGCGCAGCTCGCTAAAATCGCTAAAGCCGGACAAGTTTGAAGATATTATTGCCATGGTCGCCCTTTACCGGCCCGGGCCGATGGAAAACATTCCCTCCTATATCCGCCGCAAACACGGTGAAGAGGAGGAGGATTATTTGCATGAGTGGCTTGAACCGGTTTTGAAGGAGACCCACGGCGTTATCATCTACCAGGAACAGGTGATGGAAATCGCCAAGGTTTTGGCCGGGTATTCGTTGGGTGAAGCCGATCTGCTGCGCCGCGCCATGGGTAAAAAAATCCAGTCGGAAATGGACGCCCAGCGCAAACGCTTTGTTGAAGGCGCTAGGGAAAAAGGCGTGATGGTCAGCAAAGCCTCGTCGATTTTTGACCTGGTAGCGAAATTCGCTGGTTATGGTTTTAATAAAAGCCACGCCGCGGCCTATGCCTTGATTGCCTACCAGACCGCCTATCTCAAGGCCCACTATCCGGTTGAATTTATGGCGGCGACGATGTGCCTTGAATGCGATAACACCGACAAACTGGCGCTTTTGGTCAAGGAAGTTCGCCATATGGGCATTCCGCTTTTTCCCCCCGATATCAACAAATCGGGCGACACCTTCTGGGTGGAAGGCGAGGGCGAGGAAAAAGGCATCCGCTATGCCCTGGCCGCAGTCAAGAATGTCGGCGCCAAGGCCATGGCCGGAATTGTTGCCGAGCGTAAAGCTAACGGGCCGTTTGATGGCCCCCATGCGCTGATGGAGCGCCTTGATAGCAACCAGGCCAATAAACGCCAGTTGGAAAGCCTGATCTGCGCCGGGGCGTTTGACAGCCTGCATGGCAACCGGGCCGAGATGCTGGGCGCGCTTGATATGCTGTTGAAACATTCCCACGCCTGTCATGACGCCAGGCTTAGTTCCCAGGAAAATCTTTTCATGGGCGAGGGCGGCGCCCCGGTTCCACGAATTGCCATCCCCGCCGCTGAGGCCTGGGACCAGGCATATATATTGAAACGCGAACGCGACGCCCTTGGTTTTTATTTCACCTCACACCCCCTCGAGGCCTACAGCGAGGCGCTGACCAGAAAGGGCGTCATCAACAGCCAGGAGGCCATAACCAACCCGGTCCATCTGGGTAAAACCGTTAAAATCGCGGGCATTTATGAGGATTTGCAAATTCGCAAGGCGGCAAAATCGGGCCGCACCTTTGCGTTTTTGTCGCTCTCGGATGTGATGGGTGGTTTCGAAGTTCTGGTTTTTGGTGATGTTCTTGATCAGGTCCGTGATCTCAGCGACAACCAGATGCCGCTTATTTTAGACGTTTCCATCGACAAGGGTGATAATGAAGATGCCCCGCGCATGATTATGCGCGGCTTTGAGGTTTTTGACCCTGATAACCTGATGCAAAATGCCGAGCTATTGATTTTTGTCCAGGAAGAGGCGGCATTGGCGGGCCTTAAGGATTTGCTTGGCAAACACCAGGGGGGTACCGGAAAGGTCAGTTTTTCGGTCGTCAGCCAGGAACAGGGCCGTGAGGTATTGATCGGCCTTGGCGGAACCCACAAGATAAGCCCGGCGCTCCAGGGCGCGGTCAAGTCATTCTCGGGTATTTCTGATGTCCGGCTGATTTATCACTAAAGCCGGTTTAAATTATTATTTTCAACATTTTTTACTTGCAGTTTTGGCCATAGCTGTGTATCCAGCGGCCCATCACACACGCGGGCTTTTGGCTTTATGCCTTCCGGTGTTTTTGAAAGATCAAAAATACAGCGCCTGCGGAGGAATTATAACCGGAGAATAAATATGTCGCTTGCTGAATTTGATATGCGTCAGCTATTGGAAGCTGGCGTTCACTTTGGACACCAAACCCACCGCTGGAATCCTAAAATGGGCCCCTATATTTATGGGATCCGCCACAAGGTTCACATTATTGATTTGAGCCAGTCGGTGCCGCTTCTGGCCCGCGCTTTGCAATTCCTCAGGGAAATTGCCGCCGGTGGCGGCCGGGTGCTGTTTGTCGGCACCAAACGCCAAGCCTCAAAGGCCGTTGCCGCGGCGGCCAAACGCTGTGGCCAGTATTACGTTGATCACCGCTGGCTTGGCGGCATGCTGACCAACTGGCAAACGATTTCAAAATCGATCAAAATTTTGAAAGAGCTGGATGAAAAACTGGCTGATGAAACCGCAGGCTTTACCAAAAAGGAACGCCTGCAACTGACGCGCCACCGTGACAAGCTTGAACGCAACCTGGGCGGCATTCGTGAAATGGGCGGGATTCCCGATGTGGTTGTCGTGATTGACACCAACAAGGAAGAAATTGCCATCCTGGAAGCACAAAAGCTTCATATTCCAGTCGTTGCGATACTCGATACCAACAGTAATCCCGATGGGATAGCTTTCCCGATCCCCGGGAATGATGACGCCACCCGGGCCATCAACCTTTATTGTGATCTGTTCAGTGGTGCGGTTCTGGACGGCATCCAGGATGAAATCACCCTGAAGGAACAGCCCGCAGAAGAGGCAAAGGTGGACGCCAAAGTTGAGGCAAAAGAAGCCGCCCCGAAGCCAGCTGACGCCAAAGGTGCTGCAAAAGCAGACACAAAGGCCGAAGAGAAACCTGCGGCTAAAGCACAAGAGGGCAAAAAGGCCAAGCCAAAAGCGGATTTCAAAGTGGTGAAAAAAGTGCCATCCAAAAAGGTTGCCGCCAAGGTTGCCGCCAAGAAGGCGGATGAAAAAGCCGCGCCAGCCAAGGCGAAGGACGCAAAAGAGGCCAAAAAAGCCGATGTGAAAAAGGAAGCCCCGAAGGAAGCCCCGGCCAAAAAGGCTGAAGCGCCAAAGGCCCCGGCCAAAAAGGCTGAAGCGCCAAAGGTCCCGGCCAAGAAAGCAGCGGTTAAGAAGACCGAGGTTAAAAAAGCTCCCGCGAAAAAGACCGCCGCGAAAAAGGCTGAGGCTAAAAAAGCTCCCGCAAAAAAAGCGGCCCCTAAAAAGGAAGCTGCGGCCAAGAAAGCCCCGGCCAAAAAAGCTGCCGCTAAAAAAGCACCGGCTAAGAAAGCCAAACAAACCAAACAAGAGACGAACGATAAAAACAGGAAAATATCATGGCTGAAGTGACTGCTGCATTGGTAAAAGAACTGCGCCTGAAATCAGGTGCGGGTATGATGGATTGCAAAAAAGCTCTGGACGAAACCGGTGGGGATATTGAAGCCGCGGTTGATTGGCTGCGCCAAAATGGCCTGGCTGCCGCCGCCAAAAAATCGTCCCGGGTCGCCGCTGAAGGGCTGGTCGGAATTGCCACAGGCGGAAATTCCGGGGTGATTGTAGAGGTCAATGCAGAAACCGATTTTGTCGCCCTCAATGAGCAATTCCAGGAATTTGTAAAAACCGTGGCTGAAATTGGCTTGGCCAATGACGGGGACATGGCTGCCGTTCTTGAATCCGGGTATCCCGGATCTGACCGGACCGTCGCGGAACAGCTGACCCATAACATTTCCACTATTGGGGAAAACATGGCAGTTCGCCGCACCGCCGGGCTTAACATCAAAAAGGGCCAGGTTATCAGTTATTTGCACAACAAGGTTGCCGACGGCCTGGGTAAAATCGGGGTTATGGTAGCACTCGAGTCAGAAGCTTCTGACGAGACACTGGCTACGCTCGGCAAACATTTGGCGATGCACATTGCCGCCACCAGCCCGAAGGCGCTAAGCGAAGACGACCTGGACGCTAAAATAGTAGAGCGCGAGCGTAAAATCCTGATTGAACAAGCCCGCTCAACTGGCAAACCGGAAGAAATCATCATGAAAATGATTGAGGGCCGGATGCGCAAGTTTTTTGAGGAAGTGGTCCTTTTGAAACAAATTTCGGTTGTTGATGGCAAAGCAATTATTTCCGAGGTGATTGAGGCTGCCGCCAAAGAGGCCGGCACCCCGATTGTCTTAAGCGGGTTTATCCGGTTCCAGTTGGGCGAAGGGATTGAAAAGAAGACCAGCGATTTTGCCGCCGAAGTCAAGGCAGCAGCAGGCCTTTAATGATTGTCTGCTAGAATTTTAAAAGAGACCGCAGCGGAATTGGTGCGGTCTTTTTTTTGGCAAAGTTTTATCCCCCACCTTGCGCAAGATACGGGTTTAAGGCTATGAACCGAAAGCTTAATTTTAAATCAAAAGGTGCCGAATGGCTGAACAGTCAAAATACAAACGCGTCCTGCTAAAACTTTCCGGGGAAGCCCTGATGGGCGAGGGCGCCTATGGGATTGACCATATTCAGGTTGAACGGATTGCCCAAGAGATAAAACTGGCGGTAGAAAACGGGTTTGAAATTTGCCTGGTTGTTGGCGGTGGAAATATTTTCCGCGGGCTTTCAGCGGCTAAAAACGGCTTTGACCGAACCTCCGCCGATTATATGGGGATGTTGGCGACGGTCATGAATGCGCTGGCGATCCAGAATGCCCTGGAGGGCATTGAAGTTCAAACCCGGGTTCAGTCGGCAATCCCAATGTCGAGCGTGTGTGAGCCATATATTCGCCGCCGTGCCATGCGCCATATGGAAAAGGGCCGCACCGTAATTTTTGCTGCGGGTACCGGCAATCCGTTTTTTACCACCGATACCGCCGCCGCTTTGCGGGCGGCAGAAATGTCCTGTGATGTTTTGGTCAAGGGCACCCAGGTTGACGGCGTTTATTCGGCCGATCCGAAAATTGATAAAAATGCGAAACGGTATGAAAGTCTTAAATACCGGGACGTTTTGAGCCAGGACCTGAAAATCATGGACGCTTCGGCGATCGCTTTATGCCGTGACAACAAAATTCCCATTGTGGTATTTTCAATCCTGGAAAAAGGCGCGTTTGCCAAAGCTTTGGCAGGCAGCGGTAAATTTACGGTTATAGAAGGGTAGGGCCCATGTCTGGACACGGATTGGATGTTAAGGATGTTGAACGGCGGATGAAGGGCGCGCTGGAAAATTTGCGTCATGAATTTGCCGGACTTAGAACCGGACGGGCCAGTGCCGCCATGCTCGATCCGATTACGGTTGATGTCTACGGCGCCGCCATGCCGCTCAACCAGGTGGCTTCGATCACGGTACCAGAACCCCGTTTGCTAAATGTGCAGGTGTGGGATGTGAATAACACCGCCGCGGTGGAAAAAGCGATCCGGGCCTCTGAGCTGGGCCTGAACCCGATGATTGATGGCCAGCTGATCCGCATTCCGATCCCTGAATTGAACGAGGAACGCCGCGTCGAAATTTCGAAAGTTGCAGGAAAATACGCTGAGCAAACCCGAATTGCCATCCGCAATGTTCGCCATCACGGGATGGAAGATTTGAAGAAATCGGAAAAGCAAGACCATATGAGCGAGGACGAGGTTCGTATGTGGGCTGATGAGGTGCAAAAGCTGACCGATAAATACATCGAGGACGTTGATCATATTCTGGCCACAAAAGAGCAGGAAATTAAGAAAATCTAAGCATTAACGGAAGTCCCTGGCCCATGCCCCAAGCGCTTAAAAAAAATCTGCAAAAGCTGCCGCGCCATATCGCCATTATAATGGATGGCAACCGGCGTTGGGCCGCTAAACACAAGGTTCCGCGCCTTTCCGGCCACAAAAAAGGTATCGAGGCGGCCCGGGCCGTGGTTAAGGCCGCGCTTGATATTGGCATTGAATATTTGACGCTTTATGCTTTTTCCTCGGAAAACTGGAAACGCTCGCAAGAAGAAGTCGATAGCCTGATGGGGCTGCTTCGGCTTTATGTCAGCTCCGAGCTGAAAAAAATGGCCGACACCGGGGTCCGGGTGAAGTTCATCGGCCGCCGCGATAATATGCCGGGAGACATTGTTGATTTACTTTACCGTGCAGAGGCAAAAACTGCGACCAACACCAAGTTACACCTGACGCTTGCGATCAATTATGGCAGCCATGAGGAAATTCTTGATGCGGTCAAAACCCTGGCGGAAAAAATCGAGGCCGGCACCCTGAAGCGGGATGAAATTACCCAGGAAACACTGGCCCGGGCGCTTGAGACGTTTAGTCTGCCAGACCCCGACCTGGTGATCCGTACCGGCGGGGAAAAACGCCTGAGCAATTTTCTTCTTTGGCAATCGGCGTATTCAGAGCTGGTTTTTCTGGATGAATACTGGCCTGATTTTAACGCGGCAACGCTGATGGCGGCAATTCAGGAATACCAGGCCCGGGACCGTCGTTATGGGGCCCAGGTTTAAGGTTAAAAATGCCGCCAGCAAAATCAAAAAAAACAACACCTGCCCGGGAACTATTGATTCGCACAGCGTCGGTTTTGGTTCTGTTGCCCATCGTTGTTTTTGCGGTGATGAAGGGCGGTATCTATTACAAAGGCCTGCTGGTGGTGGTGACCTTGTTAATGGGGTATGAATACGCCCGGCTGACCCAACTAGACAACAAGACCAAGGCGGTTTTTATAGCTGGCCTGGTCGCCACTGTCTGGTGGTTGCTTGCGGCGGTTCCGGCGGAGGGGTTTATCGATGGCATGATCATGGCCATCATTGCTGCCGCAACCGCTGTGGGCATCGGGGTTATCCTGAAAAAGCACCGCATGTGCTGGGCCGGGTTTGGCATTGTCTATGTGGCTATTCCCATGTTTGGCCTGGCTTACCTGGGCCGGCTTGACGATGGTGTGTCCTGGATTTTATGGATGCTCGCCCTGGTTTGGGCCTCCGATATTGGCGCTTATGTTTTTGGCCGAACCATTGGCGGGCCAAAATTATTGCCCAAAATCAGCCCCAACAAAACCTGGGCAGGCCTGTTTGGCGGTGCCCTGCTGGCGGCCGCAGCCGCCGGGATGGCGGCCGGATATTTAGAATTGGGCGAACCCTTTTACCTTGCACTGGCAGGGACTTTGCTGGCACTTTGGGGGCAGGCAGGGGATTTGGTCGAAAGTTTTATCAAACGTAGTTTTAGTGCCAAGGATTCCGGGTATTTAATTCCGGGTCATGGTGGTTTGCTGGATCGGATTGACGGCTTGTTATTTGTTGCCCCGGCTTTGGCGCTGGCGCTGGAATTTATGAACTGAAACGTTAATTATTTGCTGGACTGAAAATGAGCAGGAAATCGGTGACAATTTTGGGATCAACCGGATCAATCGGGGTCAATACGCTTGACCTTATTGCGCGCAATAAAGCCGATTATGACATGGTCGCCCTGACCGCCAACAAAAATGTCGACAGCCTGATCAAGCAGGCCCGGGAATTTAAACCAGAGATGGCGGTGATTGCCGATGCCGGGCTATATTCCCAGCTCAAGGAAGGCCTTGAAGGCACCAACATCCAGGCCATGGCGGGCGCGGATGCCCTGATCGAATGCGCCCAGGCCCCGGTCGACTGGGTGATGGCCGGTATCGTAGGAGCGGCGGGCCTGAAACCCACACTGGAAGCTATCCGCCAAGGCGCCACCGTTGGCCTGGCCAACAAGGAATGTCTTGTCTGCGCCGGTGAATTTGTCATGAAAGAAGTGGCCAAGGCCGGGGCGACGCTTTTGCCCGTGGATTCTGAACATAACGCCATTTTTCAAGTGTTTGATTTTGAAAAAACCAAGGGGGTGCGAAAAATAATCCTGACCGCATCGGGCGGGCCGTTTCGCACCCGAAGCCGCGAAGAAATGGCAGATATTACCCCGGCCGAGGCGGTTGCCCATCCCAATTGGGATATGGGGGCAAAAATATCGGTTGATTCCGCCACCTTGATGAACAAAGGGCTTGAGATGATCGAGGCCTATCATTTGTTTCCAATCACACCTTCCCAGATCGAGGTTCTGGTTCACCGGCAATCGGTGGTCCACAGTATGGTAGAATATATCGATGGTTCGGTCCTGGCCCAGATGGGCAGCCCCGATATGCGGACCGCAATTGGCTATGCTTTGGCGTGGCCGGAGCGCATGGAAACCCCCGTTGAGGTCCTTGATCTCGCCACAATTGGACAGTTAAATTTTGAGGCGCCAGACCCGGTGCGCTTTCCAGCTTTAAGGCTGGCCCGGGGCGCTTTGGAAGAGGGTGGGTCGGCACCCACAATATTGAATGCCGCAAATGAAATAGCGGTCTATGGATTCCTTGACAAGCGCTTGAAATTCCTAGACATATGCCGGGTTGTTGAAGAAACACTGGGCAGCATTAAAAGCCGCGAGGTCACATCGCTTGAGGATGTTTTTGACCTTGATAGGGAAAGCCGCCAAAAGGCCCAAGAAATTTTAAAAACACTGCATTAGAAGTGAGAAATTAAATGGAAGCTGTCGAACCCGGAATTCTTTTCACGGTTACCCTATTTTTGCTGTTGCTCAGCATTTTGGTGTTTGTCCACGAATGGGGCCATTATATTGTTGCCCGGATGTTCAAAACCAGGGTTGAGGTTTTCTCAATCGGGTTTGGCAAGGAAATTTTTGGCTGGACCGACAAGAGCAAGACACGTTGGAAAATCAGCATGGTGCCTCTTGGCGGGTATGTAAAATTTTTTGGCGATGCCAACGCGATCAGCAACCCTGAAAAAGCGTTGGCCAAAATGTCGCCTGAGGACCGGGACAGTTGTTTTCACTTTAAACCGATATGGCAGCGGATGTTGATTGTAGCCGCCGGCCCGGTCATTAATTTTCTTTTTGCCATTTTGCTGTTTGCCGGCCTTTTTACAATTAATGGCCAACTGGTTGATGAGCCGCTTATTGGTAATGTTTCGGAAGACGGGGCTGCTTATCAGGCCGGGTTGCAATCCGGCGACCGGATTTTTTCGTATCAGGGCCAGGAAATTACCACGTTTCAAGAACTCAGGGAGCTGGTGATTACCAGCCCCGGCGAAGAATTGGACTTTCAGGTGTTACGGAATGGCGAGGAATTTTCCCTGACCGTGGTGCCCGCCCCGACCGAAATTAAGGATGCCACCGGCGCAGTGGTGATTGAAGGGCGCCTTGGAATTGAAGGTAAAATTCAGCACAACGTTTTTTCGGCGGTGGTCAGGGGCACCACATTTACCTACGATGTCACGCTACAGTTTTTTGAATTTTTTGGCCGGATGTTCCGCGGCGATGTTTCCCTTGATGAAATGGGTGGGCCGGTGAAAATTGCCCAGATTACCGGGCAGGCTGGTTCGCAAGGTGTGCCCTCTTATATTTACATAATGGCCCTGATTTCTATCAATCTTGGTTTTATAAATCTTTTGCCTATACCGTTGCTGGACGGGGGTCATTTATTGTTTTATAGCATCGAGGCAATTAAGGGCAAACCGATTAGTGTGAGGGCCCAGGAATTGGCGTCAATGTTAGGACTTGCTTTTGTTCTGGGATTGTTGTTTGTCCTTACCTGGAACGATTTAAACCTACCCGGATTAAGCTAAAAGGTGCGAACGAAAATTCATGCGGCAAGTGTCACGCCGCAGCCCTCAATTTAAGAATTTTAAGGAATAAAGGTGCCGAAGATCACTGGACAAAAATTGTTTGCCACCCTGGGTTTGGTGCTATTTTTTTTCGGTCAGGCCAGCCCTGTATTGCGGGCCCAAGACGAACCCGCACCGCCGGCCCAGGAGGAATTTAATTACGACATTATTGAACGCCTGGCCGTAGTCGGGACTGAACGAATTGAAGCCGAAACAATTTCAACTTACCTGACTGTCCGCCCCGGTGACCGTTTCGACCCAGCGGCCATCGATGCCAGCCTGAAAAGCTTGTTTGCAACCGGGCTTTTTGCTGATGTAATCATGGAGCGAAACGGCAATACCCTGGTGATCAGGGTTGTCGAAAACCCGATTATCAACCGGATCGTTTTTGAAGGAAACTCGAAACTCAAAGAAGATGATTTTGCCGAGGAAATAGAACTGCGCCCGCGTATGGTTTACACCCGCGCAAAAGTCCGGTCCGATATCCAGCGCATGCTTGAACTTTATCGCCGTTCTGGCCGCTTTGCCGCAGTTGTGGAACCTAAAGTAATTCAACGGGACCAAAATCGTGTTGACCTGATTTTTGAAATTTCCGAAGGCCCCAAAAGCCGCGTCAGCCGCATCCAGTTTATTGGCAACCGGGTTTTCACCGACCGCAAGCTGAGAGGCATTCTAGCGACCACCGAAGCCCGGTGGTGGAGAATTTTTGGCTCCAATGACACCTATGACCCAGACCGCCTGCAGTTTGATCGTGAAGAGGTACGCCAGTTTTATTTGGACAGTGGTTATGCCGATGTCCGGATCGTATCTGCGGTGGCGGAGCTAACCCCTGATCAAAGAGACTTTTTTATTACCTTCGTGATTGAGGAGGGAGAAAAGTATGTATTTGGCAAGATTGATGTTGAAAGCGAAATCAGGATGCTTCCAGCCGAATTTCTGCAAAGGTTAGTCACCGTAAGGGAAGGCAAGACCTATACCTCAAAGGGGATTGAAAACACGATTGAAAGCATCACCAACACCGCCGGCATTCTTGGCTTTGCTTTCCTGGATGTCAGGCCTGAAGTTGATCGCGACCGCCAAACCCGGACTATCGGCATCAACTTTTATGTCAGAGAAGTGCCCAGAACTTATATTGAACGCATTGATATTCATGGCAACCTGAGAACCTTGGATAAAGTTATCCGGCGGGAATTCAGGCTTTCCGAGGGCGATGCATTTAACTCTCTCAGGGTTGACCGTTCCGAACAAAGGCTTCGCCAGCTCGGGTTTTTCCAAAACGTCGAAATTGAACAGTTGCCGGGTTCTGATATCGATAAGGTTATTCTGGATGTCACGGTTGAAGAACGATCAACCGGGGAATTTTCTTTGGGATTCGGGTATTCAAGCTTTGACGGTTTTATTTTTGACACAAGCATTTCCGAACGAAACCTTCTTGGCAAGGGGCAAAGTCTGACATTGGCTTTTTTGATTTCGAAGCGACGAAATAATCTCAGTTTATCCTTTAGCCAACCATACTTCCTGGGCAGAAATATACTGGCCGGCTTCAGTATCTTCAGGCAAGATTTTAATAACCGGGAGGCCGGGTTTGCAACCTTAACCACCGGCATAAGCCTTAACGTGCGGTTTCCAATCACAGAATATATTTTATTATCCCCGCGGTATACTATTCGTTCTGACACGGTAGAAATACCGCCAAACGTGATTGTCAGCCCGTTCCTGCTCTCATCGCTTGGCACCAACACAACCTCATCGATAGGGTTTGCCCTTAATTACGCCAACCTGGATGATTTCCGCTTTCCGTCCCGTGGTCAGAGCGTTATCCTCAATGTGGATTTTGCCGGGTTGGGGGGCAATATCAAATACGTGCGCGCAGGCATAGAAGCCGACATTTACCGGCCCATTATCGCAGGGTTTATAGGGCATCTTGGTTTTGATGGCGGTTATATCATAGGTCTTGGCCAGGATGTCAGGATTAATGATCGCTTTTTCCTGGGAAATCCCCGTTTTAGAGGGTTTGATGTTGCTGGTGTTGGGCCAATCGATTTATTAACGGGCCAATTCCTTGGCGGTAATACTTTTTTTGTAGCAACCGCCGGGGTGGTAATCCCCCTTGGGGAGTTTGCTGAAGAGCTGGGCTTCCAGGTAAGCGTTTATGTTGATGTCGGGACGCTCACTAATGTGGATGTGCCCCTGTTTGATGTTAATGGCGATCCAATTCCGGTGTATTTTAATGATTGCGATCCGGTTGTCTCTGACGACTGTATTATGATTGTTCAAGACACCGGGTCGCTTCGAATGTCAGTTGGCATTGGTATAACTTGGGATTCCCCGTTCGGCCCGGTTCGCCTTGATATTGCCCGTGTGCTAATGCAAGAGGACACAGATAGAACTGAATCAATTTCATTTAACGTCGGAACGCGTTTCTAACAGAAAGGAAAACTCTCATGAAACTTTTACATAAAATTTTACTTCTCTTTGCTTTTGGACTGCCTTTATTGCTGAGCGCGCCCATGGCCTCAATTGCCCAAGGGACCGCCAGCAAAATAGTTGTTGTAAATTTCACAGAAGTCACAAACGAATCCTTTGTCGGCCAGGATGTGCAAAACCAGTTGAAGGCTTATGAAGCCATTATTACCGCACGAAAAACCGAGCTGGAAAACCAGTTGAATACCGAGGGCCAGACGCTTGAAGGCCAGGAATCGGTCCTCTCCCCGGATATCTTTCAGGAAAGGGTAACCGAATTCCAGAACAGGGCCCGCAACGCTGAAGTTGAACTGCAGGGCAAACGCCAGCTGCTGGTTCGGGCCCAAAAACAGGCTGAACAGGAAATTACCAGAAATCTTCGCCCGATTATACTTACACTTATGAAAGAAAGGGGCGCCGATATTGTCTTGGACCGGGGCCTTACCTATATGGTTAGTGGCGGCTCTTTTGATATTTCTGATGAAATCATCCAGCGCTTGAACAGCACAATTACATCGTTCCCGCTGAACCTGCCGAATTCGTAAATTAAGGGCTTGGCCTGAAATAGGTGAAAAAGGAAATGGACTTTCCATTCCCTTTTTCTATGGTGTTCCCTGGAGGACGTTATGGCAAATTCTGACCTGACATTGGATATTACTGACATAATGGGGCTTATACCCCACCGCTACCCGATTTTGCTGGTGGATAAAATTCAAGACATTGTCCCGGGCAAAAGCGCGACGGGAATAAAAAATGTAACCTTTAACGAGCATTTTTTTCAGGGACATTTCCCGGGCCACCCGGTGATGCCCGGGGTCTTGATTATCGAGGCGCTGGCGCAGACCGCAGCCGCCTTTACCATGCATACACTGGGCGGTGATGCAAAAAACAAGGTGGTGTATTTCATGACCATAAATGACGCCAAGTTCCGCCGCCCGGTCAAGCCCGGGGACATCTTGCACCTAAAAGTTACTCTGGAGCAGCAAAGAGGCCCGGTCAGCCGGTTTTCAGGGGTTGCTGAGGTGAATGGAAAGGTGGTTTCCCAAGCCAAATTTTCGGCAATGATTGCCGATAAATAACCTTATTTACGCTTTCCCATGGCAACATAATCACGCTGCACCGGGCCGGTATAAAGCTGGCGCGGGCGGCCGATTTTCTGTATCGGGTCTGAAATCATCTCATTCCATTGCGAAATCCAGCCAACGGTCCTCGCCAGGGCAAATAAAACCGTGAACATCCCGGTCGGAAAGCCCATCGCTTTCAGGATAATGCCGGAATAAAAATCGACATTGGGATAAAGTTTCTTTTCAATAAAATAGTCATCCTCAAGGGCAATTTTTTCCAAAGCCCGGGCCACTTCAAACAGGTGATCATCAACCCCCAGCTCTGCCAGAACCTCATTGGCGGCCTTGCGCATGACTTTGGCCCGGGGGTCAAAATTCTTGTACACCCGGTGGCCGAAACCCATCAGCCGGAACGGGTCGTTCTTATCCTTGGCGCGGTTAATAAATTCAGGGATCCGGTCAACGGTGCCAATTTCCCCCAGCATTTTCAGGCAGGCCTCGTTGGCGCCGCCGTGGGCAGGGCCCCAAAGGCAGGCAATTCCGGCGGCAATGCAGGCAAACGGGTTGGCGCCAGACGATCCGGCAAGCCGC
>SMVA01043106.1_pt1 | contig 29025 bp, 29 predicted proteins | sample 2456451 | NCBI WGS metagenome assembly SMVA01 (sample SAMN11095933, study PRJNA526329) | marine sediment metagenome | biome: Marine sediment; feature: Surficial sediment; material: Deep marine sediment; isolation source: Hadal surficial sediment | place: Pacific Ocean | collected 2014-05 | depth... | reverse complement strand
TGGTTGTTGGCTTGCCGATTCCTTGCGCGTAAGGTGATATGACGATCGCCTGAGCGAGTACAGTGCGATGATGCATCAACTCAAACATCGGTGCTGGCAGCAACCAGTGCGAGAAAAGCTGGCCTTTCCGCGGCGTTTTTTGCTGATTTTCTGCCTCTGCGTCACCGCTGTCGGAATCGGCTTCCAGGCTATCGGAGCAACGGCCGATGGCACGGGCGCGGTCTGGGTGGTCGATCTGGATGGTGCCCTCGGACCCGCCACGGGCGATCTCCTGATTCGGTCTATCGATGCGGCCGTGGCGGCCAGCGCCAAAGCGATCATTATTCGCATGGATACCCCCGGCGGGCTCGATAAAGCGATGCGGGATGTGATTCGGAAGATTCTCGCTGCAGAAATTCCGGTCGTAACCTTCGTCGCGCCGGACGGCGCACGCGCCGCCAGCGCAGGAACCTATATCGCGACTGCAAGTCACATTGCGGCGATGGCGCCGGCAACGAACATCGGATCCTCGACGCCCGTGACGATCGGCGCACCGGCACCGCCACCACCACCAGCGGCGCCGGGAGCGGAGGATTCAGCGCAGGAAGCAGCAGCTCCGCAGGATGCGATGATGCGTAAGATTGTCAACGATGCAGTGGCCTATCTGCAGAGTCTGGCGGAACTGCGTGGCCGCAACGTTGAATGGGCGGAAGCGACGGTGCGCGAAGGCGCGAATCTGCGCGCTTCAGAAGCGCTGGCTAACAACGTGATCGATCTGATCAGCGCCGATCTCGACAGTCTGTTACAGGACATCGATGGCATCGAGGTCGAAATCGGCGGTAGCACCGTTGTGCTCGAGACGGCTGGCGCCACATTGCATTTCGTCGAAACCGACTGGCGTCACGATCTCCTGAAAGTCATCACCGATCCGACGATCGCCTATGGGTTGCTGATATTTGGAATCTATGGGCTCATATTGGAATTCTACAATCCGGGAATGGTGGCGCCTGCCGTCATCGGCATAGTCTGCCTGTTGTTGGGTGCTTACGGTCTGCAGATGCTGCCGATCAACTACGCGGGGCTGGCACTCATTGTTGTCGGGATTGGCATGATGGTGGTGGAGGTGTTTACGCCGACGATGGGAATACTCGGCATAGCCGGGATAGCGGCGTTCGTATTTGGTTCTCTGATCCTCATGGATACGCAAGCGCCCGGCTTCACGTTACCGCTGGCGGTGATTGGCGCCTTCACCGCATCTAGCGTCGCCCTTGTCATGTTTGCAATCGGCGCTGCGGTCGCCGCGCGCGGGCAGAGCGTTCGCACCGGTCGCGAGGCAATGGTGGGCGCGCCTGCTCAGGCACTGGAGGAATTTCAGGAATCGGGACGTGTCCGGGCCTTCGGTGAGATCTGGCAGGCGAGGTCGGATGTGCCGGTTGAATCCGGCGAACATCTCGAAGTCGTTGCAGTCGATGAATTGACACTGGTCGTTAAACCTCAGGAGGAAGATTAGCCATGGAAATTTTCACGATTATCGTTCTAGTCATCGTTGTGGCGTTGCTGCTGAGCGCGCTTCGCGTGCTGCGTGAATATGAACGAGGCGTGGTCTTCCTGCTGGGCCGTTTCCACAAAGTCAAAGGCCCCGGCTTGATCATAATCGTTCCGATCATTCAGCAGATGGTACGGGTGGATTTGCGTACGAAGGTGATGGATATCCCTACCCAGGATCTGATCACGCGGGACAACGTTTCGGTCATGGTCAACGCGGTACTTTACTTTCGCGTTGTGGATCCGGAGCGGGCGATCATCAATGTTGAAACGTATATGGAAGCAACCGGTCAGCTGGCACAGACAACCTTGCGTTCCGTGCTCGGTCAGCACGAACTCGATGAGCTGTTGGCCGAACGCGAACGATTGAATCTGGACATCCAGGAAATTCTGGACAAGCAGACGGATCAATGGGGTATCAAGGTCGGCAACGTTGAGATTAAACATGTCGACATCGACGAAAGCATGGTCCGCGCCATCGCAAAACAAGCCGAAGCAGAGCGGGAACGGCGGGCCAAGGTTATTCACGCGGCCGGCGAGGAACAGGCGGCGGGCAAGCTGGTGGAAGCTGCCCGGCTGCTCAGCCAGCAGGGCGAAGCGATGCAGCTGCGCTACCTGCAGACGCTGGTTGAAATTGCGGGTGAAAAAAGCTCCACCATTGTGTTTCCACTGCCGATGAACCTGCTCGATGATCTACGGCGGATGAATGACACCGGCAACTCCGACTCCAGCGCATGAAGCGCAGTTTACCGATTGTTGTTGTCTTAAGGGAGGTGCCGGCGTAATTGCGCAGGCGGTGGTTTACCTTTTCGACGCCCGAGTCGGTGCCTAACAGCCTGCGCCTTCGGCCATCCTTGGCCTCGAGGGCCCGCCATTTATCAAGCACTTGCGTGCTCGATAAATGCTCGCGACCTGGTGCGAGACCAGCAGCGTGTTTTTCAACACGCTGCTAGGTCTGATTCGCGCAATCAATGCACAGGATACTGTAAGGCAGTGCTCGCAATCGTTCCTCGCCGATATCTTCTGCGCAGTTTTCGCACTGCAGATAATATCCCGCCTCGATGCGGGCGAGCGCTTTGTCTATGCGTTTGAGTTCCAGAGAAAGTTCATGATCGAGTGCAACGAGCGTTTCGCCGTTTTCAAGCTCAATGGCCTGTTCTGCGAAGTCAGCCGGTAGTGGATCTTCTCTGTGGCGGGTATGACGGGAGATTCGCGTTTGCCTTTCGTCAAGCTCTGCACGTCTGGTCTTCAGTTCTGATTTCGCGCTCTGAATGTTCAACATGATCTTGTTTGTCTGCTGAAAAAGTTGAGGTCTGCATGGGGTATCGTACTGTGTTGGTGGCAGTTGATCTCCCGGAAGAATCCAGTCAGGTGCTGGACGCCGCTCGGCTGGTCACGGACCGCAACAGCGCTACTTTGCAGTTGCTGACGGTCATCAAACCCCTGACACAGGTCTATGGTGGTCTGGACATGGCACCGATTGCCATGGGTACGGTGTCGTTTGAGGATGAGCCACCGGCACAAGCGCGTCAACAACTCGTGAATCCGGCTGGAAACCAAGCGGTGGCGGAAGACAACGTTCCTGTCGTTACGGACATTCCACGCCGCGAAATCAAGGAATTGGCCGCTTCGCTGCACGCCGATCTCATCGTCGTTGGCAGCCATGGGCGCCAAGGACTTGGCCCACTGCTGGGTCACAAGGTGAAAAAGACGCAAGGTGAAAAAGACGCCGCGATGCGCTTATGTATGAACTCAACGAGCTCGGTGGCGGTAGCGACACGCGGTTCGTCCGATCACGCTGAGCCATCGCTCTCAGCGGTTTGATCACGATCAAATTGAATAAAATCGCGATAATCCAGCGTCAGTATGAAAACCATGCATGTACTCAAACTGGAGCAATTACAGTAGGTTACACCGTTCAGGTGGATTTGCTGCTGACTATCAACAATTTGTCCACATGTTCTTGCGGGTTTGATGCACAGCATATCCACAGTTGCTTGCAGCCTTTTCACTGGTGTAATCGAGATGGCGCAGTAGTATGGATTCGACGGTTGGCGCCGCGAGAATCTGGCAACAGAAACTCAAAACGCCTAACCGCAAGACCCTCGCCAGGGTCGGGGTTGCCGGAAGCGCCGGCGGCTCAAGGGAAGGACCCGAGTTCGATTAGGCTGTCGGCCGACAGTCCGAGGCGGACAACGCAGATGCTCGTAAGGGTGGACGCAAAGGGAACAACTCGACCCTCGCACTGGATTGATCGATTCAGTACTGAGGCGACGTAGCAAGGCGTCGTAAAATAACGACTTTAAAGTCACCGATTGTGGCTACACCCAGCTCCCTTGAGGAGCTTGGTTGAGAAACGATCAACAGGCCTGGCAACCGTATTGGGATCTTCGGATCAAATTACAGTCACCAGAATCCTGAGTCAGGATCCTTCGGGATGCTGATCGGAGAACCCCGCCTTGGCGGGGTTTTCTTTTTGCGCCGCCGAAAGTTTGCTCAGTCCACACGACGCAACACGCTGTTGTAAACCGGCAGTGACGCGATGCCCCCGGTGTGAATGAACACGAGGTCTTTACAGCCCGAAAACTCGCCTTCTCGCACACGAGCCAGCAGGCCACTCATCGCCTTGCCTGAGTAAACCGGATCGAACAATACGCCTTCGAGTTCGCCAAGCCGATGAATGGCCGCCAATGTCTCCTCGGTGGGCAGACCGTAGCCCTCACCGAGGAAGCGGGAGTCAACATGGATGGCTTGTGCACTCACCACATGTTCGAGGTCGACCCGCTCGAGGACATCATTGGCGAGGTTCAGGATCACCGACTCAAGTTCGCTGCTGTCGGGTTCGGACACGTTGATACCGTGGATTCGAACGTCTTTCTCGATGGCGGCAAATCCCGCAACAAGGCCCGCCTGAGTACCGGCGCTGGAAGTTGCATGGATCACATCGGTCAGTTCGATGCCCTGGTCGGCGCATTGAATAGAGAGTTCGCGGGCGCAGTCTGCATAGCCGAGCGCGCCTGTGGCGTTTGAACCCCCTACAGGAATCACGTAAGGCCGCCGGTTCTGCTGCTCGAGTTCACTCAGCAGCGACTTGGAGTGACCCTCCACGTCCGCCCCTTCGAGGAGGTGGATGTGGGCGCCAAACAACCCGCCGAGCTGTATGTTGCCGAGAGTTTCGTAGCCAGGATCCGTCCAGGGTACCTTACGTGCGAGCAGAAGGTGGCACTCGAGTCCCTGGTTTGCACACGCAGCCGCGGTCTGTCTGGCGTGGTTCGACTGAACGGCTCCGAACGTGATCACGACGTCGGCCGCCTGATCGATCGCCTCACCCAGGAGGAATTCCAGCTTGCGGGTCTTGTTGCCGCCGGTGCCAAGTCCCGTGCAATCGTCACGCTTGAGCCAGATTCGCGGACCGTCCAGTGCAGCGCTCAAGCGATCCAGCGGCTGCAACGGTGTTGGCAGGTGGGCTAAGGACACCCGGGGCAGGGTATCGAGCGCGGTTAGTTGCAGCATTCCTGTGTCTCCTGACGACGTTGCGGGAAGGGCTGGCTGGGTCAGTATTCTTAAGCCAATTTCCATCGTTGACAGTATCTGAGGATGAACAGATTACCGCATCGGTCGGTACCTGCGAATCCTGTTCGCTACGCTGCTGACGGTCTGTTGAAAAAAGCGCTTTGCGCGTTTTCCCCGCCTTCGGCCATCCCTGGCCTCGGGGCTCCGCCATTTATCAAGCACTAGCGTGCTCGATAAATGCTCGCGACGTCCTTATCGCGAGACTAGCAGCGTGTTTTGCAACACGCTGCTAGTATTGGTGGATGAAAGTATGGGATGTCGTGATCATTGGCGGCGGTATCATCGGCCTTGCCAGCGCTTTTCAAATTGCTCGCCGTTCGCGACTCAAAGTGCTCGTCCTCGAGAAAGGCACCGGTCTCGGGGAAGGCTCGACCGGTGCTTCTTCTGCCGTGCTGCGGCATCGCTACACCCGTGATGAGATGGTATATCTCTCCCGTGATGGTATTAATGCCTACCGCAATTGGGCTGAGTTCACCGGTTTGCAACAGCCGCGTGCACGCTTTGAAGCCGACGGCGTGCTCTGGCTGCCCGGTGCGGAAACCCAATGGGCGCAGCGTGAACACAACCGGCTGACGTCTCTTGGGATAGCCACGCAAACGCTGAGCGATGCGGATCTGCGGCGACGTTTCCCCGCCCTGAGTGGTTGTACGATAGCGCCGGATCTGGTGAGCGGTGTAGCACATGACTGTCGCGGTGGCGGCCAGCATCTATATGAGATTGACGGTGGGCACACGGATCCCGTCGCGGCTGCGGAGGATCTTCTCGAGGCGAGCCGGCGTCTGGGAGTGGAAATCAGACTGGGTACCAGAGTCAGCGAGATTTGCCTGGCTGGCGGCGTGATTCGAGGAGTTCGCACCGCGGACGGATCGAACATCGATGCACCGGTGGTGATCAACGCCAACGGCCCGTGGGTGGATCAGACCCTGGCGGCCTTTGAATTTTCCTGGCCGTGGAAGCTAGTACCGGTGCGGGCCCAGGTGCTATATCTGGATAAACCGGCAGAGGTGCCAGGCCGAATTCCGGTCTGTGTCGACATGAGCGGGGGAATCTATTTCCGCCAGCAGAATCGTGGGGCGCAACTGGTGGTGGGATCCGTGCGCGAAGAAGATGAGAGGGAAGTGGTCGAAAATCCCGATGCGCTCGAGCGGTTACCCGATGAGTCGTTCACCCAGGCCACTCTCCACGCGCTGCACCATCGTATTCCCGAGTTACCGTATCGAGGCAGAGTTCGCGGATATTGCGGAATGTACACGGTCAATCTCGAAGACGTTCACCCAATCGTCGGCCGCACGCCAGTCGACGGTTTGCTGGTAGCCAACGGATTCAGTGGTCATGGTTTCAAGATTGCCCCGGCCGTCGGGTCGCTGCTGGCGCAGATGGTTACCGGAGAGCGCTGCGAGTTTGATACAAACGTTGCGCCGGAGTTCCTGGCACCGGATCGGGCGCCGCTGCTCGTCGACGAAAAATCTGTGCTCGCCTGATGCGCCGGGCGGGTGGCTGGATTGGGCGGGGTTCGTCAGGGAATGTCCCTGTTTTTCTGCGCCGCGATATAGGTTTTTTTCTAGCGGGCCTGCTAAATTTACTGACCTTTTGTCCATTGCACTTTTTGTTCGTAAACAGGAGATAGAAAACTCATGGTCAAGGTGAAATACAAAGACCACCCGAAGATCACCGCAAGTGACGATGAGATTCGCCAGGCGCTGGCGGAAGCGCATATTCCGTCGCTTATGTGTGCGCTCGTTCATCTTACCGGAGACCTGGGAATCGTCCGCGGCGACATTCATCCTGTCTCGGAATTCTTTGGCGACCCGCAGGGTGGCATCAGCGAAGATGAGCAGGCACACATGCGGGAAGTGGCTCTGCAGGCCCTGCGTGAATACCGGGATTCGGACGGTCTGCTACCGGCAGCGCCGAGCAGCACCGAAGTCGGTGAGATGGTGGATTTTCTCGTCGGCGAGACGTTGTCCGCCGACTATGGCGATTTTCTCACGGCCGAACTCGCCCTTGAGGGTAACGATGCCTATTGCGCGCCTGGACTCATTGACCTGCCCGCTGCTGCCAAAGCCGATTTCAATGTGCTGGTGATTGGCGCGGGTATGTCGGGTTTGCTGGCTGCCATCCGTCTGCAGGAAGCGGGCGTGCCGTTCAGCGTTATTGAAAAACACCCGGATGTCGGTGGTACCTGGTTGCAAAACGTCTACCCCGGCTGCCGGGTCGACAGCGCCAATCACATGTATTCCTATACCTTCAAACCGAAGGACTGGCCCCAGCACTTCTCGGAGCAGGAAGTGCTGCGCCAGTATTTTGCGGAAACTGCAGACGAATACGATTTGCGCAAATCGATTCGCTTCAACACCGAAGTCACAGAAATGGTCTGGGATGAAGCGGCTGCTCGATGGCACATCAGCATCACCGATAAGGCTGGTAGGACCGAGTCGATCACTGCGAATGCGGTAATCAGCGCGGTCGGTCAACTGAACCGTCCCAAGTGGCCGGAGCTGCCGGGAATGGAGCTGTTTCAGGGGCCGTCGTTCCATTCCACGCAGTGGGAGTACGAACACGACCTCAAAGGCAAGCGGATCGCCGTGGTGGGGACCGGTGCCAGTGCGTTTCAGTTTGTGCCACGCATTGCCCCGGAGGCCGAAGAGGTGCGTGTCTTTCAGAGAACTGCACCCTGGATGGCGCCTGTGCCCGAATACATGCAGGACATCGCACCGGGCAAGCACTGGTTGCTCAATAACGTGCCCTACTACCACCACTGGTATCGCTTCGCGGTTTTCTGGCGTTCGGCAGAAGGCCTGTTGCAGGCTATCGAAAAAGATCCAGCGTGGAATGGCGACGAACAGGTTTCCATCAGCCCGGAAAATGAAATGCTGCGGCAGATGTTCCTCGAGAACATCGAAGGGATCGTGGGTGATGATCCTGAGCTGCTGGCGAAATGCACACCGAATTATCCGGTGGGGGGCAAACGGATCCTGTTTGATGATGGCACCTGGCTGCGTGCCTTGAAGCGCGACAATGTCGATGTCTGCACAGATCCGATTGCAGAGATCAATGCGAAGGGTCTTGTCATGGCATCCGGTGAGCAGTACGACGCGGATGTGATTGTCTACGGTACGGGATTTCATGCCAGCCGGTTCTTGTGGCCGATGAAAGTAACTGGCCGGCAAGGTCTGGTCCTGCAGGATCACTGGGACGGTGATCCGCGCGCCTATCTCGGGATCACGATTCCCCAGTTTCCGAACCTCTTCTGCTGTTACGGTCCCAACACGAACATCGTGGTGAATGGCAGCATCGTGTTTTTCTCGGAATGCGAAGTTCGCTACATCATGGGGTGCATCGAGATGCTGATAAATGAGGGTGCCAGGGCGATGGATTGTCGCCAGGATGTGCATGATGAATTTAACAAGGTGGTCGACGAGGCTAACGGCCGAATGGCCTGGGGGATTTCAAATGCGAACACCTGGTATCGAAATGACAAAGGGAGGGTGACTCAAAACTGGCCATTTCCGCTACTCAGCTTCTGGCAGCGAACGAAATCGCCTGATCCTGCGGACTACGAATTCGTGACATAACGGGGAAACCCGAGAGTTACACTAGGGATCCTCTGAAGACCCCTGCGGGCGCGATCTGAAGCGTGCTCCTGCGGCGTTGCAAGCCTTGTTAAGGACTATGGCCATTAACGGCGGGTCGCGCCTTGCAGTGTCACGCTTCATATCACGCAGAGACATTGAGTACTTGTTCAGAGGCTCCCTAAAAGTAGCAATACGGTGGTCATCACCAGCAGCGATAGTGATGAGGAGACGATCAGCGACTCGGATAGCGTGAGGGTGAAGTCCGTTTCGACGGTGCAGGGCGACATCATTGTTTCTCGATCAAATTCGTTCACTTCTGAACACGAACGTTTAACCGCTTAAGTTCCACCTAGATCCAGTGAATGTGACTCGCATCACACTATTTTCACCGATCGCCGAACCTATCTGGGGCTGTACCAGATAGGCGAAGTGTAAGCGCGTTCAGTGGTCGTCATCGGCACTTCAGCCGGCATGGTCACCGAATAGTACTTGGCGTCGAATGCGGTCCAGCGCGGTGTCGGAATCTCGATTACCCGCGCGTAGTAAAAAGCAGCCTGCATGGCATCGAAATCAGGGTCCTGCCAGACCTTGATGAGTTCGGTCGCACCAATCGTGTTGGTCCAACTGGCGTTTGCAACGTCTACGGTGTTTCCGACAGACGGTAGTTTCCCGGTAGCGGAGTCCGCAACACGGTTTCCTGACCACACTACGTCGTAGACTTTTTCATGCAGTTCACCATCGTCATCCAGCCAACCCTTGACGATTTGAATACGATCAAGGTTGCCGCCAATTGAATCTTTCAGCGCCGCAACTAGAAACGTCGGCGAATCTGTTTCGGCTGGTGCAGCAGACAACGACCCTCCCATGGGCACTCCTTTAGCGTAACCGATTCTACCAGGGAGGCGATTCGCTGCATCAGTCTCGTCAAATTCCCAGCCGCCAAAGAATCGCACTATCATGCGGCTGCCGGTGGTGGCATAGGTTTCTTTGCGCAGCATCGCGTCGAATATCGATGCACGAGTGTTTTCTTCGGCCCACACTGCAGCCCATCCGGAAGCCAGCGGCGAGTAACCTTTGTATTCACGGTCCCCCATCTTGGCCATGGGATGTTTGAAGCGTTCACTGGACGGCTCACCACCGGAATGCTTGCCAAAGAAATTCTCTTCCTCTGCCGTGGCGAGGCCGGTGTGACTATCGGTGGAGCCAATCATGCCGAACTGGTAGGGATTGGTGCCGAGCTTGTCTTCAAGCCTTAAACCGGTCTGCAACGCTGAACGGGCGTACTCGAAGCGCAGCATCTCGTTTTCCTTGAGCGCGCTGAGGTCCAGATTGCCCTGATCCCAGGTGCCATAGTCCGCAAACTCGTCGTTTCTGGACAGGAAGGGGTGGGCTTCACCATCGCCTTTTATCTGTGTGACTTCGTAAAGTGGCTCCCAACGCGCCCGTGCTTCGACGTAGTTTTTGTCGATCCGCTTATCGAAAGCTCTCGATTCCGGGAACATGACGCCGTTGCTGAGATTGCCGTTGTGGGCGATCGCCAGTACCTGACCTGCTGTCCTGGATTCGTAGTTACCCATCCACTTCCACAGATCCACAGGATTCGGACTGCCGAAGGGGGGTGTCATGGTGAAGGGCTCCACCAGCTTTGCCCGATCACCGCCGTCCCGATACATCACCACGCGATGCAGGTTGTTTCCCGCTACCAGCGACGTCCACTCATAGCCGATAAAAGCCGTGAACGTGCCTGGGTCGTTGGCTTGTTCGGCGGCGGCGATGGTCGAATCCCAGGTCGAACGATATACCGCTGAGCCAGGCAGCGACTTCAGTTCTTCGGGAAAGGTTCCCTGGGAAAACATACCGATGAGTTCGACTGCCGCCGCGACTGCCTGTTGGCCCCCGGCATTGATCATCTGATGCCACTTGCGGCCTAGTTCGCTGGCCATCACATAGGGTGCACCGGCCTGCATATTGGGAAAAAACCCCATGTTGTCGGAGTGATCGGCGACGACGAGAAAATCCAGCGGTCGAGACAGTCTCACTGGCTGGCCGGTCGAAGAAATCACTTCTTCGCCTTTTGCGAAACGGTAGGCATCCGGCGGCATGAGACGAGCACCGAACGAACCAGCATCGAAGGAAACAGCGGTATGCAGATGAGTATCCCCCCACAGCGGCAGGTTGGGGAAGTTGCGCTGGGCGTAAGGAGAATACGGTTCCGTTCTTGCGATACCACTCAACGATGCGCTGTCATCGGTGACCAGGCCGCCACCCTCGGAGGATTGTGCGATGGGGCTGAGACCGATCGCGAGACACAACGTCAATGCAGGTCCGGATAGATTGCTCGATAGGAAATGTGGCTGTGGCATGTAGATGTTCCTTATCCAGTTGACTTCTATATCGATCGTTAGGCACTGGCCGGGTGATCGGAAAGGTGGCAATTGTCACAGTATAGCTGGGTCAACTCGGTGGGTGTCTGGCTTTTCAAAAAGTATTGTGTCGACTCTCCTCGCGACGCTCCTTGGTGGTGCATGGTAGTCGGCGTTATCGTTCGTTTGTTGTCTTGTGGCTGTTCGCTATCTGAAAAAAGAACGTCCAGAATGACGTAGATCCTTGGAGGAAACTGGAATGACCCACTCCATATTGCTCGTGCATGGACGAAGCTTCAAACCACCTAAAGCTGACCTCAAACGACTCTGGCTGGCGGCGCTCAAGTTCGGACTTGAGCGGGACTTGCCGAAAGCAAAACTGACCAAATTCAACAACGCAAAAATTGAAATGGTGTACTACGGTCATCACTCGAATGACTTCCTGCGGGCGAGAGGTCAGACCTATGACGCGACACCCGATATGCTGGATCGAAGTGCGACGCTGACCCGGTTGCAGCAGTACAGCTCTCACCAGTTCACCAAGAGGCAATACAAGGATTTACCGGGGAAATCGAGTTTCAAAGAACTTCTTGCCGATGTTGGATCGGTCATCACCAGCCCGCTTCTGCTGGCGAACACTCTCATTTCAGCTGCAGCACCCGACGTTGCGCAGTATTGGAATGAAGATACACAGTTCGGATCAGAAGTGAGATTCGAGATGGTTGGGCCACTCAAACGCGCGATGAAACGCGATGGCAAAATTCTCGTGATTTCGCACAGCCTTGGGACGATGGTTGCCTACGACACGTTCTGGAAGTTTTCCCACACCGGTGAATACAGAGAGAATTATGCAGATAAGAAAATTGACTTGTGGATCACGCTGGGCTCGCCACTGGGAGATGAGACGGTAAAACGGAATCTCAAAGGCGCGTCGGTCGATGGGGTACGTCGGTATCCACACAACGTCACCAGATGGCTGAATTTTGCAGCAGAGGACGACTTCATTGCGCATGATGAAGACGTCAAGAACGACTACAAATCAATGTTGAGGAATCGGCTGGTTTCGGAAATTCGCGACGCCGAGATATACAACCTGGCTGTACGAGACGGCAAATCTAATCCACACAGCTCTGCAGGCTACCTCATTCATCCTGCCGTTACACAAGCTGTGGGGAACTGGTTGTAACTGGCAGCCTGTCCTTCGGCCATCCCTGGCCGTGTTACTTGCGCCCCGACGTTTACTGTTGAACACTAAAACCTGAGTCGTTCAAAGGAATTTTCATGCAACTGCAATGGGCTCACGCCGTTGTCTATGTCCACGATATGGATGTCATGTTGGATTTCTACACCACAGTGCTGGGTTTCGAGGTGACCGATCGCGGTCCTATCGGTGAAAACGGGCCAGATATCGTTTTCCTTTCACAGGTTCCAACGGATCATCATCAGCTTGCCTTCGTCCAGTCACGCAATACTGTCGAACCTTCAAACTCGGTGAATCACTTTGCGTTCCGTGTCGGCGAACTCGCCGACGTTCGCAACATGATTGAGCTTTTAGGCAAAGACGGCCGGGCCAGTGCGCTGAACCCCATGTGCCATGGCAACGCCTGGTCGATCTATTTTCAAGATCCGGAATCCAATGGCCTGGAAGTTTTTTGCGATACGCCGTTCCACGTGGCTCAACCTCAGGGGAAAACCTGGGACCCGCTCTGGTCCGACGCCGAGCTCATGACATGGACCGAGGAAAACTTCCATGCAGAGCCAGGCTTTGGCCCAATCGATGAGTTCTACGTGAAGCGCGCGGAAGAGCTGGCGCCGCGGAAAGGGGCTTAGGGCGATCCTTCGCGAGTAGAGTGGTGGTTGAGGTCAGCTTGTTGAGCGAACTGCGATCAGTGCAACGTCTGGCTCGGCAGGTAGCGCGCCCCATTGAAGCGACCAAAAACCTGCCCCAAGGCAGGGTGGTCTATCTGACTGAGATCATCGCTCGCGGTCAGGTGCCGCTGTGCGACGTAGGTGGTGTGCGTCGCGCCATCCACCATGACGTGATACCAGGGTTGGTCCTTGGGTGGGCGACTGAGGGCCACCTGTTCATACCACTCCTCGGACAGACTGAACTCGGCGTCCACGGCGTAGATCACGCCACGGTAACCAACCTTGACGTGATCGATGATCTGGCCGACGTAGAATTGCGCGGACTTCATGGCCGCATCTTAGTGACTTCGGGCAGCCGCTGGCTAGGTCGACTCTGGACGGACCTGAGGCTGGGGTTCCAGCGACGGTTCGCTAGGCCGACAACGCTGCGATGTCTGTCAGTTCGCGATGAGGACTTGGTGGCAGCTATCGACCTGCTGTAGCATCGCATCCTCGGTCGGGGCGTGGCGCAGTTTGGTAGCGTGCCTGCTTCGGGAGCAGGAGGTCGGAGGTTCAAATCCTCTCGCCCCGACCACCTTTGCGCGACCGATCGAGCCCAGGACGTTTTTAAGAATCACCGACTGGCAGCCTGTTGAAAAACGCGTGGAGCGCGCTTTTTCAACAGGCTATCAGATGAGGATTCGTTCACGGCTGTAGAGGTTGACGGCGAGCCAGGCGAAGAGTGCAGCTCCAGCACTGGTTGCGGCAACCGACAGCGCAACGTGCAGAGCGCTTATGGGCGCGCCGGTCATCAGCTCGCCAATCAGGGTCGCCTGACTGAGACTGGGCACAAGCATCAAGAGCGCTGAAGATTCGACGTTCATCAGTTGCGCGACGATCAGTGGCAGGGTGGGTACGAGAATCACGACCGTCAGATAGGTTTGCGCCTCTTTGTAGCTTTTCGCAAAGGAAGCAACCAATGTCAGGAGCGCAGCACCGAATACCATCAACGGCACGGCGATCAAGAAAATACCGATTGCTGAAAGCGGTCCAATCACAAGGGACATTCCAACCTTGTGGAAGGGCACGATGGGTATGAGCAGGATCAGGCTCACGAGGAACGCCATCAGCGACGCACCGCTGAATACGCTCGCCGCAAACAATTTGCCAAGTACCAGTTGCGCTCGGGAAACAGGCTGGCTCAGGAGCGGCTCGAGCGAGCCGTGCTCCCGTTCACCGGCGGTTGCATCGATTGCGAGGTAGAAACCACCCATGAAAATCACCAGGACCAAAAGATAGGGCAGGGTGGCAAGTATGGACAGCGCGCGCGCCGCCGGTGAGGCCGTATCGACTTCCTGCACGATCACCGGTGATGTAATTGTCGGATCGACGCCGCGAAGCTGCAGGCGCAGGATGCCGATCATTCTCGCGTAAGACCTGATCATATTCCGGACCGTGCCGAAGTGGCGTCGGTTGGACCCGATCTCGGAGCCGTCGTAGATGAGCGCGACGGAATTGATTTCCCCGCGGGTAAATCGGTCGCGGTAGTTAGAGGGGATTACCAGAATCAGATCGCGCAGGTCGTCGATGACTTCCTGCTTGGGATCAGCGGACTCTATGGTATGAATGATCGTGTTCTGGCGCGCCAGATGTGCCACGAGCTCTGGCGCATGGTCGGCGCCAACGATCGCAAACTCCACGGGTTCGCTGGATTCGCCGACGGCGGTGTTGAGGACGAACGTCATCATGCCGATGAACAGCGCCGGACCGAGAAGCGCGAGCGAAAACGACGAGATAATGGTGCGCCGGTCGCGAAAATTGTCCCGACACTCCTTGCCGAGCACGATAAGCATGAGGTTCATGCGACTGACCCCGCATTCATGCGACTGACCCCGCATTCATGCGACTGACCCCGCATTCATGCGACTGACCCCGCATTCATGCGACTGACCCTGCATTTCATGCGACTGACCCCGCCTGTGGACCGATGATCTTGATGAACGCCTCCTCGAGATCGCTTTCCCGTGCTTGGCTTTTAAATGCGTCCAGCGTGCCCTGAAATTTCACTCGGCCGTCGGCAATCACGATGACGTCGTCGCACAGATTCGTAACTTCCTGCATCACGTGACTGGAGAACAGCACGCAGCGTCCCTCGTTCTTCAGCCGCAGAATGATCTCACGCAGAGCTCGGGTTGCCATGACATCCAGGCCGTTCGTTGGCTCGTCGAGAAGAACGTGCCTCGGGTCATGCACCATCGCGCGGGCGAGGGCGACTTTGATCCGCTGTCCCTGAGAGAAGCCCGAGACTTTGCGTGTGGCAAATTCCTCCATACCGAGTAATTCGATGAGGTTGCTGATGCGCGCCGCGAGCGTGTTTTTGTCGATCCCATGCAATGCGCCGAAGTAGGCAATGTTTTCCTCTCCGGTCAGCCGTTCGTAGAGTCCGGACGCGTGTGGCAGAACGCCGATCTCCCGACGTACGGCCATTGGATCGGCGGTGACCTCATGGGCTCCGATATGCGCGGTTCCGGCATCCGGGCTCATGACGGTCGCGAGAATTCTCAACGAAGTGGATTTGCCGGCGCCATTGGGTCCCAGCAGCGCCGTCACCTTACCGTCGTCCGCCGCAAAGGAGACGTCTTCAAGTGCCTTGATGCGGCCTTTGTTGAATGACTTTGACAGGCCCTCAACACGAATCAAGGTGTCGGTCCCATCAGATTGACAAAGAAAGGGCTTGGTGCCAGTTTCGCAACACAACTGGTGTCCAGCGACTGCAGGTCGCCGAGTTGCACAAACTCGGCCAGGAGATTTGGTAGACAACCGCGGGCAAAAATTCCATGACCCTGGCCTGCGCCAATGAGATGCAGACTGTTGGGCAGCTGTTGAGCGACCTGTTCACCGTACACAGGTGGTGTGATCGGGTCTTCCTCGCCCGACAGGATGAGGGTGGGTACGCTGGAGTGCAGCGGTTCGCGGAAATCCGCATCCATCGGCCCGCGTGGCCAGCGCCGGCAGATCGTCTGCAGAGCCACCACCTGCTCGCTGCCCATGTAGGTGGCTTGCAGTTCGGAGAAGTCCACATTTTCGAGAAATGGTAGATCTTCTGCACAAACGACGGAGTTGTGCATGCCGAATCGGATGGCGTGGGATAGCGAACTTATGATCCGCAACGCATTGGCGGCAATGGGTATGTAGTTCTCAAGTCGCTCTGCCTGGTCGATTATCAGCGGAATGAGGCTTACGGTTTCCGTCGCGTAGCTCAGCATCCGGATGGTGATCATGAGATGGGGATACCCGAGATCCAGGGACTCGATCTTGCCGCTGACCGGATGCGCAAGCTGCACCTTGACGCTGTGTTCCTGCAGTCGGCTTCGCAGCCGATCGAAACTCTGCGGCAGATCCGGATAGGCGGCGTGACACGCCGGAGATGCCGCACAACGGGCAAACAGCCGGTCCAGAGTGCGCTGGGCATTAATGGCGGCACCTGGGCCGAGCGCCAGATCGTGGGGAACCACGCCATCGATGATGAGCGTGCGCACGGAGCCTGGATAGCGGCGCAGATAATGTTGCGCGACCCGCGTGCCGTAGGAGACGCCATAGATGTTGAGCTGTGAATAGCCGAGTGTTTCGCGAATGGCTTCGAGATCCTGAACGGCAATGCTGGTGGTGAAATACCGTGGGTCGCTCGACAACTGGGCGAGACAAGCATCGGTTGCATCGGCAAAGCGGGTTTCATCGTATAGCGTGTGGAGTGCTTCGAGTTCGGGGCAGTCCAGCGGGTTGGAGGCACCGGTGCCGCGTTGATCGATGACCACGATATCCCGTTCGCGCAGGATGGCTCGAAAGGCGCTTGCCTGATCGACGTAAAATTCGATCGAAGAACCGCCCGGGCCGCCATTGATCACGGTGAACGCGTCCGGCTTTGGATCCGGGCTCAGCGAAGAAATCACGGCAACCTTTAGGGTTAGCGTTGCGCCGTCGGGTTGTGCCGGATTAACCGGCCGCTCGATGTCTGCGCAGTTCGCGACAACCTTGCGGAATCCCTGACTGCCTGTGAGTTCACAACTGCTGAACTCGACGTCGGCAAATGCGCCGCTGCCACAGCAGATTAGACCAGACAGCAAGAGGGTCTGAAACGATCTGTGCATTCAGCTCAGGCGTGCGATACAAAAGCGGCCGAGAGCATCCAGGGCATCGCGATATTCATTGTCAGGCAGTGCCTGGAGACAGCTTATTGCCCGGTCGGTTTGGGCTCTGGCGGCTTGTTGCGTGTATTCGAGCGCACCGCTGTCGCGGACGATCGCCAGCACTTCCGGCAACGCGTTGACAGATTTCGCGGCGATCGCATCGCGGATCGTCCGACCGTCGCGGGCTGAGACATTCGCCAGCGAGTAGATGAGGGGCAGCGTCATTTTGCCTTCGGCCAGGTCGTCGCCGACATTCTTCCCCATCGCCTGGGTGTCACCGGCGTAATCGAGCCAATCGTCCACCAACTGATAGGCAAGGCCGAAATGCAGGCCATAACCTCGCAATGCGTCTACGGTCTGGGGGTCATCACAGTTGAGAACCGCAGCGGTATGGGTGGCCGCCTGAAACAGCAGCGCGGTTTTACAGCGGATCACTTCCAGGTATTCGGCCTCGCTGATGCCGCAATTGCCGACGTTGGCCAGTTGCAGCACTTCGCCTTCCGCGATCGTGTTCGTTGCGTCCGACAGAATCGACATGATGTCCAGACTGCCGAGTTCAACCATCAGTTGAAAAGCTCTCGAGTACAGGAAATCTCCCACCAGAACGCTCGGTGCATTGCCCCAGGTGGCGTTGGCGGTAGCGCGGCCGCGGCGTAAGTCGGAACGATCGACAACGTCGTCGTGGAGTAACGTCGCCGTGTGCAGAAACTCGATGATGACGGCGAGCTCAATGGGCCTGGTGTCGTCGCTGCGGCCATCACCGCCGCAGCAGCGGGAGCCAAGCAGCACCATGAGCGGGCGTAATCGCTTGCCACCGCTTGCCACGATGTATTCGCCGATTTCCTCGACGAGTTGCACATCGGAGGTGAGTTGTCGTGGGATGAGGCGGTTTACCGCCGCGAAGTCCTCCGCCACCAGCGCGTAGATGGCTGCCAGCTCGTCGAGCCGTGCGGCGGCTTGACTGACGTGGGCAGCGGCTATGGCAGAATCGCCGGGCATAACGTGTGCTCTTATGGCCTCTTCATCGATTTCGTTCGTACGTTACTACGTTTATCCAATCTCATCCTGGCAACAAGGCGGCAATTTTTTGCCGGTCGCCGAGGCTGATTGTCTCCCGCAAGGCCTCTTTATGCGCTATTCGCCTGGTGTCGTCCAGCCCCTGCTAACTCGTTGTAATCCCGAAGTTTTGCCCGTAGAATTACGCGCCTTTCGCGCCAACCCCCCGGTTTATCTCACCTGCGGTGAGATTCTGAGGGGTTGAGCTTAGCTGGCGAATGGCCGGAAATTCACGAATCAGCCCCCACGCGGGGCAACCTCCCGGCATTGTAATACAGCCGGTGATAGTGCAGGAGTACAACAATATGTTCGCGGTGTTTAGCAGCGGCGGTAAACAGCATCGAGTCACGGAAGGAGAAGTCATCAGACTCGAGCTGCTGAAAGCCGATCCGGGAGAAAAAGTCGTCTTCGACAAAGTGCTCATCGTCGCTGATGGCGACGACGTCAGCGTCGGCAAGCCCTATGTTGCTGGCGGCAAGGTGACCGCAGAGGTCATCAGCCACGATCGAGGCAAAAAAATCCGTGTGATCAAGTTCAAGCGCCGCAAGAATTACCTGCGCCGGCAGGGCCATCGGCAATGGTTCACGGAACTCAAAATCACTGGCATCAGCGCGTAGGAGAAATTCACAATGGCACACAAGAAAGCTGGTGGTAGTACCCGCAACGGACGAGATTCGGAGTCGAAACGCCTCGGCGTGAAGAAATACGGCGGTGAGATCGTAACAGCAGGCAGTATCCTCGTGCGTCAGCGCGGGACGAAATTTCACGCCGGCCAGAACGTGGGATGCGGCCGGGATCATACCCTGTTTGCCAAAGCCGACGGTCAGGTGCGCTTTGTAACCCGCGGCAGGCAGAGTCGGCAGTTTGTCACGGTAGAAGCCGAAGCCTGATAAGCAAACCCCGCTCAGTCCGCGGGGTTTTTTTTATGCAGTTCGTGATATGCAATTCATTGACGAAGCCACAATACGAGTGGAAGCCGGGAAAGGTGGCGGTGGCTGCCTGAGTTTCCGGCGGGAAAAGTACATCGCACGTGGTGGTCCCGATGGCGGCGACGGTGGCATCGGTGGCAGCATCGTTCTGGTTGCCGATGCCGCGCTGAACACACTCGTCGATTTTCGTTTTCAGCCCCTCTATCGTGCAGACAACGGGCAACCGGGCAGTGGCCGCAATAAAACCGGCGCAGGGGGAGTGGACAAGCGAGTCCGGGTGCCGGTAGGGACCGTTGTGATCGATGACGAAACTCTCGAAACAGTGGGTGACTTCACGGTAGCCGGCCAGGAAATGCCGGTTGCCATTGGCGGCCACCACGGTTTCGGCAATACACATTTCAAATCCAGCACCAACCGGGCCCCGCGCCGAACGACTCCTGGTGAACCCGGCGAACATCGTGTTCTGCGACTGCAATTGAAACTGCTGGCCGATGTCGGGCTGCTGGGTTTGCCAAACGCAGGTAAGTCCACGCTGATCAGTACCGTCTCCGCGGCCAGACCGAAGATTGCCGACTATCCCTTCACGACCCTGGTGCCGAGTCTTGGGGTGGTCAGCGTAGGCACCGATAGTAGTTTCGTCATGGCGGACATCCCCGGGCTCATTGAAGGTGCGGCCGAGGGTGCCGGGCTCGGTGTGCAGTTTCTCAGACACCTCGCGCGAACCCGCATCCTCCTGCATCTGCTCGATGTCGCCCCGGTCGAGCGGACGGATCCGCTGGCAAATGCGCGTCTGATCGATGACGAACTGTCCCGCTACAGCCCGGCGCTGGCCGAGCGGCCTATATGGATGGTCGTGAGCAAGAGCGATCTTGCCGAAACCGATGAAGTCGATGCACTCCTCGCCGAGCTCAGGCGGTGCTACCCGCAGCGGCCCTGTTTTGCTATATCCGCGGCCACGGGCGCAGGTTTGCAGCAACTCACAGCCGCTCTCATGCGCACGATCGCCGGTATTGCGCTCGAGCGTGAGCAGAATGCAGAATTCGCCGCAGCTCAGGCGACGCTCGAGGCGCGAATCACGGATGATGTTCTGCAGAGCTCGTTGCGTCGACAGGCCCGGCGCAAGAAGCGGCGGCCGCGCGGGAGCGGGGAAGTTGCGGCTGGCGATGATGGGCCGGATGTGGTGACTGTCAGCGAATGACTGTGACTGAGGAATCCGTACGCGGCGCATTGGATGCCGCCGAGACAATCGTCGTCAAGATCGGCAGTGCGCTGTTGACTGACCCGGCGCACGGTCTCGCCCATGATCTGATGGCTCGCTGGTGCGCTGAAATCAGTGGCTTGCTGGCTGCCGGCAAGCGCGTGTTGCTGGTGACATCGGGCGCTGTCGCCGAAGGCGTCAACCGGCTGGGTTTAGCGCAGTGGCCAAGCTCCGTACATGAATTGCAGGCGGCGGCGGCGGTGGGTCAGATGGGTCTCATCCAGGCCTATGAGCAGGCATTTGCGGCGCACGGCCGGCATACGGCAATGGTGCTGCTGACACACGACGATCTGGCCGATCGTCAACGCTACCTGAATGCGCGCTCGACGCTCACGACCCTGCTCGAATTCGGCGTTGTGCCGGTGATCAATGAGAACGATTCAGTCGCTACCGAGGAAATCCGCTTTGGTGACAACGATACCCTCGCAGCACTCGTGACAAACCTGTTGCAGGCAGAATTACTGATTGTGCTCACGGATACCGACGGACTGTATGAGGCAGACCCGCGCACGGTCGCCGACGCCAGATTCGTGCCCTTTGCCCGGGCCGGTGATGCAACGCTCAATACGATGGTCGCAGGTTCAGGCCGACTGGGGCGTGGTGGCATGATCACCAAGTTGAAGGCTGCCCGACTGGCGGCGCGTTCCGGTGCCAACACTGTTATCGCAAATGGTCGCGCGGCCGATGTGCTCAAGCGCATCGTTGCCGGAGAAACTATCGGTACGTTGCTTGCGGCGGATGTTGCGCCGCTCGATGCCAGAAAGCGCTGGATTGCGGGTCTACTGAAGGCTGCGGGAGAACTCGAACTCGATGCGGGCGCCGTGACTGCGCTGATTCACAAAGGCGTCAGCCTCTTACCTGTGGGTGTGGTGAACGTCAGTGGCAATTTTTCCCGCGGTGAGCTTGTGCGTTGCCTCGACTCACAAGGTGCTCTCATCGCTCAGGGGTTGTCCAACTACTCGAGCGAGGAGACGCGGCGGGTGCTGGGTGTGGCGTCGCAGGATATTGCGGACCGGCTTGGCTACAGTTTCGAACCCGAGTTGATACACCGGGACAACCTGGTGGTGCTGAATGATGCCTGACCCGCTTTGCGCGTCGGGTCGCTGCAGGCCTGCCGCGGCAGGGCGCGGGATCTGCGCCCCGCGAAGGATTGCGCTTAACTTGCCAGGGCGGAGATTTGCGCGTGCAGGCGGGACTTGTGCCGGGCTGCTTTGTTCTTGTGCATGATGCCTTTCGTTACCATGCCATCGATCACCGGGATTGCGGTTGTCAGGGCGTCGGCCGCTGCGCTGTGGTCACCGGCCACTATGGCGGCATTCACACGCTTGATGTAGGTGCGGACCATTGATCGCTGGCTTGCGTTGCGCCGGCGATGCTTTTCTGACTGTCGTGAACGCTTTCGTGCTTGTGCGCTATTCGCCAAAGGAAGTCTCCTGAGAGTCCGATTTTTAAGGCGCGCTAATATGCCGCCGAGGTAGAGGTATGTCAACCGGATCTGAGCAGGAATCCCAGAACGTTGCCGCACAGAGCACCGTTGTTGCAGGGATGACGTTGCTCTCCCGGTTGTCCGGGCTTGCCCGGGATGTCGTGTTGTCCTATTTCTTTGGCGCAAGCGGCATTGCGGATGCGTTTTTCGTTGCGTTTCGTATCCCGAACTTCTTTCGCCGTCTGTTCGCCGAAGGTGCATTCAATCAGGCTTTCGTGCCGGTGCTCACGCGCTATCGGGATGGCGCCCGGGACGAGTTGCTCGAGTTCAGCCGCGTCATGTCGGGCAACCTCGCAGCGGCGTTGCTCGTTTTCGTATTGCTCGGAATCCTCGCAGCGCCCGGGCTCGTCGCGATTTTTGCCCCCGGTTTCTGGACGGACCCGGCCCGCTTCGATCTCACAACCGACATGTTGCGCATCACTTTTCCCTATCTCGGGTTCATTTCAATGACCGCCTTTGCGGGCGCTCTACTCAATAGCCATCACCGCTATGCAGTGCCTGCATTCACGCCAGTGCTACTCAACGTTTCGTTGATCTGTGCCGTGTTCCTCGCCGCGGGTTATTTCAGCCAACCGGTCTTTGCGCTGGCCTGGGGTGTGCTTTTTGCCGGCGTGGCACAGTTGCTTTTCCAGTTGCCCTCGCTTGCCCGTCTGGGCCTGATCGTACGACCGACCATCAGCTTCAAGCACGCGGGCGCGAAAAAGGTCGGTATTCTGCTGGTTCCAGCGGTGTTTGCAGCCTCAGCCAGCCAGGTCAACGCGCTGATCGGGACGATACTCGCCTCCACACTGCAGACGGGGAGTATTTCCTGGCTCTACTACTCCGATCGTTTGCTCGAACTGCCGATCGGTCTGGTGGCGGTGGCGCTTGGCACGGTGCTGCTGCCTAATCTTTCCCGCCTGGACAGCGCAGGCGATACCGTCGGATTCAGCGAAACCCTGGATTGGGGCGTCCGCGTCGGCATCTTTTTCGGTGTACCCGCTTCAGCCGCTTTATACGTACTTGCGCTGCCTCTGGTTTCAAGCATTTTCATGCATGGTGCGCTGACCGACATTGATGCCAGGATGACGGCCTTGAGCTTACAGGCATTCGCCGTAGGGCTGTTGCCGCTCGTCGGGGTGAAAGTACTGGCGCCTGCCTACTTTGCTCGCCAGGACACAAAAACCCCTTTTCAATTTGCCGTGGTTGCGGTTGTCGTCAACGTGGTGTTGAGCCTGGCGCTGTTCCGCTTCATGGGTCATGTCGGGCTCGCTCTGGCAACCGCCTGTGCTGCATGGGTGAATGCGCTATTGCTCTGGCGCGGTCTCGTCAGCGTCGGGCGCTACCGGCCGACCGCGGCTACGGGTACTGCGCTCTTGCGTGTCGCTCTGGCGACGGCCGTGATGGTTGCAGGCCTCGGCTTTCTCACTCCGGATTCTGCCCAATGGCTCACCGCTTCGGTGGCGGTGCGCGCAGTGTGGCTGACAACTGCGGTCACTGGCGGCGCCGGCGTGTATGCGGTCGTTCTGCTGTTATCGGGAACCCGCCCGGGGCACTTGCTGCATCGCACGTAAGCGGCCACAGAAGCCGTATAATGGCGGCTATGGAAATTATTCACGGGCTCTACAGTCTCAAGCCCAGACACAAAAACTGCGTACTGACGATCGGTAACTTCGACGGCGTGCACCACGGCCATCAGTTGCTGCTGGCTCACCTGGTGGCGAAGGGCAGGGAGCTGGGTGTGCCCAGCCTGCTGCTGACGTTCGAGCCGCTGCCGCGTGAGTTTTTTGCCGGGTCCAGCGTACCGGCGAGGCTTACCCGTTTTCGCGAGAAGATCACGCTGCTGCAACGAACCGATCTCGATAGAGTGCTTTGTCTACCTTTTAACGAACGTACCCGGCGCACGTCGGCACAATGGGTCATCGAAGAATTGCTGCACAATCTGTTGGGAATTCGCTATGTGGTGGTGGGAGATGATTTTCGATTCGGTAAAGATCAGGCCGGCGACTATGAAATGCTCAAGAAAGCAGGCGATCACTATGGATTTGGCGTCAGTCAACTCGGCACGCTGACGTTCGAACATGAACGCGTGAGCAGTTCACGAATCCGGGAAGTGCTGGCAGAGGGCAACTTTGAGTTGGCGGAGAAGCTTCTCGGACACCCGTATTTCATCATGGGCCGGGTTGTTTACGGCCGCCAGCTGGGCCGCCAGCTGGGTTCGCCGACGGCCAACATCCGTTTGCAGAGATACCGGGCAGCGTTGGACGGGGTGTATGCGGTTCGAGTCGGCGGCCTGGATCGCACCTATGAAGGGGTTGCCAACATCGGAGTTCGGCCTACCGTCGATGGCAAGGAGCCGCTGCTCGAAGTTCATCTATTCGATTTTGCCAGGGACATCTATGGCGAACTGCTCACGGTCGAGTTCCTGCACAAGATTCGCGACGAACGCACCTTTGCCGGCCTGGATGCCCTCAAGACGCAAATTCAAGCGGACATCCGCACAGCCAAATCCTGGTATGGAAATGCTCACGCGTAATCTTACCTACCTGAGCTTTGCAGGCGCGTTGATCGTATTCGATCAGCTGAGTAAATGGCTCGTGCGCAGTTCGCTGAGCTATGGCGAGGAGGTCGTCGTCACCAGCTTTTTCAGCTGGGTTCGCTGGCACAATGAAGGCGCGGCCTTTTCCATGCTCGACGGCGTCGGCGCGCGCTGGTTTTTCGTTGCGCTCGCGATCGGCTTCAGCGTGTTCATCCTTGTCGAATTGCGCCGTCTGCCGGTCCATGATCGGATGATGCGACTGGTCTTCGCGCTCATCCTGGGCGGCGCGCTGGGCAATATGATCGATCGTCTGTTTCTCGGCTACGTCGTGGATTTCGCACTCGTGCACTACGCGGAAGTGTGGTATTTCCCCGCCTTTAACGTCGCAGACTCCGCACTCAGTATCGGTGCGACGCTCTGGATCGGCACGATGGCTTTCGAATATCTGCGCACGCGGCGTGACAAGCACTCAACAGCGGCGTCACAGTGACGCGTGACATCATCACAACGAGTTCGCAGTTGCGGATCGGTGAGGGCGTTCGCATCACCCTGCATTTTTCTCTTTTGCTCGAATCGGGCGAAGAGATCGACACCACGCGGCGTGGCAAGCCCGCCCAGTGTGTTTTGGGTGACGGCAGTCTGCTGCCTGGCTTCGAAGACGCCATACGGGGCATGCGCAAAGGTGACGATGCGCAGATACGGCTGGCCGCGGCCGATGCGTTTGGCGAGCATCGCCGGGAGAACGTGCATTTCATCGACAGGCAGCAGTTTGCAGACATGGACCTGGAGCCGGGATTGCTGATTTCCTTCGCCGGTCCCGGTGGTGAATTACCCGGTAAAGTGGTCAAGGTTCTGGCTAACCGGGTGCAGGTGGATTTCAATCATCCGCTGGCCGGTTCTCCAGTAGTATTCGACGTATCGATTCTCAAGCTTGAAGCGTTGGAATTGGCAGCGGATTGAACGGCCGCCAGAGCGACCGCCAGCGCGGCCGCGAGCGTGCACCGACGTTTTGTCGCTCGGTTGCTACCGTTCAGCGCAGGAATCTAGGTCCTGCCGGATGCGGGACCTATCATAAGTGTTTGGCGAACAACAGGATTTTGCGATGCGAAACGCGGGATTTACTCTCATTGAGCTGCTGATAGCGCTGGCGATCATGGCCATCATCACCGCAGTCGCTCTGCCGTTATACAACCAGTTCACCGATCGGGCTTTTCGCAGCGAGGCGCAAGCCGACCTGCTTGACTGCGCGCAGGCACTCGAGCGCTTCGCCAGTATTTCGTTTTCCTATGAAAATGCCTCAGATACCGATGCCGATGGCATTGGCGATGATGATGGTCCGGGGCCTATTGCCAGCCAGATCTGTACGCCGGGTTCGGCGGCTGCGGGACGCTATGCCTTCACCGTTGTCGGCAGCGCGACAGCGTTTACGTTGACCGCGGATCCACAAGGCAGTTTAGCTGACGATGGCCTGATGACTTATAACTCCGTGGGCGTGCGCGGCTGGGATCAAAACGGTGATGACGACACCACCGATGCCGACGAGCAGACCTGGGAAGAGGGTTGATTCAGCCGCGTTTTTGACCATTCATACGGTCAAACGCCCCCATTTATCGGCCCGTTGTTCCATTGCCGATCTCATTGCCTGACACTCAAGATGCGTTTCAATGTAGTTGTAGCAGACGCGAGGACTGTATGACAAAAAAATTGCTAACACGCGGATTTACGCTGATCGAGTTGATGGTCACGCTGGCTATTGCGGCGATCATGCTCGGTTATGCGCTGCCGTCTTTCAACAGCTTTGTCGATCAGCGCAACATGACATCGCGGATAAACGACTTTGTCCTTGCTGTGAATTATGCCCGCAGTGAAGCGATCAAAATCGGCGGGCTTGTCAGTATTCAAGCGATCGATGCTGCTGATGCCGGTAACGAATGGGGACCTGGCTACTGCGTTGTGGTTGGTAATCCGGGTGACTGCAACGGTACGCCGTTGCGCATCTTTGCCGGTATTGATGATGCGACGGTCAACGGCGTCAACGGCTTCAACAACTTTGACACGTTCAGCTTTAACTCTCGTGGACTGCTCAGCGCGGGTGTGAGCGGGGAGTTGCAGTTGTGCACTACCGATGTGGAAATCGATCCCGGCCGCACCATCTTCGTCAACATGATAGGTCGCGCCTCTGTATCGGAGCTGATATGCCATCCTTGATTCGAACTAATCGCGGCTTCTCCATGATCGAACTTCTGGTCGCTGTGCTGATTATGGGTATCGGCGTGCTGGGTGTTTCGGCCTTGCAGCTCGTCAGTCTGCAGAACAATCGCGGCGCGCTCGTGCAGAGCGAAGCGGTGCAGTTAGCCTACGACATGATGGATCGAATCAGGGCAAATCCGGAAGGCGCGGTACCGGGTGCGGCCTACGACGGCCTTGCACTCACGGACGCACCTCCCGGTGGCGTCGACTGTGTTGCCAACAACTGCTCACAGGCACAGATGGTGACGTTCGATCAGGCACTCTGGAAGTGTTCGCTCGGAGCGTTCAACGCCGATGCTACCTGTGTCGCTTTTCGCACGGGTGGCGTGCTGCCGCCGGCAACCGCTCAGCCTGGTCTGCCAGGCGGTGATGGCTCCATCGCGGTAGATGGCGCAGGTCTTATAACAATCAGTATCACGTGGCAGGAGCCAGACGGCCAGGCCCGGACCATTGTCATTGAGAGCCAATCCTGATGAGATCTGAAATGAGTACACGCCGGATTCAAAACCAGAAAGGATTCTCCATTGTCGAGCTCATGCTTGCGCTTGGGCTTGGTCTGGTGGTCGTTACGGGTATCGTTCAGTTGTTCATCGGCAATTCCCAGACCTCCGCCTTGATCGCTGGCCAGGCGCGGCTACAGGAAAACGCCCGTTTCGCATTTGATTTCATCAGCCGGGCGACGCGTCGTGCGGGATATTTCGGCTGTTCACCGGAAGCGCAGAATATCGTGAGAGGGCTTGTTGGTGATTACAACCTGCTCCCGGAATATAACATCACGCGGATTATCGAAGGTCACGAGAGCGACGGAGCCGGCAACTGGAATCCGCCGTTAACAGCATTACCTGGCGGAACGCCGGGAAATACCAACGATTCTCCAGCTGGCGAGATCGATATTGCTCAGCTGGCTGCTGCTTCTGTGCCCTCTGATGTTCTGGTCATTCGTAATCTGCAGGAACCGGGTCAGACGCTGACCCAGACGCTGCAACCGCTCGATAACCCGATCGTCACCGCTCCGGGCGGCAATCCCGGCTTCGGGGTCGGTGACATCGTGATGGTCGCGGACTGCGAGCAGGGCGCCGTCTTCAGAGTAACGGGTCTGAATGTCGCGGGAAATACGGCAACCGTGCTGCACGCAAGCGGTGCAGGATTTTTCGATAACGCGGTCAACGTCAGCTCACCCGTTGGCATCGTGCCATTCACCCTGTCGTTTCTTGGCCGATCGTATGGTCCTGAAGCCGTCGTGGGCGCAATTGAAACCACTTATTTTTTCGTCGCACCCAGCACCAGAGCGGACAACCAGGGGAACTTGCCGGACGCCTTGTGGCAGAAGGTTGGCGCGGCAGGACCCGTTGAGCTCATTCAGGGCGTGGACACGATGGACATTCTTTACGGTATAGACACGACCCTGGCCGACGGTATTCCGAACCCGAATCAATATGTCACGGCCGACGCGGTACCCGATCCGTCACAAATCGTCGCCATTCGCGTAACGATCGGCGTCAACAGCGTGAACGCGGTGACCGACGATGGTAATCGTCTGACCCGTACCTTCAGTAAAACTATCTTGGTAAGAAATGCCAATCCGGAAGCGTGATATGTACGCAGTCAACCGCTCTTTCAGATTAGATCGCGGCCGCAACACGGGTATTGTGTTGTTCCTCAGCCTCGTGCTGCTTCTGGTGCTCACGATACTGGGCGTCTCTGCGGTGCAGACGACGTCGCTCGAAGTGCGCATGGCCAGAAACGAACATGACACGCTGCTGGCATTCCAGGCCGCGGAATCCGCTTTGCGCGACGCCGAACTGGTCGTTGAGGGAATGACTTCAACCATTGATTTCGTGGATGCGGGTACCAACGGGTTGTGGTCCGTAGCGCCGCTCGGTGATCCGAGCCGGTGGGACGTAGCCGGTGTCTTCACAGGTGCCTTGAACCAGACGGCAAGCACCGTTGTGAGCGGCGTGGCTGCGCCATCGACATTCATCATCGAGCATGCCGCTTCCGTATTGCGCGATGAAAACGCCTATCAGCTCGACGATCCGTATAGCGGATCCGCCACTGACCGAATCGAAGTGTTTCGGATCACGGTACAGGGTGTGGGAGGCAGTATCAACTCCCGCGTGTTACTCCAGGCAACCTATGGCCGGATCCTCGATTGAATTCTTTCAAACGAATTTGCCCCAACACGTACTCCGTTGTATCGGGTACAGGAGGTAGCAAGATGTATCGTTCAACATTCACGTTCCGAGCTGCGTGTGTACTGAGTCTGCTGATGCTGGGCTCGGTGGCTCATGCTGAGCCGTTGCCAGCCTCGACGTCGACGGTTACCACAATCCCTGAAGACACGACGGGCTCGCTGCCTCTGGAGATCATTGATACCCAGCACGAACTTAGTCCGCTTGGTCATCCTCTAACTTATGCGGTGACCATTAATACAGGCGATACGCTTTTCATAGTGACG
>SMVA01223581.1_pt1 | contig 29056 bp, 26 predicted proteins | sample 2456451 | NCBI WGS metagenome assembly SMVA01 (sample SAMN11095933, study PRJNA526329) | marine sediment metagenome | biome: Marine sediment; feature: Surficial sediment; material: Deep marine sediment; isolation source: Hadal surficial sediment | place: Pacific Ocean | collected 2014-05 | depth... | reverse complement strand
CTACCGTCAATGCGCGCTAGCAGGCCGTCCATGTCCACTCCCTCGGTACTTTTCTGACCGGCCTTATAGCGGGCGTAAACCCCGTGGAGAATGGCCGCCGATTTCCAGCGGTTAAAACCAATGTAGTAGTCCAGCATCTCCAGGTTCCTGCCGGTGCGGTCGGCGTAGCGCTGGGCCAGCGCACTGCGTGCGGGAAAGCCGTCCGGGGCAGTGGGGGAGCTGGGGTCTACCGGGTTGCCGTCACCGGGCTGGTGAAAAATGTTGAGGGCGTAAGCTAAATCCGCCAAGGGATCGCCCAGCGTGGATATTTCCCAATCCAGTACCGCCGTGACAGTCGAATCCTCGCCAATCAGTACATTGTGCAGGCCGTAATCGCCGTGCACCACCCTGGCCATACCCTGCTCTGGCATATGATCGAGGAAGTACTGCTGCAGTTGGTGGGCCCGCGGGTCATCATACCGTGCCGGCCCCACCGATGAAGTCCAGGAGCGGTACCAGGTTTTCAGCTGGCGTCCGACGTAGTTTTCCTTTTTACCCAAGCCCCCCAGACCAATGTCATCCGGTACCAGTGAGTGCAGGTCGGCCAACACATCGAAAAAGGAATGCGCCAGGGTTTCGCGTTTGTTTTGTGGCACCCATTCCTCGGTATTCTCCGCGGTGTAAAGCGGCTTGCCGCCGACTAGCCCCATCACGTAAAACCAGGCACCGGTGACGTCGGTGTCCTCACAAAAGCCGAAGGCCTGCGGCACCGGCACGGCTGTTGGCCCCAGCGCCGAAATCAGCGACCACTCGCGGCTCATATCGTGAGCCTTGGGCAGCAACACTCCCTGCGGCGGGCGGCGCACCACGGCTTGTTTGCCATTGGCGTCATCCAGTTGATAGGTCAGGTTGGAGTGACCTCCCTCCAAGCGCGTCCAGGTAAACGGCGGGGTCAGGCCGATAATATGTTCCCGAATCCAGTTTTCCACCGCGGGAATATCATAGCCTTCCGCTTGTTGCTTAGTCATGACGTGCCTCTCTTGATTATACGGTAGCGAGGAAAGCTGTTAGCCATTGAAAGCGCAGTCTACCAGAGGTCGTACTTCTGTACTTCGGCGCGCAGACGTAGACCCGGGCCTCTTTATTGCCTGTGTGACGTCAGCCCCTATGGCACCAAATGACCTGATTCACTAAGAGATAAATCTGCTACTTTTAAAGTGAAGTAGAGGAGTCTCGATATGAGCATGTCAAACACTGAAAAGAGGGTCAAGAATATTCGCCGCAACACCCGGCGTAAATTATCCACCGAAGGGAATATCCGCATAGTCCTGGATGGACTCCTGTGAGTTGAGTCTGGAAACGATCAAAAAAGATCTGCAAGTGAACCACCACAAAGCGTGATTTCATCAAGCTCGGTGGTCGTTGCCCGTCATGGTTCCGAGAGTAAGCCTCCGGCTACTATTTGAGCACCGCGCCCGCTAGCTCTCCGGCTTTGCAAATACCAACACAAACCGGTCAGTCTTGCCCCTCACTTTAGGATCGAAGACAATCACACTGTAGTCATCCCCTTCTGCGTGCAGTGCGTCGCTCTTTCCCACGTACTTCAGGCCGTGGCTCTCTACATCCTTCCGTGCGAATGACTCTTCAATGCGGTGTAACTCCTGGGCAGAATCTTTGCCCGTTCCCGGCGCAGCGTCATGATCTACAATCAGAAAACGCCCGCCCGGCTTCAGAGCGCGGACAATTTGTCCCATAAAATCTGCCCTGTCGATGGCTGGCCACCCGTCGGCAGTGTGATACAGGTCGTGGTAGGACATGATAATCAACGCTGCATCCAGGTTATTTTCACCCAGATCCAGGTCGCCAATTTCCCGGTCATGGCGCTGCACTCCCGGCAGCTCACGCCCGTCAAGGCGTTTTTTCAGGGCATCGCCAACAAAGGCGATATAGGCCTGGTTATTGTGCATTAGCACCTCACCCCCGGGGGATACTACCCGGCCCAGTATTTCGCTGTAGTAGCCGCCACCGGCAAAAATATCTGCCACCCGATCGCCCGCTTTAATATCCAACAACTCTATGATGACCTCGGGGTGGCTACGCTTGTCACGCTCCAGGTCTGAAGCCAGTCTGGTGGGGTTCGCCAGCGCCTCAGTCACGGTTTCCGCCTGCGTTTGCACAGGTAAAACAGCCACAACTGCCAACATCATTACCGATACGATTCTTTTCACTTTCCACCTCCTGTTTTTCCGGCTTGCCACAATCATGCTAGTTTGCTGCCTAGCCCAAAGGCATACAAGTGCGCCTGTCCTGTGCAGCGCTCATTTCAACCCGGAACTTTTGCAGCTTGCATTCTGTTTTCTTTCGTATTACTGTGTATACATACAGTACTGTGAATACATACAAGAGAAGTGAGCCATGAATGAAGCACTAGAGCAAATCATACAGCGCAACGACACCTGGCGCGGTCGCCACAATCATTTCATGGACACTTCAGCCAACAGCGACAGCCATGGTCGCAGCGGCCTGTCCTCGGGCTACCAAAGCCTGGACGGCGAGCTACAGCAGGGGGGCTGGCCGCGTAACAGCATCATTGAATTTCTCAGTGACAGCTGCGGCATGGGTGGCATGGGTCTCTTCCTGCCCGCCATGGAAGCTTTGAGTAAAAAGGGTAAATGGCAGGCCTTTATTGCCCCACCCTATACGCCCTATGCCCCATTACTGGAGGCGCGGGGCATAGACACGAACCAAATTCTGCTTATTCACCCACGCAACCGGCAGGATTTATTATGGAGTATTGAGCAGGCCCTGCGCAGCACCACCTGCAGCGCCGTGTTTAGCTGGATGGGTGCGGGCGAATACCGCTACAGCGAATTGCGCAAGCTGCAGCTGGCCGCCGCCGACAGCGAAGCCCTGGCCGTGCTGTTCCGCCCCAATCACGCAGCGAAGAATCACGCCCCCGCCAGCTTGCGCCTGCAAATGAAGGAATACCGCAAAGTACATATTTTAAAGCAGCGCGGTGGCAATCAGCACTTGGATGTAACCCTGCCACCGTCTGAAGATGTTCCCGGTCAACCCCAACTATGGGAATTACCTGCCTACTCAAACCACGAGCAACACAGTTCCGCATTGGGATCCCAGGCGCTACAATAGTTGTCGCAATGAACGTAGATTCAATAATCCGGCTGGGAAACCTAGCCGGATTTTATCATGCCATCCACTTTTTGCTCCAATAGGGAAAGTGGCACGCGACCGTCTTTGAGCACTTCATCGTGAAACTGGCGTATATCGAACTTATCGCCCATGGCCGCCCTGGCCTTTTCACGCAGCTCAATTATTTTCAGCTTGCCTATCATATAAGCAGTTGCCTGCCCCGGCATGGCGATATAGCGCTCAATGGCCTTGCTGGAGTCACCCACTGAGTTGGGCGTGTTTTCCACCAGGTAGGCGATGGCTTCTTCGCGGGTCCAGCGCTTGCTGTGGATACCGGTGTCGACAACCAGGCGGCAGGCCCGCCACAACTCCATTGCCAGGCGACCAAAGTTGGAATAGGGGTCTTCATAAAAACCCATCTCCTTACCCAGTTGCTCTGTGTATAAACCCCAGCCCTCACTGTAAGCGGTGAAGCTGGTATATTTCTGGAACTCCGGTACACCTTCCAGTTCTGTCGATATCGCGACTTGCATGTGATGCCCGGGCAGCCCCTCGTGGTAAGCCAGCGCTTCCAACTGGTATTTGGGCATATCGGCCATGGCGTACAGGTTGGCATAGAAGATACCGGGGCGCGAGCCATCGGCGGGTGGCCCCTGATAAAACGCCTTGCCTGCGGATTGTTCACGAAAGGCCTCTACTCGCTTCACAATTAATTTGGATTTGGGCAGGATGCCAAATGCTTCTGGCAATCTGGCCCGCATGGTGTCGATAATACCAACCGCCTCCGCCAGATAGGCCGCCCGGCCCTCATCCGTGTCTGGATAATAAAACTGCTGATCCTCACGCATAAACACAAAGAATTCAGCCAGGCTGCCATCAAAGCCCACTTCCGTCATGATGGCTTTCATTTCTTCATGCAGGCGCGCCACCTCGCGCAGACCAATAGCGTGGATCTCATCAGCGGTCAGTTCGGTGGTGGTAAACCATTGCAGGCGCTCTGCATAAAACTCGTCGCCCTTATCGAATTTCCAGACACCATCTGCATCGGGGGCTATCGCCGCCTGCACTTCCATCTCGGCAATCAGGCGCAGGTAAGCTGGTTTGACTACCTCGACCATGGCCTGTTGGGCAGCGGCAAATAACTCCGAGCGCTGTTGATCGTCGATATCAAGCGCAACCACTTTGGTCTGAAAATCTGCCCACAGGGCAGAGTCCCCAGCTTGCGTATCGTAGGGTGCACCGCTGATAATATTTTTTGAGGCCTGTATCATTTGCGGGTACTGCCAGTCCGCCAGCAGCAGATTTTTTTCCTGGCGAATGCGCATTTGCTCTATTACCTGGTCAAACCAGGGGCCGATATTGTTCAAACGCCCGATGTAAGCCTGCGCATCTGCCAGGTCGGAAACGGTGTGTATATTGATGAGGTTACTGGCTGCTTGGGTGTGGGGGCCGCGATACTGGTGAATAACAAACTTGTGGTGGCGGAACTCGTCGCTGGCGATAGACCGCTGCAACTGCGAGCGGTATAAATCCCAGGAGAGACCTGATGGCTCGTCCATCTGTTCTTTGTCAAAGGTCGCCAACAGTAGCAGGCGCGCCTCGTTAATCTTCCGCGTTTCATCCAGGTGGGCTTCAGCCACTGAGTTCCATTGATCGTGCTGGGTCTTGATGCCCCGGTAACTGGCAGTGAAAGGTGCCCTGTCCATATCGACAGCGTAGTTCTCATCCAGAAACTCCCGGAATACTTCCTCTGTAGATTGCTCGCTTACTGCCGTGGCCTCCTCTGTCGACTGCGGCTGACTGCCCTCGCGAGAGCAGGCCGAAACCAGTGCCAAACCGACACATAGTAGTAGTCCAACCCGAAATTGCTTGTTCAATAGCCTGTCCTCATTAATGGTGGCGCGATAATACCTGAGCAAACAGAAACATCCAGCTAAATATATGCCTGAAAAATGGACAGATTAAATAAATTTGCCAATACTGTATATATATACAGTATTGTATAAGTTTCTGTGAGACACCTTGTTATGAGAACACCGCCATGAGCCTGTGGCTTTGCCTGCGCTTTAACCAGCTGCCCCTGCAATGCCTGAACCGCTGTGAGAATCAGGCAGTGGCTGTATTACATAAGCAGCGCATAGTGCGGGTTAACGACTACGCCGCAGCTCAGGGCATTGGAGTGGGCATGGGCACGGCCACCGCCAGGGCACTGGCGGAATCCGGTGAGGGCGAATGTATTGCACTGCTGGAGCAGGATTTTGAAGCCGAGAAACGCGCCCTGCAACAACTGTGCTGCTGGGCCTATAGCATTACACCGACGCTTTACAGCGACAGAAGTGATTGCCTGCAGTTGGAAATTGGCGGCTGCCTCAAGCTGTACAGGGGCCTGGACACTCTATTGGCAGAGATAAGTCACGGCATAAGCGCCCGTGGCTACAGTGTAAAAATTGGACTGGCCGCCACACCCAAGGCCGCCTGGCTGCTCTCCTTCACAGAAGAGGGCGCTGCCCTGGATGCCCAGCGAGAATTATCCCAGCGCCTGGCCCCCCTGCCCCTCAAACTGATAGTTGATTTCCCCAAAACGGTGGACTCCCTGCGCCGGGCCGGGCTGCATACCCTGGGCGATATTCTGGCACTGCCAAGCCATGCCCTGGGGCGCCGCTGTGGCAAAGAGTTCAGCCACTTTTTACAACAGCTGTTGGGTAGGCGCCAGGATTTACAGCCGCAGTACCAGCCCCCCAAAAGCTATAGCGATGAGTACTGGTTTGGCTACGAGGTCAGCGTCAACGAAGAGCTGTTTCCGGCGGTACAGTTGTTGCTACAAGCGTTCTGCCAGTTCCTGCGAAACACCCAATTGCAAACCAGCGGTATCACCTGGCAACTGGTTGGTATAGACAGCAAGCTATCAGCCATCACCGTACACAGTTCCACCTGCCACAGTGACTGGGAAAACTGGCAACAGCTCACCCGCATCCACTTTGATCAACTACAGCTAAAAAACCCTGTTGAAGGCCTGTTCCTGAACTGCGACAGCCTGTATGCGGGTGAGCTGGACAGCATTGATTTGTTCAGCCCGCGCAATCAACGTGAATCACGGAGTGGTTTACTGGATAGACTGCGCAATCGTCTCGGCCTGCAGGCAATAGAGAGAATAAGCGCTAGAGACGAACACCTGCCCGAATTCGCCGTATACCTCAGTACTGACGGAATAGACGACAAATACAGTGGCCAGCCTATCTCTGCCCAGCGGCCATTCTGGTTAATGCCACAGCCCCTGGCACTGAAGCAACATGGCAAAAACCTGTACTGGAATGGTGCACTAAACCTGGTGTACGGGCCGGAGCGCATTGAAGATAACTGGTGGCTGGAGGCGGTCAGCCGCGATTACTACATCGCCGAAAACAGCGGCGGTCAACACTACTGGGTTTTTCGCGACCGCTTGGGCAAGCGCTGGTTTATTCATGGGATTTTTGCCTGAGGTCGCAGCAGCTGTTAAGCGCCGATGTGCATGCTATATTGATCGCAAAAGAACAGTCCACAGGAACAAAACATGACACATTTTGAGACCATGTCTGAACGCCCACCCCTACGATTCTGGGGTTGGGGCTACGAGGCCGAGCAGCTATCAGAAGAAGAAAGTGCCTCGATCGAGGCCACGGTAAAAATGCTGATCCCACAGGGGGGCATTGAAGTCCCACCGCCACAGCTCGAGGATTTCGATCTGCCCAGCCCAAGGCAAGCTGTACCGGAGCAGTTTCAGGAATACGTGTCCACTCTTCCCTACGACCGCCTGGTGCACAGCTACGGAAAGTCTTACGCAGACATGGTTCGAATGTTTATGCGTGAGGTAGAGCACGCCCCCGATTGGGTGGCCTTTCCTAAATCTGAAAAGAACATAAGCGACATCATCGCCTATGCCGAAGCAAACAACATGGCTGTTATCCCCTTCGGTGGCGGCACCAGTGTCTGCGGTGGGGTGGAAGCCGATGTCGGCCAGGCGTATGCAGCTACTATCAGCCTGGATATGCAGCACTTTAACCGTATTCTGGAAGTCGATACCGAGAGTCGTGCCGCGTTGATAGAGGGCGGGATGCTGGGCCCCGATCTGGAAGCAGGGCTAAAAGAATATGGCTACACACTGCGCCACTACCCCCAGAGTTTTCGTTTTTCCACCCTGGGCGGCTGGATTGCCACCCGCGCAGGCGGCCACTTCGCCACGCAATACACACACATAGATGACTTTGTTGAATCGACCCGGGTAGTGACTCCCAGCGGCGTAATGGAAAGCCGGCGACTGCCCGGTTCCGGTGCAGGCCCGTCCCCCGATAGAATGGTGATTGGTTCGGAGGGCACACTGGGCGTTATTACCCAGGCATGGGTGCGACTGCAGCAGCGGCCGAAATGGAAAGTGTCGGCGACGGTGACATTCGACTCGATGAAAGAGGGGGTTGAGGCGGTGCGGCTGATATCCCAGGCGGGGCTGTTCCCCAGCAACTGCCGATTGCTGGATGAAATGGAGGTTCAGTGGAATGGTTTGGCTACTGAAGCCTGTGCCATGTTGGTGCTGGGTTTTGAGTCGGCAGATCACTCGCTTGAAGCCTGGATGGAACGCGCGCTGGCAATAACAGCGGAAAATGGGGGGCATTATAAAAAGGAAGACATTGTTTATTCATCGGAAAAGTCGGCGAAAGACAAGTCGTCAGAAACCAGTGCCGACACCTGGCGCAATGCCTTTATTCGTATGCCCTACTACCGCAACATGCTGGTAGGGCACGGCATCATCGTCGACACCTTCGAAACAGCGATTACCTGGGACAAGTTCGATGCCCTGTACACGGGAGTAAAAGCAGGGATTCAGCAGGCTATTGTTGAACTTACTGGCGAACAGGGCATGGTGTCCTGCCGTTTCACGCATATTTATCCCGACGGCCCCGCGCCCTATTTCACCTTTTTGCTGGTGGGTGATACCACCGGCAAGCTGGAAAATGCATTGCAGAAATGGCGCAGTATTAAATCGGTAGCCAATAAACTTGTGGTATCGCTGGGCGGGACCTCAACCCACCACCATGCAGTGGGGCGCGATCATCGTTCGGGTTACGAAAAACAGACATCAGATCTATTTCGCCATGCCTTCACAGCCGCCAAAGCCGCTCTCGACCCGGAGGGGATATTTAATCCCGGAGTACTGATCGACCCCCGGGGAAAGGCAGTGGGCATTACAGGCGTAATGGGAGAGTAACTACTGCGCGGCGACTGATTTTTGTGTACCTCGCAAGCGGATACCCGGAAGCAACGGCGCTCAGGGCAGCTCCACACGCAGGCAGGCACCGCCCAGTGCGCTCTCGGCCAACTGCAGGCTACCCAGGTAACTCTCGGCCAAATCTACCGCCACCGCCAGGCCGATGCCATGGCCACTTTGCCGGCTGTCGGCCCGCGTACCTCGCTTCAGTATCGCCGTGCGCAGCTGCAGGGGTATACCGTCGCCATCATCCTCCACCGTCATCAGCAGCGGCTGTGTGCCACCGCCCGCGGCGGTCACTCGCACCTGTCGGCGGCCATATTTGCAGGCGTTGTCCATGAGACTACCCAGCAGTTCCAACAAATCGCGCTCATCCCCCCGAAAGACACAGTCTGCGGTGATTTCCAATTCGATGGCCACGCCCTTGTCCGCGTACACTTTTAGCAAGCTGCGCTGTAAGCGTTTTACCACCGGGGCCACCGCCACCATTTGCAACAGTTTGTGGGATCCGCTCACCGCTCGCTGCAATTGATAGGCCACGATTTGTTCCATTCGCTGGGTCTGTTCCTGTACCAGTTGGCCGTAGTCCTGTTCCCCCTGGTCGGCACTGCGGATGACCGCCAGTGGCGTCTTTAAACTATGCGCCAGGTCCGACAGCGTGTTGCGCGCCCGCTCCCGCCGCTTCCTTTCGCTTTGCAATAGCGTGTTCAAACTGTTGGTCACCGCTTGTAATTCCTGCGGGTAGGCATCGGCCAGCCCCTCCGCAACTCCCGACTCAATGTCTGTGATATCACCGGCCAACTTCCGCAGCGGTCGCAGGCCCCAGAATAAAATTAATGCCTGGCATACTATCAATAATAGCGCTGAGCCGCCCAACCAAAACAATAGACCGCGGCGGTATATGCCAAGCTGGGCCTGCGCCGGGCCAACCGTTTCCAACACCGTAAACAGCAGTGGCACCTCGCCGCCCCCTTCCACTGCCCAAATGACCTGATAGGAAAACTGAAACAATGAATCACGGCGCACGAAATCGCGCTCGCCAACGCTCAAGTTTGGCAATTTGAGAGAAAGGTTCTCCAATTCAAGGGTCAGGGCTGACGGCGACGACCATAAGACCTGTTTGTTCACATCCGACACCAGAGCATAAAGCCCGGAATTAGGCTGGTTAAAACGCCGCTCCAGCAACTCGTCGGGCAGCCACAGGGTTTGGTCAAATTCGGCCTCGGCCAGTAAGGTCAAAACTTGCAGCTGCAATCTCTCAGTCTCAGCAGCTTCGATACTCAATCGATGACTGCGATCCAGATAGAGGCCGGTCGCTCCCAGGAACAGTGGCAGCAGCAAGGCACTGGCCAACAGCAGTCGCCCGGCGAGGGAGTTGACCGCGATTCTCATTGCCCGGGTGCTTTCAATGAAAAACGATAGCCGGCACCGCGCACCGTCTTGATCGGTTTTAAGTCATTGTCAGGGTCCAATTTTTTGCGCAGGCGCCCGATGAACACCTCAATCACATTACTGTCCCGGTCGAAGTCCTGGTCGTACAAGTGTTCGGTGAGCTCAGTTTTGGAAATCACCTCCCCGGCGCGGTGAACAAGATACTCCAGCGTGTTGTATTCGTAATTGGTCAAATCCAGAGTCTCGCCCGCCCGCGTGACAACCCGGGCACTGAAATCAATTCGAATCGGCCCGTAATCGCCGCAGCGCTGGGAGCGACCGGCGGCACGGCGCTGTAGAGCATTGACGCGCGCGTGAATCTCCTCGAGATGAAAGGGCTTGGTCACATAATCATCGGCACCGGCTTCCAGCCCCTCAACCTTGTCCTGCCAGTCGCCTCTCGCGGTGAGTACCAGCACCGGGAACTCGCGTTTATTTTCCCGCCAGTTAGCGATCAGCTCTATGCCCGATATTTCCGGCAACCCCAGGTCAACGATAGCGATATCGTAGGGGTGCTCGCTGCCCATGTAGAGCGCTTCACGCCCGTCGGCCGCCTCCTCCACCACCCAACCCTGCGCGGTGAAATAGCGGGCCAGTTGTAGTCGCAAACGGGCCTCGTCTTCAACAATTAGCATGCGCATGGCTCAGTCCTTGACCGTCACGGTGCGCACGCGCCCGGAGTCGCTCAGCAGCTTGACCTTGAAGCCCTTACCCTTAGGGGTAACCTTCAGTACTTTACCCCCATGCTTGGCCTGGGCCCGGGCTGCCGCCTGCGCCGCCGTCAGTGTTTGTTGTACCTGTTTGCGCTCCTGTTTGGGGTGCGCGCCCTGCTCACGGCCGGGTTGCTTTGCCTGTACCGCCGCCACCGGCAACACCGTGCACAACATGCCGACGAGCAGCGCGGCACAACAAGACTTGTATGAAAAAGGCCGACGCATAAACAGTTTTCTCACTCCAGCACAGGACTCACATCAACCTGTAGTTCAATGGTCTCCCCCGGGTGATTTCGGGTCTCGGTATGGTAGATAGTATCGCCATAGAGGTAGCTGACGCGATAGCCAATGATAGTCTCCTCATCGCGCAACTCATAATCAATCTCGCAGCGCCGCTGGGTGACATAATAGCTCTGCGTATTGCGACGGTGGCTGACATCGTGGCCAATAGAAGCACCCAGTACCGCGCCAGCCCCCGCTATTAGTGGCTGGTAGCGGCTGTTGTGACCCAGGCTGCCAGCCACTACGCCGCCGATTACAGCGCCCAATATTCCGGGCGTTGCCGAGTGATTACCGCCCGGCTGCACCACTTTCACCCGTTCATCCCAACACGACTCATGGGGTATTTTTCGCGTCACGGTACGCAGCAACGGCTGCACCGCCGTTACCGGGACTTCAACTAACGTTCGCAGCGTATTGGCACTGGCCACAAATGCCAGCAAGCCACTCAATGCTATCACTATTCTCAGCAGGTATTTCATGCGCATTACTCCCAATCCGCCTATGACTACTACAGGGTAGCGAAACCTGCCTGAACGGAAGCTGAACGAATCGAGAAAAAACTGCGGCGTATTCAGCTTTCATTCAGCTAAGCCGGCGTATGGTGGGAACCATGAAAGCCATACACGGGAGAGAAACCATGAACCAACTCACAGTATACGGATTGGCCTTGCTATTACTTGTCGGTACCACTGCAGCGTTGGCTGGCGGCAAAGACCACCGCGGCTACTCCAGAGGCCATCATTATCAGCAGCAGGGTCATCACTCCAACCACTACCGACACGGGTATGGCCACGGTTACCAACGCCATCACGGCGGCCACTATAGACGCAATTATTATTACCCCACCTATCTGGGAGCCGCCCTGTTTGGGTCTGCTTTAAGCTACAGCCTGTACCACTCGCACAACGGGGTCAGCTGCTACAGCAACCACTCCACCAATCAATACCAGCCGCGCGAGCGCGGCTACTCCGAAGTGGTTGGCTGCCATCGAATAGAACGATCGGCAGATGGCAGCGAACGGCGGGTGGAGATTCCCATGTCACAGTGTCAGTAAACCAGTATCAAAAGAGCGGAGCTTAAGGGGGCCTCGGCCCCCTCTTTTTTATCAGGCATAACTGTACTGCCCTGCTAGAAACCGTGATTATTCTCAGGAGCTTCACCGTAGACACAACTGTAGTGTTCCACTTCCGGAAACGGGTCATAAAAATGGTGTAGTAAAGTGCGCCACTGCTGATACTGTTCAGACTCCCGAAAACCTACCGTATGATCCTCAAGTGTTTGCCAATTTACCAGCAGCAAATATCGAGCGGGCCGTTCCACACATTTTTGCAGCTGGTGAGACACATAGCCCGGCATGCCCGAAATTATTTCCTGTGCCTGGGCAAAAACCCGCTCAAATGCCTCGCTCTGATCCGGTTTCACATCCAGTATGGCAACCTCCAGTATCATCATCCCCTCCAATTTTTCTCCATGCGTGCAAGCCATTGTACTCCGCACAGAATACTTACCAAGTTTTAACTCGGTCGCCCAGATAGGCTAGACTACAATGGTACAAAGGAAAAACCGCTAGTAAGAGGGCACAAGATGCAACAACTCACCAATATCGACAATGTATTCCTGCAACAGGAGAGCAGGCGCTCGCCCATGCACATCAGCCCTATTATCATCTACGACCAATCCAAACTGAAACGTGGCCATGTGCGCTTCAAGGAAATTCTCACTGTATTTGAGCGAAACCTTCCAAAATCAGCTATTTTCAGACGCAAGTTGGCTGGCGGCGCATTGGGCTTCGATACCCCCTACTGGATAGAGGACGAAGACTTCGATCTGGAATTTCATGTGCGTCATGTCGCCCTGCCAAAACCGGGAGACTGGCGCCAGTTCAATATTTTGCTGGCCAGGCTACATGCCCACGGGCTGGATATGACTCGCCCCCTGTGGGAGGCCTATGTTATCGAAGGCCTGAACGGCGTCGACGGCCTGCCCCCGAACAGTTTCGCCATTATGCTAAAAATTCATCACGCCGCCATCGATGGTGTGTCCGGTGCAGAAATTCTCACCGCAATCCACAGCCTCACCGATGAAGCCGAACCGCCCATCCTGGAGGACAACTGGCAGGGTGAAGCGCGCCCCTCTCCCTGGAAAATTGCCTCTACTGCCTACGTCAATAATTTGAAGACCCCGGTGAAATTTTTAAAAACTGCATCCAAAATTGTCTCTATCGCCCTCGAGAATCGCGACGATGAAGAGGGCAAAGATAAGGTGAAGCCACCGGCATTTCGCACACGTTTTAACGACAGGGTCAGTGCATTCAGGGTGACCGACACGGTGAAATTTGACCTGGCAGAAGTTAAAGCCATTAAAAACGCAGTACCGGGGGCAACGATCAACGATGTGATTGTCTCAGTGGTAGGTGGCGCCTTGCACAAATACCTGGATGATAAAAACGAATTGCCGGAAGTCAGCTTGAAATGTGGTGCACCCATCAATGTTCGCTCGGAGCGAACCAGCGAGGCTACCGGCAACCAGGTGAGTATGATGATTATCGACACCGCCAGCGACGTTACCGATCCCGTGGCACGGCTTTGCGCCGTGCGACAAAGTTCGGCCGAAGCCAAGGCCACCTCGGCCGCCGTGGGTAACAAACTGATGATGGACATACCCGGCAGTCTGACACCTCAAATGTGGGGCATAGGTCTGGGTGCCCTGATCAATACGGCACTGCACACCAATATGGCCTTACCCATGCATACTATCGTGTCCAATGTGCCCGGGCCCCAGTTTTCCATGTACCTGGCCGGCGCGAGAGTTCATACGCTGATGGGGATGGGACCACTGGTGGATATGGTGGGCTTGTTTCACGCGGTAATCAGTGGTGTAGGTGGCATCTGTATTAACTTTGTCGCCTGTCGCGAAATGATGCCAGACCCAGAGTTCTATCGCCAGTGCCTGCAGGACAGTTACAGCGAGCTGCGCGAGGCTATAATAGAAAAACCCACGCGAAAAAAAGTAAAACGCAAAGCCAAAAGACCAAAATAATCAAATGAACGAGTTGTTATCGCATACTTTCGACTGACCGGGCATCACATCAAACGTGGCAACTTACAGGATCGCTGTAATCTCCTATCTCATCAATTAATGACGTAGGCTTTTACCACATTCTCTGTAAGAGTCGCTTCCCCTTGGACAAAACGAGGCCGAAACTTTGTCTTGTATAAAGCCAGCATGAAACGATGAGCCTGACTCTGGCTAGCCTCACCCGGCAGCAGTTTGTCCGCTCCATTGTCCCGAATACGAACCAGATCGATTACTCTGCCGTTAGGATTGACGGCGAATTTCAACAGAATATTGCCCTCGCTCGCGCCAACCTCCGGCAGTAAGGGCCTCACTCCGTCTATGTCGGGAAGTGCTACAGGTGCTCCCAATAGCCCTTCTGTCTGTACCTGGGCATCATCGAGTTGCGCGAGTTCCCCTGCTGCCTGAGTATACAGTCTCATAGCGGGCACTCGCATTCCATACCACAGCATCCAGTCTGCCAGCATTACTCTCGTGCCTATCGCAGCCGGGCTGTCCTCGCCATTTTGTGCCGCCTGAATACCGTAAATTGCACGCAGGATAGAACGCCCCTTGTCGTAGCCATTTTCCATATACCTTTTAAACCGATGGTGGTCCCGTCTCGTGGCCGTTTCGGTCCGAAAGTCTGAAGCATTTTTCTTATTCCGATTTTTATGCCCGGAAATCATATATTGAGTTTGTAACATGGCATACAGGGGTGGCAATAACTGGGGTGACATTTCGCCCTCGCGGTCAATCACGCTAGTGACCGCCTTGCGATTGAGATCCCACATATTCAACAACCGGCTATAACTCACGTCCGTGCCACCCACACCCAGGTAATAGGCTTCGAGTTGCCACTGGCTCTGCTGTATCAAGGCTGTGACCAGTGCTTCGCTATCATCCAGACTACGTATCTGCGCGCGATACAGGCGGGTCTGTGCTTCATCTACCCTGGTAAATTCCCCCAGCGCCCGATGGCTGCTTATTTCTCTTTCCAGATAGGGAATTTGCGCAGCCGTGTTCAAACCGTTATTGATACGAGCCAGATGTGAGCCCCGTTTGAAAACGTCCAAAGCGTCAGCGTGACGGCCATCACGCTGCAGTGCCAGGCCCAAATCCAGGAGTTTCTCCGCCAACCTGGCACCGTAAACACCCTCTGTTGATTCTGCACTTGCGATGGCATTGAGAAAGGCTTGTAGTTGATCAGTGTCGGAACCCGTCGTGGCGACGGCGGTCTGAGCGGCAGAAGCAGTTTCGACACTGATAGCGGAGTTTGGGATGCCCTCTGCTTTGGCGTAAACAGACTGGCTTGAGACAAGGGAGGATAGCAATATGACAGCTGCGCCAAATACGCTGGCAGCGCATGTAGTTGTCAGGTGTTCTCGCGAACGCATACTGCGCATCCCCCTCTCACCGTTTCAGCCAATCCACCAGCAGCGCCAGATTTCGACCCCTTGGTGATTTCCAGCCCGCATGTTAGTCACGGATGGTGTTTTTTTGCAAGGATCTGCACAACTCCCCCGGCTCAGCTACAATGCCGCCAACAGGCACACAAACGCTAAAAATGGGAGTTGATTGAATGTCTGAACTGATACCACAAGCGGTCACCGTATTTCTTGGATTCTTTGCCATTATGAACCCCGTGGCCAACACGGCTGTATTTGTCGGTCTCACCGGGCAAGAGAGCGCAGCCTCGCAAAAACGGATTGCTTTCAGGGCACTTATTATTACTTTTTGCATCATATTGGTATTTGCCATTCTGGGAAAAACTATATTCACCCTGTTTGGCATCACCCTGCCGGCCCTGCGGATTACCGGGGGCATCCTGGTTTTTCTGATTGGCTACCAGATGCTTCACGGGGAGAGTGCTAGTATGCACTCCCCAGCCGAAAGCGATGCCACAGACATTGCGATATCACCATTGGCAGTGCCGATTCTGGCCGGACCCGGAACTATCGCCACCGCAATGAATTACTCCGCAGCGGGCGGCTGGATGGAGATTATCGTTACCGTCAGTACCTTCGGCGTCCTGTGCTTGATCACCTATGTATTTTTCGTGTTTGGGCAAAGATTGGTAAATATTATTGGCACCAGCGGTATTGCAATCGTGACCCGACTTATGGGTTTAATACTGGCGGTGATAGGCACCCAGATGTTAATTGAAGGTGTGGCGGGTGCTATATCTGCCTACAGCCTCTAAAACATCGCTGCAAAGAGGCAGTCACACGGCATCAACCTGGTGCCACCACCACCGGCATCGGCGGACAATGCCGGCACGTGAGTCTCCCAAAACAACAACTGGGTGGGGTATTCTCAACCGGCGTAGGGAGAAAAAACTTTATCGGCACCCAGTACCGAAGCAGCCCCCAGAACCAGACTGCCAGCTAACAATAGTGGCAAGCTGTGGGGCTGATATTTTCCACGCTTTCCAACCGACCCACTAAACTTCATAGTCTCTCTTCACACCCATCACAATGACACGACAATATTAACCGCTTTTCAATTCATGTTCCGCCTAGAAGACATATTTCAACCAACTCTTGGTGCGGATTAGAAACATGATTGGGATACCCGCGACCTGTACGTGCTCGGTGTACACGGCGGCAATACCTTGCATTCCCGCAGCCAGGCGAATTTGGTCGGCATCATCCAAGCGAATCCTGACCGCGTAGGAAGTGGGCGCAGCAGGGCCCAGGTTATCCGGCACTTCACCGGAAGCAGTCAGCTGCCCGGCCCCGGACATGTCTATGGTATTGACCACTCGGCCGGTAAATATCTGGCCCGGGTAGCCATTGAGCGCAACTTCCGCATACTGTCCTGGCTTTATCAGTAAAAAATTCTTCTGGCCAAAGGCGGCGACCACCATGCCCCGCTGTTGGTCGCTGCGATCCATGACATAACTCATCACAGGGCCGCCTCCGGCTCCCCCTACCAGCATGCCCTTTTGCAGTTGCAAGTTGGTGACATAGCCATCACCCGGGGCCAGCACTGTCGTTTGGGCCAGGTCATAATTTGCGTCGCGCAGGCTGACCCGGGACTCCTCCAACATGGATTCTGCCTGGTCGACAGAGAGTTGCGATTGCTGTAAACCAATAGTAGCCTGGGTAAGCGCCGCTGTGGCATCTTTGTAGGCCCGCTCGGCTTTATCCAGATTGACTTGGCTCTCCAGCTTTTTCTCGCGCAGGTCTTTTGACCGTTCAAAGTCTTTACTGGCAAGTTCATAATCTGCGGTGGCGCGATCCACTGCCGCCTTTGCGACATCAACAGATGCCTCGGTGAGGGTAACACCCTGCTGTGCCGTCTCAACCGTACTGCTCAGGCGATCCACATCGTTTTGAAATGGCACGGGATCAATCTTAAATAAAACCTCTCCCTGCTTTACCGGAATATTTGGCTTGACCACGACTTCAATCACCCGGGCAGATTGCTTCAGTTGCGGAACAATGGGAACAACGTGCTGAAACACCCGTACATTGCTGGACAGCGGGTGGAAGTATTGCGCCGAAAATAAAAGAGCCATGATCACCATGGGCCCGGAGGAGGATGCTACAACGGCAATCGGTAACGATAGCCTGAACAACTTTAACTTGGCAAAAATGAGCCACAGAATCAGGCTGTATCCCCCCACCAGTATCCACATCATGATGAAGCACCTCCAGACTGATCATCCGTTAGTACACGTAAACGTGCCTCAAGTGCGCTTAGACGCTGGGCCAATTCGTGTTGCCGGGGTTTTTCCGGCGTTTGGGGTGACGCATCCTCTGCCGTGGTATTGAGAGAGCGATAGAGATAGATAACAAAAATACAACTGGCTATGGCCGCAAGCATAACTATGCCCCGCTTCTGCGCTGTTCTAGCAGCGTCACCATGGATTCAAGATTGGCAATCTGGTCGGCCAAGCTAGCGCTATCGAGCTGTTCTTCCGGCCCCGGTCGTATCAGCGACCACACCAGCGCGACTAACCAGACAATGCCCGAGGGCAGACCAAGCCAACCACAGATATTAATAGCATCGGCCTGAGGATGGCCCCTATCCTTTGCTATTTTTCCGGGCAAACTTGCCAGTGTGTAAGCAATACCTAAAGCCGCCAGCAGGCCGACAAAAATAATACCCAATGTCACCCATTCCAGCGTGGGACCCATAGAGGCAAACGCGAATTCCATTGAGACTCTCCCTTGTTGCGCGGTGGCGGTGCTATGTTCTACTATCTGCGCCCACGCAAAAAAAATAGTGAAGAGATGGTATGTCTAAGGCAACAGATATCGCAGTAAAAATAGTCGGTTGTATAATTTTCTTGAGCGTGGCCGCATGTTCCAACGAAGACACGCCGGCACAAAAAGAACAGCAACACGTCAAAGAAGCCAGTGAGCATTCTGCGGTTAAAAATACCGACGAATGGTTTGCAGCCAAAGCGAAAACAATCGAACAACAAGAACAGGAAGCACCTTCCAATCCACTCAAGACTGCTTATTTTGGCGAGACCCACATGCACACGAAATTCTCGCTGGATGCCTATATTGGCGGCAACCGCATGAGCCCACTAGACTCATTACAGTTTGCCCAGGGGCAGGAGAAAAGGATCAATGGTCAAATGCATAAATTGCACAGGCCATTGGATTTCGCCGCCACTACAGACCACTCTGAATATATTGGTGAAATGTACACCGCCTTTACCGATGAAGCGGTGGGCCATAACAACGAGACTCTGGCAGAATTACGCAGCCTAACTGAATACAAGGACCAAATAGCGTGGTTTATAAAATACGTTGTTTCAGTCAATCGGGGCGATGCAAAACCTGCCCACCCACCTTTTTATACCGGTAAAAAGAGCACTATCAGCGCCTGGGAAGTTATCTTACAAGCGGCAAGAGACGAATATAAACCGGGGCTTTTCACAACCCTGGCGGCATTTGAATGGAGCGGTGCCCCCGGCGGTGGCAATTTGCATCGCAATATTCTGTTTAGAGATATGGTCGTTCCCAAACAGCCAATGAGTTATATCGAAATCAACCGCGAAGAAGGCTTGTGGGACTGGTTGGCCCAACAGGAAAAGCAGGGCAGCACAGTACTGGCCATACCGCATAACTCGAATGCCTCAAAACTCAATATGTTTAACCCCAAGGATTCCAAAGGCAACGACATAACCAAGGAATACGCGGAAATGCGCAGCCATTTCGAGCGAACAATCGAAATGATGCAAATCAAAGGCAACTCAGAGGTACACCGTAAGTTTTGGGCGGCCGATGAATTCGCCGATTTTGAAAATGCAGATTCAATTAGCAAGTTCAGTGAGCGCGGCCTGGATAAGCGTAATTTTGTTCGCTGGGGCGTTATTGAAGGCTTGAAGCATTACCAAAATTTGGGTGTTAACCCGTATAAATTGGGATTTACCGGCGGCACTGACAGCCACAATGGTCTCATGGCGGATGTTGCAGAAGACAACTATATTGGCGGTCATGGAGCCGCGGATGACACACCTGAACTGCGTAGAACGGGTCAAGTACCGGAATGGCTCGATGCGATCGATGAAAGCATTGGCTCTATTACCGGCGTGTGGGCCGAGAAAAACACTCGGGCTGGCATATGGGATGCCCTGTATAACCGCGAAACATTCGTTACCAGTGGGCCGCGCATCCAGGTGCGATTCTTTGCCGGTGAAAACCTAAGCCCCAACCCAACTGACATGACAGCCATGGTTACGCAAGGCTACGCCCAGGGCGTACCCATGGGCGGCACGATAGTGGGCGCCACAAAGTCACCCACCCTGAATGTTTGGGCCATTAAGGATCACACCGAGGCAAACCTCGACCGCATTCAAATTATCAAGGGTTGGGTGGATAAAAGCGGTGCACAGCATGAGAAAATTATCGATGTCGCGTGGTCTGATGACCGCAAGCCCACCAGCAACGGCAGGTTACCTCCGGTGGGTAATACGGTTGATCTGAAAACCGCAAAATACACCAATACCATCGGTGCGACCATGCTAATGGGCAGTTTTACCGATGAGGACTATGATCCAGCGCTGCCAACTTTATACTATGCCCGCGTCATTGATATTCCAACCCCGCGCTGGTCCACTTATGATGCCGTGCGCAATAATCTACCGCTGCTTGACACTGTGCCTGCAACTATTCAGGAGCGCGCCTGGAGTTCGCCTATCTGGTTTGTGCCCGCTGGGAATAACGAAAGCTGATCTTCGTTCTTTCAGCCACCGCTGGTGATACCCTGGCCCGAGCCGTGGACAGAAGGCGGGGCATTGACGACAACCGTCTGCAATGGACTAACAGCGTAAGCAACAGGGCCGACGCGAACCGGGTACTCAAACGGTGGGCTACTATATTGCGCGAAGGGCTTGATGAGGCTCGCAGCCAATAAACATTTTCGCCCGTAATAAATACTGTATAGTCGCTCATTCGATACCGCGAAAACCACGGTACTCGTCCCGCAATCAAGTCACAGGATTACTCTTATGAAAACACTATTGGCAATAATGGCAGCCGTTATTTCGATTTCATTCACATCCGCGATAAATGCACAGGATTTAGGCAAGTTAATTGACGCTGTGGACCAGGAGAAGGCCGCCGCTTCCGTTGACACGGAAAAATTGACGGAGGCGGTTAGTACAGATGGCGTGGACTACAAGAAGGCCGCTGAATCAGTGGACATGAAGAAAGCAGCAGATTCAGTGGATATGAAAAAGGTCACTGAAGCGTTAAGCGAATAAATAATACGGAACCGCCTATGAAGGCCTGTAAGCACCTACTTGAAAAAATTTTCTTCCTGAGCCTACTTGGCGCCCTGATGGGCAACACTGCAATAGCGGGTAATTGGCCGCAGGAACTGAAAGGTGACAAGGGCACTATCGTTGTCTACCAGCCCCAGCCGGAAGAGTTGAAGGGGAATATACTCACCGGCCGGGCCGCGATGTCAATTAAGATGAGTGACAATAAAGATCCCGTCTATGGTGTGTTCTGGTTTTCAGCCCATATCGAAACTGATCGCAATGAGGACACTGCCACCATAAGTGATTTGACCGTCACTAAAGTGGGCTGGCCGGATTCCGAAGATGCAGGGGAACAGCAATTTAAGACCTTTGTGGAGAAAACACTCAGTAATTCGGAGTTTGAAATATCCCTGTCAGGGCTTAGCGCAAGCCTCACGGCTTCGAACAATGTGCAACAGAGCCTGGATGACATCAAGAGCGATCCACCGGTCATACTCTTTCGCGAGCATTTGGCGGTATTGCTGAGCTACGACGGCAAACCGCGTTACAGTGCAATCGAAAACAGCCCCTATGAGCGCGCGCTGAACACCCCCCTTGCGGTGGTAAAAGATGGCAAGGGTAATTTTTATCTCACCAGTGGCGCTTTATGGTATCGGGCCAAAAATGCCCTTGGCCCCTGGCACGTCACTACTACCCCACCAGCCGATTTGAAGGCCATGATTCCCGAGGCTAGCGACTCGGTTCCCGCCAAAGCACCAGAGATTGTATCTGTCACGGAGGCCACCGAGTTGGTGGTAAGCGATGGCGCACCCGAGTGGACCAGCCTGGCCGGGGGCAAATTGCTGTATGTTGAAAACACCGAAACACCCTGGTTGCGCGACCTTGCCAGTGGCGATATGTACCTGCAACTATCCGGGCGCTGGTTCAAGGCAAAGAGCACTGATGGGCCATGGACCTTCGTCCGCCCCGATAAACTGCCTGCAGGATTTAAAGAAATTCCACCCGCGTCCGATATCGGCGGCCTGCGCAGCTCCGTGGCAGGTACCGAGGAAGCGGACCAGGCTATCGTCGATGCACAAATGCCCCAAACCGCCGCCATCAATCGCAGTGAAACCAAACTTACGGTGGAATATGATGGCGACCCCAAGTTTGAAGCCATCAAAGGTACCGATGTAGCCTACGCGGTCAACACGGCCACCCAGGTACTGCGCATAGACAAACAGTACTACGCCGTGGATAACGGCGTATGGTTCCACGCCACCAGTGCTACCGGCCCCTGGGCAGTGGCCGACACCATTCCCAGTGACAAAATTGCAGACATTCCCCCCAGTTCGCCCGTGTACAACACAACCTACGTCACCATCTACGACTCCACCCCAGACGTGGTCTACGTCGGCTACACGCCGGGCTATATGTGGTCCTACCCCTATTACGGCGTGCCGGTTTACGGCACCGGTTGGTACTACCCTCCCTACTGGGGTCGATACTACTACCCTCGCCCCCCCACCTGGGGCCTGCATGTGGGATACAACCCCTGGACGGGTTGGAATGTTGGCGTAAGCTGGGGCGGGCCATTTTTCCGGGTGGGCATCAGCTGGGGCGGTGGTTATGGTTATCACCGCGGCTGCTGTGGCGGCTACTATGGTGGTGGCTTTCATCACAACACCAATATCAACATTAATACCGGCGATATAAACATCGGTAACAACGTCAATATTGGCAATCGAGCGAACATCGGCAACAAGCTCGACCAGAACCGGGGCCACGACAACCTGTACAAGCGCAAGGAAAACCAACATCGCAATGCCAGCAAGGCAACCGTACGCAGAGATAGTCAGCGCGCCAGGCCGGTGAGCGACCGCAAGAATAATTTGTATGCCGATTCACGGGGCAACGTGGTGCGCCGCGATAGCAATGAGCAATGGCAGGAGCGGCGCGGTGGAGACTGGCAGTCAATACCCAAACAATCGCCAGACAGATCGCGGGAGTTCGACAAACAGCGCCCCAGCACTTTACCCAGCAGCCGACCCGCGCCTCAGCATCAGCGCCAGCAGTTTAATCACCAAAAGATGAACCATGAGTATCGCGCCCGTAATATGGGTGGCGGCGGCAGGGTCAGGGGGGGGCGCAGACGTTAGCTGCCCACTGGGACCCGCTCCCCCGGTCTCCAGTTAAGCCGGGGCGATAAACCTGAACAGTGTAGCTGACCTAAGATATTTCACACTGTTTCAGTATTTGCTAAAATAATTTTGTCTGTCTTTTTGCGCAACAGGCCTGGAAACCAACGATTGAGACGCCAGATCATTCGCGCCTTAAAGCCCGGGATAATATAGAAGTCGCCTCTTTCCAGACCTGCAAATATTTCTTTGCAGGCAGTATCCAGATCCAGCGTACCCGCAACCTGCTTTAATTCGTAGGTAATAGGGTCCATGGTTTTGAGTTCTTCCTCTACCATGGGGGTCATGATCTCGCCCGGGCAGATAACCGATACTTCAATTCCGCGGGCGATTACGTCCATTCGCACCGCCCCTGCCAGGCCCACCACACCAAACTTGGAAGCATTGTAGGCGGCATAGGTGTAGTTGGCCACCATTCCCGCCAGGGAGGCAACAAATGCCAGGCGGCTACCACGGCCCATATGGGGCAACACCGCGGCGGCGAAGTTACGACTGCCAATCAGGTTGACATTGATGACTCGGTTAAACTCGTCGGAGGACAGCTCCAGAAATGGCTTCGAGACCTGTATGCCGGCGCTGTTAATTGCCAGGTCGGGCGCTCCGATGTTTGCGGTTGCCTGTTCTGCCGCTTCGCTTACCGCCTGTGAGTCACAGATATCGAGTTCATGAAAGGCAAGCGCCGCACCACCCGCCAGCTGAGTTAACTCCCTGCGCACCTCCTCGCTGATGCGAAGGTCGAAGATCGCTATGTTTGCACCATCTGCAGCAAATTTTTTGGCGAAGTAAAGACCGATGCCGCTGCCGCCGCCGCTGATATAAATTGAATTCCACTTACTGTTCATCTCGATCACTCTACCGGATTGATTTGACGTATAGATTACCCCTTCAGGACAATGGTAGTTTGAGAAAACACGACAGCTAATTGCTATTCTACGTCATCCCGTCCCAACAAGTATGCCTTGACACCGACAGCCCAATACTTAATATTTAACGACAGACTCACATAAAGTAGACAACTGCCGATGGTTGATTACATGGTTCGGGCCGCGTCCCTGCACGGCATTCGAGCGACTATAGAAGAACAGGGCGGTAACGCCGATGCATTGCTGCAACAGGTGGGACTGTTAAATGCAGAGTTGGACCCCGAGTCCTGGATATCCTATCGCAGCTTCCTACAGCTACTGGCGAACGCGGCGCTCTCTACTGGCTGCCCGCACTTCGGCCTGGAACTGTCGCGCCACCAGGATATTGGCATCCTGGGCACGCTGGGTTTCATCATCCAGCAGGCACCGGACCTGCGCACGGCGCTGCGCGAACTGACCACGCATTTCTCCCATCACAACCAGGGTGCGGATGTATCGCTGATTGCGGACGGCAGCATTGCCCAGTGGCGTTTTACCTGTAAATTGGAAGGGAAAGTACCCATTTCGCAGCAGGCAGACCTGGTTGCCGCTATTGGCGTGGGACTGATACGGCTATTGCTTAACCCGAACTGGTCACCAAACGCCGTCTACTTTTCTCACGCTCGCCCGCAAGACCTGAAGCCCTACAAAAAGTGCTTTAACTGCGGGGTCTTTTTTAACTGGGATTCCTCCTACCTGACCTTCGACGCTGCCATTCTGGACAGTCCCATTAGCGAGTCCAATCCGCTGCTGCATCGAGTGCTGCAAGATCACCTGCAAATGATGCAGTCACAATTTCCAAATGATTATTGCGGCCAGGTTCGTTACCTGATCCAGCAGGCCATGACCACTGGTGACTGCTCAATTGAGCGGGTTGCCAACTCACTTGCAGTCAATAAACGGACCTTGCAGCGACAGTTGAAAACACACGATACCAGCTATAAAGACATGCTCGAAGAGGTTCGATTCGATATTGCCAGGGGTTACTTATTGGAGTCCGGTGGTTCTCTGACAGCGCTTGCAGACATGCTCGGTTACTCGGAATTGAGCGCGTTTTCCAACGCCTTTCGCCAACGCCATAATGTCTCTCCCCGCGAGTGGAAAAAACAACATGCCACGCTCATGTAGGCGACGCCAATTTGCAACTTAATGTCGCTGAATATCAATTATATATTCCCTGGAACCACCAGGATAACAGCCCCTAGAATTAACCAGGAACCCCGGCAATGAGAACCAAACAACGTGTCTATATCACTGGCGGCTCCAGCGGTATAGGCCTCAGCCTCGCAATCCGTTATGCACGAAACGGTGATGAGGTAATTTTGCTGGCCCGCAACCAGGACAAGTTAGATGAAGCTGCGGGGCTGTGTAGAGCCGAGACATTGAGTGCCAATCAGCTTATTGCCGGTGTTTCATTGGACATATCCGAGTTCAAGGCATTAGCCGTAAAGATGAAGGCTATCACGGATGAATACGGCCAGCCCGATCTGTTGATTCTCAGTGCGGGTATTGCCGGAAATAAAACCTTCCTGGATATGAAATCAGAAGAATTCGACACAATGATGGCACTTAACTTTTCGGCCAGCCGGGAAATGGCGCGCTGCGTATTGCCAGCCATGCTGGAACGGAGTCACGGCCAGATTGCCTTTATTTCATCCACGGCGGGACTCATGGGCGTGTACGGATACAGTGCCTACTGTGCGTCAAAATATGCGGTTACCGGCTTTGTTATGGCCTTGCAACAGGAACTGTACGGCACGGGTGTATGCGCCACCCTGGTTTGCCCCTCGGAGGTAGCGACACCCCTGATAGCGGCTGAAGCCGCTTCAGTATTGCCGCAAACCCGGCTGCTCAAAGACCTGGGCGGCACTTTGTCGCCGGAAAAAGCAGCCGAGATTATCTTTAAAGGTATCAGGAATAAAAAATCGATTGTAAAAACTGGCTTTGTTGCCCACGTGTTCGATTTTACCTACCGCGTATTTCCGTGGCTGTATCGAAAAATTACCCAAATTACGATTTGGTATGCCGGCAGAAAATAGGGTTTCAGCGTTACGTGACGGACTCCAGGTTCCGCTTTAAGTTTCCCAGTACATACTCGATAAGTTTGCGCAGAATCCACTGGGTAATCGCACCGCCACCGGGAATGGTGGAACGAAACTGAATTCGCCACTGCACCATATTTGCCTCTCCAACAGGAAGTATGCGCACTGTGCCGAAATGATCTTTCATCGGCGCACCTTTTATAAGTTTGTAGTCGTAACCGCGCCCCGGATACCAGGCCACAACTTCCTCCTCCAGGGCCGGGCCCAGGCCCTCCATGCGGCGCACCGCACCCACGCCGTTGCGGTCACCTTCTCCCTCGCGGATCAGGCTAACTTTTTTCAGCGGCCACCAGTCGGTCATGGTTTCGTGTTCACTGAGCGCTTTCCACAGGACTTCCGCAGAGGCATTAAACGGCATTTCTACAGTTAGGTTACGCACGCCCGCCACCGCAAGGTTTGGGCTGGCCTTTTGCCGTTTAAACCCCATGCCGGCGTCTTTCATTGGCAGAACATGCAGCATCTCAACACTAAAGCCCTGATGATCATTAACATACACGACCTTCCAGGCACCCAGGTCAACCGGGTACCAATTGCCCTTGATGCCCGCCGCCAGACAAGTTTTATAGGCACGATTAAAATCGCCCCGCTTGCGGTAACCCAGCGCGAGATTCAGCAGCCCCTGATCGCTGATACGATAATCCTCTGCTTGTGGTTTACCTACCGGGTTATGGTACTGAACAAGCTCTACCAGTGATTCCCCCGCTCGCAACACCAGGCGTTCGGCAGTGGCACCTTCCAGACCCCACAGACTTTCGTGTTCGGGTTTGTGTAAATCAAAACCTGTCATTTCCTCCAAGCCCATCACATTGCAAAAGAACTCGCGCGATTGCCGCAGGTCTGGCACAGATAGAGTAATGCCCAGAGTCAGCACGCCAATGTCTGGCCTTGCCACCACAGCGCGATTGGCCAGCGGGTCTGACTCAAACAGTTCCAGCAAAACGCCCTCCGGGTCACGCACACAAACGCGGCGCTCGCCTACCACACCCTGGGGCGCAGTCATCGGTTCACTGCCAAGCACACGCAGACGCGCCAGCGTCTCGTCCAGGTCATTCACCAATAAGGCGACACTGCTATAGCCTATATCGCAGGGGCGCCAGTCTTTCGGAAGAAGTCGGGTTTCAGGCCGGTGAAACCGGAACAGTTCAATCTGGAAAAAATCCTGCCCGTCCATCAGCCACCAGCAGGTGCTGGCCACACCCTTTATCCCCTGGACTTTCTCAGTGAAAAAGCCCTTGAAGGAATTGGTCCCGGAGGACGGCACAAAGCCAAAGGCGCCTGTGTACCACGCGTGGGTGCGCGGCAGGTCCGTGACGCTCATGGCGATCTGGCAAAGAGGTGTGGACATTGTAATCAGGCCGGTGCAGGAATAATTTCAACTAGGCTCATGATATCCAGTTGATCTGCCTCTTCCTGCGTTATACCTTCCAGTGCCTTCAGCAGCGGCATGTCGAGCTTAACAATGGAGCCATCCTCCATATAGTTATCCAGGTAGCGACCGTCCTTGCCATCAAATACGATAAACAATTCCGCGCCATTGTCACTCCAGGGCGTGTGATCATTACCCTCTTCCTCCCACGCAGTTTCACCGGTGCTAAAGCTGCCCTCGTCATAGGCCCACTCGCCGCTGACGGTATAGGCGATGGCGCGGCAGTAGTGATTGTGACGCGGCATTTTACTGCCCGGCTCGAATTTGATCTTGACGACCACGCGGTCCATTTCAACGTCTGCCTTGAGGACTTTAATCGATACGCCCTCAGCGCCGGGGAGTGGGACTCTCACCCATTCCTGATTGCCGTCGCGGATAATGCTCATAGTTTCTGTGTTCATGGTTATCTCCTTGATGAAACGGTGGCTCTAAAGAATACTACACTACGCGATAGCATCTATTAAAACTTTATAATCAACGACAGGATATTGATAATCCGCGTCAAAAGCGTACTGTCGTCAAGTGTAAAGTCATTGTGGTGTATTCAAAAATCCCATTGAACTATCATGGATAGCGCTACCCAACCCCCCAGGAGTTCTTATGGAGCAAGGGGTTGTACTCGCACATCATTCGTACCGACAGTGACACCAACATGGACTCTCCCGACTGGGTGGCATCCGCTTATCGCGATGGCGTACCCATGGGCGGCGACCTGAACTCGGCACCGGCAGACGCTGCACCCGTGTTCCTGATCGCCGCTGTGAAAGAGGCCCACGACGCCAAAATTGGGTATGGCACCGCGGGATGACTTGCCAGTATCCATTCAGGAGCGGGCCTGGACTTCGCCCATCTGGTATACGCCCTGAGCACTCGCCAAGTTAGCTTGTATTCTCGCCGCCTACTGGGGGCAAGTCTACCCGGAACACCTCGCTAAAATTGCGTAATCAGCACATAAAACCTTAAAGATGAATTTGTACATCGTTCTCTTTTCCAACTATAGTTAGCTAAAATGACACAGGAAGAATGGAGCCATGCTAGGCAAAATACTCATTTTGATAGTTTTAGTCAGCGCGCTAAACCTTTCAGCTAGCGCCCAGGAAACCAACGTCTACTGGGGAGATACGCATGTCCATACCAGCAATTCATTTGATGTGTATCTGTTTGGGACGCCCACGTCTACACCCGATACTGCCTATCGCTTTGCCCGGGGCTTGCCAGTAATCAACCCGGCAACCGGTACTCGCTGGCAGCTCACCACAGCCCTTGATTTTCTGGTGGTAGCAGACCACGCAGAAGCGCTAGGTGCCCTGCCCAGGATTTTCTCGGGTGACCCGGCACTCGCCAATACCACTGTGGGGAAATTAATTCTGGAGATGGCACCAAATCAGACCGAAGACGAACTGCTCAGTATCTACAAAATGTTCGTCAGAGCGGGAACAGGTGAGAAGACGGAACAGGGCATTACGGCAAAAGACATATACATGGACCTGCATGGGGGAAATCAACGTCGCGGGGCGTGGGAAAAATACATCGATACCGCGGAGAGGCACAACACACCGGGGGAATTTACCACATTAATTGGCTGGGAATGGACCTCCATGCCCAAGGGTGGCAATTTGCACCGGGTAATATTCATGCCCCAGGGCGGCGAAATCGCCCGCAAATTCCTACCTTACAGTCAGATGGAAAGTGATAACCCAGAGGACCTGTGGGACTGGCTAGATAAAACTGCTAGGGAAACGGGTGCCGATTTCGTTGCCATTCCCCACAACTCGAACCTCAGTATCGGGCAAATGTTCCCATTGCTGCGCTACAATGGCCTGCCTGTCGACCTGGAATACGCCCGCAAGCGCATGCAGTGGGAACGACTGGTT
>SMVA01119806.1_pt1 | contig 29111 bp, 23 predicted proteins | sample 2456451 | NCBI WGS metagenome assembly SMVA01 (sample SAMN11095933, study PRJNA526329) | marine sediment metagenome | biome: Marine sediment; feature: Surficial sediment; material: Deep marine sediment; isolation source: Hadal surficial sediment | place: Pacific Ocean | collected 2014-05 | depth... | reverse complement strand
TAAAACCGGCCAAGCTGTTGCGGCAAGACCGGGGCAACTTTTGCGAAGCGTTCGCAGGATCGCGCCTCGATGATCGCGCCAACCAGCAACAAGTCGAGCAACTTCTGCGGCTCCTCGCCGCGTACGGCGTCGCGCAAGCTACGCGCATAACGCGAAGCCGACAGCCGTTCGAACGCTATATCCATGTCCTGCATGATCGAACGTACCTGTTCGAAATGCCGCAGCTCTTCACGCGCCAGTCGCGACATTCGTTGCGCCAGGGCAGTCCGGTCGGGATAACGATACAGAAACGCCAATGCCGTCGATGCTGCTTTGAGTTCACAGTTGGCGTGATCGAGCAGCAATTCCGGAATTCGACTGCCGGCCTCCGCGACCCAGGCGTCTGGCGTTGCTGTGCTCAGGAAAGCGGCGATATTGCCCGGCAGCTCTACATCCATTCCAAAATCTCTGCGGCCGATTGCAGGCGATCGTCCGGTTTTTTGGCAAGTAGCATGTTGATCAGCGACTGGTACCGGGACAAGCGTGGCGGCAGCAGCGGAATCGGCGCTTTCGCGTGTTTGTAAATTATCCCCATCGCAGAATCCGCCACGAAAGGCTTCAGGCCCGTCAGCATCTCGTAGAAAATAACGCCCAGACTGTACAGGTCACTGCGAAGATCGACGCCGTTGCCATGCCCCTGCTCCGGACTCATGTAATACGGCGTTCCGAAGATCTCGCCGCTGTCCGTGATTTCCAATGTCATGCGCATTCGCTTGGCCAAACCAAAATCAATCAGCACGACCGAGTCATCACCACGCAGCATGATGTTGCCGGGTTTGAGATCACGATGCAGGATGCCCAGCTTGTGAATCTCGCCCAATGCGCTGGCAATCTGCAAAAAGTAACGCACAGCGGTCGGCGCATTAATTCCGGCGTTCATTTTCGATCTGAGCTCGCCGCCGTCGAGATACTCCATCGCGATGTGCGCATGGTCGTCACCCACGCCGAGATCGTAAATCCTGACGATATTCGGATGATCGAGATCAGCGATTAACTCGTATTCCTGCAAAAAGCGATCGAACGCACCGACACTGCCGTCAACGTCGGGGACCTGCCGCAGGACTTTGAGAGCGACCATCAGGTCAATGGACTCTTTCCTGGCCAGATACACCGTCGAATGCCCGCTGCTGCCGAGTTTCTTGATGAATCGGTAGCCACGAATAAGCGGGTTGATGCCCGTGTGCTCGTCGCCAACGAACAAGGAACCCGTCGTCTCTGTGCTATTCCGTTCGGCGAGTAAAGCTCCCAAGCGCACAATCAGGGAATCGTGACCAATCGATTCCCGAACGAAAAAGGCATCCGCGCCGGCTTTCTGACTTGCTCTCTCGTCGCCCTCCTCGCCAAAATAGACAACGGCGGGAAATCCGGGTGTTTTGACAAAGCGCTTGAGTGTATCGACACCCTCGCGCTCCCCGAGCGCGCTTCCCAGCATCACAATATCGTTGCCGGCACCTGAAAACTCGTCAGGTAAATGGCCGGCCTCGGTCGGGTCGTAGGCAGAAATAATGGCGTCGGGCCAGTGCGTCGTGACGTGATGCATCAACAAGGAGCGAAAGTCGGCCTCCCCGTCGATGATCATGATCTTGATGCTCATTGGCTCATTGGCATTTGCTCGCGCTGCAAGCAGCGTAGTTCCGGACGGCGTCAGGTTCCGACAGCGGCGAGTCTCTTACGTTTGCTGCGGCGTTTTTTCTTGGCCGAATCATTTCTACGTTGCTCAAGCTCGTCCAGGTACTCATCTGTCACGTCGCCCGTCACGTATTCGCCAGAGAAGCAGGAGGTATCAAACTCGGTGATGCCCGAATTGTCGTGACGAACTGATCGTATCAGCCCGTTCAGATCCTGATAAATGAGTCGATCCGCCCCAATCAGTTGCTCTATTTCTTCGACCGTGCGACCGTTCGCAATCAGTTCCGATGCAGCCGGCATATCGATGCCATAGACATTGGGATAACGCACAGGCGGGGCCGCCGATGCGAAGTAGACTTTCCGGGCGCCCGCCTCACGGGCGAGCTTGATAATCTGGCGCGACGTAGTGCCGCGAACAATCGAGTCATCGACCAGCAGAACGTTCTTGCCGCGAAATTCCAGATCGATGGCATTGAGTTTGCGCCGCACGGATTGCGTGCGCTCTTCCTGCCCCGGCATGATGAACGTGCGATCAATGTAGCGGTTTTTAATGAATCCCTCGCGGTATTTTACGCCGAGGTGGTAGGCCACCTGCAAAGCCGACGTTCGACTCGTGTCGGGTATCGGAATCACTACATCGATATCGTGGTCGGGAAATTCCCGCACTATCTTGCCGGCGAGTTCCTCGCCCATTCGCAGCCTTGCCTTATAGACGGATATTTTGTCCATGATTGAGTCGGGGCGCGCGAAATACACAAACTCAAAAATGCAGGGCGTGTGGCGTATTTCGCCCGGGTAATCACTGCAGTGCAGCGCACCGCCGTTCTCGATGTAAACGCACTCGCCCGGCTGCACATCTCGCAAGTGCTCGTACTGCAGCACATCCAACGCAACACTCTCGGATGCCACCATGTAATCCGAACCCGAATCCGATTTGCGCTCACCGAGTATCAACGGGCGTATTCCGTGCGGATCACGAAACGCGACGACACCGAATCCGATAATCATGGCGACAACCGCATAGCCGCCGCTGCAACGCCGATGCACGGCTTCAACTGATTCAAATATTTGCTGAGCGGTCGGCCGCCCGTTGGCACGCACTTGCAACTCGTGCGCGAATACATTCAGCAAGACCTCGGAGTCCGACGCGGTACTCAGATGCCGCCGATCTTCGCGGATCAGCAGCTCCGTGAGCTCATCGTGATTCGTAAGATTGCCGTTGTGCGCGAGGCATATCCCGTACGGCGAATTGACGTAGAACGGCTGTGCCTCACTGGACTTCGCGCTGCCGGCCGTCGGATAACGAACATGCCCAATGCCCACGTTACCCGCAAGACGCAGCATGTGTCGCTGCCTGAATACATCGCGAACCAGCCCATTGCTCTTGCGCTGATGCAGACCGTCTTCACTCCACGTGGCAGCCCCGGCAGCGTCTTGTCCGCGGTGCTGCATGACAGTCAGCGCATCAAAAAGCGCCTGGTTGACTGGCTGCTTACTGACGATTCCAACGAGGCCACACATGCTGTACTCCGTGATTCAGGTCCCGGAAGGGGACAGTAATTCGATCGGTAGTTCGACTGGAATTGCATCGGCCACGTCTTCCGGCGTTATCAGATCCAGGCCCTGAGGTGCCATTTCCGCTACCCATTGTGCGATTACGTCGAGGTGCGGAATGACGCGCGATTCCAGCCACCAGCCGTCGTTTGTAAAGCCGGCGAATTGTCCGCCCAGAATGCACAGGGCAACCAGCAGCACGCCACGCACTGCACCGAACAGCGAACCCAGGAAACGATCCATCCCGCTTAGCACCGACAAGCGAATGAGCTTGGACAATCCCCAACCCAGCAGGCCGCCAATGGAAAGAATGATCGCAAAGACAAGAATTCGACCGAACCAGGTCTGCATTTCCTCGGAACTCAACCAGCTTTCGGCAACGTCGCCAACCACCGGGCCAAAATACAGGGCGGCCCAAACGGCAATGACGAGCGCCGCTATCGAGATCGCTTCCTTAATGAAGCCTCGGACGAAGCCTACGATTATTGAAAGGGTGATGGCGACGGCAATAATTATGTCGATGATCGGCATCAGGCTTGTCGGCGCAATTCCGGCGGGGTGGGATTGGGGCCAGATTCTAGCAGAACATCAAGGATGTGGAAGCACCTTGCCCTTGTGTCCCGCCTTGAGCAAACGAGCCGCCATCGCGTCGGCCGCCTCGCGGTCTTTCTGCGGCCCGATGCGAACACGATGCAGCTGACCTGATGACGTCGATATCTGACTCAGAAACGCCACAAAACCGTCTTTGCGCAAATCCGCTGCCAGTGTTTCCGCGTTTTTCCTGTTCGCGAAACTGCCGAGTTGCACAGCCCACATGCCTGTTGTGGAAGCTGCTGCCGGCACGACGACCGCATTCTCAGGTTCCGGCACGGGTGTCGCGACAGTTTCTGCCTGCGGCGGCTTCTGTATCGGCTGCGGCGTTGGCGCGGTGACTTGCACCTGCTCCGCCTTCTGCCTGGCCGCGTTGAGTTCCCTTGCGGGTACCGGCTGGTCCCGGTCCCGATCCAATACGATCGTCTGAATTTTTTGCTCGCTTTGGCCCGGCAACGGGACTCGCTCGCTGATTATCTCGCCCTCCGCGGGCGGCCCGTCCAGAAATACGGGCACGACCAGTACGACGACCGCGACCAGTACGATCGCCCCGACAATGCGTTCTTTCAATGCTTTTTCCATCATGATTTGCCCTTGCCCGGCGAGTATATCCCAAGCGCCCGGAGCGCGGGACCAACCAGGTAAAAACTGCCTGTCAAAAGTATCCGATCCTCTGCGGTCGTCAGTTTTCGAGCATGCTCGATCGCCTGCTGCAGTGATTCGGCAAGCATGCAGGCCTTGTTGGTGATATTCGCTACCTGCCGCCCGATCTCTGACGCGTCCATGGCGCGACTGCTGCCCGTCGTCACGCTGATCCAGTAGTCCACCTGCTCGGCCAGCGGCGAAATTATTCCCTCGACATCCTTATCATCGAGCAGCCCGATAATCGCGACCGTCGTTGCATCGAATTCCTCCCCGGCCAATGCTGTCGCGAGCACCTCCGCCGCCGCAGGATTGTGGGCAACATCGAACAGCCATCGCCGGTCCGTCACGATCGTCTGCATTCGACCCGGGAGCACGGGTTTCGCGAAAGCCCGGTCTATGCGCTCCACGCCAAGAAGCTCTGCAAAACCAGCGCACTCCAGCAACGCCAGCACACCGGCCGCATTGTCAATTTGAAACTCACCCGCCATTAGCGGTCGTTGCAGACCGTGCAGGCGGTGACCCGCGCTCTGCCAGCTCCAGCCGGTGTCCGTGCTGCTCCAGTGGTAGTCGCGATCCGCCAGCACGAGCTTCGCGCCAAGCTCGACGGCGACTGCGGTTATTGATTCAGGCATCTCTGGCGATGCGAAGACCGTGCATTTTCCGGCGCGCATGATGCCGGCTTTTTCGCGCGCGATCGATTCAACGTTGTCGCCTAGCCAATCGCAGTGATCGAGCGAGATATTTGTGATCAGGCCGGCTGTTGGTTCGACGGCATTCACCGCGTCCAGCCGCCCGCCCATGCCCACTTCAAGAATCTGAATATCGACGTCACGTGCCTCGAATACGATTAGCGCGGCGATCGTGCCAAATTCGAAATATGTCAGTGCTGTGTCTCCGCGCGCCGCGTCAATACGCTCGAACGCGGCAATGATTTCGGCGTCAGTCGCGGGTTCCGCGTCAATACAAATACGCTCATTGAATTCGAACACATGCGGCGATGTGTAGGTGCCGACAACGGCCCCCGATGCCGACAGCAAGGCTTGCGCGAACGCCACGGAGGAGCCTTTGCCATTGGTTCCCGCAATGTGAAAAGTCGTGTCGGGCATCGCGAGATCAAGCCGCTCGATGACCGCGAGAACGCGTTCGAGGCCGAGCTGAATTTCCTGCGGTGAGAAACTCTCGAGGCGCAGCAGCCAGTCAGCCAGGCTTGAACCGGAGTGGCTCACCTGCGCTCTACTGCGCGATCGGGCTCGGGCGCCGCTCGAATTTGGCGAGCAGGTCTGCGATCTGTTCGCGCATCTGGCGGCGGTCAATAATCATGTCGATCGCACCGTGGTCAAGCAGGAACTCGCTGCGCTGAAATCCTTCGGGCAGCTTTTCTCGCACGGTTTGTTCGATCACGCGCGGCCCTGCGAATCCGATTAACGCGCCCGGCTCCGCGATGTTGACATCGCCCAGCATCGCCAAACTCGCCGAGACGCCACCTGTCGTCGGGTCCGTTAATACCGAAACATAGGGTATGCCCGCCTTGCCGAGTCGTGCGAGCGCCGCCGCCGTCTTCGCCATCTGCAGCAAGGAAAACAGTGCCTCCTGCATGCGTGCCCCGCCGCTCGCCGCAAACGAGATCAATGGCATGTTGTTCTCGGTCGCGTAATCCGCCGCGCGCGAGAAACGCTCGCCGACAACCGAGCCCATCGAACCACCCATGAATGCGAACTCGAATGCGCAGACGACGACCGGACGTCCCAGCAGCGTCCCGGACACGGTGATCAATGCATCTTTCTCGCCGGTTTTTTTCTGTGCCTGCACGAGTCGGTCTCGATACTTTTTAGTGTCGCGGAAGCGCAGCGGATCTTCGGACTCCAGGCCGGCCGCCATTTCCGTTTGCGAGTCCGGATCGAGAAAAAAGCTGAGGCGTTTGCGGGCTCCGATGCGCATGTGGTTTTCGCATTTCGGGCACACCTGAAGATTGCGCTCAAGCTCGTTGCGATACAACTGAGCATCGCATTTCTGGCATTTTATCCACACGCCTTCGGGCACCGAACGAGTGCGAGTTTCGGTGCTGATACGCGACGGCATCAATTTTTCAAACCAGCTCATGGGCGCATGTTAACAAGTCCGAATTCTTTCGGATACTCCACCTGCGTCAACGTCAGGCCATGTGCGGGCGCCGTGATTCCGGCTACGTTGCGGTCCCTGCCCTGCAACACGCTCGCGACCCATTCGACGGGCTGATCGCCAAGTCCGACGGCAACCAGCGTACCCGTGATATTTCTTACCATGTGCTGCAAGAAGGCATTCGCAGTGATTTCCAGTGTCAACCAGTCACCGTCGCGAACGACGGAAATCGACCTGATGTCGCGAGTGGGCGTCGACGCCTGGCAACCCGCTGCCCTGAATGCCGAAAAATCATGTCTGCCAAGCAGTAGCTGAGCTGCATCCTGCATGCGACCCGCGTCCAGGGGCTGGTACAGCCACCAGGCACGATGTCGATGAATCGCCGAGCGCACAATATGATTCAGGATTCTGTAACGATAACTGCGTGACGTGGCCGAAAAGCGCGCATGAAATTCGTCGTCCACGGTCCTGACCCAGGTGACTGCAATGTCGTCCGGCAAACAGCTGTTTGCACCCAGCAACCAGCCCCGAAGGTCACGATCGCTGCTCGTATCAAAATGTGCAACCTGACCCGTGGCGTGTACGCCCGTGTCGGTGCGACCGGCACAAACGACGCTCACCGCAGTGTCTGCAATTCGTGAGAGCGCCTCTTCGACGCGTTCCTGTACGCCGTGGCCAACACGCTGACGCTGCCAGCCGTTGTAGGCTGTGCCGTCATATTCGATGCCAATTGCGATTCGCATACAGGGAATAATGACGCCACGGACCTGCGGCGTCACGCGGGAATTTCAGTGTATCAGGATGGCAGGGAGTCGAGCAACGCCTGTGCCTGCTGGCGCTGGCTGTCATCACCTTCGTCGAGCACTTCTTCAAGAATGCCGCGGGCACCGGTCGGATCACCCATATCGACATACGCTCGCGCCAAATCGAGTTTTGTACCGACCTCGGTCATCGTGCGGGCTTCCTGCAGGTCGTCGCTCATGTCGCCGGCCGCAAGTTTCATCGTCGAACTCATATCGTCCTCATCGATCGATGGTCGCGGCTGTTCGACCGTGGCATCGTCGCGGGGCTGCTCGACCGTTGCATCGTCGCGGGGTTGCTCGATCGTATCGCCCATCTCGCTGACCTTGAGTGCAGCGGTCAGGTCGTCAAGATCGAGATCGACGTCAGTACTCGCGACGGCCGGCAACTCACCGGTTTCATCAAGGTTGCTGCTGCCCGTAAAGACCCCCGGCGGCAATGCTTCTGTCTTGGCAAAATCAAAATCGCCTTCACCCGGTTCATCGTCAAGCGAGGCCAGCACCGTTTCTTCGTCGTCGTCGCCAATAACGGGCGCAAGCAATGTTGCGTCAACCTCAGCGAGGTCGCCCGCTTCGTCTGACAGCGTATCGACGGCCATGTCTTTACTCAAGATCTGTGTGTGGCCTGTCGCATCGAGAAGATTGCCAAGATCAGTCGCATCAGAATCGAACGCATCAAGCATCGGGTTCTGGCCCGTCTCGTCATTCGCGAGGCGCATTTCACCCGTGGACGCAAGTTCATCGTCCATTTTGAGTACCTCAGACATGCCCGTGGCATTTGGATCCAGTGCGCTCTGCACGCCGGTGGCATCCTGGTCGACCTGTGGATTCCTGCCAGTGACATCAATCACATCGTCCAGCACTTCATTAGTACCGGTTACCTCGAGGTCATCCAAAGAGGCGAGCTCGGTGTCGGCAAGCTCATCGCTACCCAGATCGAGATCTGCGACATCAATTTCCGCAGTCTCGTCTGACGCCAGACCGCTCTCTTCGATCGCAATGTTCAGCGACGTCTCATCAATGGTCGGCAATTCGGATGTAATGTCGAAGCCCGAAAACTGCTCTTCAATCGTCGGCGTTTTCGCAGTCACCTCGCCGGATGATTCATCGGTCACGGGCATTTCGGCCGTCACGCTGAAATCCGCCGTTGCGTCAGCACTGTCCTCAGGGTCCGCTACTTCTGTCGAATCATCGTCCAGCATGAAGTCGACGGCCTCGTCGTCGCCCGCTGCGCCGAGGTCGATAATGTCAGCACCACCGTCGCCATCATCGCCAAAGTCCATGTCCAGCGCACCGGTCCCTTCTGACTCGTCCTCAAAGGACAAATCAACTTCCTTGGTCGCGGCGGCCACAGCCGCACCAGCGAACAGTTCGTGTTCAGCAGCAATTTGCTGCCCCATGATAACGATCTTGTCCCAGTCGGCACTTTCGCCATCGCCCACGACCGCATGCAGACGTTGCGCGGCATCAACGAAGGAGTCCTGATTACCCCAGACAAAATAGATTTCGCACAACTTTGTCAGAAGGTCCTGACGTTCCGGTTCGATCTGCAACGCGCCGTTAATGAGATCCGCCGCCTGATCGTACAGACCGTAGGCCATATGGAAGTCGGCTTCGGCAACGGGATCTGATTGGTCAAGATTAACGGCGGTTTCGCTGCTGAATGTGTCCTCAAGCGAGCCGAACTGACCTGTTCCATCGCTCGAATCACCTGCAGTATCTGCGGCTGCCGGTGCTTCGACCGTATCGCCATCGAGCAGCGATACAGGTGCATCCTGTTCGACCACGACAATCGAATCATCAAAACGCGGTGCCTGAAGCGTCTCGGTCGCTTCGAGCGGATCGATGCGTATTTCATCTGCATCAAGCGCATCCCACGCGGTCGCGTCATCCTCGTCATCACGGTCGCGCCGTACGAACCAGAACAGCAATCCTGCAACCGCAATGACGGCACCGGCGATAATTGCCCATATACTTGTCAGCCAGCCGATGGCCTGATCCACAAACGATGGCGAACTGTCGATGAGTACGGAACTGGAACCCCGCGACGTGTCTATCGTGACTGCATCTTCGGCTTCCGCTGCATCGGCCGCGATCGCGTCTTCGCTGCTTTCGTCGCCCACAATTTCGTCGTCGGCAAATTCGTCGTCGGCAAATTCGTCGTCGGCAACAATGTCGTCCAGCGGTGGCTCGTAGATTTCGCCTCGTATTTCGGCCAGCTCGGCTCTCAGCGCAGCAAGTTCATTGTCACGAATCTCGATTAGTGACTGCTGAATAGGAACGTCGGCGGCTTGCAGCTCGACAATCCGGTCCATGATTTCCTGTTCACGCGTCACTGGCTCGTCGCCCGTACCCAAATCCTCGCCCGTACCAAGACCGATCGGGTCTTCATCGGGCGGCACGAGCGTCAGGCTCGGTCGGGTAGCGACATCGATTATCGTCGGCTGGCTGCTGGTCGTCGGCACATAAGCACCCCAGGCTGCGTGCTGGCGTATCACTTCGCTCAACGCGTCACGTCGGTCAATGCGGTAGATATCGTCAGCGCTCGGAATTTGCAGAGTCGCTCCGGCACTCAGGATATTGATGTTGCCCTGGAAGGCTTGCGGGTTGGCTGCATAGATTGCCAACATTGTCTGATTCATCGACAGGCGACTGTCCGGACGCATCGCTGATGCGATGCCCCAAAGCGTTTCGCCGCGCTGCACGTTATATCCACCGCCCTCGGCGGAGTCATACGGTGTGTCATCGGCTACTGGCAGCGGTTTCGGTTGCGCCGGCGGTGGCGCCGGACGAGTCTGTGCCGGTGCAGGTGCCGGACGTGCAGGTGCCGGCTGCGTGACTGGCTCGCGATCGATTCGACCACTGTCGGTCGCCGTACTGCGCTGCGGCGCTGTAATGGCCGGTCGCGATGTTGACTGCGGCGCGAACGTTGGCGGGTCCAGCAACACCGTGTATTCACGCAGCAGGCGGCCGCGTGACCAGGTCGCCTCGACGAGGAATGTCAGAAACGGTTCGCTAATGGCCGATGTCGAGCGTATGGAAATGTAATTGCCGTCGGCGCTGCCCGACTCAACAACTTCAAACACCAGGTCCTGGAGATAGTAGGGTCGATCGATCCCGTAGCGCTCGAAGGTTTCGGCAGACGCCAGAGTTACGGTGAGATTCCTTAATTCTTCTTCGGTCGCGCCCAGTAATTCGATTGCGGCGCGCATTGGCTGATTCAGAGCCGAGTCCAGACGTACTTCGCCGAGCCCCAAGGCCCAGACCTCGCTTGACAGCATAACCAAAAATACAAGCAAGTGACGAATAAAACGTCGCGGCATAGCTTTTCTCCAACTCCCCAAAGGCACCACAATCGGCGTCCATGTGGCCCCTGTCCCTAGGGGCCGGATCGCCGGCGCAGTTGCTTGCGGACTATAGCTTAAAGATAGTTTTTTGCCAATATTTCAGCAATTTGGACGCTATTTAGAGCCGCGCCCTTACGTATGTTATCCGACACGACCCAGAGGTTGATTGCGCGCGGATGGGATATGTCTTCGCGAACCCGACCGACGAAAACCGCGTCGTTTCCCGAGCTGTCAGTGACCGCAGTCGGATATTGACCTGTTGCAACGCCGTCAATGAGTTCCACGCCCGGCGCTGCGCTCATCAATCTGCATACTTCTGCAGCCGAAATCTTATCTTTGGTTTCGATGTTGATGGCCTCCGAGTGGCCGTAGAAGGTCGGAATTCGTACTGCGGTCGGGTTAATGAGGATGCTATCGTCGCCGAAGATCTTGCGCGTCTCCCAGACCATTTTCATTTCTTCCCGGGTATATCGATTGTCCTCAAAATCATCGATCTGTGGTACCGCATTGAAGGCGATTTGTTTTTGGTCGCCCTCAATTTCGAGCGGTTTTCCATTCAGCATTGTGGCCGTCTGGCGCACGAGTTCTTCGACGGCCTTGCGTCCGGCACCCGACACGGCCTGATAGGTCGCGACGTTGATTCGTTCGATGCCGACCGCGTCGTAAATCGGCTTTAGCGCGACCACCATTTGTATGGTTGAACAATTCGGATTCGCAATGATGCCGCGTTTCTTGTACTGCGCGATCGCATCTTCATTGACTTCGGGTACAACCAGCGGAATGTCATCGTCGTAGCGAAAATGCGAGGTATTGTCGATCACCACGCAACCGGCCTCGACCGCCTTTGGCGCATACTCGGCAGACACGGACGCACCAGCCGAAAACAGGCCAATCTGCACTTTCGAAAAATCGAAATCGGCCAGCTTACCGACCGTCAACGTGCTCGTTCCGAAATCGACTTGTGTACCTGCCGAACGCTCGCTGGCCAACGCATATACGGTCCCGACCGGAAAATCGCGTTCCTTCAGTATCGAGAGCATTACCTCACCAACGGCACCTGTTGCGCCGACAACGGCCACATCAAATGTGTCAGTCATTTTGCACGTCCGCATTCTGTGCACGATGTCGCAGGTAATGATCCATTAGCACCAGCGCCACCATCGCCTCCGCAATAGGGGTTGCCCGCAGGCCGACACAGGGATCGTGTCGACCCTTGCTGACGATCTCGGTTTCGGCGCCCGTCTTGTCGATGGTCTTGCCAGGCACAGCGACACTGGACGTTGGCTTTAACGCAATGCTTACTAGAATGTCCTGGCCCGAAGAAATTCCGCCGAGCGTGCCACCCGCATCATTTTTACTAAAACCCTCGCGCGACATTTCGTCACGATGCTCGCTGCCACGCTGCGTAATCGCGGCAAAACCAGCGCCAATCTCCACGCCCTTCACAGCATTGATACTCATGAGTCCCTTGGCGATATCCGCCTCAAGTTTGTCGAACACGGGTTCGCCAAGGCCGACCGGCACCTGACTGGCCAGCACCGTAATTTTCGCACCGATCGAATCACCTTCCGCGCGTAAGGCATCCATGAATTTTTCGAGTTCGGGAAGACGCTCCGGGTCGGCACAAAAAAACGGGTTATTGCGAATTGCGCCCATATCGCTCGCGCCGAGTTCGATCGGTCCCAGCTGCGACAAATAGCCCGTAATCGTGACTCCGAGTCGTGTCTGCAGATACTTGCGCGCGATCGCACCAGCCGCAACGCGCATGGCTGTCTCACGCGCGGACGAACGGCCGCCGCCACGATAATCGCGAATTCCGTACTTCTGTTGATAGGTGTAATCCGCGTGGCCAGGACGAAATTTGTCCTTGATGTCGCTGTAATCCTTCGAGCGCTGGTCCTTGTTTTCAATGAGCAGACCGATCGGGGTACCCGTGGTCTGACCCTCGAACACGCCTGAGAGGATTTTGACCTGGTCCGGTTCGTTGCGCTGCGTTGTGTGTCGGGATGTACCCGGGCGTCGTCGATCGAGATCACCCTGAATATCGGACTCCTGCAGCGGCAGACCCGGTGGACAACCGTCCACGATACAGCCCAGTGCAAGCCCGTGGCTCTCGCCGAAGCTGGTCACAATGAAATTTCGCCCGAAACTGTTACCAGACATCGTTACAAATCCTTTAAGTCGTCTTTCGTTAGCAAGAATACGCCTTGACCGCCATGCTCGAACTCCAGCCAGACAAAAGCAACACGCGGATAGCGTTTTTCGAGTGCCGCCTGGCTGTTTCCCACCTCGCAGACGAGTATTCCATTCTCGCTCAGGAATCGCGACGCATGATGCAGTATCACGTTCACTGAATCCAGACCGTCGCTGCCGGCGGCCAGTCCGAGTTCGGGTTCATGCAGGAATTCCGCGGGGCGGGCGTCCATATCAACCTGATTAACGTAGGGTGGATTGCTGACGATCAGATCGTATCGGCAATCGTCCTTTACGTTCGCGAAGAAATCCGACTGCAGCAATCGCACGCGGTCGCCCACGCCATGGCGCTCGACATTAATCGCGGCGACTTCCAGCGCGCCGGCCGATATGTCGATCGCGTCGATCATTGCTGCGGGGAATGCCCTGGCCAACGCAATTGCGATGCACCCGCTACCCGTTCCAAGGTCGGCGATACGCTGTAACGATGCCGCATCGACCCATGGCGCGAATTGATCCTGAATCAACTCGGCGAACGGCGAGCGCGGCACGAGCACGCGCTCATCAACGAAAAACTCGAGGCCCGCGAACCATGCCTGATTGATCAGGTAGGCGAGCGGGACTCGCTCATCGATTCGCCGCCGCACCAGCGCCTCCAGCTCAAAGACGTCCCGCCCGTCTACGAGTCCTGCGTAGGCAGCCTCTGCGTCATCATGGCACAGGCCCAGCCTGGCGAATACGAGCCAGGCAGCCTCATCGAGCGGGCTGTCGGTACCGTGGCCATAGCTCAGGCCCGCGGCCTCAAACTCGACCGCAATGCGGCGAATCAGGGCTTCGACCGAGAGGTCTTCTTGTTGCATCATGGTTGCGTCACGAATGCTGAATGAGTCTTGCGTGGAATGCGTTGGCGAATATTACACGCTGGTAGAATAAGCGGTTAGAATTGCGCGCCCCACTTAAAATCCACCCGCCGAGAAAGCAATCCATAATGAAGCTTCGTAAGCTCTTAATTGCCGTAGTACTGGGTACTGCGATGGCCGCCGGCATCTGGATGGCCATGAACATCCAACGGACTGTGCCCGTGCCGACGACGGCCACTGTTCTGCCCTCACCCGTCAACCTGCCTGTGTTCTCTCTGCTTGACCACGAAGGTCAAAGCATTGATCAAAACATCTTCGTTGGACAATGGGACCTCGTGTTTTTTGGATTCACGACTTGCCCGGACATTTGCCCGCTCACATTGCAAACCCTGAGCGCCGCAAGACGCCAGCTCAAGGCTATCGGACAAGCTCCGTTGCCGCGCATCGTTCTCGTCAGCGTGGATCCCGAGCGCGACACACCCGCGGTACTGGCGAAATACATTGCGGCATATGGCGACACGACGCTCGGCATCACGGGTGAGCTTGACGAGCTGCGGAAACTGACCGGCGGGCTGGGAATTTTCTTCGAAAAAAATACAGGTGTCGACGGATCCTATTCCGTCGATCATTCCACCGTCGTTATCGTTGTCGACCCGGCAGGTCGCTTCCATTCCTTATTCAGCGGTCCGCATGTCATCGAAAATTTTGTGCATGACTTAGCCTTGATCATGGCGAGCTCTGCAGAGTTCAAGCCGCCGCTCGTTGCCAGCAATATCGAAATCATTCAGCCTCCGCCAGGCGCCAGCGTAGGTGCCGGCTATATGACACTGACTAATAACAGCGATGCGGTAATTCTCATTACGCGAGTGACCAGCCCGCAATACGGCGCTGTCACTTTGCACCAGACAAGTGTCGAAGAAAACGTTGCAAGAATGCGGGCCGTTGCCGAGCTGACCATCCCGCCAGGCGAGTCTGTTCACCTCAAACCCGGGGGCATGCATCTGATGTTGATGCAACAGCGACACGACGTCGACACGGTCACACTTAATTTCCATGCGCAAGACAAGCTGGTGTTGTCGATAAGCACGTCACTGTCATCGCCTGGGGAAAATAGTGATCCAACAAGCTTGGACCACTAGCATGCTGGCCAGACTATTCGTTGCGCTGCAGCACATCTGGCCCCGCCACTGGATGACGGCAGTTGTCTACCGAGTCGCACGAATCCGAACCATTGCAGTGAAGAACGCATTGATAAACGGCTTTGTGCGACTGTATGACGTCAACGTTGACGAAATTTCGCTGAACGTTCCTGCCGACTTTGCCACGTTCAACGATTTCTTTATTCGCGAACTCAAGAGTGGCGCCAGGCCGGTGGACACCGACAGCCTGTCGATTGCCTCACCTGTCGATGGCACGATCAGTGTCGCCACCCGACTTGACGCGCACAGCATTCTGCAGGCGAAAGGCCTCAGCTATTCTCTGGACGATTTGTTCGCGATCGATCTCGACGAAGCCCGTGCCTATACCAATGGCTCCGTCACCACTATTTATCTGGCGCCATACAACTATCACCGCGTGCATATGCCGATCGACGGCGTGCTAATCGCAGCACACTACGTACCCGGAGATTTATTCAGCGTCAACGACGCGACAGTACGATTCGTGCCGGGCCTGTTTCGCCGTAACGAAAGACTCGTGATGCACTTCGAGACGTCGCACGGACCCGTCGCGCTGGTCTTCGTCGGTGCTTTGAATGTCGGCAGTATCAGTACGCCGTGGACTGGCGAGATTCGACCGCGGAAAAAGGCTGTTGTCGAATCCCTGGACATCAGCTCTGCACCGCGCGCATTGAAAAAAGGCGACTTGCTCGGCTGGTTCAACATGGGTTCCACGGTCATTCTGCTGTTACCCTACGGTGTCGCAACGTGGCACGAGTCATTGCGCCCCGGAACAGCCGTGCGCATCGGCGAAGCAATAGCATTTCTGCACAACGGCGCAGCCCGCGAGACGCCGTGAGCAACTGGCGTCCCGCGTCGAGCGCCGACGTCGCAATCAAGCGTGCCGCCATGCTCGCACGCACGCGCCTGTATTTTGACAAGGAGAATGTCCTCGCAGTCGACACCCCCGCACTAAGCCCGTCGGCACCGACTGACCCTCACATCGCGAGCATGGCGACCGGGCAATCTGCGTACTTGCACACGTCGCCCGAATTTCACATGAAGCGCTTGCTCGCAGATGGCTATCCGGATATCTACACGATCTGTCGCGTTTTTCGCGATGGCGAAAAAGGCCGACAGCACTTGCCCGAATTCACGATGATTGAGTGGTATCGCCTTGCAACGAATCTCGATGGGATCATCGCCGACACATTGCAGATGATCGCATTTGTTCTCGAGCGCACCGATCTCGCAAGCAACGCATCCAGGCGCGACTACTGCGATTGCTTCGTCGATGAACTGCAAATTGATAGTCGCACCGCATCAATCCAGGACCTCGCCGAGGTCGTCGGCGCGGACGAACAGCTACGGCGTTCGCTGGGCGACGATCGAGATGCCTGGCTCGACCTCATCATGGCGACCAGGATCGTTCCGCAGTTCAGCGCGAGTTCCCTGACTGTCGTAAAACACTATCCCGCATCGCAGGCTGCGCTCGCCAGGAACTGCCCGCACGACGCCAGGCTCGCAGATCGATTCGAGATCTACTACGGCGAGATCGAACTCGCAAACGGCTACGTCGAGTTGCGAGACACGAAGGAACTGCTGCGGCGGATGGACAACGATCTTGAGATCCGCCGCAAGTTGGGCCTGCCGACGGTGCCACGCGACGAACACCTGATTGCTGCGATGGACGCCGGCCTGCCCGAGTGCGCAGGCGTTGCACTTGGCTTCGAACGTCTGCACATGGTCGCCGCAGGCGTCAATGACATTCGAAACATTGTAAGCTTCGCCTGAATGTCCGATCCCGATTACAAATTGCTCAACGGCCAGCTCCGCGCCTTGCTTGCTGACGAAGCGGACGCGCTTGCCAGTGCCGCCAACTTCGTCGGCCTGCTCTATAACGCGTTCGATGACATCAACTGGTTAGGCGTCTATGTGCTGCGCGGCGATGAGCTCGTACTGGGCCCGTTCCAGGGACAACCCGCCTGCGTGCACATAAACGTAGGTGCCGGCGTATGCGGCACGGCAGCCACGACGGGTGAGACGCAACGCATCGCCGACGTGCATGCGTTCCCCGGCCACATCGCGTGTGATGCGGCATCGCGTTCGGAGATTGTCGTCCCGCTCGTCGTAAGCGACGAGCTGATTGCTGTGCTCGACATCGACAGCCCTTCGCTGGATCGATTCAGTGCAGAGGACCAGCGTGGGATCGAAAGCCTGTGTCAAACTTTCTGCGAGCTGCAGGCGAATCGGGAAAGTTTTATTTGACCCGCGACACGTATTCTTTTGAACGCGTATCGACTTTGATGGTTTCTCCCTGATCGACAAACAACGGCACTCGCACGACGGCACCTGTCACCAGGGTCGCCGGCTTCCCTCCACCGCTCGCAGTATCGCCCTTCACACCCGGATCGGTCTCGGTAATTTCCAATTCGACGAAGTTTGGCGCCGCCACGATTAACGGCGTGTTGTTCCACAAGGTTATGTGGCAAATATCGCCATCCGTAATCCAGTTCCTGGATTCACCCATGGCCGCTGCATCCGCCGCAAACTGCTCGAACGTATCTTGCAACATGAAGTGCCAGAACTCGCCATCGGTATAGAGGTATTGCATTTCGGTATCCACAACATCCGCCGCCTCCACACTTTCACCGGACTTGAAAGTCTTGTCGACGGTCTTGCCCGTTTTGAGATTTCGAATCCGAACGCGATTGAATGCCTGGCCTTTGCCGGGTTTGACGAATTCGTTCTCTACGATAATGCAGGGATGTTGGTCGATGAGGATACGAAGACCGGAACGAAATTCGTTGGTGCTGTACTTGGCCATAGTCTGTACCGAGTTGAGAAGGCGGCCATGATACCGGAGTCGGCGTCTCGTGGGAGGGCTAATCGGGCCCTTTTTCGTGGCTGAAATCGGTCCTGTTGCGCCCCGATTCCGGCTCAAATGCACCAATTAGTCACCGAATGTTGAGCCCCGTCACGCTTTTGCCATCCCATTGCTGACTGCGCGAAACGCAGTGCTAGACTCCAGCTCAATTAGACAAAATACGGGCGCGAAGGAATTGCGCCTGCCTCAGGCAAGGAACGCAATTTGAACGGCCGCCATAGCATTTCCATCGCCGTACTTTCGGAGAACCAGGACGACGTAGAGCTGATCAACAGCACTCTGCGCGATGCGGGGCATGCCGCTCATTGTCATTGGGTCGACCAACCCTCAAAGCTGGCCGAAGCGCTTTCCGACGACAGCATTGAACTGCTCATTATGAATTGTGATCACTATCCCGACTCGATCCGCGAGGTGATCAGGAGCAAGGACTGCTTTAACCCGGAAGTCCCGCTCATCGCACTGCGCGAAACTGCCGACGAAAAGTCCATCCAGGAAGCGATGCACAACGGCGCGGTGGACCTCGTATCGATTGGTCTCAAGAAACGGCTAACGTCAGTTGTCTCGCGTGAACTGCGTGCTCTGCGCGCCGAACGTGCTCTGAACTCAACGATACAGTCCGCAACCGGGTACAAGAAGCAGGTTCGCGAATTCATGCAGGCGTCTACTGCGGCAATTGCCCTCGTTCAGGAAGGCATTATTGTCGAAGCGAACAAGGCCTGGATAGATCTTTTTAAAGCCGCCAGCCTCGATGAAGTCGCGGGCTTGCCACTCATGGATAATTTCGATGATCAGTCCCATCCCGCTTTAAAAGGTGCATTGGTCGCGACGCTTTCAGGCAAATGGCAGCAGCACGAAAAACTTGACGCGCAGCCGCAAATTGACAGCAGCGAGAACGATCCGCTGCAGCTCGAATTTCGCAAAGTGGACTTCGACAACACGCCCACCGTGCAGATACAAATCGCTCGCCCGGACAGGGCCTCGATGGAACCGACCAAGCTTGTGCACGATGCACTGAAGCGCGACCCCACCACCTTGTTTTTTCACCGCGCGCAGTTTCTGGAACGAATAACGAAACGCCTGAAACGCAAGCCGAAATCCGGCTTGCATGTCCTCGCATACATCAAACTCGATAAATTTGCTGATCTGTGCGACAAGGTCGGCATCATCGATTCAGAGGAGCTGCTGGCGCTATTCTCGGAAGAACTGCGAAAACGCATGCACCCGCGAGACGTAGCCGGACGATTCGAAGGCACGTCGATGATGGTGCTTCTGGAACGTGGCAGTGCCCGCGATGGTCAGGTCTGGGGGCAGCAACTTGCCAAGCACATTTGCAATCAGACATTCGAAGTCGGCGACAAGTCGATGCACATGACCTGTACAGTCGGACTTTGCGCCGTCACCGATATATTCAGCAACCTTGAGGAGCTTGTAGCAGCGACGATCGCGGCTCATGACATGGGCAAGGCTGCCGGCGGCAACACTGCCTTCCTGAATGAAGAGGCGCACGAAGATACAAAGCAAAAGGAATTCGACGCGATCTGGGTCAAGCACCTCAAGGCCGCACTCATGGAAGACCGATTCCGCATTGCTCAACTGCCGATTGCCGGGCTCCGCAGCGATTCTGTGGAGATGTACGACTTACTCGTTCGCATGATCGACGAACAGGGAAATTCCGTTCTGCCGTCGGAATTCATGCCGGCCGCTGAACGAAATAACATGATGAAAAATATCGACCGCTGGATGATCAAGTCGGCAATCGAGTTTTGTGACAACAACAATGCAGACCGCGTGTTTGTACGTTTGTCCCGTCAGTCCATACTGGATTCATCGACAGCTGCATGGATGGAACAAGAGTTCGACAAACGTGAATTCGATTGCTCGCGACTCGTGGCGCAAATTCCGGAACACGATGCCGCGAAACACATCAGGCAGACTCAGCGCCTTGTCAAGCAACTTCGAAAACTGGGCGTTGGCTTTGCACTTGAACACTACGGTACCGATCAGGAACGTTTTCAAATTCTCGACTTGCTGCAGCCCGACTACATCAAGATTGATGGTGAGTTGTTGCATTCACTCATGGCGGATTCAGCATTGCAGTCAAGCGTGGAGAAAATCGTCAGGGCCGCGTCTGAGCGAAAAATCAAGACAATTGCCGAGCGTGTGGAAAACGCAAATGCAATGGCAGTGCTGTTCCAGCTCGGTCTCGATTACATGCAGGGACATTATGTTCACGAGCCCGAAGTCGTCCTCGAAGATCCGGACAGCGGCGCACGCAATACATTGGCTGAGCTAACCGCCGCAAACGCCAATTAGTGTTTTTAGAGCGCCTGAATTAGTGTGATGCAGATCACACTTCGATGTTCCAACCATGCGCTATCAGTTAGGTAACAACAAAACATAGAATGCAGTCATAGAAAGAGAAGTGACGATTCCCTACTCTGTTAGTTGCACCAAAATCGGAGTCCAGCTCAGTGAAGTATTCGACGAAGTCCATAATACCCGCGTTGCTTGCAGTCGGCGGTGGGCTGGCAAGCACACCCGCCTCCGCGATCGAGCTTGGTGAGATCAGCGTTCAATCCGCGCTTGGACAGCCATTGCGTGCCAGCATCGCGTATGCCCTGGCGCCGAACGAGAACATCGCCAGCTATTGCGTTAGCTTGAACCCGGGTGCCGCATCGCATGGCCTGCCCACCGTTCACGGTGGCACGCTCACTGTTGCCAACGGCGTCATCCTGTTGACAGGCAGCGGCGTTATGCATGAGCCACTCGTGTCGGTACGCCTGAATATTCGCTGTCCTTATACGCCGAACATAAGTCGCGACTACATGCTTTTTATTGATCCGGCGCAGGTTGTTGCCGCACCGACGATGACGGTTACTCCACCGGTCAGCACCGCGAAACCCGATGTTTCGGCCAGCACGCTCCCGGCCGCGAGAACCGTAAACGATGCTGCGCCTGTCAATCGCACTCCGATTGTAAACACTGCTGCGCCTGTCAATCGCACTCCGATTGATAGTAGCGTGCGCTATCGCGTACAACCGGGTGACTCGCTGTCCCTGATCGCACAACGAATTGAAAACCGCAGCATCGGATTGTGGAGTGCCGTCGCACAGATCTTCGACGCCAATCCGAATGCCTTTATCGATGACGACCCGAATCGCCTCAAGGCCGGAAGCTGGCTGCTCATGCCGGACTTCGTGGCACAGGCTGCATTCGCCGATACGTCGGACGTCGTTTCACAGGTCACGCCTGTCGCAACAGTCCAGGAAACTGCGTCGAGCATCTACGAGAGCGTTTCGACAAGTGCAGTTGTTGACGAAGTCGCAACCCCGGAACCCGCCGCAAGCATTGTTGACGAAGTGCTTGAAGAGCAATTCGAAGCCGTGGCATTTGAGCCTTTCGACACCGCAGCTGACGATACGAGCGTGCTGCAACCGGCCTCGGCTCCGAGCACCGTCGAACAACAGCCGGCTGATGTCATTCTCGATGTCGAACTGGAGGCGCCGACGACCGCAGTAAACGCGAATGTCCCGGTTGCCAGAATCGTCACGACCGAGCCACCGTCGCAATCGGGAATCAACTGGTTGCTGTGGCTGGTGGGTGGCGGTATTGCACTGATCGCCGGACTGTTCCTGTTTGGTCGCCGCAGCCGTGGCAGCCAAACGCCAGAGCCGCAAGAGGCGCATCATCCTCTTCGCCGTAACAGCGATGGCAATACGGAAAATCTGACAGCGATCCCGGCTGTTGATTTCGACCTTTCCGACGACTCACCCACGCATGAAAACCTGATCCTGGATGCCGATCTTGTCATCGGTACCGGCCTCGACAAGGCAACGGACATGGATGTGGCGCAGGACTTCGGTTTCGCCGTTACCACGCATCTCGATATGGAACTGCCGGAAGATACCGGCGAGTCCCACGATAATGACGGCACCGACATTATCGCCCCCCCGCATATCGACGATGACTCCATTCTCAAGAGTGAAGTACTACCCGAGGACGGTGACGACGACTACGACATGTCAGTCATTATCGACGCGACGAAAATGCCGGTTCCCGAAGAGGTTACTGAACGCGACCTCAAGGCCGTCGTGGTGGACGACGGTGACGCAACGCTGATTTCCGACGATTACACGATCAGCAAGGAAATCGATTACAACATCGTCGAGCAGGACTACGAAGACGAGTTGACCGCGACGCAAGCTCTGAACATGGAAATAGAAAAAGCTGCCGCCGACATTAGCATTCGTATGGAAGAAGATGAGGAATCCGATCGTTCCAATGAGCTGACAACCGAGCTGCCGCTTGCGAGTGTTACAGCAATTGACGTAACCGCTAATCTACCGGCCGGTAACGATGATGGAATTGCTGCAGACGACGACACGGGACTCAACATCGAACTCACGGAGGAAATGGTCGCGGACGACAAGACCGTTGAGATGCCCGCCTCCGGCAAGGACTCCAAGGCCGGCTAAATATAAAAAGGGGGTCAGAGTACATTAACGTCAAAGGACGTCATCATCCGATGTTAATAGACGTTAATGTACTCTGACCCCTTTTTATGAGCTAATCAGACGCTCCACTTTTCTCCAGCCCTGCGGCAGGAAGCGGCCGCGCAACGCGCGTTCGCCGTAGTAATTATCCGTGTCATTCCACTTGATCGTCATGATGCGGTTACCGCAATGCACTTGCAGGTCGCTGTCCTCGGGGACAACGGCTGCAGCGACCAGTCGCTCTTCGCCTGCCTTGTATTTCGGACCCGGAATATTGATGAGCTTATTGCCTTTACCCTTCGCGAGTTCCGGTAGTTCGTCCATTTCGAACATCAGCAATCGACCGATGGAACTCACGGCCGCGATCAGGCACTCCGAATTCGCGGGCACGGGCGATGGGACAATAGCCTTGCCGCCAGTTGGAACACGCAAAATCGCTTTGCCGGCCTTGTTGCGGGACACGAGCTCACTTAACGTGGCGACAAATCCAAATCCGGCGTCACTCGCCAGCAAATAGCGCTGGTCTTCAGCGCCGATCATTGCGCCGCAGAATTCCGCGCCGTCAGGTGGCTTGAAATGACTCGACAGCGGTTCGCCCTGCCCGCGCGCCGATGGCAAGGTGTTCGCAATAATGCTGTACACCCGACCCGTGCTGTCGATAAACATGGCCAACTGATTGCTACGGCCCTGCGCCGCGGCCAGGTAGGAATCACCCGACTTGTAACTCAAGGTCATTGGATCGATCTCGTGACCCTTGGCTGCGCGAGCGTAACCGCGTTGCGACAGTACGACCGTTACCGGCTCACTCGCAACAAGCTGTGTTTCGTCAATCGCCTGTGCGGGCTCTCGCTCGACAATCTCGGTGCGTCGATCGTCACCATAGGCCTCCGCATCCTCAAGAATCTCATTCTTGATCAGCGTCTTCATCTTCGCGGCACTCTTGAGAGTTTTTTGCAAGGAATCGCACTCATCACCGAGCTCTTCCTGCTCACCGCGGATCTTCATCTCTTCAAGCTTGGCCAGATTTCTGAGTCGCAGATTCAGAATTGCTTCTGCCTGAATATCCGCCAGCCTGAATTTCTTCATCAAGACAGGTTTGGGCTCATCTTCACTGCGAATGATCGCGATAAGCTCGTCAATATTGAGGTATGCGATCAGCAAGCCGTCGAGAATATGCAATCGATCCGAAACGATTTGCAGCCGGTGTTCCAGTCGACGCTTAACGGTCGTCTTGCGAAACTTGAGCCACTCCGACAGCAATTCGACGAGATTGAAAAGGCGCGGCCGCCCGTTCAGCCCAATGACATTCATATTGACGCGGAATGTGCGTTCGAGTGAAGTTGTCGAAAATAAATGCGACATCAGTTGTTCTGCATCGACTCCACGCTTCTTGCTGATAACGAGTCGTGTGGGATCCTCGTGATCGGATTCGTCGCGCAGATCGTCTACCTGCGGCAATTTCCTGTTGCGCATCTGTGCGGCAATCTGCTCAAGAATCTTGCTGCCCGAAATCTGGTGCGGCAACGACGTGATGATGATGTCGCTTTTCTCAATCTTGTACGCAGCACGCAAACGCAGCGTCCCCAATCCGGTCGTATACATTTCCTTTATTTCATTGCGCGGCGACACGAGCAATCCACCCGTTGGAAAGTCCGGCGCTTTGATGTGTTTCATCAAATCCGTCACGGTCGCTTTGGGATTGTCGATCAGGTGTATGAGCGCACTCGCAACCTCTTTGAGATTGTGCGGCGGCACGTCCGTGGACATGCCTACGGCAATGCCCGTCGTGCCGTTCAGCAATAAATTCGGCAAGCGTGCCGGCAGGACGACAGGCTCTTGCAACGTGCCATCGAAGTTCGGAAGCCAGTCGACGGTACCGTGGCCGAGTTCCGACAGCATACTGCGCGCATAGGGCTCCAGGCGAGATTCCGTGTAACGCATGGCCGCAAAAGACTTGGGATCGTCGGTTGAGCCCCAGTTGCCCTGCCCTTCGATAAGCGGGTAGCGATACGAAAACGGCTGTGCCATGAGCACCATGGCTTCATAACAGGCCGCATCGCCGTGCGGATGAAACTTGCCGATGACGTCACCGACCGTCCGCGCCGATTTCTTCGGCTTGGATCCGGACGACAGACCCAGCTCACTCATCGAGTAAACAATGCGGCGCTGCACGGGTTTCAAACCGTCGCCGATGGCCGGCAGCGCGCGATCGAGAATGACGTACATCGAATAGTCGAGGTAGGCTTTCTCGGTGTATTCCTTGAGGGGCTGTTGTTCTACGCCCTCGAGATTAAGACTGCTTTGCATAGCATTTATACCCCAGCCAAATCGCCCTTGCTCTCTAGCCATTTGCGCCGATCTTTCGAACGTTTCTTTGCGAGCAGCATGTCCATGAGTTGATCGACCTTGTCATTGGCGCTGACTGTAAGCTGTACCAGCCGGCGCGTATCGCGATTCATTGTCGTTTCGCGGAGTTGCCCCGGATTCATTTCACCGAGACCCTTGAAGCGTGTGACCGACACTTTGCCGCGTTTTTTCTCGGCCTCAATACGATCGAGAATGCCTTTACGCTCACCTTCGTCGAGCGCATAAAACACTTCCTTGCCGACATCGACGCGGTACAAGGGCGGCATCGCGACGTATATATGTCCGGCCAATACGAGTTCGCGGAAATGTCGCAGAAACAGCGCACACAACAGCGTTGCGATGTGCAGGCCATCCGAATCCGCGTCTGCGAGTATGCAAATCTTGTGGTAGCGCAAACCGCTGATGTCGTCAGTACCCGGATCGACGCCCAGGGCGACACTGATGTCGTGCACTTCCTGCGATGCGAGGATCTCGGCCGAATCGACCTCCCAGGTGTTCAGAATCTTGCCTCTGAGCGGCATGATTGCCTGGGTGTTGCGATCGCGCGCCTGCTTGGCAGAACCACCGGCCGAGTCGCCCTCCACCAGAAAGATCTCGCATAGCTCGGGCTCCTGCGACGTGCAGTCAGCAAGCTTGCCCGGTAAGGCGGGTCCTGACACGATTTTCTTGCGCACAACTTTCCTGGCGGCTTTGAGTCGCTTCTGGGCTTTGATGATCGCGAGTTGTGCGATCTGATCGCCGGATTCGGGGTGCTGGTTCAACCAAAGCGCAAAACCGTCTTTAATGACACCTGTTACAAACGCCGCAGATTCGCGTGACGACAAACGCTCTTTGGTTTGCCCCGAAAACTGCGGATCCTCGAGTTTGGCGCTGAGGACGAAATTGAGCCCATCCCAGACATCCTCGGGGATAATCGATACGCCTCTGGGAAGCAGGTTCCTGAAATCACAAAACTCGCGCAGCGCATTGGTAAGGCCCGTGCGCAATCCGTTTACGTGCGTGCCGCCCAGCGGCGTCGGTATCAGGTTGATGTAACTTTCAGTGACCGCGGTGCCGCTTTCATTGAGCCAGGCAATTGCCCAGTCCACGGCCTCAGTGTTGCCCTGCATGCTGCCGGCAAACGGTTCAGCCGGGAGTATTTCAGCGCCGCCTATTTCATCGAGCAGGTACTCCTGGAGGCCGCCGGAATAACACCACTCGTGCTTCTCTTTCGGCTTCTCGATCTTGAGGCGGACCGTCAGGCCCGGACAAAGAACGGCTTTCGCACGCAAGACATGTTTGAGTTTCAATATTGAAATTTTGGGTGAATCGAAGTATTGCGGGTCCGGCCAGAAGCGAATGGTTGTACCTGTATTTGCCTTACCGACCGTTCCTACAACTTCGAGCTTGCCGCGCCGTCTGCCGCCGGCGAAGCTCATGTTGTATTCCTTGCCACCGCGCCGAATCCAGACTTCCAGATTCTTCGAGAGTGCGTTTACAACCGATACGCCGACGCCGTGCAAGCCACCGGAATATTGGTAGTTCTTGTTTGAAAACTTCGCACCCGCATGCAATCGGGTCAGGATCAACTCGACGCCCGGAATTTTTTCTTTGGGGTGTTTGTCGATGGGCATGCCGCGGCCATCATCTGCAATTTCGAGCGAGCCGTCAGCGTAGACCATGACTTCTATTTTTTTGCAGTAGCCTGCAAGCGCTTCATCGATACTGTTGTCGATGACCTCGTGTGCGAGGTAGTTCGGTCGGGTTGTATCGGTATACATGCCCGGCCGTCGCCGAACAGGCTCAAGCCCGCTAAGGACCTCAATATCCGCTGCGTCGTATTTCTTGCTCATCCAAAGCTGCCAAGCGAATGCACGGCGGGATTTTAGCCTGTGCTAGTCCAGATCGGCAAGCAATGACTGTCGGGTCATAGCCACGACCGGCGATATTTCGACCTTGTAGTTATCGTGGTCAATGCCGGCAGCAAGCATCGCGCCATTTTTTAGCGCGGCAACGTCATCACTCCCGAGCTCAAATCGCAGAAAATGCACCGCCGATGTCTTCTGCTCATTCGATCGCTCCAGATCTTCATCTGCGATCGCATAAACGCGCTCGCGTCCGTCTACCTGCACATAAACGCGGTCTTCGACGCCGATCAGTTTTTGCAACATCGCCCGCCGCTCCTCCTCGTCCGGGAATTCGATCATGAACGTCGCTTTCCAGTTGCTCCCGTCGGGCATCAGCGGATTGTATACATCCAGCTCCTCATTGATGCCCGCCGCATCAAAAATTCGCTCGATTCTGAGCATCTCCTGAACCTGATACCGGATCGTCAGGCTGTCCTCAAAATACAAGGCCGCATTCGTGCCCAGATCGATGCGCCGATCGCGCTTGTGCTCCATCACTTCGCTGCGAAACGCGACGCGTGCCTCCGAGTACTCCTCAAGACTCATCAAATCATCACGGCTTAGCTTTTTCATCATCCTTAAATCCCGTAGGCATCCCGCAGCAAGCTCATGGGGTGACCTGCTGCAAATTCATCCATGTCCTGCACGATCTGTTCCGCAGCCATAGGGCAATCGCTGACGAAGTGCTGCGCATCACTACGCTCGATTTTAGCAATAACAGGCCGCGCAATTTTCTTGGAAATATCGTGAAATTCTTTCTTGACGGCATAGGTGCCATCGTGGCCGGAACATCGCTCAATGGCTTCGACCGTGGTATCCGGCACAAGCTGCAATATGTCGCGCGTCTTGAGACCGATATTCTGCACGCGCAGATGGCAAGGCACCTGATAAGCGATCTTGCCCAGGGACTTTTCGAAGTCCGTTTTCAGTTTGCCGTCCTTGTGGCGCAGCATTAGATACTCGAACGGGTCGTATATTGCATCGCCCACCTTGAGCACATCAGGATCGTCCGGAAACATCAGCGGTAGTTTCTGTTTGTACATCAGCGTGCAGGATGGAACGGGCGTCACGATATCCCAGCCCCTGTCGACCCAAGCCACGAGTTCCGGAATATTCGCTGCCTTCGCTCGCTGCACAGACTCAAGATCGCCGAGCTCCAGTTTGGGCATGCCACAACAGGATTCTTTCTCCGCGAGCGTTACCGGGATGTCGTTGTGCTCAAACACGGCCACCAGATCCTCGGCCATCGCGGGGCGATTTCGATTGCCGTAGCAGGTCGTGTACAAGACGACCTTGCCGCGCGTACTCGTACCGGCTTGTGCGTCGCCACCGTCAATATCGTGCAATCGTTGCAGCCGCTTGCGCGCCGGTTTCGAGTGATACTCGGGTAGCGGCGCATGCCGGTGCACGCCAAGCGTCGCTTCGAGGAGCTTGCGCCCTGCGCTGCTGCGATTGCCGGCATTCACGATCTGCGCGACAACGGGAATACCGGCCAGTTTGCCAATCGCATCGGTTGCAGACAGTACGCGGTCACGTATGGATGCGCCCTCTTTCTTGAAGCGTACCGCCTTGGCTCGCAACATCAGGTGCGGGAAGTCGATATTCCACTCATGCGGCGGCACATACGGGCATTTGCTCATGAAGCACATGTCACACAAATAACAATTGTCGACGACCTCCCAGTAAACCTTTCTCGGGACACTGTCGAGTTCCATCGTGTCGGATTCGTCAACGGCGTTGAACAGTGTCGGGAACGCGTTGCACAGATTGAAGCAACGCCGGCAGCCGTGACAAATATCGAACACGCGCCCGAGTTCGGAGAACAAGGCGTCTTCGTCATAAAACTCGTCGGATTGCCAATCGAGTGCATGACGAGTAGGCGCCTCGAGGCTGCCTTCGCGCTTGTCGCCTGTTGAACTCATGAAGAAAAAAACCGGGGCACAGGACCTGGCTTTTCAGATCACCTAGCCGTCGAGCGTATCAAGCGATTTCTGGAAGCGATTGGCGTGCGAGCGCTCGGCTTTGGCGAGCGTTTCGAACCAGTCGGCAATTTCGTCGAAATTTTCGTCGCGCGCAGTCTTCGCCATGCCGGGGTACATGTCGGTGTACTCGTAGGTCTCACCGGCGATTGCGGCAGCGAGATTGTCTGCTGTCGGGCCAATCGGCAATCCGGTCGCCGGATCACCAACTTCTTCAAGGTATTCGAGATGGCCGTGTGCATGTCCGGTCTCACCTTCGGCCGTGGACCGAAACACCGCAGAAACGTCGTTGTAGCCTTCGACGTCCGCTTTAGCCGCGAAATACAAATAACGTCTATTCGCCTGCGACTCACCCGCGAATGCGTCCTTAAGATTTCCTTCCGTCTTGCTGCCCTTCAGTGACATCGTTATTGCCCCTCACAGTGTTGCTTTTCGTTAGAATCAGTCTAACCGAGCACGTACTTTAGTCGCGCCCTATTCGGCTGTCAACGTTTTATAGCAGTTGGAAAAATCATTGACGACCCCCGCTGCCGGCGGTAGCGTAGCGCCCGCCTTCACCGCAGGAC
>SMVA01221769.1_pt1 | contig 29112 bp, 26 predicted proteins | sample 2456451 | NCBI WGS metagenome assembly SMVA01 (sample SAMN11095933, study PRJNA526329) | marine sediment metagenome | biome: Marine sediment; feature: Surficial sediment; material: Deep marine sediment; isolation source: Hadal surficial sediment | place: Pacific Ocean | collected 2014-05 | depth... | reverse complement strand
TGTTGCAGAACCGGGTCGGCAAAATTCCAGTCCTGCCAGTTTTCCAGGTTGGCGTCCGGTTCGGCGATCGCGTGCAATCCCCATTCGCTGGCCGACCAGCGGGCGTGGCAGGCCGAACACTCGACGGCGATCATGTGTTCCGCCACTTGATGCGCCAGCGGCATTTTCTTTAAATTTTTCAGTACCGGAATTTCATGCGGTTTTCCGCTGACCTTGGAATACAAGATCCATTTTCCCTGGTCATACAGCACATGCGGCAGGGGTTGCCCCGTCGGGCCGGCCATGACCGTGTCTCCCATCTTGATTTTTTTAGCCAGGTTTGGGTTCAGTTTATTTTTGGTGAGCAATGCCTCCGCCCGCGGATCGGCTTCCACCAGCATGTACCCTTCCGGGCCTTTGGAGTTGGACCCGTGGCAGGTTTCGCACCGGACTTGGACCGCATCATGAAGCGTGGGATATTGATTGGCATCCGCTTTTATTTCTTCGATGCCGTGGCAGTCGATGCAGTGCATGCCTTTTTCCCGATGAATATCCGGCAGTAGAAACTCATGTTTTCTGCCGTACAGCACCGGGTCGTTGCCTTCCACCTGCGACCTGAAAGGCTTGGGCCGCGCGGGCAATCCGAACAAACCTTCGAACTCGTTGCCCACACCGTTGTTATTGTGGCAATGTTCGCATTGGACGCTGGGCACCGCCACGGTGAATCTATGCACCAGGGGATAGCCTCTTTTATTGTTCAGAGAATTGGCGGCATACTTCGCGGTGAAACGATCGGAAATGTTCCCGCCTTTTTTTTGCAGGACACTTTGAATGGCCCGATCGCGCGTCAAGGTGGTGCCGTCATTGGTGTAAATCATATGGCAGGAGGCGCACCCGGTGGCACGGAAATCGCCCGGCCGGTGCGGAGCGGCCGAGGAGACGTGGCACCGCAGGCATTTTTTATTCAGAAAATCGTCCACCGGGTGATTCTGGCTGACGTAAGTCCAGGGCGGAGTTTTGGGGTCTTCTTCCGCGGGTGACCCTTCACTGCTTTTAGGTATGGGATTGGCTTGCGGGATTTTCGGTTGTTTCAGGGGGGGCGCTCCCCATGCCTGGCGGGTCATTTCAATCATTCCCCGGCCCGTGGCCATCAACGACTTGTTGACCTTTTCAATTTGATCGGCGTGGCATTTGCCGCAAGTCCGGGGCGCGTGTTCATAATCCGATGGATTGCTGATCATCCCACGGTGAGCCGTCTCAATGGTTTTGCCATCCCGTTTTCCGCGGTGGCACTGGGTGCAGGAAAATTTATGATTCTCGCTGATTTCAGAAATGCCGCGGTGGCACACCAGGCAACCGCCCTCCTTGTTGACCAGACGAATACGGCCAAAAACATCCCCTAAAGTGAAGTTGGAATTCCTGTAAAATTTTTCGATGAACCCCTTCGAGTCCTTGTAGGAATTGAAACGGATGCCATCGACCGTGGTCCCCGGTTTCAATACCTCTCGGGCATCGGCCTGGTAGCCCCGAACGAAAAAAAACGGATCGCGAAAATCATCAGCGTCGATTTGCTGTTTTCCCTGCCGGGGAGGTATGTCCACAAAACGTTTTTCAAAATTCTCCAATGCCTGCGGAGTGCGGGCGGGCGCGTCCGGAAACATTCCCCCGCGCTCAAACCCCTGAGGATCGTCCGGCAAACCTTGCGCCTGGATAACGGGCAGGACTAAAAAGATCAAGCCGATGATCCCCGCACCGGGGATCAAGTATTTATAGGGGAAAGCCTTCATGGGGATGGATCATCTCTTGTTTAAAATTTTGTTGCGCAATCGGCGGTGCTTCACTAGTTTTTCAAACTTATAGCTTTTGTTAATATCTTTGTAAATCCGGTCAGAATCCTGCCGGTGACAGGGCAGGCAATTACTCACTTTGAGAATGCGGGTGATTTCCTGTTGGTTGAGCAACCGTGCCCGGCCCTGACTGACTCCGGCGATGGATTGGCCTTGCGGACTGACCTTGGCCAGCGGACTTTGTTTCGACTTGCCAGAGACCCGGCCGGACAATATCACAGGTGCCATGAAATCTCTTTTACCCGATGCGGTTTTGCCGATTTTTAAATCTCCGTCGCCCAGGCCCAGAGCTCGCGGCGAAAAGTGACAGCTGGTGCAGGACCGGGTTTTTGCACCGACCGAATGCGGAGCCGTCGCGTGTGCCGCCTGCGAGCCGGAATATCCCAACGGGTTGACGAATTGCCATTCCTTATACTGGCCCAGGGCATCGCCATTTTTACCGATCACTGATAAAGGATGGCCCTTGGCATCCAACACCGTCAGGGTGTGGGCGTTGGGGGTGGTCATGGGGGTCACCCGGCCGCGTGGCCCCACCATCAATAGGGGTTCCTCCACTTCCATGGCAGGCCGGCCATGAGTCCAGTCCCCCGCGCCTGAAAAATTTCCAGCGGATGAAGAAGCGATCGAAGCTTTAAAGAAGGCATCGCAACCGGCGCATTTTGGCACCCATTGGGAATGGCACGCCGTGCAGGCCAGCCGACTTTGATGTTGCGGGATGCGGTGTCCATACTTGGAATTTTTGACCAATGGTGTGATGAATTTTTTCCCGGTCCGTTTACTCAACGTCACAATTTTGCCGCCCAGCATCTTGACGTTAGTCAATTTATTGTGGCGCGCAGACAGCACCATTTTGTCGCCCAGCGAATTAGTGAATCCCTGGTAATGCCTGGCCAGGCGGATCACCCGGTCTTCCGGGTCGGTGATTTCGGCAACGGTTGGCAAGGACTCGCTGTCGCCGTGACAGGTTTCGCAACGGATTTCTACGGCCTGATATTGCCGGGAGTAAATATTTCCGTCCCCCATGATATCAAACTGCGTATGGCAGTCAATACACTCCATGCCGCGTGCCAAATGCACGTCCGTTTTTATCAAGCCCCGGCCCGGCCATGAGACGGCTGGGGTTTTATTGAATTGTGTGGGACTGCCATGAGATGAAAGAGCCAGCGATTTGTGGCATTGCAGGCAAAGCCCCTGCGCCGGCAAAGCCGTCATGCGGTGGAATGCGGCGTGGCCCGGTTCGGCTTTTGATATGGTCGCGTCGTTGCCTTGGTAGCGTCCCGCCGCGTTGTAGGTGAAATGGCAGGCGGCGCATCCTTGCGAACGGTATTCGCCCGGCGGCGGCGGGGAATCCAGGTGACATTGAAAACAAACCTTGCGGAGGAGACTGTCGCCGATGTGTTTGGAAATTTGTTGCGGACCGGAGTCGGGATGCACGGCGCGTGCCTGTTTTAAACTCAGGGGTGAAAAAAACGGCAAGGCCCGCAGACGCGATAAAGCGCCCTGCGATTCCGGGATGGACCGGTCCTGATCCACTACCGCGTGAACTCCGTATTTGGCGCGGGCCTGGGTTTGACCCGCCCATTGAAACCGCAGGCCGGCAATCATTCCCGCCAGGGTTCCCATCATGGATTTCCGCACGCGCGCCACATGGTTGCGGTCCTCCTGCTCAAACCCGGAATGGCATTGGGATTGCCCGCAACTGCGGGCGGCGACTTTTAAGGACGAAGGATTGCGTTTTCCGGTGCCGGCGGCAGGGTCGTGAATCAGCGTGGCATGGGCGCGGTCCTTATCGCGTGCCAGGGCTTCGCCGCCATGGCAAACCGTGCAACCCAGACTCAAGGGATGGGAGGCGCTGATTTCCTCAATGCCGTTGTGTCAGAGCCGGCAGTTTTCCTGCCTGGCTTCCCGCTGGCGGACGTCAGGTTTTTGCAAGGGGAGGGGAGGATCGGGCACGGTTTTGGCAGAGGGCGATACGTCTTCGCTAATGATTCCTTTGGAGGGCAGGGGGGTGGGTGTCTCCCGTTCGGCTTGCCAGGAAAGGGGAGACCCGATGGCCGGGCTGGTCGCCGCAATCCCAACGCTCGCCACCACCAGTATTCCATAAACCGCCGACCGCAGGTACGCCGACCGCGGATTTGCCCACCGCAGGTTTGGCCACCACAGTTTGATTCTAGACACAGATTTGGAAGTCATTGAGGTTCATGGTCAGGCTGGAAAATATCAGGATTGTTTTACATTTTCCCGTGGTAGAGAATTATTTGTAAACCACCTCAATATGGTTCAGATAATAGTCCAGATCGGTGAGGCTTTTTTGAATGGACGTTGCATCCTTCTCACTGCTGGCATGTTCAATGTCCCCGCCCAGTTTGCTTATGAGGTCAAACCCGTAACCACCACCCGAACCCTTGATGTTATGAGCCAATTGAGTGACCGTAACAAAATCGTTGCGGTTCATGGCATCACGAAATAAGACGATGTCTTTTCTCCGGCTTTCCAAATATTCCGGAATCAGGTCTTCCAATTCCAAATCCACTCGAATCACAAGTTTTTTCAATGTAGATTCACTCCTGATTATTAGTGTGATTTAATTTGTCATTCTGAGCGGGCCGAAAGATTCAACAAGACAGGTATGCGCTGGCCATTTCCATTCTCTCATAAATAGCCTGCTGTCTTTCCTGAAAGTTTTCAACTTGCGGCTCACCTTTTACTGGGTTCTCCAGACGTGAGCACCACTAGAATTTGACCCTCCAATTTAAATTGGGTTTGACCGGAGGGCGATTGCTGGAATTCGGGAACGCTGTTTTCGCCGGTGTGGAGCGCCATCTGCCAGGGACCGTCGGAATTTTTTTTCGGCAGGATAAAATCAAAATTTTGCTGGTCCGCGTTGATCAGCACCAGCAGTGGCCGGGCCTCGGCCCCCGCCAGGCGGGCGGGACTCAGGAGGAAACCGAAGCATTTTCGGGTGCCGTCGTCCCAGTCCGCCAAGGTCATGGTTTCGCCCGTCGGGTTCAACCAGACGATTTCCTTTGCGGAGGAATCTTCTTTGAAGAATTGATCGGTTTGCAGGAGCGGGTTGTTTTTGCGGAGTTGTATCAATTCGCCAACGAATTTCAGAAAACCTTTCTGGTCCGCATCCAGATTCCAGTTGAACCAGCTGATGGGATTGTCCTGACAGTAGGCGTTGTTGTTGCCCTTTTGGGTGCGGCCGATTTCATCTCCCCCGAGAATCATGGGCGTGCCCAAAGACAACATTAATGTGGCCAGCATATTTTTTTTCTGCCGTGTGCGAAGGCCGCTGATGATTGGATCTTCGGTGGGTCCTTCGATCCCATAATTTGCGCTGTCGTTGGCGTTGTTGCCGTCGCGGTTGTTTTCGCCATTGGCTTCGTTGTGCTTTTGTTCGTGGCTGACCAAATCTTGTAAAGTGAAACCGTCATGACAGGTGATGTAATTAATGCTCGCTCTGGGGGGCCGGCCCTGCGGGTGATAGATATCGCCGCTCCCCGCGATGCGCCGGGCCAGCAACCCCATTTGTCCCGCATCCCCGCGCCAGAACCGCCGCACGGTTTGACGGTATTGATCGTTCCACTCCGACCACGGCGGAGGAAACTCCGCAATCCTGTAACCTTGGTTGCCAAGATCCCAGGGCTCGGCAATGAGTTTCACTTTTGCCAGGACCGGGTCCATGCGGATGTCTTCGAAAAATTTTCCTTCAGCTTCAAAAGCGCCGGTAGCTCCGCGAGCCAGAGACACCGCCAGGTCAAACCGGAATCCATCGACATGCATCTCTTGCGTCCAGTATCGCAGGCTGTCCAATACCAACCGCCGGGCCATCGGGTGCTGGGTGTTGTAAGTGTTGCCGCATCCGGTGGTGTCGATATCTTTAGCGGGATCCTCAGCGGCCAGCCGATAATAAATCGAATTGTCAATGCCTCGAAATGACAGGGTCGGACCCAGGACATCGCCTTCAGCCGTGTGGTTGTAGACCACATCGAGGATCACTTCCATGCCCGCGCGGTGGAAGGCGCGTACCATTTCCTTGAACTCCCGCACCGGACCGGGACCGTCTTTCCCGGCAAATCGCATGTCCGGCGCTAAAAATAATAATGAGTTGTATCCCCAATAATTGACTAACTGGCGTTGATGCAGGTGAGTTTCGTCCATGGCCTGGTGGACCGGCAACAGCTCAATGGCGGTGACCCCCAGCTGTTGGAGGTGTTGGATCACGGGTGCGCTGGCCAGGCCCCGAAAGGTGCCGCGCAAATTTTCAGGGATCCCGGGATGGCGTTGGGTGAACCCTTTGACGTGGGTTTCGTAAAGAATCGTTTCCTGCCAGGGAATGGCCGGGGGACGATCGCCCTGCCAATCGAAGGCGGTATCGACCACCTGGCACAGCGGCGCGTGCGCGGCGTTGTCGCGGGTATCCGGTTCCTCCTGCATTTTGGGGAGGGTGTGGTCGGGTACCGAAAATAACGTTTCGTGCCAGGTGACGGGCCGCCCCAGGGTTTTGGCGTAGGGGTCGATCAGTAGTTTGGCGGGATTGAAACGGTGTCCCTGCGGCGGATCATAGGGACCATGCACCCGGTAACCATACAGGCACCCCGGTCCGGCCTGCGGCACCTGGACGCGCCAAATATGATCGGTATGTTTATCAAGCGGGATGCGTTGCGATTCCTGCACGGCATCGATGGCATCGAACAGGCACAGTTCGACCCGCGTCGCATTTTCTGAGTACAAGGAAAAATGGACGCCGGTCTCAGTGAGAACCGGGCCGAGGGAGTCGGGAGTGTTCGGTGTCATGTTTGATTTTAACGGTCAGCCGCCCCGCGCCAGGTTGCACCTGGAGGCAATAGGTCAAACTTTGACATGCGCTCAACAACTGCTGGCGACAATACCATGCGTCAGCAATTTGCCTGCAGGGGCACGCCCCGGTCAGTAAACCGGGTTGTGGAAGTAATACAGTGCGTCGTCGCCGGGAACGATCGTGTAATCCGGGAGACTGGAGCAGTGTTCGTGTTTGATTTTCCAGATACCCCGTTGCTTGGTGAAGGCGTAAGTGCAAACGCTGTGCTGGCGCTCATCGGTGCTGAGCCTGGACGTTACGCTGATCAATTCATCCACCAGCAGGTAGCCGATTTTATCGCCAGCGTTGCCCGCCAGGATCGTGCGTTTGGTTTCACACTTCATGTCCTGCAACTGCGCGATCATGGCCTCGTAATCCTGGATGCGGTTTTCCGGCAAAACGCGCCGGTCATCAGCGATGATCACCATATCCGAAGTGTAGAGAGCCGTTATTTTTTTGGGCGTCGAACAGACCAGGCGGTCCACCTTTTGCAACAGCTTGCTCAGCGCGTCTGTCTCAGCGGCCAGTGGGGTTTGCGGGATGGCAATCAAAACGCCCCAGGCCAGTAATAACGATGCGGTTTTTAAACGTTTAAACATGAAATGTCTCCAAAAGTTCTGGGGTTGCTGGGTTCAATCAATGCCATGGCTTTGGTTGAGTCCTGACAAATTGGTGGATCAAGGAAAATTCTGGAAATAAATTTCAACATGCTCGCCATCGTCTGCCCAACCGAAGGAGGTCGTTCCCGCAAGCGTGGTGATGATGCCCTGGGTATCCACTTTGCGGATCCGGTTGTTACCCATATCGCTGATGTACAGGTTGCCTTTGGAATCGAAAGCGATGCCGGCAGGTTGTTTGAGCATGGCTTGGGTCGCGGGTCCGCCATCGCCGAACATTCCCTGGATTCCGGCCCGGCCGGCGACGGTCACGATCTTGCCATCCCTGGTGATTTTGCGAACATGGTGCGTGTTGGTTTCCAGGACGTGCAGTTCTCCGGCAGGACTCATCACGAGGTCATCTATGGACCTCAGCCCGGCCTGGAGCGCCGGTCCGCCGTCGCCGCTATCCTGATGCTTGCCATTCCCGGCGATGGTGGTGATGATGCCTTGGAGGTCGATTTTGCGGATCACGTTGTTGCCGGCATCGGCGATGTACATGTTGCCCTGTTTGTCCAGGGTCAGGGCTTGCGGGTCTCGAAACGTGGCCAAGCGGGCGGGGCCGCCGTCGCCCGTGTAATTGGAGGCGCTCGTTCCGGCAAATACAGTCAACTTGCCGCGCGTGTCAATCTTGCGAATTTGATAGTTGATCCGGTCGGCCATGAACACATTGCCTTGAGGGTCGATTACGATGTCCGATATTTGGGTAATGACCGCGCGGTCCGAGGTGGCGGATTGACCGGCGTAAGCCGTCGCCAAAATAGCTTTTTGATATTCCGGATCTCCGGTGTCAGCAAACAGGCTGATGATGCCCTTGCGGTCCAGCTTGCGGACGAGGCTGACAAAACTGCTGGGGCTGATGAAGTAAAGTTCATCGTTATCGCTCAGCGCCATTTTGGTGGGAAACACGGAGGCTTTGAGAGCGGGCTTGCCATCGCCGATGTTGCCGCGAATGCCGTCGCCAGCAATCGTGGTGATGATTCCCTGGGGCGTGATTTGGCGAATGCGGTAGTGTGATTTATCGGCGAAAATCACGTTGTCCTTGCTGTCCACCACAATGCCGTGCGGGAAACTCAATCGGGCGCCCTCCGCCGGACCATTGTCCCCGCCAAAATCCCTTTTTCCGTTGCCCGCGATTGTTTCTACTTGGTTGCTTTTCAGGGTCACTTTGCGGATGCGGTAGTGGGAACGGTCGATCACGATCAGGTCGCCCTTTTTATCGAGCGCGACACCGAACGGAAGGTGCAGGTTGGTTTCCCGCGCCAATTCCGAATCGCCGTTGTAATCCTGTTGACCGGTGCCCATGATGGTGCGGATCATGCCCTGTGCATCCACCACACGAATGCGATTGTTGTTGCGGTCGGCGATATAAATGTTGCCGTTCCGAGCCACCGCGACGCCAGTGGGGCCGGCGATGCTCGCCCGGTAGGCGGGGCCGTTGTCACCGATGAAGTAAAATCCGCCGTCGCCCGCCACCGTGCTGATGAGCCCAGCGGAGTTGACTTTGCGGATGCGGTTATTGCCGCGGTCCGCGATGTATAAATTATTGTTTTGGTCGAGGGCGAGCCCGAACGGTTTGTCCAGCGTGGCTCTCAAGGCCGGCATGGCATCGCCGTTGTACCCCTCGGCACCAGTGCCCGCAATGGTGCGGATGTTTCCTTTGGAATCGACCACCCGGATCCGGTTGTTGGAGCGGTCGGCGATGTACAGGTTGCCTTTATTGTCGATCACCATGCCGCAAGGCAGATTGAGGCTGGCCTGCGTGGCCGGCCCGCCATCGCCGCTGAACCCCGCTGTGCCGTTGCCAGCGACGGTGCGGATGATGCCCTTCCGGTCCACCATGCGGACGCGATGATTTTCCCGGTCGGCGATGTACAGGTTGCCTTTAGAGTCGAACGCCAGACCGGCGGGAACCCTGAGAGTCGCTTGCGTTGCCGGTCCGCCGTCACCGGAAAACCCCGAGGCGCCAGTGCCGACCACGTTGATCAGCCTCCCCCTGGCATCGATCCGGCTGATGATGTTGTGGCTACGCCGGGAAATGTAAATATCCCCGTTGGGCGCGACCGCCACTCCGTCCACCAGGGTGATGGAAACTTTGGTGGCGGACACGGGGCCTGAGGCGGCCATCAGGGCCGCAACGGGCAAACACAGCGCCACCCACATCATTCCCAGTGACAGTTGCAATAATTTTTTTCGGCTTCCAAGCATCACGATCCTCTTCCAATTAAAGGCTAAAACCCGGTGAAAATTTTTATGGGGTTCGGTCCACTGAGATTACCATTAACCATGGCCCCGATAGCAACCAGAAAACGGCAACTTTTTATGGCTTCCGAAAGAGCTTGGCGGCAGATCGTACCGCCCCATATAGAAAAACCCACCCCTACGCTGAAGCCCCGCTCGGGCAATTGGGAACGCGGGTGGGTTGACACTGTAACCGCTGAAATTTATGAGCTTTACCGTGATTATACGTGCCCCATGAGCGGTGTCAACGGATTTTGTGGGTTGACCGCCGGTAAAGTCGGAGGGAGATTTTCATGAGAAATCGGCTTTTCAAGGGAAAGCGTAGGTGGAAAAGTTGAAAAATGATATGATAGGCCATGCTGAATCGGGGCGTTTCGTGCTTTCTTATATGTAAAGAAAGCTTTGAAAAACTGTGAAAACCTTGAATGCATCCCAACGATCTTGAATGAGCAGGTCGATACGTTCCCCCTTCTCCGAAGGGGGCTAGGGGGCTTTCTCCTTCAGTAATATTATGAAAGTTCTACTGTTATTTCCACCAGACTGGTTGCCTTCGGAGCCGTACCTCAGCCTCCCGGCGCTCACTTCCGTCCTGCGTCCCGCCGGCCATGAGGTGATCCAGAAGGACATCAACGTCGAAATGTACGACCTCATGTTTAGTGAGAAATTCCTGCGCCATGTCCAGAAACGCATCACGTTTGAACTGCGCCACCTCAATGTGACGGCAGACAAAACCGGACTCAATGAAGAGGAGCGGACGCTCCGCGAACAATTGCTCGAGTGGACCGAGGACCGGTTTCGGGCGCAAATCGCCGATGTGGAGGACGCCAAGAAAATTCTGCGCGGGCAGGATTTCTACGAGATCGACAAACTGGAATGGGCCACGCATTGCCTGCACCAAACCATGACGGTTATTTCCCTCGGCTATTACCCGGCGCAAATCTGCTTTCCACCGATCGAGACCGATCTAGTGTACAAGCCGTTCATGTCCACCGAAATTATTGAGGCGCTGGACGACGACCAGATCAACGTCTACCGCGACGTGTACCGCTTCCTGATCGCCGACCTCATCGCACAAGAAAAACCGGATGTCGTCGGCATCTCCGTGGTACAGCAGAAACAGTTGATCGCCACCTTCACCTTCTGCAAGATGATCAAGGAGCAAAGCCCCGGCACGCACATTACTTTGGGGGGCAACATCATCACCCGCATCCGCGACGTGCTTCCCGAAAAAGATAATTTGTTCGAGTGGTTCGATACGGCGGTGCTGTACGAAGGGGAAAACGCGTTTCTGAAACTCATCGAAGCGCTGGAACGCAAAGACACCGATCTTTCCACCCTGCCCAATCTGATGTACAAGGACGCCGACGGCATTCACGTCAACAAAGAAGTATTCGCCGAGAATATGGATAAACTGCCGCCGCCCGATTTCGACGGCCTGTCGCTGGAAAAATATTTCGTGCCGGATTTGATTCTGCCTTACCTGGCGACGCGCGGTTGTTACTGGGGCAAGTGCACTTTCTGCGATCATTTCCAGGGCTACGTCGAAGGCTACCGCACGAAACAGATCGCGCAGATCACCGAGGAAATCCGTTTTCTCCAGGAAAAATACGGCAACCGTTATTTTCATTTCACCGACGAGTCCTACCCGCCGGCGCTGTTTCGCAAGCTGTCGCAGTCGTTGATCGACAACAAAATCGACATCGCCTGGACCACCCACATGCGCTTCGAGGAAAACCTGCTCGACGACAAAGTGTGGGAGGACGCGGCGCAAGCGGGATGCCGCTACCTGCATTTCGGCTTCGAGTCCGGCAACGAGCGCGTCCTCAAACTGATGGACAAGGCGACCCACGTCGACGCCATCCAGACCAACCTGGCGATGTCGGCCAAGTATGGCATCTGGAACCACATCATGGGATTCTTCGGCTTCCCCGGTGAAAAATCGGAAGAGGCCGAGGACAGCAAACGCTTCGTCCACGCCAACAAGGACAGCATTCATTCGCTGGGGTTCATGACTTTTGTGCTGGGCAAGTACAGTCCGGTGGCCATGGAGCCGGAAAAATTCGGCGTGTCCTGCTACAAAAATCCGGATTGGGACCTGGCGCTGGATTACTACTTCACGGTGGAGGACGGGTTGAACATCCAGGAAGCGCTGGACGTGTTTGAAGAATTCGAACGCAACCACGATGGCAAGTGGGACCTGCGCACCGCCGTCCGCGAATACATCTTCCTCTACGTCGACAAGTTCGGCACCAACGACCTCAAACAACTTCACATGCGGCCCGAACAACGCCCCGCCGCCTACAACAACCCCGTCGGCATGGTGTAGCCCCTACACCCCTTACCGCAAATCCCCCCCTCCCTGCAAGAATGGGGACTCATTTAGCTCCCTCTTTGTGAAGAGGGCGGGGGGTGGTTTGCATTTCCGTTCTGTCCTTGGTGCGCTTTGTGGTCAATATAATTTTTTTGTTCGCCCCGCGCGGAGCGGTCCTGTGGTCCTGTCAAAATGATTAACGGGTTGAACTTGGATTCATGTTCTACAGTTGTTGGGTGCAAGTCACAGTTGGGACACTTTTTGCTCCGGCGCTTCGCCGGGGGGATCGTAGGGTATGACCGGTTCTTCTTCGCTGGCGATGCTTCGGCAGATGAGGGCGAGGGCCGGTTCGGTGTCGCTCAGGTTCGCGGGTTGATGCGGCACGCCGGGCGGGATGAACAGAAAATCGCCCTTTTCGGTGACGATTGATTTCTTCAATCCTTCGCCATAGCGGTTGTCGACCCGGCCTTCCAGAATGTAAATGGCGGCCTCGAAGCTGTCGTGGTAATGCGGCTCGGCCTTGCCGCCGGGCGGGATTTTCACCAGGTTCATTGAGAGGTGGCGGGTGCCCGCGGTCTTCTCCGATATCCCCATAAAATAATTCAGGTTGCGCTTGCTGGTGACATCTTCATTGGCCCGGACGCACACCAGATTTCCATTCAGATCGATTTTCATGGTCTCACCTCCATCATTCAGTTTAGCTCTATCCGCAACTCAATAGGAGGAGAAAAAAATTGACCGGATCACAGGACCGCTCCGCGCGGGGCGAATAAAAATCCCTCCCCTTTTCAAGGAGGGGTTAGGGGTGGTTTACATCAACCCCTCCCAACCCTCCCCTTAAAAAGGGGGAGGCAGGGTGCTCTTGTAGGCAAAAGGTCTGTGCTTGAGTGGGTATGCTCAACATTTGTGGAATGCCGCCCCCTTCACCTCCGTGCGTTGCCCGGCCCTTGCTCCCAAGTGGGCAACCGTGATAAAATCGTCCCGTCTCCACCCATGAATCTAACCGGGCGGCAATTCATCTAAATACCATGCAACCGATTCGAATGAAAATTCCATTCACCAAGATGAGCGGGAGCGGCAACGATTTTGTCATCATCGACAACCGCACGCCGGCGCTCGACTCCGAAATCAAGCGCGATTTCGTGCGCCGTGTGTGCCGTCTCAAAGACTCGGTGGGCGCCGACGGAGTGATCTTCATCGAGAACTCCGAGCGGGCGGACTATAAATGGGATTTTTACAACAACGATGGCAGTACCGCCGAGATGTGCGGCAACGGCGGGCGCTGTGTGGCGCGTTATGCGTTTGAAAATAACATTGCTCCGCAAAAACATTCGTTTGAAACCCTGGCGGGCATCATCTCCGCCGAGGTGGACGGTCCCATGGTGAAGGTGAAACTGACGCCGCCGAAAGATTTGCGGGAAAATCTGGAAGTGACCTTCAACGGCGTGAGCTACCAGGTCGACAGCATCAACACCGGAGTGCCGCACGCTATTTTGTTTGCCGACGATGTGGAAGCGGTGGACGTGCAGGCAGTCGGACGCAACATCCGCTATCATTCCATATTCGCTCCCGCGGGCACCAATGTCGACTGGGTTCAGAAGAAAAGCGACAACGGCCTCAAGGTACGAACTTACGAGAGAGGTGTGGAGGGCGAAACGCTGGCTTGCGGCACCGGGGTGGTGGCGTCTGCCCTGGCGGCGGCGCGCCGGTTTGCAATCGAATCTCCGGTGCATGTCGAGACCCGCGGCGGCGAAATTTTAAAAGTCTATATCGAACCCTCGAACGGGGCCTTGCCCACTGTGTATTTGGAAGGGCTCACCAAAATTACTTTTGAAGGTCACCTCATCGAATTGTGACCGCAATCTTTTCACCCCACAGAGACCATTATGTTTGAAGGATCGTTTGTCGCCATAGTCACTCCGCTTAAGAACGGCAAAGTGGATGAAGCCGGGTTGCGTGATTTGCTGGAGTTTCAAATCGCCGGCGGCACCAATGGCATCGTGCCATGCGGCACGACGGGTGAATCCGCCACGCTCGATAATGAAGAGCACCATCAGGTGATCTCCATCGCGGTGGAGGTGTGCAAGGGTAAGATACCGGTGCTGGCGGGAACCGGGTCCAACTCCACCCGCGAAGCCATCGAGCTCACCCAGCACGCGCAACAAGCCGGGGCTGACGGGTCCCTGCTGATCACGCCTTACTACAACAAGCCTTCGCAGGAAGGGTTGTACGAACATTTCAAAGCGGTGGCCAGGGAAACCGATCTGCCGATTTTTCTTTACAACGTGCCCAGCCGGACTTCGGTGAACATGCTCCCGCCCACGGTGGCGCGGCTCGCCAGGGACGTCAAAAACATCGTTGGGATCAAGGAAGCTTCCGGGTCGCTCATCCAGATCAGTGAAGTGATCGACCAGTGCGGCGATGATTTTACGGTGTTGTCCGGTGACGACCCTCTGCTATGGCCGATTCTGGCGATTGGCGGCAAGGGAGTGATTTCGGTTTCCGCCAACGTGGTGCCGGATAAAGTAGCGGCGCTCTGCGCCAAAGCGGCGGACCATAAAATAGATGAAGCGCGGGCTCTCCATTACGAGTTGATGGACCTCAACAACGCCATGTTCATCGAGACCAACCCGGTGCCGGTCAAAACCGCGCTCGCGCTCATGGGAAAAATTTCTGATGAACTCAGGCCGCCCCTGTCTCACCTCACCGACGAACACCTGCAGGAATTGAAAAGCGTCCTCAAAAAATATTCTCTGATATGAAGGGAGGTATGGGTTGATAAAAATTGGCGTGATCGGAGCCGCGGGGCGGATGGGACGGACCATTATCGCCTGCATTGAGCAGTCCGCAGGCGTGGCGGTGTGTTGCGGTACGGAAGCGCCGGGCAACTCCTGCGTGGGGAGCGATGTCGGAGAGCTGGCCGGAATCGGTTCCAAAGGTATTGCCGTGCTGGATGATCTGGCGCAAGCGGTGACGTCGTGCGACGTCATCATCGACTTTTCATTGCCGCAGTCCAGTATGAACACCCTGCAACAGGTGACGGCGCAGAACAAGGCCGTGGTGTTTGGAACCACTGGGTTTTCCGACGCAGAAAAAAGAGAAATCCAACAAGCCGCGCAGTCCATCCGTTGTGTGCTGGCGCCCAACATGAGCATTGGCGTCAACGTATTGTTCAAAGTGGTGCGGGATGCGGCGCTGGCGCTGGGCGATGCTTATGATGTGGAGATCATCGAGGCTCACCATAAATTTAAAAAAGACGCGCCCAGTGGCACCGCCGTCCGGATTTCGGAAATCGTGGCGGAAGCGTTGGGGCGCGATCTCAAGGAAGTCGGCGTTTATGGCCGGCACGGCTTCAGCGAGGGCCGGGGCGCGAAAGAAATTGGTATCCACACGGTACGGGCCGGTGATATTGTAGGGGAACACCGGGTGTTGTTCGGCGGTATGGGAGAAACATTCGAGATTCTCCACAAGGCGCAAAGCCGGGAAACATTCGCACGCGGGGCGATCCGCGCCGCGCAATGGCTGGTCGAACAGCAACCCGGTTTGTACGACATGCAGGATGTCCTGGGTTTGAAATAGGAACGATGTCATGGCTTTCTTCAAAGAGAAATGGAACCGCCGGGCTTTTTTAAAAACGGTTTCCCTCGCCACGCTTGCGCTGTCCACGATGTTTGCGCCGCGCCAAGGTTTCGCGACAGTCGATTTCCAGCAGAATAAAAACATTCCCAAAAATTACATTCAAAACCGGGACGTGCCCGGGTTTTACATCCGGAGCGCCAATCCATTCATGGGTGTGGATATGAGCCAGTGGGGCCTGCCGGTACGTGGCTTGGTGGAGCGTCCGCGCACCTTCACCTACGAAGACTTGTTTGGGTTCCCCGTGGTTTCGCAAATCTCGCGGCTGAAATGTGTGGAGTGCTGGTCCGCCAAGGCGGTGTGGGAAGGATTTCGATTCAAAAATCTGGTGGACCAGGTACGCCCCAAACCTTCCGCCCGCTACGTTTATTTTCAATCCGCTGATTCCTATTATGAAAGTTATTCACTGGACGAATTGCTCCGGCCGCGCGTGCTTTTGGTTTTGCGCATGAACGGCCAATCCTTGTCACGCGATCACGGTTTTCCACTGCGCTTGATCGCGCCCTTCAAGTACGGCTACAAGAACGTCAAATACATTACCGGCATTGAATTCACCGATTCGCGCAAGCGCAATTACTGGGCCGATTATGGTCCGTACTCAGTGGATGGGACCATTCAACCGGGCATTGACCATCCTCTCGATTTCAAGAAAAAACCTCTGCCGATCAACGGCGGCGAAGTATTCCATTTTTTTGATCGACGTCCCGGCGCTCCCAAGACCCGTTCATGAAGCGTTCCTGCTCGCAGAGTTTGCGGTTTCCGTGGGCGGTTTTTATAGGGATTCTTCTGAGTGTTTTGCCGGGCTGTTCCGATTCCCGTGTGGAGCAAATTGAAGTTCAGGTTCCTGCCGGGGTCACTGTTCCCGGGGACATGGTGTATATCCCCGCGGGCGAGTTCATCATGGGCCATGCCGAGGCACCCAAAACCGAGCTGGGCCAGAAAGTTTTTCTAAAAGCGTTTTTGATCGACCGTTATGAAGTCGCGCGTGGGGACTATCGGACGCAGAACCCCGGCTATGCCGTGTTCCCCGGAAAAGAAAATTATCCCGTCACGCTGGCCACATTTTTTGAGGCGGAGGAATATTGCCGGGCAGTGGCCAAACGTCTGCCCACGGAGGCGGAATGGGAGAAAGCGGCGCGCGGCACGGATGGGCGTAAATGGCCCTGGAGGGTTTATCGGGAGCATCCCAACATGGGGTTTTCCGGTTTCATTCCGGAGGCGGTGGACAAGCATAAAAGTTGGATCAGTCCTTACGGCCTGTACGGTATGGGACACAATGTATGGGAGTGGACGGCGGACGACTACGACTTCAATGGCATGCCGGGTGCTGAGCAGGGCAAGTTCAAAGTCCTGCGCGGTGGCCTGTACCAGACGCATTTGGTGATCAAGTTTTCCGCTACTTGGGATCGGAATTACCTGGAGCCGACCGCGCGTTACAATTTTGTAGGGTTCCGTTGCGCGCGAAATACCGGATAGAACTTACCGGGCAGGAATCAAAAAAGGCCCCACGCATGCACGTGGAGCCTTTTTCTTTTTAGTTGGGAACTTCCCGGAACCGGATCAACCGATTCCGAAGGAAGTTCCCATTATTCTATCACTAGACAATGGACCACCTCCCTTCAATCCAGGGGGGGTGAATCGTCGCACTGCAGGTTCCCCTGGCACCCGCAACACCGTGCCCTCTTTCCAGAAGGACGCACCCGACTCCAATTTAAATGGTTGCTAAGAACCGGGGATAAAGAATATTTTCAATGTTTTCCAAGGTCCTCCCGTTCGGGTCAGAATCCTTTCAAATGTTGCAGGATTTGTTCCGCGACCTGCTCGAACAGTTGGCTGGCGGAACCTCCGGTGATGCCGCCACCGACCCAGGACTCCACTTCCCATTGCCCGAGGACACTCTCTTCGCTGAATAAGGCGACTTTCACCTTGATGCGGGCGCGCGACCCGTCGTCGATACCGAAAGTGGCCATCCGTTTGAGGCGACTGCCCTTGTTGAACTCGGTCACCTTGTATTTCATGTGGAACCTGGCGTACTTTTTCTCTTCCGCTACCAGGAACAAAGTGTCGGCGAACTGGTCTTCCAAGGCTAGCCGCAGTTGGGCCCCGGCGTCTTGAAAGTCGTTTTTATTAGATGTTAAATCTTGCAGGTAAATGGTGTTTTTGTGTTCGGACCAGGATTTTCGGGTCACCGAGTCCGTGCCCGAACAGGCGGTCAGGAAAAAAATGAGCGATAAACTTAAGGCTAGAAATTGTTGCACGATCCTGTCACTTTCCGCAAGAAGGTTGCCTGTAAAACGTCCGCATTGTACCAGATGAAACTATTGCTTTGCAAAGTGGAACCACGGTTCAAGTCAGCCAGTGCACAATTGTTTCTTCAAAACCGCTGAACCAGATCTGGGCTTCTATGGGGATGAGATTGTTGAAGTAGGTCAGGTAGTCCAGAGCGAGAGCGGCTCCCAATACGATCAACAAAACCCCGCTGAACACATTGGTGGAATGGAGCAGAATATGGTGGTTGCCCAGTTTTAGGTTCCAGCCTTTACCGCGCATAAGCCGCCAGAACCACCCGTCTTTTTTCAGATGGCTGAAAAAAGCGGAAAACACAATGAGCGGCAATCCCAGACCCATTGCAAAGAAAAATAGCAGGGTCATGCCTTGCAGGACGTGTTTTTCCGATGCCGCGAGGAGCATGATTCCGGAAAGGATGGGGCCGATACAGGGAGTCCAGCCGAGGGCAAAGGTGGCCCCGAATAAAAAATAACCCACCAAAGTTTTGGTCGGCGCGCTTTGAAAGGTGGCTCCGGAGAAACCTTTGCCGCACAGGGTCATCACCCCGAAAATCACGACCAGGCCTCCGCCCCAGGCGGTCAACGAAAACTGGTAGTCGCGCAGGAGGCTTCCGAGAAAACTGGCCGAGGCGCCCATCAAAACGAACAAGGCGGCGAGGCCGCAGAAAAATGCGAATGAATTGACCGTCATGCGTGCCCGGCTGGCCTGGGCGGTGACCGCAAAATAGGCCGGTAAAATGGGTAGCGTGCAGGGTGAAAGAAAACTGAGCAGTCCCGCGAGGAAGGAAAGAATCGACAATGCCAGGAGACCGGCTTGGGGCAGAGTGTTTTCCGGTTTGAAGGGATTGAATACCGGGTTTTCAGTAGAACTTACGGAGGAAGCCGAAGTGCTCTCGGCGAACGGATTGGACGATCCCGCAACGGCAATGCCTCCCGGTCCAACGGCGTTGAGGACGGGGGAATCCGATAGCAATTTCATGGCGAGCGGCTGAGCACTGCTGACACAGCGGAAACCGACATCCGGGGCGGCGATTTCCGGAGCGGAGTATTGCCGGTAACCGGCACGGGAAAATTCTTTCAGGATCTTGAAATAAAAATCTCCGGGGAAATGCCCAATGTTGGCTTGGGACGCTCCGCGCAGAACTTTATAGCCGCGGTCAAAATCCACATGCGTGTAGGAATTGCCGGAGTAGGGAGCGTAATCGTTGTTCACCCACTCCCAGACGTTGCCGACCAGATCGTTCAGCCCTGACGGGGTGGTGCCCCTGGGAAATGATCCAACCGGGAGCAGATTATTTTTGGCCCCCGCTTTATCGGGCAGGTTGGCGCGGTCCGGTTCAAAAGCCTGACCCCAGGGATATTCCCGGCCCTCGGTGCCGCGCGCGGCCCGTTCCCATTCTTTTTCCGTCAGCAGGCGCTTGCCTGCCCAATCACAAAAATTAGCGGCATCGTACCAGGTGACCCACACCACCGGGTGATGGGCCCGGCCGTCCAAAAAAGTACCGTTTTCCCAGTGCTGTGGTTGGGCATAGCTTCCCAGATTTTCTGCGAGAATTTTAAATTTGGGATGGTTGGGCAGATCGTCTATAAAATTTTTATAACGCAGGTTGGTGACTTCGTTCTTGTCGATATAAAACCCTTTGAGAAAAACTTTTTGTTGCGGCCGCTCGTCCAGATAAAGCGGTTTGGGAACGCCCATGGCCAGGAGGTCGCCGGCCTCATCTTTTTTATCCGTGCCAAAAATAAAATGTCCGGCGGGTATGAATACCATGTCTCCTTCGAGCGGATTATCAGGACCGGATGCGTGAGCCTGAGTGAAGGATGGGACGGTTAGAATTGCCAGGATTAAAAAAGCTGAAAATAGATTTTTATTCATTGGGTTCCAGCAAGAAAGGTCAGTCGCTACTGCGGTTGGCTTGGATGGGAACCGCCAGCAGGCTTTCAAAATAGCGCAGGGTTTTTGGTGTGGCCCAGTCTTCCGCGCCATTCAAAACACCGATCACGTTGCCCTCACGGTCGATCAGGATGGTGGTGGGCAAGCCCACGACTTCGTAACGATTGCTCACCTCCAGCGTGGGATCGAGCAGAACCGGGAAAGTCAGGTCATGCGCTTTCATGAAAGGAACCACCACACGGGCCCCGAACATGTCATTGGAAATACCAATCACCGCCAGGTCCTGGGTTTGGAAATGCCGATGCAGTTTTTCCAGCGAGGCCATTTCCATTTTGCAGGGGCCGCACCAGGTGGCCCAGAAATTGAGCAGTAAAAATTTACCGCGATGCCCGCTCAAGTCAAACTGAACATCGCTCAGGGATTTCAGGGAAAAATCGGGCGCGGGTTGGTTGACCGTGACCGCCGCCGCCGGCGAGGCCAAGCCCCACAAGAATAAGGCGACCGCGCCGAGGCCCAGAGTTTTGCCAGCAGAAACAAAACGACCCGGCCAAGGATAGCGCCGGGTCAAATTCAAAAAATCTTTACCTGTCAACTTCATTTAAACCTGATTTTGTTGCGAGAGGGCCGCCGAATCACTCCACCGATTCGATGCATCGCACCATCGGGATGGCTTTTTTCAAAGCACGTTCGATCCCCATTTTGAGGGTCATGATGGAACTGGAACAGGAACTGCAGGAACCCACCAATCGAAGTTTCACGACCCCGTCATCAATAGTCACCAGCTCAACGTTGCCGCCGTCCTGCATTAATGCGGGACGAAGCGTTTCGAGTACAGCTTCGACTTCTTCTTGCATTTCTTCCAAGATAGTTACCCTCAAAAAAACCCGTCCCACACCGGCCAGGGTTATTCCTCGCCCACCAATTGTTTTTTCTTTTCCAAAAGTTCTTCGGTGGTTTCCACGTGTTCCGAGTCTTTGGGTATGCAATCCACCGGGCAAACCTCCACGCACTGCTCGGCCTCGTACCAGCCAACGCATTCCGTGCACTTTTCCCAATCGATCACATAGATATCGTCACCTTCAGTGATGGCCTCATTCGGGCATTCGGGCTCGCAGACACCGCAATTAACGCAATCATCATTGATCAGTAAAGCCATTTTATTCTCTCCTTAAAAGCAGAGGAATTATTAGTTGGTGTGTCACCCAGGCTGTTTTTCAAATGTCCCCGACTCCGGGTTCCATTCAAAAAAAGCCTGCTCTTTGATTTTCCTATTATACACCGAAATGACCAGATAACGGGCTTCCGGATAAGTCGGTTCGTTGTCGAACAGGGCCATCCTTGCATCTTCCTCGGAAAAGTAAGCGTCGTGCTCCGGATGAGAATGATAAAAGAGCTTGATGGCCAGTTTTCTGGATTCAGTCTCTTTCAAGATCCCCAACAATTCCTTGGGATCGATGTAAAAAGCGGTCCGTGCGTCCCGGACAAATTTCTCCGGGTCCATCTCATGCAACTTGTTTTGAATGTTGGTACACCGGAACAGGATGTCTTCCTGATCGCTGTCCGGACAGCCGATAATGATGCCACAGCATTCAAACGGGTATTCCTGCAGGGCATGTTGCTGTGCTTCGTCCAGTTTGCTCTGCGCCAGTGGAATCATACGATTTTGTGTGTATTCTGAAGGTTTGGAGCCGGGTTTGTCAATGAGATTTTTCCAGATTGCGCCTGGCGGCCCGGCGACGCGGCGGAGCCAGGTTGCACTTGGTGGAGGCCACCGGTCAGCTCCTTTTGGCACGCAACAATTTTCAGGCATGATTTAAAGTGCATAGCCCTCTGCCCCCGCTACCGGGACTCAATAATTATGGGGCACAATGCCAAAGTTCAGCTCCTTGGGTCCAGCGGCACGCTGGCTCCCCCGCCAGGGGAGGCCGAAGGGTCACACGTGGGAACGCACCACTAGGTTGTCGTCCACGGTGATCTGGCAGGCCAGCCGCAGGTTGGGATTCTTTTTCAAAGGTTTTGCCAGATTTTTGGTTTCAACGTCGTTTCTTGGAGCCACCTCGCCGGACACGATTTCGACCCGGCAGGTGGTGCACAACCCGCGACCCCGGCAATTGAGCAGTTTGAAAATGTGCGCATAAATCCCTATTTTTTCCGCAATTGCGGCTTCCCGCAGGTTGACTCCGGGCTCTACCTCAATAGTTTTATTCTGAACTTCAAACTTGATTTCTAGCATGCTTCCACCTGAACGTAGTTGAGTAAACGGCCTTTGCCCCAATATCCGTGAAACGCGCTGCCCACGGAGGAGCAGACGGCTGTCATATGAACGAATCGGGTTTGTCCGGCGCCAGCCTTCAAGACGCCGACCTGCGAAAAGGGTGGGATGGCGCCCCCGCAATTGGCACATTCGACCGAAAACCGGCGGCACATTTCAAGCAGACACGCGGCACACAACACCGGGTGAAACAGGTAAATTTCCTGGCCTTCGTATTCCATGACCGTGGGCAGTGCGGGCACAGAGGCCTCGCATTCCACACACTCGGCGGGCCGAGACATTTTCTTTGAGGTGCGTGTTTCGAACACCGGATCTCGATGAAAAAGGGTGACGAGCCTGAAGCCGCATTCTACTGCAACGGGATTCAGTTGATGCAAACTTTTTTCATTTCACTGAAATTATCGAGCACCGTGCCGACACCGCGGACGATGCTGAGCAACGGTTCGTTCGGCACATAGGTTTTGAGATTGGTGCTTTCCTCGATCAACTTGTCGAGGCCGCGCAATAAAGCGCCACCCCCGGTCAGGTAAATGCCGTTGGAGTAAATATCGGCGGATAATTCCGGCGGTGTTTTTTCCAGGGCTTTCAGGATCACCGTGATGATGGAGGCGATAGGTTCCTTCATGGCCTCCCGGATTTCGTCGCTGTTGATTTTGATGGCAGTGGGCACACCGGTTTTAACATTCAGGCCGCGAGCCTCGGTCGTCAAGATTTGCTTCAGGGGATAAGCCCCGCCGACGGCGATTTTCACCCGCTCAGCCTCGAAGATGCCGATATTCAAATGGTGCTGTAAACGCATGTAGCGCAGGATGGCTTCATCCAGCTCATCCCCGGCGACCCGAATGGATTCCCCGTAGGCGATGGCGAACATCGAGGTCACCGCGACATCGGTGGTGCCGCCGCCAATATCGATCACCAGGTTGCCCTCGGGTTTGTGCACGGGAATGCCGGAGCCGATGGCCGCGGCCATGGGTTCCTCTACCAAATGCACCTCCCGCACTCCCGCCATGGTGGCCGCGTCGATGACGGCCTTCTTTTCTACCTGAGTGATGCAAGTGGGAATGCCCACCACCATGCGGGGCCGAACGAACCGGTAATTCCGCAACACCTTTTTGATGAAATAGGAAATCATCTTATTGGTGATGTCAAAATCGGCTATGACGCCGTCCTTCATGGGGCGGATGGTTTGGAGCCGGGAGTGGGTTCTGCCATGCATTTTTTTTGCTTGCGTGCCGATGGCTTCCACATGGCTTCGCCCCTGGCCGTTATTGCTGATGGCCACCACCGAGGGCTCGTTCAAGACGATCCCTTTGTTTTTAACATACATCAGAGTGTTGGCGGTTCCCAGATCCATGGCGACGTCTGCGTTGAACATTTCCGATATGTGGTCGAACAATTTTTTAAACATGAATCCTCTCTTCGTTTTGGGAGGCACGGGACAAGGCAATGCCAATGAGGTCATTCAATTGATCGGCGTCGGAAGGGTAGAGGGCCATTCCGAAATCGGCCTCCACCGGCACTGGGGTGTCGCCGATATTCAGGAATTTATGATGCACGGAATGGTTCAGCTCGTCTGCCAGCGAACGTGCCTTGCCGGGGTCCATGTCGGTCAAATGAATCAGCAGAGCCGAGTCGGAAAATTTGATGATGAACTTGGGAATGGCAATGGTTTTTTCCAGCAAGGTGAGGAATTTTCCCAGAAACTGATCGCCGCCTGCCAACCCATAGGTGCCATAGATCGAATGCAGGTTATTGAGTTGGACCATCAGAATCCCCGAGGGTTGACGGTCCTGAAACAGTTTGGATTCTATGGAACCCAGGTTGCCATAAAGAAAACGCTGGTCGGGAAATCCCGTCACCGGGCACAGGGTTTTGTCGAATTCCAATTGTTGCTGGTTCTCGATACGCGCCCAGGCGAAGGAGGCAAAGGCGGTGATCATCGAAAGCTTGTCGAGCTGTTCCTGGCCCAACCCGTGGGCGGCCTGGGCGGCACACAAAATTACGCCCGGCACTTGTTTGCCGGCGATCAAAGGCGCCGCCAGTACCGACCCAAAAGGTTCGTTTTTTTCTCCGGAACCGAACAGCATGAATTTGCGTTTGCCGGTGTTGCGGATCATAACCGGAGTCCCGGTATTGGCGCAGGAACCGCAAACTCCCTTGCCCGGTTCAATGTTTAATTTTTCCAGGCTTTGATGCCAGCCGCGGGAATGGGTCACGCGTCCCACCCCGTCACTTTTGAACCAGACCACGGCCATGGCGTCGCAGGACAGGAGATGGAGCGGCAGGTTGATCAACCGTTTGCTCAGCGTTTTCCGGTCCGGCGCTTCAGCGAGATGGCGGCACCCTTGCAATACCTGGGAAAACGCGGCCGGCTCGCCCTCGATCCATTCGGGATGTTGCTTTTCCAGATTCAGGTGCCAGGCCATTTGATCCGCGAAGCCCGTGATGATCTTCTGCAATTTAGTGGAAAATTGGTACTGCTCCTTGGAGTCAATCACCAAAACGCCTTCCAGTTGGTGGTGGATGACCGGCACCGCCAGCAACCCTTTGATGTCCTCTTTCTTTGTGTACCATGCGAGCGCCGGAGGTTTCTCCTTGGAAAAATCTTTGATGCAGGATGCCTGGTCCAAAGCCACTTGGCCGATCAGACCTTTCCCCCATTCTACGGTGGCTTGCGGATTGATGTTGGGGCTGAGGCTGAGATGCGCTTTCAATGTCAAGGAACCGCGCTCGGAATCGATGGCGAACAAAGCCGTCGTGTAGGCGTCCGCTGTGTTGCCGGCCAGTTCGATCAATTGTGTCAGGGCTGTGCGGGAACTCATGGGATTCGTCACCCAAAAAGGTATTGAACGGTTTGGTGCGTGACGCGCCGGGGGCGGCTCCGGCCCAACGAGCGGCCAAAAGTGTGAAAAATTGTAGAATGTTAAAGGCCGATTGCGGGCCGCAGGAAGAAAGTCACTGGAGTGCCCCCTGCCATCCCTCCGCTCACCCACAGAAAAATGTAAAAAACCTTACAAAACAAACATTTTACGGGGAGAGACCGAGAGAGTCAATGGTTTTCCAGCGTGGCATTCTTGGCCGGGAAGGTTACATAGGAAAGTTTGGTATTGTCACCCACAGTTGTGGAGATGGATATTGAGATAGACCTGTGGCCTGCCGGCGCAACCTGCCGCAGGGGTCGGCGAAGCGCCAGCGCTGGATGGTCAGACTTTGTTTCGCGCCCAGTAACAGTGGGGCATAATTCGCAGAGCACAGCCATTTGCTTCCCCTGCCAAGGGGTCGGCGAAGCGCCAGCGCCGGAGCATGGCAGAATCACCGGACAACCCCACCTGGATCGGGTTCCCCGACCCTTCCTCCCCTTACCAAGGGGAGGATACAGGAGGGGTGGTGGGTCATTCTGAACTTGCGCAGGTGCTGAAGAAACTCACCTTGACAGATTTGAAGCCGGTTACTATACTCCATAACCTCTTTGCCGGGAGCGACTTATATTAAGATGAGAGTGACGGAAAAATGGGCTGATAGCTCAGCTGGGAGAGCATCGGCCTTACAAGCCGAGGGTCACAGGTTCGAGCCCTGTTCAGCCCACCATTTTCCCCCAAGCCAGCGTGCCGCTGGACCCGATGCGCTGAACCTTGGTGTGATTTCCAAAAGTTGTTGAGCGCCTATCCGACCTTATTTGCCCAGCACTGCGTCGGCCAGGTGAAACGGATTTTAGAAAATTTAGGGCGGGGTCGTAGTTCAGTTGGTTAGAACGCCGGCCTGTCACGCCGGAGGTCGCGAGTTCGAGTCTCGTCGACCCCGCCATTAAATTAAAAAGGGTTGACCGTTATCGGTCAGCCCTTTGTTTTTTGAAATGCTTTCGTTCTCACGGTATGATTTGTTTTTTTTGCAAAGATGAATACCGTTATAAATTAGTTCTTTCATTGCCTAATCTCGAACCCTGTATCCGATGCAGGTTGCTTATCGAATCCATGGGCAAAGATACCGAAGGAATAATTAGATGGCCACAACCCCTGAGCGAATTGAGTATTTAAAGAAGCTGGCTTGGGAAGTGGGCTGGGACCTTGATGATATAGGACCCAAGGGTCGGCAGATCAAATGCTCTCACTCCAGCTATTTAAATCGATGGGTTATGGCTTTGTTCGTGGTCCATTTTTGGTATGGCTGACGTTTGGGTTGGGGATGCCGAGGACCGATTCGATAAGAGGGATTGTGGGGGCTTCTCAGGCGGCGGGTTCGTGTAAAATAAGTTCAGGTGTAGCTCCAATCATTTATGATGTGGCGACGAGCAGGGTTGGTAAGGGAATTTAGATAAAGACGGGGCAACGAATGAATAAATGGTCCATGGTTTTTTTGGTTTTATTCCTAATTTTATTGGTGGTTTTTTTTGTAACTCTTTTTATGGGGTTAGATAAAGGGCCTACGGTAGCTCCACGCTCGCCGCTTTAAATAGAAAGAGACAATGCAATTATCGAAAAACAAAAGGCCGCAACCACCAATGCGCCAAGCAATACAAGTCAAATCCAATGCCCGGTTATTGCCTTTGTCGTTTGTCAATAAGGTGGCAAAGTTGTCAAGCGGGTGTCCTCCACAGGCCCACCCACGGTAAAATGGTAAAGGCTTTGGTAACTCATGTCCTGAATCCCAAAAATCTGATGGACGGGATCATCAAAAAAACATCCTATACCGGTGCTACGGATGCCACTGACTTCTGCCTGTAGGTATAGCACTTGTCCTATGGCTCCGCATTCCCAATAAAGGCGCGGATAAAACCACGAGCTATATTTTTTGAGAGGTCCTTCAAAAGCGCTGATCATTGCCAAGCTGAAACAACCATCACTCGCGATGGCCTGACCGCAGGATACCGATGCGGCAGTCCTCATAAAGTCCCCTTGATCAAGCAAAAATAAATCCAATTCCGTGGGGCAACCTGCGGGTTTTTCCCATAAAAAATCATGATTGAATTTTGTTTTCAAGTCCTGCAAATGACTTTTGTTCCGTAGCAGAAAATACAGGCCTTGGGGAAGATCATCAACCCGATGCACGAATAATCCTAAATGCACATTGGGTTCCCAGGGAAGCGTTTGAAAAGGCAGAGGACAGGCCTCGGGAATTGTTTTTATTAGAAATTGATAGAAAGTTTCACGATTGATTTTGGTTCGTCCGTCCAGGGCCACCGCGCTTCTTCGCTGATGGATGGCTTTCCTTAAGGGAAACAAATGATCCGCAGGCTTTGATAAAGAACTTGGTTCAAAATTAAAATTGGGATAGCTCGCGGTAAATGGTTTTTTCGTATTTTCAGAAACTTCATTGATGCCTGGCCAGGCAACATGAGTCTTGCTGAGGATATTAGGCGTTCCACACCAGTTTAAATTCGCAAAACTATCCAGGACCGGTTGTTTTTCAAAATTCCAGTCCCTTGAAATTTCTTGCGGAGAAATAGCCATCAGACAATCCGGCACTTCCACCTCATCGTCGTTCTTGGTTTTCAATCCCAGAATGATTTCCAAATCATTACAACTGAGTTGGTCCATTAACACTGCGCGCCAACCCAAGCCGGCGCAAGCGATGTTAATTGCCGCCAAAGCATGTCCCAGATCATGGTGGCAATACCGAAAAGCTCTCAAACCGTACTTCCAGGCTTCCCTCCAGTAAATGGAACTCAAGCCGACAAAGATCGTGTCACGGGGCAACCCATCCAGCATTTTTTCCCATATTCCGATTGGGAAGGTGGCTCGAATTTCTAAACCATGTAACAGCGGGGAGTAATGCGAGATGGCAGGAGTTTGCGAAAGACCCTGCAAGGGTCCGGAGATCAGGTAGCCTTCGGTTGGGTGCAAATTGCCGCTTGATGGATTGACCCTGAGCGCCCATTTTGATCCTTGGAAGCTCTTCCAGGCGGTTATAGCGAGGCTATCAAAAAAAAGCTGAGAGATGGACTCGAAGCTCAAGGGAGAAACTGCGATCGTGGACGGTTGGAGCGCTTCCGCAAAGAACGGTTTTTCCGTTGGCGGAATTTTTTTCAGGGGGATGACCTCTGCCCCTTTGTACCGCCGGAAGGGATCGGGCTGGGAAAACCAATCCAAGTGTCCGGGGCCAGGGGCAAAGGAATTGTAACCGTGTTTGGAGGACTGATGATATCGGAATACATTTGCCAGGGCAGACATAGTTCTCTTTTCATATTAAAGCTATTGAGGGCTAACCGGTTCACGCAAAATATTTGATGGGGAGAGCATACCAGAGAAATTGATAATTTCGGGGCACTGAATGGGAGTGGCCGCATCCCCATATCTCCCATGCTTGGCATGCCAAGCAACGCAAAGCCCATGCCAATGCCCTGAACCACTGCCGGGTTTTAATTGCTGTGAAGCGGGGCCACCCATCCAAAGGGACTAAGGATCCGGCACACGGGATGCCCCCGAACCGGGCCTGCAGGTGCCAGTGCCTTGCTGATAGGGTCGCGGCCAAAAAGCAGTGGACGCCATCAGGAAAGGGCGGAAGGTTGGCAAACTGTATAAATCCGAGGATGCGTTGCAGGAGAAGCCACACGGTCAAGTGGGTATCAGCGGCGCCCATCGATCAGGGGGTAGGGATGAAGATTTTAATTATTCATTAGCCCCGTATTTCTTGCGCAGGTCGGCCAGAAGTGATTTGGAATTTTTTCCACCTTTCTCATCGTTTTCTTTGGCGGCAACAGAGGCGGCTTTTTTTATATGCTGGATGGCTTGGGATCCGTCCTGCACGAGGTCGTAAACTCGTGCCAGATTATAATGGGCCTGAAAATCTTCCGGATCGAGGGCCAGCACTTTATGGTGCTGGGCAATCGCTTCCTCCCATTTTCCTTGTTCCTCAAACACCAGAGCGAGATTGAAATGGATCTTCGCGTGATTGGGGTCGAGCTTTAAGGCTTGCCGGCAAGCGGCGATGGACTTGTCGTACCGTTTCAGTTTTCTGTAAGCGATGGCCAGTCCATGGAGCGCTCTCGTATTATCACGATCGAGCTGTAAAGAGATCTTATAAGCCTGGGCGGCCTCTTCAAAGCGTTTAGCCTTGCGGCAGGCCAATCCCAGTTTAAAATGAGCCTGGGCGTCGCGGGGATTTTTTTCGACCCCCTCCCGGCAGTCTTCGATGTCATTTTTCCGTGG
>SMVA01130222.1_pt1 | contig 29113 bp, 31 predicted proteins | sample 2456451 | NCBI WGS metagenome assembly SMVA01 (sample SAMN11095933, study PRJNA526329) | marine sediment metagenome | biome: Marine sediment; feature: Surficial sediment; material: Deep marine sediment; isolation source: Hadal surficial sediment | place: Pacific Ocean | collected 2014-05 | depth... | reverse complement strand
GCATTGGGCCGGGCTCACGGCCTCATCGTACGCAGCGCCACCAAGGTGACCCGTGAACTTCTGGACCAGGCTCCGAATCTGAAGGTAGTCGGCCGAGCAGGGGTGGGAGTCGACAACATCGATCTCGACGTCGCAACGGAACTCGGGATCCCGGTGATCAACGCCCCGGAGGGTAACACCGTATCCGCCGCTGAGCTCGCGATGGCCCTCATCTTGACGGTCGCGCGTAACGTTTCGTGGGCAGATGCCTCGGTGCGGGGCGGAGCATGGTCTCGATCTCAGTTCTCTGGGATAGAGATTCGCGGCAAGACGCTCGGACTGGTCGGTGCGGGTCGGATCGGGATGGCGGTGGCTCTACGCGCCCAGGCCTTCGGTATGGAAACGATCGCTTACGATCCGTACCTGACGGAGGAGCGTGCCAAAGACCTGGGGATCGAGCGGGTGGAGCTCGACGACCTGATCACTCGTGGAGATGTGATCTCCTTACACGTTCCGCTCACGCCGCAAACCGAAGGTATGATCGGTGAGGCCCAACTCAAGGCCATGAAACCCACGGCCATTCTGGTCAATACTGCGCGGGGCGGGGTGGTGGACGAGGGTGCTCTGATTGCGGCGCTCGAGTCGGGGGAAATCGCGGCCGCTGCGCTCGACGTGTACGTCACCGAGCCCCTTCCCGAGGACAGCCCGTTGAGGGGCACCAAGAACTTGGTTCTCACGCCGCATCTCGGGGCCTCCACAGCCGAAGCTCAGGAGCTGGTCGCAAACGAGATCGCGCAGGGCGTGAGGGCGGCGCTGCTCGAAGGCGACCTGTCCAAGGCGCTGAACGCACCTGCGATCGGAGGGGAGGACCTCGAAGATCTCAAGCCGCTCATGGATCTCGCGCGCAGGGTCGGGCGAGTGGCCGGTGTCCTGGGTCGGGGCGGCATGCAGAGGGTCGAAATCTCGGTCGCGGGGCTCGACCAGGAGATTCTCGGACCGTTGACGGCGGCCGCCATGACTGGAGTGCTGACGCCCGTCGTGGGCGCGCGCAACGTCAACTACGTCAACGCCCTCCATCTCGCTGAAGGGCGGGGTATCAAAATTGCGACGCTGCTGCAGCCCCCGCGGAAGGACTATGCCAAGTTCCTCGAGATCGTTCTCGAAACCGAGGACCAGAAGGTACGCGTGGCCGGTGCGTTACTGGGTGAACAGCGTCATCCTCGGATCGTACTGATCGACGGGTACGAGCTGAGCGTCCAACCTGAAGGGTGCCTGATCATACTCAGGAACAATGACGTCCCCGGTGTCATCGGGCGGGTAGGGACACTCTTGGCCGAGCACGGCTTGAACATCGCCGAGTACATTCAGTCGAGGGAGGCCAAGGGTGGCTTGGCGTTGGCGGCAGTGTCCGTCGATGACAAGGTCAGCCCCGAGTTCCTCGAGATCCTGAGCAAGGACGAGGATATCCTGGACGCCCGGGCCGTTTATTTCGACGATTGAGCGCCGACGGTGGCGCCGCAACCCGAAGGTCAGCCGACGGTATCGATCAGGAGCAGGCCCAAGAGCAGGGGCTGGTAGAGAAGAGACCAGAGAAAAACTCGCCGGGCCCGGGGCCGCGACATCTGGGCCGCTGCAGCCACTGAAAAGCCGAGAGTGATCAGCCCCAAGACGAAGGCGCCGACCAGGTAGATCTGGCCTGTGAGCCCCAGGAACGTGGGTAGGCCGCTGATCGCCAACAGGGACACCGAGTGATAGACCATGTGCCTGCCGATTTGCAGGCCCTCGGGGTCGCTCGGAGGGCTCAGGAAAAATCCGACACGCGCGTAGTCCTCCCGGAGTAACCAGGCGAGCGCAAGGACGTGTGGGAGCTGCCAGAGGAAGGCAATACAGAACAGTATGACGGCTCCGAACTCCACGGTGCCCGTCGCCGCGCTCCATCCGATCAGAGCTGGAAAGGCGCCCGGTACGGCCCCTACGAGGGTGGCAAGGTACGACCGGGTCTTGAGGGGTGTGTAGGCGAGAATGTATGCCGCGGCCGAGGCCGCTGTGAGCACGGACGGCAACCAACCGACCATGAGCCCGAGATAGACCACTCCCACCACAAGGAGTGCCCCCCCGAACGCCAATGCCTCCGCGGGGCGCAGCCGGCCCGACGGCAGAGGCCGCTTACTCGTGCGCGTCATGACGGCGTCTACTTCTCGTTCGACGTACTGGTTGAGGGCGAGTGCGCCGGCCGTCCCGAGGGCGACACCCAAGAGCGTGTGTATGAGCGGGAGGACTTCGACGCGGCCCCCGGACGCCACGTAGTAGCTCACGCCGGCCGTCATCATGACGTAGCCGGCTATACCCGGCTTGGTGAGTTCGTAGAGCGCGCCGGCCTTGCCCCGTGCAGGCGTCTCATCCGGGGTTGAATCCGGTCCTGGATCCGGCGGTGGATCCGTTCGCGCTTCGACGGCTTCGGTCATGGCGGCCCTCGTCGCCCCTCTCTCTGCCTCAGGTGTTTGGTTCTCAGGCGTTGGGAAATCCGGTCAGTGATGGTACGGCTCCGTCATCCGACCGAGTCCAGCGTGTCCCTCATCGATCGGGCCAGCCCCGTAAAAGCCGGGACGTCGAAAAGGGTGTAGGCCGACGCCTCGGTGAGACGAAGGGCCATGAGCAAATCGAGAAAACGGCCTGGATGGTCCGACTCGAAGGCGACCACGAACTCCTGGTCGTCCAAGCCGTAGGAGTAGGTCGTGTTGAGTTTCACATCGGGCCACTGGTGGCCGACCCGGATGTGTTCGTCCATCATACGCTGACGGTCTTCGTGGGGGAGCTTGTACCAGTCGCGGATTTTCGCCATCGGGTAGACGAAAAGATACTCGGAGCCTTGCGGATTGATGGCGACGCGGGCCGAATCTAGCACCTCCTCACCGCCGTACGCCCGCACGTACTCCTTTTCGTAACGGTTGAGGTAGATGGACCGTTTCGTCATGGCGAAGTACGAATGCGCCAAAGACAGATATCCGCTCAGGCCGGTCTGGTTCAACGCGGCCGCGAAATCATGGAGTTGGCTCAGGTCTCGAGCGGCTTGCCAGAGCAGAAAATCCGCGTCGCCGCGGGTCCCGACCAGCGCGTAGCTGTAGATCATCATCTCGCGGACGCGCGCCGCCACTACCGACTCGAACTCATCTTTGTGCGCGGTTCGTTCCTCGAGGGAAAGTCTGCGCCATGCGGGGTCCACCTTGAATACCGAAAAGCGAACGAACTCGCGCTCCTTCATCTTCTCCTGCTCGGCTTGGATCTTTTCCCATGCGTCTCCGTCCATCGCGGGTCGCTTCGGGAAATTCGGGCGTACGCCCTGTGGGACGTTTTGCTTCGTATCGGTCATGGCTCGGCTCGTGGGATGGTGGCCCCCGGGCGGGCTCCCGGGGAGCCTCGAAAGTGCAGAAACTGGAGAACCGGAGCAAGGCGGCTCGGATGCAGAAGGCTGTTGAAGGAGTACAGCGGGTCGCGCACAACAGCCTTCCAGGGGCTGGATACGAAACATGCGCGGGCACGAGACAGTAGTATCACCTACGTTGTCCCTCTTTCGCCGGAGCCGACCGATCTCGTCCACGACCACCCTAGCCACTCACGGTTTGAGCAACGCCGAACGGCGCGTCGGTGAGCGAGCGCTTTGGCGGAATGGATTTGCCGGAGCCGTGATCGTGCATCTTCTCATCTTCTTTCTTTGGTGGGGTGAGGCGGAGTTGGTGTCTCCGTTTGCGGCGGCGGGACCGCGGGCCGGGGATAATCGGGCGGCGTCCGGCGGTATGCAGACCGTGAACATCCGTGTGCCCCCGCCGCGGCCTATCATCCGGCCTCAGGTGCCGCTCCTGAGTTTCGACCCTGTGCCTCTGGAGGAGTTGTTGGATGAGGACCCGCAGCAGCAGATCGAGACGGCGTCCATCCTGGGCGACCGTCCGGGTGTCGATGGCCCGGGGTTACCCGATGCGGACGGGCGCGGTGACGGTGGGACCGCCGAGTCGGGCCTGTTCCGTAACGTGCCGCCCACACCTATCCACATGATTATTCCGCTGTGTGAGCGGGGCTGCCGACAGCCGATCGAGGTGTGGGTCTCCGTGGACGAATACGGACAGGTGGTGGCGGATTCAACTCGACTCCGTCCGCCCTCGTCCGACCGACCCACCAACGAGCGCCTAATCCGGGAGGCGGCGGAGTTTTTGTACCGGCCAGCGACGAGGGGTGGGAAACCCGTGGCTTCCTGGACTTATTATGCGGTCAGTAGGGGTGGGGGTGGGTAATTGTCTGCCATAAAGCCGTCGGGAAAACGAATCCTCTGGGTCGACGACGAGATCGACCTTCTCAAGCCGCATCTACTCTTTCTGCAAGCGCGTGGATACCACGTGGACGCGATCACGAATGGGGACGACTCCCTCGTTCTGATGCGTGAGAACGCGTACGACCTCATTCTGTTGGACGAGCAGATGCCGGGGCGGAGCGGCCTGGAGGTTCTGGAGATCATGCGCCGCGAGGACCCACACATCCGGGTCGTTATGGTGACCAAGTCGGCTGAAGATCAGACCATGACGGATGCGATCGGACGGCGGGTGGCCGACTATCTCGTGAAGCCGACGAGTCCTCGCCAGGTCCTTTCGGTCGTCACCCGCATTCTGGAAGGGTCTACGATCCGCCAGCAGCGTACGGCGCAAGATTTCGCAGCTCGCTTCGGGCGGCTCTCGCGGAAGCGCGAAGAGGCGAATACTCCCGCTGATTTCGCCGAGCTCTACATCGAACTGACGGGCTGGCACATCAGCCTTGAAGAAACCGAGGAGCGGGGGCTCCTCGATACCGTGCAGTCGCTGATGATCGACCTACGTTCGGACTTCGGTCGTTGGGTGGGACGCGAATATGCGGGATGGCTGAGAGATGAAGGGGATAGGCCCCTCCTCTCGGTGGACATCGTTCGGGAGCATCTGCTCCCACTCCTTGGGCCCTCGCCCGTTTTCTTGGTCGTGTTGGACTGTATGCGCTTGGACCAGTGGCGGGTGATCGCCCCGCTACTAGCTCCGTACTTCGAGATCGAGGAGTCGTACCACTATTCGATTCTTCCCACGGCCACACCGTATGCGAGAAACGCGATCTTCAGCGGCCAGTTCCCGGACGAGATCGCGCGAGACCACCCCGGCTGGTGGAACAAGTCGGACGACGAGGGCAGCCTCAACGCGTTCGAGGACGAGCTTCTTATCAAACAGCTGCAGCGTCTCACCGGAAGGCACATCCCGGTTCACTACGAGAAGATCTTCACTGACAAGCAGGAAGATCAGGTGCGTGGCCGTGTCCGTTCAGCGCTCAAGAAGCCCCACTCCGTCATCGCGATGGTTTTCAACTTCGTCGACCTCATGACACACGGGCGAAGCGAATCGCCCATTCTGATGGAGGTGGCCAAGGACGAGGCTGCGCTCCGCGGGCTGACCCGGGCCTGGTTCAAACGATCGACCGCGTTCTCTGTTCTCAAGGAAGCCGCTGCCGCCGGCCACAAAGTGATCATGACCACCGACCACGGCTCGATCCTTTGCCAGAGGCCGGCGACCGTCTTTGCCCGAAGGGACGCAACCAGCAACCTCCGGTACAAGTTCGGTCAGGACCTGAGGACCGAGAAGGCCAATACAGCGTTTTCCACCAGTCGGTCGGAGGACCTCCGTTTTCCCAAGGGGAAACTCGGTGTGACGTACGCGTTGGCCGTCGACGACTACTTCTTCGTGTATCCGACCAAGTTGAGGGAATACCAGCGCCGATACCGCAACTCGTTCCTGCACGGGGGCATCTCCCCAGAGGAGATGATCGTCCCGGTCGCGTGCCTTACGCCGCGTGGTCGCGGCCCCACACGTTAATCTGTCGGCGTGACGCTCTACACTCGGGTCCTCTCGTACCTTCGTCCCTACCCATTCGCTCTCGCTGCGGCGGGTGCTGCAATTTTCGCGTTCGCCGCGCTCGACGCTTCGGCATACGTGCTGCTCATTCCTTTTGTGGACACGCTCTTCCGTGCCGGACCGACCGGAGGAGGTGGAGCGTTATCCGGTGAGGCGGGTGGTCCGGACCTGATGACCAGGGTCCTGGACGTTACGGTGTACCGATTGGTGGACGTCGAGGGTGACCCACTCCAGGCGGTCCAGGGGATCGTCGTTCTCATCCTGGTCGTATTTCTGCTCAAGAACGTATTCGATTTCGCCCGGACCTATCTGGTGGCGTGGGTGGAGCAGACCGTGACACGGGACTTGCGGAACGAGGTCTACGATCACGTTCTACGGCTCGACCTTTCTTTCTTCGCCGGGACGAAGGTCGGACAGATCACTTCCCGGATCACCCACGACGTGGAGCAACTGCGTCGTCTCCTCACGACGGAGTTGGCGAGGCTTCTGTCGTCCGGTTTCGAGGTCGCCGCGTTAGTGGCTCTCATGCTGCTCCTGTCTTGGAAGCTCACACTCGCGGCGTTCGTGGTGATTCCCGGTACCATGGGGGTCTGGGCTTTATTGGTGAAGCCCCTCCGACGGGGCGATCGGCGCGTCTTGGATTTGGCCGGAGAGGTGAGCGCTCGGATTCAGGAGACTCTGTCCGGAATTCGGGTGGTTAAATCCTCTTCCGCGGAGGAAATGGAGCGGGAACGGTTCCGCTCCGTCACGGGTGATTATCACAGGACGTTTTTGAGAGCGGAACGGTTACGGGCCCTCGCGGGCCCCCTCACCGAGACGCTCGCGACGGTTGGCACCGTCGTCATCCTGTTGTACGGGGCTCGGCTGGTGTTGTCGGATGGAGCGTTGAGCGGGGCCCAGTTCGTCAGTTTCGTCGCCCTCAGTCTCAAGCTCTACAGGCCCGTGAAGTACGCGGCCAAGTTCCCGACGCTGGTGCAGCCCGGGCTCGCGGGGGCCGAGCGCGTCTTCGAATTCCTGGAGACACCCATCACCATCAGGGATCGGCCCGGGGCGAAAGTCCTGAGAAATCCGACCGGCGCCATCACGTTCGAAAACGTCACCTTCGAATACCGACCCGGCGAGCCCGTACTCCGAGACATCACCATGGAAATTCCGGCCGGAAGTGTCGTGGCCCTGGTCGGACCGAGTGGGGCGGGGAAGAGTACACTCGCAGATCTCGTGGTGCGGTTCCACGACGTGACGTCGGGTCGAGTCACCGTCGATGGTGTGGACGTGAGGGACTGGACGGTTTCGAGTCTGCGTGCGTCGATGGGCATCGTACCCCAGGAGACCGTGCTCTTCCACGATACGATCGCCGCCAATATCACATATGGGACCAAGGATGCGACGGACCTGGAAATCCGGAGTGCGGCGCGAGCAGCCAATGCCCACGGATTCATCACTGCCCTGCGGGGGGGGTACGAGATGGTGGTGGGCGAACGGGGCACTCGGCTGTCGGGTGGCGAGCGCCAGCGCATTGCGCTTGCGAGGGCGATCCTCTCAGATCGTCCCATCCTCATTCTCGACGAAGCCACGAGCGCCCTCGATACCGAGTCGGAACGCCTGGTGCAGGAGGCCGTGGGGCGCCTCATGGGCGGGCGCACGGTGCTGGTGATCGCCCACCGGCTGTCGACCGTCCGGCGCGCCGATCTCATCCTCGTGCTGAAGGACGGGCGGATCGTCGAACGGGGCGACCATAACTCGCTGTTCGCGGCGAGCGGGCTCTATCGGCGCTTGTACGAGCTTCAGCACCCCGAAGCGGCTTTCCCTTCTACCGAGAGCGAGCCCGCGCCACGTGCGGAGGTTCGGGCCTGAAGGCTGTGACGGCCCGGTACCGGATCGAGTTCTGGACTTTTCGAGCTCTTTCCTGGATCGTGGCGGTGCTTCCGGAGCGAGCCGCATTGGGCCTGGCAAGTGCGCTCGGATGGTTTGCCGGTGTGGTGTTGCGGGTCCGTCGGGTCGACACCGATCGGCACCTCCAGATCGCGTTTCCTGAGCGGGATTCAGCCTGGCGGCGGCGTGCGGCGCGGGCCAGTTACATACATTTCGCCCGGGAGGCAGCCATGACCATCCGCCTTTCGCGGATGCCCCCGGAGGAGATCGTTCGGCGCACGGAGGTAGTGGGTCTCGAAGCCCTGAAGGAAGCCGCCTCCGAGGGTAAGGGGGCCGTCATGATTTCCGGGCACTTGGGCAACTGGGAAATGGCGGCGGCTTCGGTGGCGGTGCGGGGCGTACCGATGGATGTGGCGGCTCATCTCCAGAAGAACCCGTTGTTCTACCGCCATATGGTTGAGTTGCAGGATCGTCTCGGACTGACTGTCATCGTGAAGAACGAAGCGTTTCGTCTGGTGCCGCAGGCGCTCGCCGCGGGCCGAGTGGTCGCCCTGATTGCGGACCAGAACATCCGGCAACGCGGAGTCTTCGTCGATTTTTTCGGGAAGGCGGCCGCCACCGCCAAGGGTCCCGCACTGTTCGCCCTCCGCACGGGTGCTCCGGTCTTCTTGGGCGTGGCGGTTCGGAAACAAGGTCACCCCTCGCGGTACCGGGTCACCATCGAACCCGTTCCGGTCGAGAAGGGAGCCCGTGGTGCGGATGCGATCCGTGACTTGACCCAGCGGCACGTCTCCATACTCGAGTCACACATTCGCAAAGCGCCGGGCCAGTACTTCTGGCAGCATCGCCGGTGGAAGACGCGTCCGGAGCGGTAACTACCTTCGGAACCGCACTCACTCTGATTCGCTATCTTTGTTTAGATTTCTAGTCTCGCCTGGACATGGCCCCTTTGGGTAGCATCGACCATTGATCTACATCTGCATTCCTGCGCACAACGAAGAGCGAACCATCGGGGTTCTTCTTTGGAAGATCCGGAAGGTGATGCGCGAATTCGGCCGTGACTACGAGGTTCTGGTGCTCGATGATGGTTCCACTGACGGGACCGCCACGGTCCTCGACCGTTACCGCAGTGTCCTTCCGCTACGAGTTCTCAAGGAAGAACATCGCGGGGGGTATCCGGGCGCCGTTCAGCGTTTACTTCGGGAGGCGCTCGATCGCACGAGCTACCCGAAGAGAGACGCCGCGGTCTTGTTGCAAGCGGACTTCTCGGAGAGCCCCGACTACATCGTTCCACTGCTCAAGGCACTGGAGGGTGGGGCTGACATCGTTGCCGGTGTGGTCGAAGAGAACGGGCGCTCCGCGCCCAACGGGCATCCTGCGCCCCGCGCGGTCCGTGTGGTCAGGCGGATGGCCCCGTGGGTCCTCGGAAAGGCTTATGACGGTGCACCGGTGTCCGATCCACTGTCCGGATTTCGGGCGTACCGGCTGATCGTGCTGAAGAAGGCGTTGGCGGAGTTCAGAGGCAGGCCTTTCTTAACGACCGAAGGATGGGCGTCCAACGTAGAGCTGCTCGGCCTCGTCGCACCCCACGCACGACGGATCGCCGAAGCGCCCGTAACGCTGCGATACGATGCCGATGGGCGCCCCTCACGGTTGAGCGCGGTCCGAACCCTTAAGGGGCTGCTCCGTGTACGACGAGAGAGATGGGAGAGTCACGCAAGAGAGGGAAAGCAGTAATGGGGCGGATAAAGCAGTGATGCACAGAAGATGTCTGGCGGTTGGTCTGGCGCTGATGTTGGGCCTCGCGACACCCGAGGTGGGGGTCGGGCAGGGTGCCGATACGGACCTCGACCCGCGGTTGGCCGACCCCCTCACGGCGGCCGACACCCCAGAGGCCCACCGTGCTGACTCGGTCAGCTACGAGATCGATCCTTTCGCAGCGGTCGTTCCGTTTGGCCCCGGAGAGCGGCTGGAGTACAAGGTCAAGCTCGGCATCTTCAACGCGGGTGAGGCACACATGGAGGTTCTGGGCATCGACACGGTACGAGGTGAGCCCACGTACCACATCGACGTGGCCATGAAGGGGAGTCTCCTGTTCGGTGCCGTTGGGATGGACAGTCGTTTCGAGACCTGGCTCGATACGCGACTGCTCTTGAGTCGCCGATATATCTCGGACGAGAGCTACACCGGCTACAGCAGCTACCGTTCGTTCGAGTTCTACCCTGACGAAATGTACTGGCACCAGACGGACGAGGACGTGATTGGTGAGTTGGGGACCGCCCTTCCCTTGGACGACATGTCGTTCATCTATTTCGTCCGATCTCATCCGCTCGAGGTCGGACAGACCTACACGTATCCACGATACTTCAAGAAGGAGGGCAATCCGGTCGTCATCGAGGTGCTGCGTCGTGACGTGCGTGAGACTCCCGCCGGCACGTTCAACACGATCGTAGTGCGCCCGACCATTAAGACCGACGGACTCTTTAAGGACGGGGGTGAGGCCGAATTACACTTCACCGATGACGAGAATCGTTACCTCGTGTATATGCGCGTCGGCATGCCGGTTCTCGGCTCCATCACATTGCACCTCGAGAAGATCATACCGGGAACGCTCATCCACCCTGGGGCGGCTGCCCGCTAGAACCGGAGGGGCCTCGACCCTCGCGGTGGCCTACGAACTTCCGGGACACGACACCCAGGTGGTGAGCACGTGAGCCGGCGACTCGACCTGAGAAAGCTTCGCCTGAGGGCCGTCTGGCTTCTCATCCTTCCGTTTTACATTTTTGCAGCCCCCGCGGTGAACCTGTTGTGGTGGGGCGCCGGCCTGAGCGCAGCGGGGCTCGCACTCAGGGCTTGGGCCGCGGGGTCCATTCGGAAGGATCGTGAACTGGCCACGACCGGACCGTATGCCCATACCCGGAATCCACTCTACCTGGGCAGCTTCATGCTTGGCACGGGTGTGACGCTCGCCGGGGGGCTGTGGGTGTTTGGTGTGGCCTTCCTGGTGTTTTTTCTCCTGGTCTACCGGGCGACCGTACGCCGTGAGGCCACGGAGTTGGAAGCGCGTTTCGGGGAGAGCTACACAACTTACGTTGCGCAGGTGCCCGCGGTGTTGCCGCGGATCACCGGGTACCAGGGCGGGGGCTCGGATTCGGCACGGGGTGGGTTCTCCCCAGCCCGCTACCTTCGCAATCGCGAATGGGAGGCGGCACTCGGAGCGGTTGCGGCCTTCGGCCTACTGGCTTTGAAGCTGCGGCTCTGGCTTTGACGAACCTCTAGAGGTCGGACAGGGGGGCGGGTCGCACTAGGATCTATCCGATCCCGACTTGGCGTTGTAGCCAACGTATGTAGCCCACGATCTCCAGGACGATTTCGTCCGTTACGCCGGGGACGGGCGGCATGTCCCCGAAGCGCCAGTGATGGGCCCGTACGCCATTACGTGCGGCCAGAATGAAGGCTGCATCGGCGTGGTGGTTGGGTTCATAAATGATGTCTACCAGGGGCGGACCCTGGGTGGTACCGTCGCCGGCCGGACCATGACAGACGCTGCAGTTTTGTGCGAACAACGTCTTGCCCTGTGCCAGTTCAGGTGGAGATGTCGCTGCGATCCCGCGAAGTACGACCTGCCTTTCGTCGGTCGGCGGAGCCGGAGCGGGAGCCTCAGAGGGAGACGGAGACGGAGACCGACCTTCTGGCTCGGCACTGCATGCCGTGCCCACAATCGAGAACAAGAGGGCCGCTCCAACGGTCCAGAATCCTGATCTGTTACGTATCGTCACCTTCGCTCCTAGTCAGCTTGGCTCCGTATGTCCGGGGCGCTGTGCGGTCACAGGTACTTGCCCTGGTCACAGGTAGTTACGGACGGCCAGGTCCACTTTCTCGAGGACCATCTCGGCTGTCACTCGTTTCATGCCGTTTCTCTGGTCCATGGAAATCGGGTATTCCTCGCCTGGAAATTCGGCGTATCCGTCGACCACCAGGTCATAATAACGGCGGTAGGGTCCCGAGCGTTTCGGATTGGTGCACCCGTAGATACCGACGACCGGCGTCTCGAGGGCCCGGCTGATGTGTAAAGGTCCCGTGTCGGGGCTTACAGTCAAGGCGCTGCCGTCGAGGAGGTAAACGAGGCGGCGCAGGTCGTCTCCGATGGCGTCGATGGGATGGGCCTTCGTCAAGCTGAGGATCTCGTCCGCCATCTCGCGTTCGAGCTTGGACGGTCCACCCACGAGAATGGGCTGGAGCCCATGCGTCGACTCGATCTCCTCCAGAATTCGTGCGTATCCCTCGGCGGTCCAATTTTTCCTGGACTTGGTAGTGGCGACTACGACGGAACAGGCTGGCTTGTCCAATTCGGAGAAGAACGACGCCTGGGCCTCGCGGTCCTGATCCGCGATGGGGATGTCCCATTCGACGGGCTCGGGATCGACGCCCAAGTAGTGCAGGAACTCGAAATACTGTGCCTGCACGTGTTGAGGGGGCTGCGGGGGAATACGCTCATTCGTGAAGATCCAGTTGGCGTCGCGTGCGCGTGCCGTGTCGAAGCCCAGCTTTCTCTTCGCCGGTAGCATGCCGACGACGATGCCGGCTTTGAGGTAGACCTGGAGCGCGAGGGCGAGATCGAAGTGCTTCCCTCGTACATAGTGGCCGAGGTCGGCGAAGTTGGTCCAGGATCGTAACCCGCCCCTCCTCCTCTCGAACACGATAAGCTCATCGATGGCGGCGTGTCCCTCGACGAGTGCCCTGAGCGTGGGCTGGATGATCCACGAAATCCGAACGTCCGGCCAGGCACGTTTCAGCGCGTTGGCCACGGGGAGGACGTGGACGGCGTCACCGATGGCGCTCAGCATCACGATGCAAACGCTGCCGATAGGTCCGTTCGCCTGGGTCGTCATGACGTTGTCCTGTCCAGGCCCAGCAAGTGGTTCATCTCGTCCTTGGTCAGATTCCCCCCGCCGTCTTGGTCGGTCCGCTGCTGGGACCGTTGATGTGTACGATCGAGTTTACGGATCGAACGAGCAAGCCGTCGCTGAAGCCTTCCGGCATTCACAGAGTCGCCCGGCCCCGCCAGCCTACACCCGTCCAGGTCGAGTAGAATAGCATGGACGTGCTGCTCTTCTCGAGCAATAAGGATGTTCCTGGCGTTCAGATCCTTGTGACGCACACCCGCCTCCGACAAGCGTGTGATCAGGTCTCTGGTGCAGGTCAGGGCCTCTCGGCGTGTGTCTCCGGCGGCACGTCCATCGGAGGGGTCGTGGATACCGAACAGTACATCAGCGAGAGTCCGGGCGTGGGGCACGAACTCTGTGACGAGGTCGGCTCGGTAGAGGACACCCCTTGGATACACGGCTGCAGCCACGATTCGGGGTGTGGTGAAACCCAGCTCCACGATCCGGGCGCTGCTCTCCAGTTCGATGAAACTCCGGGGCCGTCCCAGCCGAAGGAAGCGGTCACCGAAGGATCTCATGAGCCCGCCTCGGCGGTAACGTCGAACCACCCACGGTGGCCCCGCCCCGTCCGGATTCGCCACGACCGGCACGGGCCCTCTCCCGTGGAGCGTCCGACGGGCCGAAGCGCGTGCGGCTTGGTACAGGGATCCATATTCTTCGACCGCTTGGCGACTCCAAGATGCGGCTTCGGGCCGTGCAAGGATCTGTGCTCTTCCTACCGTGATGCGTTTGAATCCTCTAGGCGGCTGTCCCTCCGGACCGATGTACGGTCCCTCCCGCTCGACGTTGTCGTCCCGGCGGAGTTCCTGAGCGCCTACCGAGGATGGTTCGCTGTCTCTCATCAGTCGCGCCCAACTCCGTATCGCTCGCGGGCCCGGCTGACACGTTCTAGAACGTCTCTGATCCCGATTCCCGGCATTCGTCCCGGGCGGGGTCCGTAGTGGGCTGGGGTCCGGGTCTCGCCGGGATCCGTGTATCGGTCCACGACCAGGTCGTGGTAACGCTCGTACGGACCGACTCTCCACGGATTGGTGTGGCCGAAGAGCCCGATCACGGGAACGCCCATCGCGTGGGCGATATGGAGGGCCCCGGTGTCCGGGCTGATGACGAGGTCACACCCTCGGATGCTCCAGATCAATTGCCGTACCGAATTGGACAGCGCCGACCTCGCGGCGACCGCTCCGTCGTGCATGATGGCTTGCGCGGTGGCTTGCTCCTTCTCCCCTGGCCCCCCCAACAGAAGCACGTCGAATCCGAACTCGGCCTCCAGAGCGCGAGCGAGCGACACGTACCGGTCGGTTGGCCAATCTTTTGCCCGGCTGGCGGTGCCCAATGCCAACCCGACCACCGTCGCACCTGCCGAAGGTAAAAAAAAAGTCTCGGCTGCCGACTCCTCATCTTCCGACAGAGTGATCTCCCACTCCAGGGGGTCCGGTCTCTCGACGCCCACAACATCCAGAAACTCCAGGAACAGATCCTGCGTGTGTCGCCACTCCCCTCCCGCTGTGTACTCGGTGTTGACGAACCGGACTCCATCACGTGTCCTCGAGGGCGCGAGGCCCACTCGTACCGGCGCGCCCGAGAGGTAGGCCGGGAAGATACTCTTGGCGTAGCGCTGCATGTTCAGCGTCAGATCGCAGGAGGGTCCGGCGCGAAAGGCGTTCCAAAGATCGTATACTCCCCGGAGACCTCTCTCCGGCCGGAAGACGATTACTTGGTCCACCGCCGGGTGATGCTCGAGGACCTGCGCCGGTACGGCTTCGGCGACCCAGATGATCTTCCTGGAAGGCCGATCGCGTTTTAGGGCCACGGCAACGGGAAGTCCGTGAACGACGTCCCCGATGCCCGAAAGGAGCACGATACAGACACGGTCGCCTGGGGTGGCCTGGGCTGCCGTCCTCTGAAGTTCGCCACCCTCGCGCGCACCGGGTCGGATCATTCCGAGGAGCTCCCCGCGGGCAGTTCCATCAGAAAAAGGGAGGGGCCCTCGTAGTCCCGGCCCTTGATACGGATCCGAAAGCGGTACGCCCCGGGTTCGGGAAAGACGATCCCCCGAAGTGGCATGACGATCTGAGTGCGTGCAGGAGGGCTCTTAGGGTCACGCCGGTCCACTTCCGAGTGTCCTTTGATCGTCATCGTGGATTGGCCGGACGGCCCGGTCACTTCCACGACGAAGTCGTAGTGGCCGATGTCGTTTCGGCTCCACTCCACAGCGATGACCAGCACCATGTCGTGTTTAGCGGGGAACCCCGGAGCGGCGAGATCATTGAAGACTCCGCGGATGTCGAGTTTACCGTCCGCGGTTTGCTCTGCGTGGTCGCAGACGAGGGCCAGCTGCAATTGCATCGTACCCGGTTCCTATGAAGGCTTCACGGTCAACAGTCCTCGGCGGAGCCCCATCCTCCTCCGCCGGGAGAACGAATACTGACGACGTCGCCGAGTTGTGCGAAAAACGTAACCTTCGCCGGAAGCGGCTCCTCACTGCCCTTTCGGATGAGGACGTTTCGGCCGGGGCTCCCGTCATGCCCGCCCCGTGCACCCGAGGGCCGTCGGCTCCGGCGCTCGGAGAGGAGCGTTACGGTTGCCTCGCACAGTAGCTGTACGTCCCTGCGAAGACCGTCTCCGCCCTGGTAAAACCCGGCACCCCCACTCTTCCGCCTCAATGAATATCGGGTGATCCGGAAGGGATAGGCGTGTTCAAGGGCCTCGATGGGAGTGTTGAGGGAGTTCGACATATGGGTGTGTACACCAGAAAGTCCATGTCCGGCAGGACCCGCACCCATCCCTCCCCCGACGGTCTCGTAGTAGGCGAAATTGGCTCCGTTCCTGGGATCCACCCCCCCGATGGTCATGTTGTTCATCGTGCCTTGGGAAAGTGCAGGCATGAGGTCCGGAAGGGCACGCGCGAACGCCTGGAAAAGGACGTCCGTGATGCGCTGGCTGGTCTCGACATTCCCGGCCGCAACACTCGCGGGAAGGCCGGCGTTCACCACCGAGTTTTCCGGCAGGATCAGCCGGACCATCGACATGGAGCCGCCGCCGGCCGGGAGCGATTCGCCTAGGAGGGCCTCCACGACGCAGCGTACGGTGTACCTCGTGGCGGAGTGGGTGACGGCCCTTACGGCGTTGATCCCGCCCTTCACTTGAGGGCTGGTCCCCGTAAAGTCGACATCGAGACCGTCGCGGTGTCGGACGAGCTTCACACGAATCGGGATGTCCACGGTTCCGAATCCGTCGTCGTCCATGAAGTCCTCGGCCTCGTACTCACCGCGTTCGATGTGTGCGAGGCCGGCCTCCACGAGTCGATCCGCGTACTCGACCAACAAGTCCATGGCCGCCGTTGTCGCCGTGTCGCCCCGTCGTTTGACGATCTCAAGTAGCCGGGACGCGCCCGCGTGCAGGGCGGCCAGTTGGGCGTCGAGGTCACCACTTCGTTCGGTCGGGGTTCGGACGTTTGCCAGTATGAGGTTCCACACCCCTTCTTCGCGTACGCCTCCCCTGTAGAGGTAGACGGGTGGGATGCGTAGTCCCTCCTGATAGATCTCCTGGGCCAGCGGCATCGATCCGGGGCTCATCCCGCCGACGTCCGAGTGATGGGCCCTCGACGCCACATAAGCGAGCGGTGTGCTGCGGTTCGGGTCGTGGACCGGCGAAATCAAAGTGATGTCGGGTAGATGTGTACCGCCCCGGAAGGGATCGTTCAGGCAGACGACGTCTCCGGCGTCGAGCGGGCCGAGTTCGCTGAGGGCAGACTCTACGCTCAGCGGCATTGCGCCCAGGTGGACCGGCATGTGGTCCCCTAGAGCGACGGGCGCGCCCGTCGCTGAAAAGAGCGCGCACGAGTAATCTCGACGTTCCTTGATGTTGGGTGAGAAGGAGGCTCGCCGGAGCGCGGCGCCCATCTCTTCGGTCAAGGCCGTAAAGAGGTGACGGAAGATCTCAAGCGTTATGGCGTCGGGCTCCTCCCGTCCCGTTGGCCGACTATCGAGCATGAGTTAGCTTTAATGGCTAAGGTAGTGTCGCATACATCTGGACCGGATATTCTATCCGTTCAAAGGGAATACAGGGAGGTGTGAGTGCCAATAGAGAAGATTTTTGCGCAGGCTCGGGACGAGTTGTTCAGCCACATCAATCGATGTGGCGTGCTGAGCGCCACGGATGACGACCGAACGACGTGGATGACCGAGACCATCGACTATATCGGTGAGCGTTATCCGGATCTGGTGGATCCCGATCTCCGTGAGCTCCATGCGGTCGGTATCAGGTTCTGTCAGCCGGCCATCAACAACGTGCCTGCTGCCGTAGTAGCGGGACCAGCGGCCGAGCCGGCAGCCGAGGCTACAGCCGACGAGGCTACGGATGTGCCCGAAGCAGCAGATACACCCGAAGCCGTAGAGACGCCCGAAGCGGTAGATGCACCCGAGGCCGTGGATGCGCCGCAGGCCGCCGCCGCACAGTAAGCTTCTCCGACGTCCTAGCCGACCCCGGGCTGGACCAGACAGGGGCGCCAACGCTGTCCCAGAGCTTACCCACATCACTCTGATCGTCCGTCCTACGGCGGGAAGCTGCGTCTTCCCGCCGTTTTCTCCTCTTGGATAGGGCGGCAAGGTTGTCCGCGGCAGGCTGAGCGGGGGTGCTGGCGCACACTTCGGACACATAGTATGTTGCCGCCCCAGTTGGCGGGACTGATGAGTACGCGCCTGTCGAAAGGGTGACCCAGACGCCTCTATGAGGGACGCTCAAGAAACGGAATTGCGGTGTGGCGTGCGTCGAAACGGCTCATGACCGGCGCCCGTAAGGACCCGAGTGTGGCGGCGGAGAGCGACCAACGCCTGATACTCGCGGATGAGGATGGCCTCCTTTCCATCTATTACGAGGGAGGGCGTCTGCCTTCTCCGTCGGGCGGATTCCTGATGGTCCTGGGGGTTCAGCCTGAGGCCGAGGGGGTGGGTTCGGTCTTCCTGGAGTGCACGTCGTCGTCGCTTCGGTACCGGATGAGTGTGCCCAAGGCCACGCGCGCCGAGAGGAAGAAGGTGCGGGACCTGATCGACGAGGGCCGTGATCCGGAATGTCCCCGGCACCAGGGTCAACTCCTGGTGCGAATACGTCACGATCTTGCTTGCTCGAGGTGTGGTGTACGGTATGCCAAGGCGAAGTAGTGGCCGGCGAGGGTCAGGGTGGTTATCGCCACGGGCGTCCATTACATTTGCGCTGTTCGCCCTCGAAGGCCGTCCTTTGGCAGCCCTCTAACGTAAGGAGCTTTTGTCGCGATGGCAGAGGGTTTCCTCAGTTCTGAGGAGTACGACGAAAAAGCTCATCAGCTCTACAACAGTGGGGATTACGAAGGGGCCCTCGAGACGCTCAAAGAGGGCCTCTCGATTTATCCCAACGCAGTTGAACTCTGCGTGGGGATGGGCTACGCACGTCTCGCCCGGGAGGAGTATGCATGGGCGCGCAGGGCGTTCGACCGTGCGCTCGTTCTTGATCAAGGGCATGAGGACGCCCTGGTCGGGTTAGGCGAGACACTGCTCCGCTTCGGGGAGCGTGACGCCGCGCTCGCACTGTTCGAGCGAGTCGCCGCGCTGGGGTTCGAGGACGACGTGGAGCTGATGCTGACGGTGGGGCGGGCGCTTTATCGCGAAAGCCTTTACGCCGAAAGCCGGGATGTGTTCGCCAAGGCCGCCGCCGCCCGTCCCGACAGTGCGGAGGTCGCGGCCTCGCTTGGCTACGCACTCCATCGGCTTGGCGAGGAGGTAGGGGCCGGGCGTCAGATCCGGAGGTCCCTCCGCCTCGATCCCGATCTCCATGAAGCCAGAATCTACCTCGGCCATCTCTTGTATGATCGCGGAGACTGGGAGGGAGCACTCCGCGAGTTCGAACGTGTCCCGCCGCTCGATCACTGGGACGCGTTGGCGGTGTGGCGTCTCGTCGAGCTAAAACGAGCGCTCTGGCAGGTGGAAGACGGGGACCTGAGGATCAAGCCCTGGCAAAAGCGCTTGGACGAGCTCGAGGCGCTCCATGATCCCATCGACCGTTTACTCGCTGAAGTCGAAGCACAGGTCAACGGTGGTGAACGATCGCTTGTCGACCCGAGTCAGCTCGAACTCTTCGAGCGGGGTGAACGAAAAGGCGCCACGGAGTCGCATGAGGTCCGAATTGGCGATGGGCACCTGTTCCGCGGAACATGGCAAGGTATCGTGCGGCAGATGAGAGATCAGGCCGGATTTTCACACGAGTCTCTATCCCAGTACATGAGACGGCTGGCGGAGCGTTGGCACGAACAGCTCGGCGTGGAGATTCCCTTTGCCGATCCCGAGACCTTCCTCGAGGCTGCCATTCGTGCCGGCGTGGTGTATCTCGAAGACTAGGACTCCTTTCAACAGCTTTCTGACCATGCCACAGTCCGGAGATGTTCTTGAGCGTTTCATCAAGGCGCTCGTACAGGAGATCACGTCTACCCGTCCGGAGTACCTGACCACTCCGTTCACGGTCGCGGAGATCTACCAGGACCTCGTTCCTTACCGATCCCACCGGGCTTTGATCGGGGTCGAGATGAACGGGGACTACGAGGAAGCACTCTTGCAGATGCTCTCTGGCGAGGGCGACTGCCTCCTCCTCGACTCTGCGGTTGCGCGCCAGGAGATGCAGGACGAACTCGCCAGCTCGAATCCAAACACTGGGCTGTTCCATGATTTTGCGGCGGTGGACGTCCGTTTACATCCCGGGCGGGTGCCCCTGGACGCGGGCCGCGGATCCGCAACGGGACACGGCGAGGCTTCAGAAGCGGACACCACCGATCGGCAGATGGCCCCGACGAGGGGAGCGGACGTCGAGTTGGAGGTCGAGAGGGAGTTGGAGGCAGAGAGAGAGTTAGAGGTTGAGCGGGAGTTGGAGGCAGAGAGAGAGTTAGAGGCTGAGCGGGAGTCGCAGGCTGAGACGGAGCAGAACACCCCAGTGGAAATCGCCCCAAGAGCAGCCGAAGTGGGGGGCACGGGGCCAGCCGATCCGGCGACGGTGCCCCCGGACGGAGGCGATCCGGTGGAGCTCTTGAGGGCCGAACCCGGAGCGTCCGGCGAGGACGGCGTGGTGGGTCACATTGAGACGGCTTCTGCGCCGCCGCCGACCTCGTCTGAAGAGGCGGCACGTGACCGCAGGGTTCCGACGGACGGCCAGCCCGGTGATGTCTTGATGGTGTGTCACTGGTGCCGTGAGACCCTTCCGGTGCGCGATTCTGTCCATTTCTGCCCGTTCTGTGGCAGCGACCTTCGCCCGTCTCCGTGTCGCGAGTGTGGCGAGGCGATGGAGGCCCGGTGGCATTTCTGCGTCTCCTGTGGGGCTGATGTACGCGGTTAGGAGCCTAGGGGCTCTCGCCTGTCTGGCCGTCGTAGGATGCGGGATCGAGACCAAGACGCGCCTCGAGGTAAGCGGGGTGGACAGCACGGATCTACACGCGGACATCGCCGCCGTTGCTCAGGTCATTCGGCTTTCTGGCGGCCGCGACGTTGAGCATGTGGTCCCGCCCCACCTGGAGATCGACCTCGGGGAGTGGGTCCAGTTCGTATCCCTGGACCGCCGTGTGCACACGGTGTCCTTCGCGCCCGACTCTCTTTCGCCGGAGGCCCTGGTCTACCTGATCGACACCGGCCAGCTCGAGGGCCCACCACTTCTCGTTCTCGGAAGTCGATTCCTCGTCGATTTTCGAGAGGCGCCCCCAGGTCGGTACGTTTTTTCGAGCACGAGCCATGGCGACCCTGTCTTTGGCAGCATTACCGTGCGGGAGATCTCGGCGAATCCGTAAACCTTGCGGGTACCGCGCCGGTGCTGCCCGTGCCGGCGACCCGCCGTACTCCGTTCAAACGCCTCGAGGGTGACCTAGATGGGAACACAAGGACACACCAAAGACATTGTGGTTCTCTCCGGAAAGAGGACTCCGTTCGGAACCTTCGGTGGAAGCTTGAAGAGCTTCACGGCGACAGATCTCGCGGTTTTCTCGAGTGTCGCTGCGATCGAGGTCGCTGGCGTGGATCCGGGCCAGATCGATCACTCGTTCTTCGGAAACGCACTCCAGACCTCTTCGGATGCGATTTACCTTGCCCGACACGTGGCATTACGGTCGGGCGTGCCTCAGGAAAGCCCGGCGCTGACCGTAAACAGGCTGTGTGGGTCCGGGTTCGAAGCGATCGTCCAGGGGGCCAAGGAGATTCTGCTCGGGGGAGCCGAGCTGACGTTATGCGGCGGCTCGGAGTCCATGAGCCAGGCGCCCCACGTCATACGCGGTGCGCGCTGGGGACAGCTTCGCCTGGGGCCGGCCGGAAACTCTTTCGAGGACCTCCTTTGGGAGGCGCTCAGTGACTCCAACTGCGATATGACGATGGCGCAGACTGCGGAGGAATTGGCAGAGCGCTACGAAGTGACCCGTGAAGAGGCCGATCAAGTCGCGGTCCGCAGCCAGCAGCGTGCCAAGGCTGCATGGGACGGCGGTTACTTCGCCGCCGAGATCGTTCCCGTCATGATCGAGAGCCGAAAGGGGGAGCAGGAGTTCGGGCACGACGAACACATGCGGCCCGACACCACATTGGAAGTGCTGAGCGGCCTTCGGCCGTTCTTCAAGAAGGATGGTCTGGTGACCGCGGGTAACGCCAGCGGGATCGGCGACGGAGCAGCGAGCGCTCTGCTCGCCGCGGCGGATTGGGCCGATCGAAATGGGATCCAGCCTCTGGGCCGCATCGTGTCATGGGGATTCGCGGGTGTGGAGCCACGGATCATGGGTATTGGACCGGCCCCCGCCTCCCGTCTGGCTCTTGAAAACGCGGGTTTGACGTTGGACGATATGGACTTGGTGGAGGTGAACGAAGCGTTTGCGGCTCAGTACATGGCGGTCGAGAAGGAACTCGGACTCGATCCGGCCATCACGAACGTAAACGGCGGGGCGATCGCGCTCACCCACCCCCTCGCGGCGTCAGGGGCGCGCATCACGATCCATCTTCTCCACGAATTGAGGCGGAGGGGTGGGCGGTACGGCCTTGGGGCTGCTTGTATCGGTGGGGGGCAGGGTGGTGCAGTGATCGTGGAGGCGCTGTAAGCGCGTGGGGCGAAATTCGGCTAGACCTTGCCCCGGCGCTGACGGCGTCGTTCACGGCGAATGGCCGCCTCACGTTTCCTCTTCCGCTGGGCGCTCGGCTTTTCGTAAAAGCGACGCTTCCGGAGTTCGGAATAGAGACCCGACCGCTGCACCTTACGCTTGAACCGGCGAAGGGCCCGTTCGAGGCTTTCGTTGTCCTGAATAGTTACTTCCAAAAGATCACAACTCCCTGCGGTAGGTCGAATCCAAAAAGATAACCGATCGAATGTCCGACCAGGGAGAAAAAAATAGTGGCTACGGCCGGATCAGGGAAGTCTTCGTTCACGGTGGAGGGTGTGGCTGTACAGCATGTACTCCTCCGTATGGGCCAGGAAGTCCTCGACCCACACTTCGAACGGCGGCATGGGAATACGTGCCTCGATGTACTCGATGACCAGCATCCCCAGCTGCAATCGATCCTTGGCACCGAAGTCTACCCGTTGGCCCTCCAGAATCGAGTCGACGGCGGCCTCGAAGCATTCAGGGTCAACGAGAGTGATGAAATGGCACACCTGATCAAGCCGATAGGATTGGTAGAGAGATCGGAGTTGGGCCGTGTCCGACATCCCGTCGGAGGCCTCCAGGTGTCCTTCGGCGGAGTCTGAGAGCTCCTCCGAATTCTTCAGCAGCAACTTCCTGAACCAACGTCGGGTCTTGGGAGACTGCCGGGCCTCGTCTCCTCGCCTCGTGTGCATGGCCGAGGAGAGCAACGCTCGGAAAAGCGGCCGCCCCAGTCCGCGCGCCTTATGATCAATCTCCGCTTCAGACGCTTCGATGAAGATATCGGCGGTCCGAACCTCGTCTGATTCTCCGTCGCTGTCCTGAGGACGGAACGTGACGTGCCCGTGCCACTGGCCATCCCGACCGACGAAGGTCACGAGAAAACAAGACCAGGTTTCCTGTTCCCAGTCCAGAAATCCGAGCGATCGCCGGCGGGATCGGTCGATGAGAGCGTGTTCCGTCAAGTCGCCGGTTGAGTAGAGGGTGAGGGATGAAACCTAGAATGCTACCGTGCCGTGGCGTCGGCAAGCAACCATGAGACCGTGGTAGGCGGAGCCGGTGGGCGTCGGTAGCGTCCCGGTAGGACACCACCTACAGGTGTCTTGCCATAACCGTAAACATATTGTTATCGTGGATCAACCAAGACTGGGGAAAACTAGCATTACCGCATTACAAAGACCTTTTGCGGATGCTTGCGACGCAGGAACGTACCGGCAGGAATGCCGGATTTTTTACCTGGATACTCTCGGGGGACAGCTTCAGAGGCCCGCCGATACAGACATCGACCACTCGTTCGGACCGTTTCGGACGTAAGGAGAGACATGGAGGGGACGACTTTCTCACCGCACTCCGCCGCTCGGCCCGAAGCCATGGCCGATGTACCCGGTGTCTGTGAGCTTCCCCTGACGAGGGCCGTGGTCCACTACCGCGATCTTCACGAGGTCGATTCGCCCGGCGGGCGGATCCAGGACATCGGACTCGCCCTCGTGCTCGAGGGCCGCTTTGCTTCATCCGCGGAAGCGTTGGATCTGGGGAGCTCCACCGTGAAGCTTCTGGATTTGAGTTCGGAGTTGGTCGTACTCGACTGGGTCTATGAGCCGACACTGAAGCACATCAATCGTCTGCTGACCGAAAGAGCCCGGGGGGCTGAGGATGTGGACGCTGCTGGACGGCTCGGCGCCTACTCGTTCCAGATGGCCTTGAGCTTGCTCGGCCGGCTCGGGTACGGGCCGCTCACCCGCCCCACGTTTCTCAGGATTGGATTCCGGGACATATGCCGGGACTTGGATTTTCACGAGGGTACCTCAGTGAGGATAGTCCTCGGCGAGCATCGCGTTGCACGTGCACACCTCGATTATGACTCGAACTCCTTGGTGTTCAGTACGCCCTCGCCAGAGCCGGACGCATCACTCGAAGCCGCCGTACTCGAGGTTTTCCCTCGCAGTGACGTCATGCGTATCAGCGAGGCCCACAGCGGTGGGTCTGTGTGTTACCAGGTCCGGCTCCTGTTCCCGGCCAGTTTGGCCGAGGCCCGTGGGGAGCTCCTTACGATCAGGCGAGGCCTTGGGGCATTGTTGGCCCGCTTCGAGCCGGAGCGCTTCAAGGGGATCGAGCAACATCTCACCACCTTCGGATCGCGAGACACACTCTCGCAACTCCGCGTCCGGGAGCGGCGAACCAAGACCGAGGCGCTACAGACCCGCCACGCCGCCAGCGACACCGTCCACTAGCACCCGCCATGACCGTCGATGCGGAGTTGGGCACGGTGGGGGGCACGGTGGGGCCGCCGGTTGATCGGCTAGACCACGAGGGTTCGCCACGCCATTCGGCGGCCTTGAAGGGACGCTACGAGGAGTATTGTCGGCAGCAGGTATTCCTCCTCCTGGAGATCATCCCACGTGAGGCGGTGAGGCCGCTTTACCGGCGCGCAAGGACTTGGGCGACCGAGAGGGGGGTCCACGAATCCAAAGATCCGATGTCGACTCTGCGGCTCTTCTGTCGTGAGGTCCTACCGTTGCCACCGTTCGAAGTCTGGCTCATGGACTATGACACGCATCGCCTGACCCACGTGAGCACGGGACTAGGATTGTTGCCTGTGCCCGAACCGATGGAGCCGATCGCGGTCGAGTTCAGGCGATTGGAACACGAGGCGGAGCCGTGGCGCGGAACGCTCGAAGTCTACCGAGGCGGGGATGCCTGGAGGGGGCTCATTCGATTCCAGCGTGACGGCAAGGAGGGCCAGTTCCGCACTGGCGAGATCTTCCGTGAAGACGACCTCCAAGACCTTAGAGACCGCTTTATTTCCTTTACTGCGCCTACCCTGAGGGCCTTTCTGCGATCCACCCTCCCGTAATCCCGGTTTTTTGCAAAAAACGCTCTCGGCGAAAGCAGGGTTTTTTGCAGAATTGGTTCCCGTAAGTTCCCATCGCAGTTGCATTTCACTCCTTCGAACACCTGAACTATGGGCCGCTTCGGGGGTCGAGGAACAATTGATTTCGAGCCAAATCGGTAATTTATAAGTAGTTGTTGTACAAGGAGTTACGAAATTTCGTTGGGCACACGACAATTTCGATCGCAGGCTTGCGCACGTCGCAAAGGATCTGTACTATGGGTTCGCCTCGACGTTGTTGCTTTTCCATGACACTTTCGAAATTCACGATGGTAACGTCGATCCTATCGGGTCATTTCGTGAATTTTCGAGCCACTCAAAACCCGGGGAGAAGTGTGTCCATGTGGGAGACCCGATCTGTTCAAATCACAGTGTTACTTCCCCATGATATTGCAGAACAAGCTGAAGAAGTGCAGAAGACGGATCCTGAGTTCTTGAGCCGGGTCGTGCTCTACGGTCTCACTCGCCGATCCATTTATCACCAGTTGCGCGACCGCAATCGGGACCAAGGTTCAGTCGATTACTCCCCCCCCCCTGCCATGTAAGGGCTTGACTCTCTCGGCACCCCACTAAAAACTAAGGGTAAGTAGGGCAGGCACTTGCACGTCGAAGGCCGGCGTGCCGCGTGCGCGTGGACCGTGCTGAGAGGATGTATGAGCGACGCCCGGCCGGAAGAATCCCCAGAAGGAAACCGTGATAGGGCGGAGCGCGTACTCCGGGCGAAGTACCTGGACTACTGCTCCTCTCAAATCGCTGGCCATCTAGTCCTGCTATCGCCGGACGAGATCTACGTCCTTGCTCAGGAAGCGCATCGTGCGGGTGGCGGGGAGAGTGAGCCCTCCTACGAACAGATGGTGCGTTCGGCCACCGAAGGTGTCGCTCAGCGCCTCACACTCCCCACGTTCGAGCAATGGGCTGAGGAATACGAGCGGGATCCGGCTCGATATGACGAGCAGCTCCTCGGTCTCTGGGAAAGCGAACTGGAGGAATCGCCCGGCCCTGAGGAGGGTCCAAGCCCCACCTGATACCCTCCTTTGCCGATAGCCCTCCTAGAACGGCAAGTCGTCGTCCGGCTCAGATATGGGCGATGCGGGGGACGATACCGGGCTGGAATCGCTCTGAAAATCTCCGCCGCGGCCGCCTCCGCCTCCACCGCCGGTCGACCCGAGCATGACCATCTCGAGGACGATGATATCGGTCCAGTACTTTTTCTGGCCATCGCTCTCCGACTCGGAGTATTCTATGCGCCCTTCGATGTAGAGCCGGTCACCCTTCTTGACCCATTGATCGACGATGTCGACGAGGCGGCCGAAGAACGTCAAGCGGTGCCACTCGGTCTTCTCCTTCTGCTGCCCCGAGCCGTCCTTCCACTGGCGGCTGGTTGCCAGAGACACTTTCGCTACTCGGGTACCCGAGGAGGTGGCTCGGATGTCAGGCTCGCTTCCCACGTTTCCGATGAGCATGACCTTGTTGAGGGACCGGCTCATTATCGCGCACTCCTTGGAGAATTGATGCAGGGTCACGTGCCATTTGGGCCGTGAGGCGCCACAAGGTACCAAGGGCTCCGAGCGGGCGCTATGCTACGCTACGCTTTTGTTCGATGTGCCTCACCGGGGCGGCCTCCAACGCCGGATCTGGCGGAGCCTAGCATCGGATGGTGCTGGAGTCCCTCTACGCGGCACAGAATTCGGCGCCGGCGGACGCCCCGAGCCTCGAATCCACGCTGTTTGGATTACTCGCTTCCGCCGCCGACATGAGAGAGGAATTGACGGCCTTTCTGGAGAAGCGAAAGGCGGCGTCCAAAGGCGAATGAAACAGGGCGGAGACGGGTGGATGTAAGGCCCGGGAACCGTTAAATTTTAGGATGTCATCAAGGCCTTCCCCGGCATCCGTTCCTTGCGTTTGAGCGTTCTGAAACTCCGGCTTTTTCGCAATCTCGGGGACCAGGAGCTTTCCTTCCCTCCGGAGGGTGTTGCGATCATCGGTGCGAACGCCCAAGGGAAGTCGAACCTACTCGAGGCCATCTACTATCTGGAAACGTTCCGCTCGTTTCGGGGCGCCCGCGTGGAGCAGCTCATCGCTTTTGGAGAGGATGTCTTCAGAGTGGCCGGACAGGTGGTTTCCGCGAACGATGTCGGGGGCTCCCCGACCGAGGTCGCGGCGGCTTATGAAGGATCGAGTCGGCGGCGTAAGGTGACGATCGACGGTGCGGAGCCGGAGCGCATCGGGGATGCGATCGGCAGGCTGGGTGCCGTGATTTTCTCGCCGGCCGACATGGGTATCGTGAACGGGGGACCGGTCCGCCGCCGCCGATTCATGGACGTGGCCCTTTCGCTGAACGAAGAGGGATACTTGGTGGCCCTGCAGGCCTTCCGGCATGCGCTGGCCCAGCGGAACGCGGCCCTTCGCTCTGGTCAGCTCGAGGCGGTGGTACGGGCCTGGGACGAGCCCCTCGCTCGGAGCGCGGCGACGGTGATGGGGGCCCGGCGAAGATGGGTTTCAGAGTGGCGGGATGCCTTCCGCGGATACTACGAGGAGGTGAGCGGCGGGGACTCGGCGACGATGACTTACGTGCCCAAGGTCGCCGTGGACGACTTGCCTGACGACGGCATTTATGGCGCGTGCCGAAACGCTTTGGACGTCCGTTGGGCTGTCGATCTTCGGCGGAAGAGTACGAGTGCCGGACCCCATCGGGACGAACTTCTGCTTGAGCTCGTCGACGGAGAGAGCGCTGTAGAGGCGAGGGAGTTCGGCTCCGGCGGGCAGTGCCGGACGGTTGCGCTCGCGCTACGGTTGATCGAGGGGGACTCGATCCGCAGGGCGAGGCAGAGTGCTCCCGTTCTCCTTTTGGACGACGCGTTTGCCGAGCTGGACGACGCTCGGAGAGAGAGGGTTCTCGGGCTGATGGGGCAGGACCGTTTCGGTCAGGTCATCATCACGGCGCCCAAAGAGAGCGACCTGCCTCTCCAGGGGGATGGGCTTCCTCGGTGGGGCATCAACAATGGACAGATCTGCGCGTGAGCAACGCAGGGCCGACACGGGTGGCGGATCTCCTCGGTAATCTCTTGGAGAAACGCGGCCTCGGTACACAGCTCCGGAGGCTTGGTGCGCTCGACGTCTGGTCTGATGCGGTCGGAGGGAAAATTGCCGAAGTGTCGGAGGCGAAGACCGTTGTGGCGTCGACACTGTTCGTTGAAGTCCGGAGCAGCGCTTGGCTCATGGAATTGAGCCTCATGAAAGAAGCCCTTTTGGAACGGGTCAATGCGGGGTTGGGTGGGGAGGGTACGATCGATCGGATCGTCCTGACGCTGATGGAGGGGGATGGCTCGTAACGACTATACCAGGGGTTGGATTCGGTCCAGACCCACAACGGAGTGAGCGGTAGATGGCCAAGAAAGGCGAGAAGAAGAAGAGCGACGAGCAGACGAACGGTGACTACACGGCCGGACAGATCACGGTGCTCAAGGGACTCGAGGCCGTTCGGAAGCGACCGGGCATGTACATCGGATCGACGTCTGCCCGGGGACTACACCACCTCGTGTACGAAGTGGTCGACAACTCCATCGACGAGGCGATGGCCGGCTTCTGCACCGAAATACGGGTAACGTTGCGTGAGGACGGCGCCGTTGTGGTCGACGACAACGGCCGGGGGATCCCTGTCGACATACACCCCGAAGAGGGTATACCCGGCGTGGAGGTCGCGATGACGACGCTCCATGCGGGGGGGAAGTTCGACAAGGAGTCCTACAAAGTGTCGGGTGGGCTCCACGGTGTGGGCGTGAGCGTCGTGAACGCGCTGTCGGAGTGGCTCGAGGTGGAGATCACCAGGGACGGCCAGCGGTATCATCAGCGCTACGTCAGGGGGATCAAGGATACGGATCTCGAGATCATCGGGAAGGCGAAGGGCAGCGGCACGCACGTGACCTTCATGCCGGACTCGGAGATCTTCACGGAGCCGGGGCTTTCATACAACTTCGAGACCCTCAACAACCGGCTCCGCGAGCTCGCGTTCCTCAACAAGGGACTGAAGATCGTGCTCACCGACGAGCGCGATGGAGCCGAGGAAACCCATCAGTACGAGGGTGGGCTCGCCTCGTTCGTCAAGCACGTGCGGGGTTCCCGGCAGCCGCTTCACGAAAAGATCGTCTACTTCGAAGCCAGCCGTGAGGAGGCCGACATCGAGTTGGCCATGCAATACGACGACGGCTTCAGCGAGCACACCCACACGTTCGTCAACAACATCAACACACATGAGGGTGGGGCCCATCTTACCGGGCTCAAGGCCGCGCTCACGCGGACGATCAACGACTATGCCCGGCGGAACAATATCTTCAAGAAGGACGATGAAAGTTTGTCGGGTGACGACGTGCGTGAGGGTCTCACGTGTATT
>SMVA01021946.1_pt1 | contig 29139 bp, 39 predicted proteins | sample 2456451 | NCBI WGS metagenome assembly SMVA01 (sample SAMN11095933, study PRJNA526329) | marine sediment metagenome | biome: Marine sediment; feature: Surficial sediment; material: Deep marine sediment; isolation source: Hadal surficial sediment | place: Pacific Ocean | collected 2014-05 | depth... | reverse complement strand
GAACTGAGGGGAATTATTGCTATAATTCCCTGCTCGCTGCGGCCCGGAGCAGGATAACCTGCGTCGGGTTTCACGCTGCCAGCAGCGAGCTGCAATGGTATTTCAACAGGGGCAATCCTTCACGGGTGTCCCTGTCGGCGTTCCCGGCAGGTGTTCAGGCGCAGGCTTTCGGCCCATGATGGTCGGGGGCTAGGAATCAGATGGGTCAGGCTTTATTTCTGAGTTTATACCACTAAAAGATCGCTCAGAAATCGGAGGCTGGCCTCTTTTTTGTTGATTGTTATTTGCTCCCCATCCGTGTGGGTATGAGTTAAGGATTGAAGAGATGGCCATCGGGCTCGTCGGTCAAAAAACTGGAATGAGTCGTGTCTTCACGGAAGACGGCGAGTCTATTCCCGTTACCATCATTCATGTGCTGCCGAATCGGATTATCCGGGTTAAGACCGCAGAAACAGATGGTTATACCGCTGTACAGGTCACCACCGGCAGCGTCAAGCCATCGCGTGTCGGCAAGCCCGTCGCCGGTCAATATGCGGCTGTTTCAGCCGAACCGGGTGAAGGCCTGTTTGAGATGCGGGTTACAGCTGAAGAGGCGGCGGAGTACCAGCCCGGTGCTGAATTGACCGTCGAAAGTTTTACCGCCGGTCAGATCGTCGATGTCGTAGGGACATCAATTGGTAAGGGTTTTGCGGGTGTGATCAAGCGTCACCATTTTCACATGCAGGATGCTACGCACGGCAACTCGCTGTCCCACCGGGCCCCGGGTTCTATCGGTCAGAACCAGACGCCAGGGCGCGTGTTCAAGGGCAAGAAAATGGCGGGCCGAATGGGTAACGTGCGTCGCACCGCTCAAAACCTGGAAGTCGTACAGGTCGATGTTGAACGCAAACTGATTATCGTGAAGGGCGCGGTTCCGGGCCACAGTGGCGGACGTCTGTTTGTGCGGCCCGCGGTTAAGGCGACCGAGAAAAGTGGAAACCAGAGAAAAGCGGCGCAGACATGACAGTGAAACTTGCAATCCAGGGTGGCTCGGAAAAAATCGAGTTGTCAGACCAGACCTTCGGGGCGAGCTTTAATGAGCCGCTGATTCATCAGGTCGTGACTGCATATCGCAACGCGGGTCGACGTGGCACGAAAGCCCAGAAATCGCGCTCCGATGCGCGCGGTGGTGGTGCGAAGCCTTGGGCGCAGAAGGGCTCAGGCAGGGCGCGTGCCGGAACGATTAGAAGTCCTATCTGGGTTGGAGGCGGACGCGCGTTTGCCGCCCGACCCAGAGATTATTCTCAGAAAGTGAATCGAAAGATGTATCGAGCGGCGATGCGCTCGCTGCTTTCCGAGTTAGTCCGCCAGGATCGCCTCGTCGTCGTCGACAAATTGAAACTCAGCCAACCCAAAACGCGAGAGCTCGTTGCCCGGCTTAAAGAACTCAAGCTGGATCACGTGCTGATCGTCGTAAAGAAATACAACGATAAACTCAGTCTTGCTGCCCGTAATCTTCCCTGGGTCGATGTCCTGGATGTGCGTGAGGCCGATCCGGTAAATCTGTTGCGCTACCGGAAGGTGCTGATCACGTCGAAGGCGATTTCTGCACTCGAGGAGCAGTTATCGTGAGCGCCGTGTCGAACAAAGAGCGATTGATGACAGTATTAATGGGACCGCATGTGTCGGAAAAAGCAACAAGCGTTGCTGATCGACACAACCAGGTCGTATTCAAGGTGCGCCGCGACTCGACGAAGTCGGAGATTCGCAAGGCGGTGCAGTTGCTTTTCGACGTTACGGTCACCGATGTTCAGGTGGTCAATTGCCGGGGCAAGATCAAACGTTCTGGTAAAGACTGGGGTCAGAGGGCGGCCTGGAAAAAAGCCTACGTCAAGCTGGCCGAAGGCCAGAATATCGATTTCATGGGCACGGATTAGCAGAAGAGGAACGGGATAAATGCCGTTACAAAAACTTAGACCGACCTCTCCGGGCCGACGATTTACCGTTCGGGTCCATTCGCCGCAATTGCATAAGGGCGAGCCACATGAGCCGCTGGTCGAAAAGATCAACAGCAGCGGCGGCCGAAACAACATGGGCCGGATTACGACGCGCCATCGCGGTGGCGGTCACAAGCGTCGCTATCGGGTCATCGATTTCAAGCGCAATAAAGACGGGGTTGTGGGGAAAGTCGAGCGAATCGAATACGACCCGAATCGCAGCGCTCACCTTGCTTTAGTTCTATATGCAGACGGTGAGCGCCGTTACATTCTGGCCCCCAAGGGGATCCGTAACGGCGACGAAGTTATGGCGGGTCGCGAATCTCCGGTCAAGATCGGAAATGCGTTGCCACTGCGAAATATTCCTGTGGGTACGCTGATTCATTGCGTCGAATTGAAGCCCGGGAAAGGTGCCCAAATGGTGCGCGCGGCGGGCGGCAGTTGCCAGATTGTCGCGCGTGAAGGCGCCTACGCGACATTGCGAATGCGATCCGGTGAAATGCGAAGAGTCCATTCCGATTGCCGTGCGACGATTGGCGAAGTCGGACATAACGAACATAACCTGCGGAAGCTCGGCAAGGCCGGTGCCTCCAGGTGGCGCGGTGTTCGTCCGACCGTTCGCGGTGTCGCGATGAACCCGGTCGATCACCCGCATGGTGGTGGTGAGGGCCGTACATCGGGCGGTCGGCATCCGGTTTCACCGTGGGGTATGCCAACGAAAGGTAAGAAGACGCGCAATAACAAGCGGACGGACACGATGATCGTTAAACGCCGGGTCCGTAAATAGAGCCCGATTAATTGAGGAATTGTTAAGTGCCACGTTCGATAAAAAAAGGACCGTTTATTGACGACCATCTGCTCAAGAAGGTTCGCGAGGCTGTGGCAGCGAACAATCGCCGGCCGATCAAAACCTGGTCGCGACGATCGATGATCATTCCCGATATGGTTGGCTTGACGATTGCTATTCATAACGGACGTGATCACGTGCCGGTTTTGATTTCCGAAAACATGGTGGGTCACAAGTTGGGCGAGTTCGCAATGACTCGGACATTTAGAGGTCATTCGGGTGACCGGAAGACGAAGACGATTTGATCGATGCAAGTTTCTGCAAAACTCAAATATGCGCGTATCTCGCCACAGAAATGCCGGCTCGTGGCGGACGCCGTGCGCGGGCAATCGGTGGCCAGAGCACTACAGATATTGACCCTGATGCCCAAAAAGGGCGCCGGCATCGTGAAAAAAGTACTGGAGTCTGCAGTCGCGAATGCGGAGCACAATCATGGTGCGGACATTGATGAGTTGAAAGTAGCAGTTATTTTTATTGATGAAGCGCCGACATTCAAACGCTTTCAACCGCGGGCGAAGGGGCGATCCAGCAGGATCATTAAACGTAATAGTCATATTACCGTTCAGGTTGCGGACGAATAGGAACAGGAAATGGGTCAGAAGGTACATCCGGTTGGTATTCGTCTAGGAATCTCGAAGGACTGGGCATCGAAGTGGTATGCCGACTCCAAGACTTTTCCGACTTATATCGCCAAAGATTTTCAGATTAGAAAATTTATTAAGCACAAGCTTAAAGACGCTTCGGTTAGCCTGATACACATCGAGCGCCCGGCACAAAAGACGCATATAACGATTCACACCGCACGGCCCGGTATCGTTATCGGAAAGAAAGGTGAAGATATCGAGCGTTTACGTAGAGAGATTTCAACCATGGTCGATATGAGTCTGGCCGACGTACGGATAAATATCGCCGAGATTCGCAAGCCAGAGCTGGATGCGCAGCTGGTAGCTGAAGGGATTGCTCAACAGCTCGAGCGCCGCGTCATGTTTCGCCGGGCAATGAAGCGCGCGGTGACTAACACGATGCGTCTTGGCGCGGGTGGTATCAAAGTCAAGGTGGGTGGCCGTCTGAACGGCGCTGAAATCGCACGCTCCGAGTGGTATCACGAAGGCCGGGTGCCGTTGCACACCTTTCGGGCGGATATCGATTACGGTTTCGCGGAAGCGATGACGACCTATGGTGTTATTGGTGTGAAAGTCTGGATTTTTCGTGGCGAAATTTTGGATGCGCGCGAGATCGCGAAACAGAGCGCCGACGATAAGACGGCTCGTCAGGCTTAGAAAGGTTGGAATAAACGCAGATGTTACAACCCAAACGGACAAAATTCAAAAAGCAGCATAAAGGCCGCAACCGGGGGTTGGCGCAACGGGGCAATACCGTTGCATTCGGTGTCTATGGCCTGAAATCTACGGGGCGCGGCCGTATTACGGCCCGTCAGATCGAGGCTGCTCGCCGGGCGATGACTCGCTATGTCAAACGTGGTGGAAAAATCTGGATACGGATCTTTCCGGACAAACCGATCACGAAAAAGCCTTTGGAAGTTCGGCAGGGCAAAGGTAAGGGTAACGTCGAGTATTGGGTCGCACAGATTCAGCCGGGGCGAATGCTTTACGAAATGGAAGGCGTCGCAGAAGAAGTGGCTCGAGAGGCGTTTCGCCTGGCTGCGGCTAAGCTGCCGGTTTCGACTGCCTTTGTCCAGCGCTAGGTGATCAGATGAAAGCCAATGAATTACGCCAGAAAAGCTCCGCGGAATTAGCGGAAGAATTGCTCCAGCTGAGACGGGAGCAGTTTAATTTGCGCATGCAGCAGGCCATCGGCCAGCTCGCACGCTCCGACCAGTATCGTCGCGTGCGAAAAGATATCGCCCGGGTGAAGACAGTGATGAATGAGCAGGAAAAAAGTCAGCAAAAAATTGAGGCCGGATCATGAGTGCGGAGACCAGCGTGCCGACAACAGATCATAGCGAGCCCCGCACGGTGAGTGGGCAGGTTGTCAGCGACAAGATGGACAAGACGATATCGGTGTCGATATCCCGGGTCGTTAAGCATCCGGTGTACGGCAAATATATTCGTCGTACGACCAAGGTATTAGCCCACGACGAAGACAATTCCTGCAAGGTAGGTGATGTCGTTGCGATTTCCGAGTGCAAACCACGCTCGAAACGTAAGGCGTGGCAAGTGGTTGAAATACTTGAGCGCGCCGAGGCGCAGTAACAGGACGCTTACGATGCGCGGTGATCAGTCATGATTCAGATGCAGACAATGCTCAATGCGGCCGATAACAGCGGCGCGCGGCGGGTGATGTGTATAAAGGTACTGGGCGGCTCCAAGCGGCGCTATGCCGGTATTGGTGATGTCATCAAGGTTAGTGTCAAGGATGCTATTCCGCGTGGGCGTGTGAAGAAGGGTGAGGTCTACCACGCGGTAGTCGTGCGGACCAGGAAAGGCGTACGTCGAAAAGACGGATCGCTGATCCGGTTTGACGCCAATGCCGCGGTCTTGCTGACTCCCCGGCTGGAACCGATCGGCACGCGAATTTTTGGCCCGGTTACTCGTGAACTGCGCACCGGTAATTTCATGAAAATCATCTCGCTTGCGCCGGAGGTCCTTTAATATGCAGCGAATTAAGCAAGGTGATGAAGTCATCGTGATTGCCGGTAAAGACAAGGGGCGGCACGGCACGGTGCTGAGCATGACCGATAACGGCAAGGTGCTTGTCGAAGGCGTAAATATCGCCAGGAAGCATCAGAAGCCGAACCCCAACGCCGGCGTTCAGGGCGGGATTATTGACATGGAAATGGCATTGGACCGATCCAATGTTGCTTTGTTTAACCCCATGACTAAAAAGGCAGATCGCGTCGGGATAAAGACGCTGGAAGACGGGCGCAAAGTGCGATTTTTTAAATCGAATAATGAGGTGGTGGATGTCTGAGTACGGACGTTGATCAGAGATTAGAAATGGCAAGATTGCAGCAATTTTATACCGAGACCGTGGTGCCCCAGCTTCAGGAGAAACTCCAGCTGGCGAATATCATGCAGGTGCCCCGTATCACGAAGATCACGTTGAATATGGGTGTTGGCGAGGCTATTGCTGACCGCAAGATCGTTGACAAAGCCATGGCTGACATGACTCTCATCGCGGGTCAGAAACCGGTAGTACGCCGCGCCCGTAAATCGGTTGCGTCGTTCAAGTTGCGTGATGGTATGCCGATCGGTTGCAAGGTCACGCTGCGAAAGCGGCAGATGTATGAATTTCTGGACAGGCTGATCTCGATCGCTATTCCGCGAATCAGGGACTTCAGAGGGCTCAGTCTCAAGTCATTCGATGGGCGTGGAAATTACAGTATGGGTGTTCAGGAGCAGATTATTTTCCCTGAAATCGACTACGACAATATCGATGAGATCCGCGGGATGGATATCACGATTACGACGACCGCTGTAAACAACGAACACGGTCAGGCCTTGCTTGAATCATTCAATTTCCCTTTTAAGAAGTGACGGCTGAATCTTATGGCAAAAAAATCGATGATTGAGCGCGAACTCAAACGGCAGAAAACCGTTAATCGTTACGCGAAAAAGAGAGCTGCTCTGAAAACGATCATTGCATCTTCTTCGAGTTCCGTGGAGGAACGACGGGACGCTCTGCTGGCGCTGCAGAAATTGCCACGCAATGCCAGCCCGAGCCGACTCAGAAGTCGTTGTGCGATAACCGGTCGGGCAAATGGCTACTACCGCAAGTTTGGATTGGCTCGAACGACGCTCCGGGAAGAAACGATGAAAGGCAATATTCCCGGCCTGCGCAAGGCGAGCTGGTAACCTCGGGACATGATAAACAAGGGCGCAGTGAGAGATAAATGAAATGAGTATGTCAGATCCTATCGCCGATATGCTGACGCGCATACGTAACGGTCAACATATTAGTCTTGAAAAGGTGACGATGCCGTCGTCGACTGTCAAGGAGTCGGTGGCGTCGGTCCTCCGGGACGAAGGTTATATCGACGGATTTGAAGTCGAGGATTTGCCAGCGAATCATCGAAATCTGACGATAAGCCTGAAATATTTCGAAGGCAAGCCAGTGATCGAGAATATTCAGAGGGTCAGTCGACCGGGCCTCCGAATCTACAGGAAGAAGGATGAACTGCCACGGGTACTGGGCGGTCTGGGCATCGCGATTATTTCGACATCCAAGGGTTTGATGAGTGATCGGGCGGCCCGCAACGAAGGTGTCGGTGGCGAAGTTCTCTGTGTGATTTCCTGAGAAGTTTATAGATGTCGAGAATTGCAAAAATGCCGGTGCCGCTGCCGAAGGATGTCGAATGCGCCTTGGCGGGCGATGTTCTGAAGGTGAAAGGGCCGAATGGCGAATTGAGCATGCTGATCAATTCCGAGATTGAAATCAATCTCGGAGATGATTCCGCGACCGTGACGGCGCGCTCCGGGTCGCGATTTGCCTATGCGTTGACCGGTACGGTCAGGTCGCTGATGAGCAATATGGTGACAGGCGTCACTGAGGGATTCGAGCGCAAGCTCACATTGGTCGGAATCGGTTACAGGGCCCAGGCGCAGGGTAAGAAACTGAACCTGACCCTCGGGTTTTCGCATCCTGTGGTTTACGAGGTGCCGGAAGGTGTAACGGTTGAAACGCCGAGTCAGACAGAGGTTGTCGTCAAGGGCGCTGACAAACAACAGGTCGGACAGGTCGCTGCAGAAATCAGGGCTTTCCGTCCGCCGGAGCCATACAAAGGTAAGGGTGTTCGATACGCTGATGAGCGCGTAGTCATTAAGGAAGCCAAGAAGAAATAGTCAGGCTGGTCAGTTTAGCAATTTGGTTTATTCCCAAGGGGTCTGTTCCCAGGGGTCTATTTCCAGGGAGTCTATTTTCAGGGCAGGGTGTATGAGCAAAAGTAAGAGTGATAGCAGGATTCGGCGCACGCGACGAACGCGGGCGAAGATTCGGGAGTTGGGTGTTCACCGATTGTCTGTGCACCGGACTCCGCGGCATATGTACGCTCAGATCATTGGCCCGGATGGGGGCACCGTGATCGCGTCGGCATCGACCAACGGTAAGGATTTGCGTGAGTCGTTAAAGTATACGGGCAATGTTGATGCGGCGACTCAGGTCGGCAAGCTGATTGCGGAAAAGGCGAAATCGGCAGGAATTACACGCGTGGCGTTCGATCGCTCGGGCTTTCGTTACCACGGCCGGGTAAAGGCATTAGCTGATGCCGCTCGCGAAAGCGGTCTGGAATTTTAAACTAAGGTGTTACTGAATGGCGAGAGTTGAGCGAAGTCAGGGGTCCGACGATTTTCTGGAGAAACTGGTTACCGTTAACCGGGTGGCGAAAGTCGTAAAAGGTGGTCGACAGTTTGGGTTTACCGCATTGACAGTCGTCGGTGATGGCAAGGGCCAGGTTGGATTCGGATACGGTAAGGCTCGCGAGGTACCGATTGCGATCCAGAAATCCATGCAAGTGGCGCGCAATAATATGCAGGCAGTTTCTCTTAAAGAAGAGACATTGCATTACGCAATGGTCGGTCGTCATGGCGCGACAAAAGTTTATATGCAGCCTGCATCGGAAGGTACCGGCATTATCGCTGGTGGCGCGATGCGCGCCGTGTTCGAGTGCGCGGGCGTACGTAATGTGCTTGCGAAAATTTATGGTTCGCGCAATCCGATCAACGTTGTGCGCGCGACGATCAAGGCGCTGTATGGCGTAAATTCACCGGAACGCTTCGCGGCCAAACGCGGCAAGTCGATCGCGGAAATTATGGGTTGAAATTATGGCGCAGGCAAAGACAATTAAATTGACTTTGGTCAAGAGCAAGTTTGGACGCCTGAAGGCGCATCGTGCCTGTGTGGCCGGTCTCGGATTACGGCGTATGCATCAGACCGTTGAAGTGATTGATACTCCTGAAAATCGCGGGATGATTAATCGCATCAATTACCTGTTGCGGGTTGAGGAAAATTAGATGAGGCTTAATTCTCTGAAACCGGGCGACCGCAAGATACGCAAGCGTGTCGGCAGAGGCCATGCAGCTGGCCAGGGCAAGACCTGCGGGCGCGGTGTAAAGGGCCAGCATTCTCGCTCGGGCGGCTATCACAAAGTCGGATTTGAGGGTGGCCAGATGCCTTTGCATCGGCGCCTGCCGAAAGTTGGCTTCGCTTCCCGTACCGCGGCCGAGTCGGTGGAGTTGCGGCTTCACGAGTTGGTGATTCCGCCCGATGACGTGATTGATCTCGATAGCCTGAAACGGGCCCGTGTCGTCGTACAGCGGGCCAAACGCGTCAAAGTCATTGCGTCCGGCAAGCTGGAAAAAGCGGTGCGGATTAAGGGCCTGGCTGTAACCCCGGGTGCTCGCAAAGCCATCGAGGCAGCGGGCGGAACCATAGAAGAATAGAAGAGTCGGAGACTAGACGTGGCGAAGAGTAAGCTGGTAAATCCTGCAGCGGCATTGGGCGAAGCAACCCGATTTGCCGATCTGCGCCAGCGTCTGTTCTTTCTGATCGGAGCGTTGATCGTATATCGAGTCGGGACGTTCATCCCGGTACCCGGCATTGATCCGGTTGCGCTCGAGCAGTTTTTCGACCAGCAGGACGGCACGATCCTGAGTATGTTCAATATGTTTTCGGGTGGTGCGCTGAGCCGAATGAGCATCTTTGCGCTTGGAATCATGCCGTATATTTCGGCGTCGATCATCATGCAGATGGCCAGCGTGGTTGTACCAACCTTGGCGCAGTTGAAGAAGGAAGGCGAAGGTGGACGTCGAAAAATTACTCAATATACCCGCTACGGTACGGTCCTACTGGCCAGTTTCCAGTCAATGGGCGCCTCGGTAGCACTACAGAATCAAGGTGTAGTTGTCAATCCCGGACCCAACTTCGTTTTTACCGCGGCGGTCACTCTGGTTACAGGCACTCTATTTTTGATGTGGCTCGGCGAACAGATTACCGAGCGTGGCATTGGTAACGGTATTTCGATGATTATTCTTGCCAGCATTATCTCCGGTCTTCCGTCCGCCCTCGGCGGTACGCTGCAGCTCGTTGAGAACGGCGAGATGCCGGCGGCACTGGCACTGATCCTGGCTTTTGTGGTTTTGGCGGTCATGGCAGGGGTGGTTTTCATCGAGCGCGGCCAGCGCAGAATTACCGTCCACTATGCGAAGCGCCAGCAGGGACGCAAAATGATGCAGGGGCAGTCCACGCATCTGCCGTTCAAGATCAACATGGCCGGCGTCATTCCACCGATTTTCGCGTCCAGCATTATTCTTTTTCCGGCGACCATCGCGGGCTGGTTCGGCACGACAGAGGGCTGGGGCTGGCTGCAGACGTTGGGCGCGCAGCTTGGCCCCGGGCAGCCGATCTACATCCTTCTTTATGCCTCACTGATCATGTTTTTCTGCTTTTTCTACACGGCACTGGTCTTTAATTCGGAGGAGACGGCCGATAATCTGAAGCGTTCCGGAGCGTTTGTTCCGGGAATTCGCCCGGGCCGGCAAACCGCCGATTACATCGACAAGGTACTCACCCGCCTGACCTTTTGGGGCGGCCTCTACATCGTGTCGGTCTGTTTACTACCTGAATTTATGATTCTGTATTGGCGGGTCCCGTTCTATTTTGGCGGCACGTCGCTGTTGATCATAGTGGTCGTGTCAATGGATTTCATGTCGCAGCTTCAGGCGCACATGATGTCCCACCAGTATGAAGGCATGTTGAAAAAGGCGAACTTGAGCGGCTATGGTCGCTCGGGTCAGGTCAGGTAGGCCAAATCAGAATAGGCCTGGGGCAATTAGGAAGGTTGTTATGAAAGTTCGAGCTTCAGTTAAAAAGATTTGCAGAAATTGCAAAATCGTTGTTCGCAAACGAGTCGTCCGGGTGATTTGCACGGACCCGAGACATAAACAGCGCCAGGGCTAGGTCCCGGGCGAACGTTTTGGAGATGAATTAGATGGCGCGTATCGCTGGTATCAATATCGCACTGCAAAAGCATGTTGTGATTGCATTAACCGATATTTTTGGTGTCGGAAAAACCCGGGCCAATCAGATATGTGAGGCCGCAGAGGTTGCCAAGAATGTGAAGGTCAAAGATCTTAGTGAGCCCGAGGTTGAACGACTTCGGGTGGCGACCGCTAACCACATGGTAGAGGGCGATCTTAGGCGTGAAATTTCGATGAATATCAAGCGGCTGATGGATTTGGGCACCTACCGCGGCATACGCCATCGGCGCGGATTGCCGTTGCGGGGTCAGAGAACACGCACGAATGCACGAACCAGAAAAGGGCCGCGTCGTGCGGTTCGCAAATAGTCCACCAATAGTTGGCCATAGTCGGTAAAGTTGGGGGCGCTCCTTTAAATCAGATCGGGAATGACGATTGAATCATGGCAGAGACGAGTACACGCAAGAAGGTTAAGAAACACGTCGTGGATGGTATCGCCCATATCCACGCGTCGTTCAATAACACGATTGTGACGATCACCGATCGTCAGGGTAATACAGTCGCATGGGCGACCGCTGGAGGGTGCGGGTTTCGTGGCTCAAGGAAGAGCACACCGTTCGCGGCGCAGGTCGCAGCCGAACGCGCAGGCAAGGCGGCACAGGAATTTGGCATGAAGAACCTTGAAGTCCGGGTCAAAGGGCCGGGGCCGGGAAGGGAGTCCGCTGTTCGATCTTTGAATTCAGCGGGATTCAAAATTACGAATATAGAGGATGTTACCCCTATACCTCATAACGGCTGCAGACCACCCAAGAAACGGCGTGTCTGATTCGAAGCGGCCCGGGAAAGCATTGTTTGGGAAAACTTAAGAATGGCTAGATATTTAGGTCCGAAGTGCAAGCTGTCGCGTCGCGAGGGAACTGACCTGTTTCTTAAAAGCGGCATACGGCCGCTGGATGCGAAGTGCAAACTGGAAACTCCGCCTGGAACAACAGCGGGACAGCGACGTAGTCGTTTAAGTGACTATGGATTGCAGTTGCGAGAGAAGCAGAAATTGCGTCGAATGTATGGCGTCCTTGAGCGGCAATTTCGCAACTATTACAAGACAGCTGCTCGCCTCAAGGGGTCGACCGGCGAGAATCTGCTCAAACTTCTTGAGGGTCGGCTGGATAATACCGTTTATCGGATGGGCTTCGCGTCCACCCGTGCCGAAGCGCGTCAGCTGGTCAGTCATAAGGCCATTCTGGTAAATAGCCAAGTGGTGAATATTGCGTCTTTCCAGGTTTCCGCGGGCGATACTGTCGAAATCAAGGAAAAGGCCAAGGGCCAGATGCGCATTAAAAGCGCGCTGGATATTGCCAGTCAGGTGGGCTTGCCGGACTGGATTGAGGTTGACGAGAAGAAAATGTCAGGCGTTCTGAAATCGCTTCCACAGCGAGAAGAGATCTTGCCTGATATCGACGAGAACCTCGTTGTTGAGCTCTACTCCAAGTAAGCAGGAGGCGAAGGCAAAAAATGCAGGAAATGACTACAGAATTTTTACGACCGCGCAGTGTCAAGATTCAGGCCGATAGCGAAACAAAGGCGCGGATCATCATCGAACCGTTTGAGCGCGGTTTTGGACATACGCTTGGCAACGCGCTTCGTCGCGTTTTGCTTTCGAGTATGCCAGGCGCGGCAATTGTCGAAGTTGATATAGATAACGTATTGCATGAATACACCAGTCTGGAAGGTGTCCAGGAGGATATCGTCGAGATTCTTCTAAACCTGAAGGAAGTCGCTATTCGCATGCATTCACGTGAACGCGCTGAATTGACATTGTTCAAAACGGGTCCGGGTCCGGTGACTGCAGGTGACATCACGCGGGACCATGACGTTGAAGTTGTGAATCCGGACCATGTCATCGCCAATCTGACCAGCGCCGGTACGCTGAAGATGACGCTGATGGTCGAGCGCGGACGCGGCTATCGGCCGGCGGCTCAGCGACTCGATCTCGAAGAGCAAACCGGCACTATCGGCCGATTGCAGCTGGACGCGACATTCAGTCCCGTGCAGCGAGTCAGTTATACGGTCGAGGCCGCGCGTGTCGAACAGCGCACCAATCTCGACAAACTGCTGATTGATATCGAAACCAATGGCACGATTGATCCCGAGGAGGCGATTCGCCGGGCCGGGACAATATTGAAAGATCAGCTGGACGTCTTTGTCGATCTCAGTGGCCCGGACGAGGCGGATGCCGCTTCTGCCGAGTCGAAGATTGACCCGATCCTGATGCGCCCGGTTGACGAACTTGAATTGACGGTTCGTTCGGCGAATTGTCTGAAAGCCGAAAATATTAATTACATCGGCGATCTGATCCAACGCACCGAGGTCGAGTTATTGCGCACACCGAATCTCGGCAAGAAATCATTGACCGAGATTAAGGAAGTGCTGGAAAGCCACGGTTTGGCATTGGGTATGCGGGTCGAAAACTGGCCGCCACCCAGCCTGGTAGAGGACGACGAACAGGCAGCCTGAAATCGGGCGGCTAATTTTCTGGAACGGTTACCATGAGACATCGAAAATCAGGCCGGTCACTCGGCAGAAAAAGTACTCATCGCAAAGCCATGTACAAGAACATGGCGGTTTCGCTGATTAAGCACGAAACGATTCGTACGACTTTGCCAAAGGCGAAGGAGCTCAGGCGGGTCGTTGAGCCGCTGATCACCCTGGCGAAGCAGGATGGAGTCGCGCGTCGCCGATTGGCATTCGATCGCCTGCGCGACAAGGCTTCAGTGGGAAAATTGTTCGATGTGCTCGGCCCACGTTTCAGCGATCGACCAGGTGGTTATCTGCGCATTCTGAAAATTGGGTTTCGACCAGGCGATTCGGCGCCGATGGCTCTCGTTCAGCTGCTGGACCAGCCTGAAGCAGAAAAAGCTGCGGAATAACCGGGGCCAGGTAAAATAAAGGGGTCAGACACCGGTTGGTGTCTGACCCCTTTTTTGTTCATCCCAATATAATGTTTTTAAAGAGGTTTTGGCCGATTTTCCGGAGGCGTCATGATACAGGGCATTCATCATATCAATTTTATCGTTCGGGACCTGGAAGCAGCGATCGATCGCTGGGAGTGCATTCTCGGGACGGCCGTGACGGCGCGCGATCATCTTGAGGGGCGCGGTATTGACAGTGCCCGATTTAAACTGGGCGATACGTGGGTCGTTCTGATACAGCCGGTTCGGCCCGGTACGGTTCCGGCGCGTCACCTCGAAGAACACGGCGAGGGCTTCTTCCTGATGTCGCTGGAGGTTAATGCTCTGAGTGACGAGGTCGATCGCCTTGGCGCATCCCTGTTTGCCGGAAGCGAACGCCAGGGAATCGAAGACTGGCGCGTGATCGATCTCGACGTTGATCAGACGTTTGGCGCGCAGTTGCAATTAGTCGCGACCGATAATTGATTACAGGGTCGATTTAGAGTCGACCTTAAGAAGGTATGGTCGCGAAAGCCTGCCGGGTCAGGTTTTCGGCCCCGTCTTCCGTAACGACGAGATTGTCTTCAATCCGGATGCCGCCAAATCTTCTCAGGCGATCGAGGCGTTCCCAGTCGACATCCCTCGACACGGCGCTCTGCTTCAATTGCGCGAGCAGGGTATCGATAAAATATATGCCCGGCTCGATTGTAAGCACCTGGCCCGTTTCCAGGGTTCGAGTCAATCTCAGGTGTGGAAAGCGGTCAGGGCGATCGATTTCCGTCCCCGTCGGGTCGGCCATCGCCCCGCCCAGGTCGTGTACCTGGACCCCAAGGTAGTGTCCGAGGCCATGCGGAAAGAACAACGCGGTGGTGCCTTGTTCGAATATGTCGTCGGGATCCCGTCGCACGAGGCCCCATTCATTTAGCAGGCGAGCCACGCATCGATGGGCGTATTCGTGCAGGTCCACGAACGGAATGCCTGGCAGAACCTTTGCGCAGATCGATTGCTGGGTCCGGTCCATGTCCACGACCATATCCGAAAATTCCAGATCATCGAATACGTGGGTCCGGGTGATGTCTGCGGCATAGCCATTCGTGCCGCAGGCCGCATCGATCAGCAGGCTCGCCGGCGGCGAAGGGGCGCGATCGTAATGCTGGTAATGCAGTACCGCGCCATGGGTATTGGCTGCGACAATTGCCGGGTACGGTAACTCGTTCTCTGTTTGCCCGGCGGCCGTCAGAAATGCCATCAGAATTTCGTACTCCGTGGCGCCGCGCCGGAAGGCCGCCTCCGCGGCCCGATGTGCCGGAACCGAGCGTCGTGTTGCCCTTCTTATGCACTCGATCTCATATGCAGATTTATACGGCCGGCAATAATGCAATGCATCCATGACTGCTGGCGGATTGATATGATCCTGGTCGGGAGTTTTACGCCACTGGGCCGGGTCGCCGATCCATGCGGTGCGGGCGGGTAAAGCTGACAATAATTCGGACAAATCGGCGAGGCTCGGAACGGCGTCAATTTCAAAATGCGCCTGCCACGGCGGGCCGGGTAACGCCGGTGGCTGATGCCAGTAGTCATTTGGTCGGTAAATGATCAAGTGTGGCCGTTTGCCCGGCCGGTAAATCAGGCAGGATTCGGGATGAGCGGTCAACGGCAGCCACTCGATCAAATGGGAATTCGGTTTGAAGGGGTAACGCTGATCATCGAGAAATCGAGTGAGCTCAATTCCGGCCCCAATGACAACCGCATCGAACCCGGCACCATCCAGCGCTTGGTCGTAGCGATCTGTCAACCGGCCAAGGTGCGCGCCGTAGAGTATGGCTATTTCCTGATCGGCTTTTTCGTTCATCGAAACCATGAGATTGCTTTTGCTATCGTCGGTATAGGACACCATAATTTGTCCATCATGAGTAGACAAACAATTTTGACCGGCGTAACGACGACCGGTACGCCTCATCTCGGCAACTATGTCGGCGCGATTCGTCCCGCGATCGCCGCCAGCCGGCGTGATGACGCGGATACGTTCTACTTCCTCGCCGATTACCACGCCCTGGTCAGAGGCCATGATCCGGACGCGATTCAGCGCTCGAGCCTCGAGGTGGCGGCGACCTGGCTGGCGCTCGGCCTCGACACCGACCGTGCTGTTTTTTACCGGCAGTCAGATGTCCCCGAAATCTGTGAGCTGATGTGGATACTGAGCGCCGTGACAGCGAAGGGGCTCATGAACCGCGCGCATGCCTACAAGGCCGCAGTAGCTCAGAATGAAGCGAGCGAGTCGCGGGATCCTGATAAAGGTATCACGATGGCCTTGTTCAGTTATCCGGTTTTGATGGCTGCGGATATTCTGCTGTTCAACGCGCACCGGGTGCCGGTCGGGAAGGATCAGAAGCAGCATGTCGAAATGGCCCGCGTTATTGCCCAGCGATTCAACCATAACTTTGCGGAGTTATTTGTGCTGCCCGAAGCCGAGATCAACGACAATACCGCCGTGTTGTCGGGGCTCGATGGCCGAAAAATGAGCAAGAGCTATAACAATTCGATTCCGTTGTTCGTGCCCGAAAAGAAGCTCAGAAAACTGATCATGAAGATCAAGACCAACCTATTGGAGCCGGGTGAACCGAAGGACACGAAAGATTGCACCTTGTTCGAAATCTACCAGGCCTTTGCAACGAAATCCGAGGTCGATACGATGCGTACCCGATTCGCTGAAGGCATCGGATGGGGTGATTTGAAGCAGGAGCTATTCGAATACCTGAACGCACACTTGTGCGAGGCCCGAGACGAGTATGAGCGGTTAATAGCCGACCCCGGTCACGTCCAGCGTGTCTTACTGGAAGGCGCGGAACGTGCCAGGGGAATCGCCAAACCGTTTATCGCCAGGGTGCGCGATGCGGTAGGTATTCGGCCTCTCGATTGAACTGTCGACGTGGATGGGTCCTTTCAGGGTTATTCGGTCAGATGTTTACCAGGTCCCGGTATTTTCCATCGATACCCATGGATCCCGAATCTCAAGGGCTGGGCCTTTCTGTAATAACTCCACTGAAATGTCATCCGGAGAGCGAACAAAGGCCATGCGACCGTCTCTCGGTGGGCGGTTGATGGTGACGCCCTGGTCCATGAGTCGCTGGCACAGTGCATAGATGTCGTCGACTTCGAAGGCGAGGTGGCCGAAATTCGGACCACCAGGGTAACTCCGGGTATCCCAGTTGTAAGTCAGTTCGATTTCCGGGGATCCGCCTGTCTGCGCCCGTTCAGCATCGTCCGGTGCCGCGAGATAGACCAGCGTAAACCGTCCATCGGCATACTCCGCGCGGCGCGTTTCAACGAGCCCGAGCTTGTGGCAAAAAAAGTCCAGGGCCAGGTCAAGGTCCTGAACGCGGATCATCGAATGCAGGTATCTCATTTTTTCTCCACTGGTTTTTCTCTATTGCGCCACTTCAGGTTCCCACCATTGACTATGAACCGCAATAAAACCTTCTGCGAATGGCGATCGCTGGTTGAAACTGTAGAGCCGGGAGTATAGGTTTTACGGAATGGGCCATGGTCCCGATATCGGGTTCGAAGAATGAAAATCAGTGGTCGAATTCCAGTTAGGCACCAAGGGCAATCCCGGTGTGCCGGATCGCTCGTCCGAGGCGTGGTGCCTATTTATAGATCAGCAAATCCAGACATAGTCGAGTGAATTCAGGACAACGACATGGGTTAATTCGGACGTTGCTTTTCACGGCGTCTTCTCTTGTCGCATTTGCCGCGAACTCGGTGTTATGCCGCCTCGCGCTGAAAGGGGGCGAGATCGATCCGGCAAGTTTCACAGTCATTCGATTGCTGACCGGTGCGATGGTGCTTGTTTTCATCCTGAGATTTACGGCGAAGCGAGAGGCTCCGCAGGCTCGGGGAAGCTGGACGGCTGCCGCAATGCTTTTTCTCTATGCGGTCACGTTCTCATTCGCCTATTTATTCCTGGATACGGGCACGGGTGCCCTGGTGTTATTTGGTGCCGTGCAAATCACGATCGTCCTGATCGGGCGTTTAAGAGGAAATAGGCTTGGTGGATTGGAATGGGCCGGGATGGCGATTGCGTTTGGGGGATTGGTCTACTTGGTAAAGCCGAGCGTCACGAGCCCGTCAGCCGTTGGCTTCACTCTGATGGCTATTGCTGGCACCGCATGGGGAATCTACACGCTGAGTGGAAAAGGCTCGGTCAATCCTCTTGCAGATACGAGGTTCAATTTCGTACGCACGATTCCGCTGGTCATGGTTTTGGCAGTCGCCGGGCTGGCGAATCAGCAGTTATCGATGGAGGGTATTTTACTGGCCGCAATTTCTGGCGGCATCGCCTCCGGAATCGGATATACCCTCTGGTTCACGGCGTTGGGAGGGCTATCTACGACGGAGGCCGCGGCCGTGCAGCTCACCGTCCCGATCATAGCGGCCTTTGGTGGTGTCGTATTTGTATCTGAACCCGTGTCCCAGCGATTGTTAATTTCCACCGTGCTGACGCTTGGCGGAATCCTGATGGTTATCGTGGGACGGCACTATTTTCATGGGCCTGAACAAAACACGAAGAATTAGCCGGTCGTCCGGAGCGGACGTTGAGCGATGATTCGGCTACACTGTGGCCGCGTCATCGAAACACAAATGATTGTTCTTTTTGCTCGATACTCAATTTCAAGCAGTTCGCAGTTTCTGTTCATCGCACTGCGCGGATGCACAGCGAGTCATTCAAGTGTCCGTCGCCGGACAAGGATAATTCGATGATTATGTCCGCACCAGAAGCATTGGAACGCCTGCGAGAGGGTAATCATCGCTTCGCGTCCGACATTCGGATGCGCGATGTGCGCACGAACCGGAAGCGTCGCCGTGAATTGGAGGCGGGTCAGGAGCCATTCGCGATTATTCTCGGATGTGCGGACTCGCGGGTGCCGGCGGAGATCGTTTTCGATCAGGGCCTGGGCGACCTGTTTGTCATCCGTGTCGCCGGAAACATCGTCGCGCCTTCCCAGGTTGGCAGTGTCGAGTTTGCAGCGGAGCAAACGGGTGCGCGTCTCGTCGTGGTCCTCGGTCACTCGATGTGCGGGGTGGTTCTGGCCACCCTGGATGAACTCAGGCGCCCCAAGGAAAACCGGTCACCGAACCTTCGTGCCATCGTCGACCGCGTCCGGCCATCCGTGGAGGGTTTGCTGACGACGGACCTGGGGCACGATGCGGATTCGCTGGTGGAGCTGGCCGTAAGGGCGAACATCCGTGCGTCGGCTGATCAATTGCGTTGTGGCTCGGAGATACTCGAGCAGATGATCGAAAGCGATGGCCTGCTCGTGGTCGGTGCCGAATATTCACTGGAGACCGGGCGGGTCGATTTTTTCGACGGGATACCGGAAAACGCCTGACACGGGACAGCACCGTCATGATCTTGTTTCTTGCACACCTCGTCATCACTGCCGGTTTGTTACTTGTGGTCGCCAATATTGTCGAGGGCATCGAGATAGAGGGTTGGGGCCCCGCATTGCTCGGGGCCTTGGTGCTGGGTCTGGCTAACGCGTGTGTTCGTCCTTTGATGGTCTTGCTCACGCTTCCGCTGACGGTTCTGACCTTCGGCCTGTTCCTGCTGGTCGTGAACGGAGTCATGCTGCAGTTAACGGCGGCCTTGACACCGGGCGTAAAGGTCGACGGATGCGGCTCCGCCATCATCGGCAGTATTGTTTTATCATTGCTCAATGTCGCCATTGCTATCGTTCTGGGGTCCATGCCGCCGGTGAACTAAGTTGTGTAACCACTCGGACAGGTATTCAGGCGGTCCGCTGTTCCAGGCGTCGGCGCGAGTTTCACAATAGGTATATCTCCCGATTATCCGGACGGAATATATCGCTTACAAAGCCCTCATGGCCGATATATTTATAACGATCAGCCTGATTTGTGGAATTTCCGCAGTCAGCGCCATCAGCCTGACGCTGCTGGCGATTGCACTGGATTTCATCGACGTCTAGCGTCAGCCCGCTTGTCGGTCGAGTGCTTCCGGCGCTGCGTGGGCATTGAGTTTGTGCGTGAGATAGTGGCCCGTAAATGATTTCGTGTTCGCCGCGACCTGTTCCGGCGTGCCTTCTGCGACTAATTCACCCCCACCTTCGCCGCCTTCCGGCCCGAGGTCGATAATCCAGTCGGCGGTTTTGATGACATCGAGATTGTGCTCGATGACGACGATCGTGTTGCCCTGATCCCGCAGTCTGAGTAAGACCTTTAACAAATTTTCGATGTCGTGGAAATGCAACCCGGTTGTGGGTTCGTCCAAAATATAAAGCGTGTTGCCGGTTGCCCGTTTGGATAATTCTTTTGCCAGTTTGACCCGCTGCGCCTCGCCGCCCGACAGCGTCGTCGCGTTCTGGCCGAGTTTAATATACGACAGGCCGACGTCCGCCAGCGTTTGCAGTTTTCGGGCGATGGCCGGGATATTGGTGAAAAAGTGCAGGGCTTCCTCAACCGTCATTTCCAGCACTTCGTGGATGTTTCTCCCCTTGTATTTAATCTCAAGGGTTTCGCGGTTATAACGCTGGCCTTTGCAAACGTCGCACGGCACATAAACATCAGGCAGGAAATGCATTTCGACGCGGATGACCCCATCACCCTGGCAGGCTTCACAGCGCCCACCTTTGACGTTGAAGCTGAATCGCCCTGGCTTGTGACCACGGGATCGCGCTTCCTGGGTGCCGGAAAAGAGATCCCGAACGGCCGTGAAAAGTCCAGAGTAGGTGGCCGGGTTGGAGCGGGGTGTGCGCCCGATCGGGCCCTGGCTGATATCGATGACCCGGTCGATCAGGTCGAGACCTTCCAGCCCATCATTCGGCGCCGGATCGTACCTGGAGCGATTCAGGTATTCGGCTGCGCCTCGGTACAATGTGTCGTTAATCAGCGTGGACTTGCCGGAGCCGGATACGCCGGTCACACAAGTCATGACGCCGAGCGGGATGCTGACGTCGATGCGCTTCAGGTTATTGCCGCGAGCACCTTTTATGTGCAGCTTCAGCTGGCTATCCGGTATGCGCCGGGCCGATGGAATTTCGATCTGCCGGCGGCCCGACAGGAATTGACCCGTCAACGATGACGGATGATTGAGAATTTCCTCGGGTGTGCCTTGCGCCACGATCTGTCCGCCGTGAATCCCGGCTCCGGGGCCAAGATCGACGACATGATCGCTGGACAGGATTGCTTCTTCATCGTGTTCGACGACGATGACGGTATTGCCGAGGTCGCGCAGATGAATCAGAGTGTTCAGTAATCGCCGATTGTCCCGCTGGTGCAATCCGATCGACGGCTCGTCGAGGATATACATGACGCCGACGAGGCCGGAGCCGATCTGACTGGCTAACCGAATGCGTTGCCCTTCCCCACCGGATAATGTTTCGGCGCTGCGGTCCAGCGTCAGGTATTCGAGTCCGACATCGCCAAGAAATTTGAGACGGTTCTGAATCTCCTTGAAGATTTTTGTCGCGATCTCCCCTCGCCAGCCGGTCAGGTTCAGCTCGCCAAAGAACTTCAGTGCCTGGCTGACAGACATCGATGTGATATCAGAAATTGACCGGTCGCTGATGAACACATTGCGCGCGGCGATATTCAACCGGGTGCCGTTGCAGGTCGGGCAGGGCTGTGTACTCATGTATTTCGCCAGTTCCTCGCGCACCATGACAGACTCGGTTTCCCGGTAGCGTCGTTCCATATTCGGCAAAATACCCTCGAACCGGTGTCGCCGGCTGATCGAAGCACCACGCCCGGTCTGATAGTGAAACTGGATTTTTTCTTCACCGCTACCGCGGAGAAGGATTTTCTGAATATTCTTCGGCAGTTCGTCGAACGGCTCTTCGATATCGAACTTGTAGTGCTTGGCGAGACACTGAATCAACTGAAAGTAGTACGCGTTGCGGCGATTCCAGCCGCGAATCGCGCCACCGGCAAGACTCAGGTGTGGATAGCGCACGACGCGTTCGGCGTCGAAGAACTGGCGTACGCCCAGACCGTCACAACTCGGGCAGGCACCGACCGGGTTATTAAATGAGAACAGTCGCGGCTCCAGTTCCGCGATGCTGTAGTTGCAGACTGGACACGCGAATCGATCGGAAAACAGGATCTCCGGCTTGTTGTCGTTATCCGTATAGGCGATCTTGGCCAGCCCGTCAGCGAGTTTCAGTGTGGTCTCGAAGGATTCTCCGAGCCTGAGGCTCAGGTCATCGTTGACTTTGAACCGGTCGACGACGACCTCGATCGAATGTTTACGACGCAAATCTAGCTTCGGTGGGTCATCCAGTTCGTAGACTTCGCCGTCAATCCGTGCACGGACGAAGCCCTGGGCCTGTAAATCGGCCAGCAGCTGAACGTGCTCACCCTTGCGGTTCTGCACGACAGGGGCCAGCAGCAGAAGCCTCGATTCCGGGTCGAGGGCCAGGACCTGGTCGACCATCTGGCTGATTGTCTGCGCTTCGAGTTTTTCTTTGTGATCGGGGCAACGGGGGCTCCCCGCGCGCGCGAACAGCAGGCGCAGATAGTCATAGATTTCGGTGACCGTGCCGACGGTGGAGCGGGGATTATGGGACGTCGATTTTTGTTCGATCGATATCGCTGGCGATAGCCCTTCGATATGGTCGACGTCGGGCTTCTCCATTATCGACAGAAACTGCCTCGCGTAGGCAGACAGCGATTCGACATAACGCCGCTGGCCTTCCGCGTAGATCGTGTCAAAGGCCAGCGATGATTTACCGGATCCGGACAATCCAGTGATTACGATCAGCTGATCCCGGGGCAGATCCAGGTCAATATTTTGCAGGTTATGGGTTCGGGCACCCCGAATACTGATTTTTTGCATAGCCGGCAGGTGTACGCAGCTCATCGACGGAACCCATCACTATACGGGCTTTCGTAACGCGAACCAAAGTACGACGGCACTTGAAATCATATGCTTATGCCGGATTTGAACGTGTTTTTTGCCGTTGGCAGGCATACAATATGCAGCCCTCGTCGCAGTGATGTGGGGAGGGCTTGAAAAAATCCAATTAAATCAAATTGTTGCAGGGGGTCATTATGGCGCGCGGGGTTAATAAAGTCATCCTTGTCGGGAATCTCGGGAACGAGCCGGAGACGAAGTACATGCCCAGCGGTTCAGCCGTGACCAACATCAGCGTGGCGACCAATGAGTCGTGGAAAGACAAGGAGACCGGAGAGCGGGTCGACCGAACCGAGTGGCATCGGGTTGCGATGTTCAACCGACTTGCGGAAATTGCCGGTGAGTACCTGCACAAGGGATCTCAGGTTTATATCGAGGGACGTATTCGGACCCGCAAGTGGCAGGACAAGGACGGGCAGGATCGATATACCACTGAAATTATCGCGGATCAGATGCAGATGCTGGGCGGACGAGGTCAGGCCAGTGAAATGCCGGACGATTTCGAGAAGAGACCCACGCCGGCTGCTCGTCAATCCGCTGCGCCGCGACCAGAGCCTGAATTCGACGACGACATCCCTTTTTAGATACACGGCGGGCTAACAGCCCCCGGTTTTTTGCCAGGGTTTTTTATATCGGTGTACCCGAATAGAGTGCGCCGGTTTTTTTATTGCGAAATTTAATAGCGAAACGAGGATAAGGACAGGATTCATGGGCGCGTTCAAAGAGCCGCACGGCGGCGAATTAAAAGAGTTATATCTCGACCCTTCGGCGGCCGAGGCGGAAAAGAAAAAAGCACGGGATTATGTGTCCTGGGACATGACAGAGCGGCAGGTATGCGACATTGAACTGCTATTAAACGGCGCGTTTTCGCCGCTGGAAGGATTCCTGACCCGCGAAGAATACGACGGTGTCGTCAAAGACATGCGGTTGCCGAGTGGGGTGCTGTGGCCGATGCCGATCACTCTGGACGTCACATCGGATTTCGCGGCCACAGTCAAAGCTGGTGATATGATTGCGCTGCGGGACCAGGAGGGTGTGTTGATTGCAACGCTGGACGTCGCCGATAACTGGACCCCGGACAAGGCTGAGGAAGCTCGCTCGGTATACGCCACCGAAGACGAAAAGCATCCGGGCGTCAATTACCTGATGAATATCGCTCACCCGGTTTATCTTGGTGGTAGATTGCACGGCGTCGAGGCGCCAAGTCATTATGATTTCAGGGGTTTGCGTGACACCCCGGCCGAACTCCGGGAGCGGTTTCGCAAGTTGGGCTGGCGCAAGGTCGTTGCGTTCCAGACCCGCAATCCGATGCACCGGGCGCACCAGGAACTGACGTTCAGGGCGGCGCGTGACAATGAAGCCAATCTGTTGATTCACCCGGTCGTCGGCATGACGAAGCCGGGCGATATCGACCACTACACGCGGGTCCGTTGCTATGAACATATACTCACGCAGTATCCGGAACAGACCACTGCATTGAGCCTGCTGGGCCTTGCGATGCGCATGGCCGGTCCGCGTGAAGCGTTATGGCATGCGTTGATACGGAAGAACTTCGGCTGCACACATTTTATTGTCGGGCGCGACCACGCGGGCCCGGGTGACGATTCGAACGGCAAACCTTTTTATGGCCCGTACGATGCCCAGGAGATGATGAAAGAATACGCCGCGGATCTCGATATCACGATGGTGCCGTTCCAGTTGATGGTTTATGTCGAAGATCGCGCCGAGTACATGCCGATCGATCAGACGACCGATGATCAGAAGGTGCTGAATATCTCGGGCACGGAATTTCGCCGCCGCCTGGAACAGGGTCTCGAAATTCCAGATTGGTTTTCCTTCCCGGCGGTCGTTGCGGAACTCAGGAAGTCGTATCCGCCCCGGCACAAGCAGGGCGTAACGATCTTTTTTACGGGCCTGTCGGGTTCGGGCAAATCGACGATCGCCAATGCGTTGCTGGTCAAATTGCTTGAAATCGGGGATCGGCCGGTTACGCTGCTCGACGGTGATCACGTGCGCAAGAATCTGTCGAGTGAACTGGGCTTCTCGAAGGAGCACCGCGATCTGAACATTCAGCGTATCGGCTTCGTCGCGTCGGAAATCTGCAAGAACGGCGGGATCGCGATCTGCGCCCCGATCGCCCCGTATACGGCGACACGCAGGCAGGTGCGGGAACGGAATGAAGCCGTCGGTGGGTTCGTCGAGGTTCATGTTGCGACCTCAGTCGAGGTTTGCGAAGAACGGGACCGGAAAGGCCTCTACGCGAAAGCCCGGGCTGGCATTATCAAGGAATTTACTGGGATTTCAGATCCTTACGAGGAGCCGGAAAATCCTGAGGTGCGGATTGATACGGTCGAATTGAGCCCCGATCTTGCGGCCCACCGCATTCTGGTGAAACTGGAAAGTATGGGCTTCATACGCTAGGGTCTCATTGATTGAGTCAGGTTTGGAGGGGGATCGGTCCTTCCCTGGATATGCCAGGCAAGCTGTACGTAAAAACATTAGGTTGTCAGATGAACGAGTACGACTCCAGCAAAATGCTGGACGTGCTGCATGACAGCCATGGCCTGGAGCTCACGACGAACCCTGAAGAAGCGGACGTACTGCTTTTGAATACCTGTTCGATTCGTGAGAAAGCCCAGGAAAAGGTGTTTTCGCAACTCGGTCGCTGGCGACAACTCAAGATGAGCCGCCCGGATATCATAATCGGCGTCGGCGGTTGTGTAGCCAGCCAGGAAGGGGCGGCACTCGCGGAGCGGGCGCCGTGCGTCGATATTGTATTCGGGCCCCAGACCCTGCATCGATTACCCGATCTGCTAACTCAGGTTCGTACTGACGGTCGAACCGCGATCGATATCAGCTTTCCTGAAATTGAGAAATTCGACAACCTTCCGGCGCCGCGCGCGGATGGGCCCGCTGCGTTCGTGTCGATTATGGAAGGCTGCAGCAAGTACTGCAGTTTTTGCGTCGTGCCCTATACGCGCGGGGAAGAGATCAATCGCCCGCTAGACGACGTCGTGGCGGAAATCGTTCACCTCGCCGATCAGGGTGTCAAAGAGGTCAACCTGCTCGGCCAGAACGTCAATTCCTATTGCGGTGCAACGCATGACGGAAAGGTCGCTGACCTGGCGACGTTAATTCATTATGTTGCGCTGATCGAGAAGATCGAGCGCATACGTTTTACGACATCTCATCCGATCGATTTTGGTGAACGTCTGGTTCAGACCTATGCCGATGTGCCGAAACTGGCCAACTATCTTCATCTTCCGGTTCAAAGTGGTTCCGACCGCATCCTGTCCTTGATGAAACGCAGACACACGGTGCTTGAGTACAAGCAAAAAATTCGGCGCCTGCGCGAGGTAAGGCCGGACATCAGCCTCTCAACAGATATTATCGTTGGATTTCCGGGTGAAACTGCGGCGGATTTCGAGGCGACGATGAAATTGGTCGCCGATATTGGTTTCGACCAGTCCTTCAGCTTTATCTACAGCGCGCGTCCCGGAACGCCGGCTGCGGCGCTCGACGATCCGGTGCCGCAAGTGGAAAAACTGGAGCGTCTCGCGCAATTGCAGCAACGTATCTCGGACAATGCGGCGAGTATCAGTCGCAAAATGGTGGGTACTGTGCAGCGAGTACTCGTCGAGCGGCCATCCGTAAAAAATTCACAGCAACTGGCGGGGCGAACCGAAAACAATCGGTGGGTAAATTTTGATGGAGGTCAGCATCTGATCGGAGAGTTTATCGACGTGCTGATTACCGAGGCGCTGCCTAATTCATTGCGGGGACAGATTCAGGTGCCCGCGGAGGCTGCTTGAGCACCGGCAACGAAACTCAGGAGGTGTTGCTTGAGCCGCTGGACAATCAGGTTCTGGCCAATCTGTGTGGCCAGTTTGACGAACACCTGCGCCAGATCGAGCGCCGGCTTGGCGTTCATATCAACAACCGGGGCAATCGCTTTCGGGTCATGGGTCCGGCGCGTTCCTCCCGGGCTGGTGCCCGGGTATTAAGGGAGCTATACAGGTTGGCGGGGTCGGAGTCGCTGGATGCGCAAAGTGTTCACCTGTGTTTGCAGGAGTCATCGGCGGTCGATGGGGAATTTCGAGATAATGCTGAGGACAAGCAAGATCCGGCTCAGAGACTCGATATACGGACGCGGAGAATTTCTGTGCGGCCGAAAGGAAAACACCAGTACGCGTATGTCAGTGGCATTCGAACCAACGATTTGAGTTTCGGCATCGGCCCGGCCGGAACGGGGAAAACCTATCTGGCGGTGGCCAGCGCGGTGGAGGCTTTGGAGCAGGAGCATGTGCGGCGCATCGTATTGGTTCGGCCCGCTGTCGAGGCCGGAGAACGCCTCGGTTTTCTGCCGGGTGACATGTCGCAGAAGGTCGATCCCTATTTGCGCCCGATGTATGACGCTTTATATGAGATGCTCGGCTTCGATCGCGTCGCGAAATTGGTGGAACGAAATATCATCGAGATCGCTCCGCTTGCATTCATGCGTGGACGGACATTGAACGAGAGCTTTATTATTCTCGATGAGGCACAGAATACGTCCGTCGAACAGATGAAAATGTTTTTGACCCGAATGGGATTCGGTTCCCGGGCGGTCATTACCGGCGATATCACGCAGATTGATTTACCGAAGAAACAGACCTCGGGTCTTCGGCACGTCATTCAGGTATTGGAAGGCGTTCCCGGTGTCAATTTTACATTTTTCGATCCCCGCGATGTCGTGCGTCATGCGCTGGTGCAGCGAATCGTCGAGGCGTATGAGACATCGGATCGGGAGACGCCCGATCAAGGGAGGTCGGGCCACCGATCGGATCACCGATCGGATGACCCACCGAATCATAATTTGCCGCCGCCGGAGAAGCCCACCGGACAATGACTACCGCCTCACTCAGTGTGCCGGTGACGGTCGAATTACAGGATGCTACCGATGCAGCGGGGTTGCCGGACGAGGATGAATGGGCTCGCTGGATCGGCGAGGTATCCGCGTTTATCGAACAACGGAGTGCGGATAGGGCCGAAGACGGGGCCGGTTTGGCCGGCAACATCACGGTTCGCCTGGTCGGGGATGACGAGAGCCGGCAGTTGAATTCGACCTACCGGAACAAATCAGGTGCGACGAACGTGCTCGCGTTTTCGGGGCCCCAAGGTGCGACGCTCGTGCCGGGTGAAGACCGTGAACTGGGAGATATCGTGATCTGTCTGCCGGTCGTTTACCGTGAAGCTCGAAACCAGGGCAAGCAAGCGGTAGCGCACATGGCGCATATGGCGGTTCACGGCACACTGCACCTGCTGGGCTTTGACCACGAAGACGATACGGCGGCACAGCGAATGGAGGGTCTGGAAACACAGATAATGGACCGGCTCGGTTTCCCCGACCCTTACGCGACGCCTGATACGACTAATTAAAATTGGAACCAGGACGATGAAATTGTTTTCACGACTGCGGGGTCTGGTCGGTCAAGAACCGGTGACGCGCAGCGGACTGCTGGAGCTGTTGAGCGATGATCGCTGGTGCAAAGAGCTGGATACTGACGAAATTACTATGTTGCGGGGCGTGCTGGAGGTGTCCCGGACACAGGTTCGGGAAGCGATGATCCCGCGGTCGCAAATGGTCGTTATTGAACGAGACGCGCCGAAAGAAGAGATTCTGGAAACCATAGTTGAATCGGGCCACTCACGATTTCCGGTTATCGGAGAGGATCGCGATGAGGTGGACGGTATTTTGTTGGCGAAGGATGTACTGTCTTATTTTATTTCAACGCCCGACGTGGTTTTTGATGTCAGTCGGTTTATCAGGACCGCAACCGTCATTCCGGAAAGCAAACGGTTGAACACCTTACTGAAGGAATTTCGTAACAGTCGCAATCATATGGCGATCGTCGTCGATGAATATGGCAGCACTTCGGGCCTGGTCACGATCGAAGATGTTCTGGAGGAGATCGTCGGTGAGATCGATGACGAACACGACCCGCTGGAGGCGGAGCCGATTCAGAAACTGGCCGACGCGCATTTTTTGATTCGTGCATTGACGCGTATTGACGCCTTCAACGACTATTTCAAGACAGGGTTGCTGGATGAGGAATACGATACCGTGGGCGGCCTCGTGATCCACGAACTAGGCCGAATGCCGCGGAGAGGTGAGCGTTTTGTCTTCGATGGTTTTAATTTCAAGGTGATTCAGGCGGACCGGCGTCGCGTGCACACGCTGGAAGTCTGGCGTAAAGAGAGTGCCCCCGACCCCGATACCGCGGATTTATCTTGAGGTTTCCTGCCTTCGCCGGAAACAAGGGCCGTTGGCTTGCCGCGCTCGCGGGTGCGCTGTTGCCGTTATGTTTCGCGCCGTTTCACGTCTGGTTTATCGCGTTTCCTCTCTATGCGACGCTGTTTTTCCTGTGGGATGGTCAGACTCCGCGGGAAGCCGCCTGGCGCGGCTTTTTCTTTGGTTTCTCGGCGTTTGCGACCGGTACGTACTGGCTCTATATAAGCGTGCACG